>Ga0187881_10003569_pt1 | contig 13322 bp, 10 predicted proteins | sample June2016WEW_19_1_2_FD_133017 | JGI IMG/M metagenome (GOLD analysis project Ga0187881, IMG submission 133017) | Peatland microbial communities from SPRUCE experiment site at the Marcell Experimental Forest, Minnesota, USA - June2016WEW_19_100 | ecosystem: Environmental > Terrestrial > Soil >...
ATCCTGGCAGACTCACAATGATACGCAGATCGGGAAACGCCTTGGGATTTCAATCGCCAATCGGCAATCGACAATCGGCAATGAAACCCCGGTCTTTGGTTGCGGCCACTAGGCCGCGCTGTGATACTGTGGCTGACAATGGGGTACACCTTAAAGCAGGAAAAGAAGCCAGCCTGACTATTCGGTTTCCCAGCTACGGGGTCCTATATATGAACGGGCGTTCGACCCTATGGTCCCGCCGTCCCTCCATGGACTGAGGACTGGTAAAAAGCACAATCCAATTTGATTATGTGATAGTATCGCATGGTGATTTGCGCCTACATTGATGATTCAGGGAACACCGGCTCAAATCTTGACGATTTATCTCAACCCAAACATTGGGTGGGGGCACTCTTGGTCCCAGAGAAATGCTGGGAGGCCGTCAGGAACAAGGCAAAAGAAATAGAAACATATGCACGCAACAACGGATACGCGGCACAGCAATTTGAATTGCATGGTCAACCTTTGTTCAATGGGAATAAGGAATGGAAGGGTGTTTTACGCAACAGCAGAATGCAGATTTACGAGGACTGCATAACAGCGATTGAAGAACTTGACTTGCGGCTTGTACTTGGCTGTTGTAACAAAGCACTCCTAAAGAAAAGATATGCTTATCCAGAGCACCCTCAACTCATTGCATTTTGGCTTTGCTTGGAAAGGATAGCTACATACTCAAACGGGCAAGGTTCGCTCGCACTTCTTGTTGCTGACGAGGGTAGTTATTTCTCCAAGAGAATATCAAAGAAGGTTCTGGATGATTATCGAACTATGGGTCCTCCCTTTGGTAACAGAGTGGACTTGTCCTGTGTCATAGACACCGTTCACTTTATGGGTTCAGATGAATCCCCGCATATTCAGTTTTGTGATGTGTGTTTATACGCTCTGCACCGCTGGGACTGTCAGCAAGACGTCAACATTCAGAAATTGGCCCAACGTGTGCAAGCAAGAGTTTTCTCTGAGCGTACATTTCCCTATTGACACAGCAACGTTGAGAGTGGTATATTTCCATTGGCGACTGGTATGGGCCGGTCCAACACTGACCCTGAGCTAGTCTCCCAGCCGCCTTGATTTCGTAAGACAAAAGCCCCGTCATTAGATGGGGCTTTTGTCTTTATGTTAGGTTCAGTATACCCGCCAATATGGAGTATTGAGGAGAATGACCAAAAAACGCTCCAACTTTATTTCACTCTACCCCCCTAGCCATGCATGAAGCCTTGCGAGCAGCGTTACAGACCCCGCCAGAAAAAAGGCACATCGTCCCGGGCGGCCATGAGAATCCCGAGGGACAAGATTGAGATTTTCAATGAGGAGGCGGAGGGTAAGACGAAATCTAAGTCGAAGGGAAAGCGGAGCAAGGGACCGGGGTGTGTTGGCTCGTAATTCTAAGCTGTGCTGCATGCGCAGCGTGAGGGGGTTCGACCCCCTCCTTCTCCGCCAAAACGTTAAGGTTTAGAGTCATTTTTCCACCTCAATCACCCGTCTCCACACGTGCCACTGTTGGTGAAGCCATCTTGACGGTGGTTTCTTCGCCGGGGTTTATGGTGACGACACACCCCCTTCCCAAACAGCGTCGCTCAGTTGGGCCTGATCCAAACGAAGTCCTTCCACTCAAGCTTGAATCGTTTGCCGCATTCCTTGTAGTCGTTGAAGGACCACTTTTCAACTGGCGTGGTTCGATTTTCTACCCGGCCCTCGACGCGAGTTGGACTCTGCTTCGTAATCTCCATTTGTCCTTGGAAGCTGCACAGTTTGTGTTCCTTTTCATATACACCTGAGAGCTTTGTCCATCTCTTCCAACCGACAGGGGATTGCGTCCTGCAAACTCCGCGATACTGCCCATTCTCCATGTTCAGGTCACACAACTGGAAGATCCCCGCAGCGCGCTGTTTGTCTGTAAGAGTTTGTTCGACGTATGCGTGCCCTTCTTCGAGCCGCACTTTGAATGTGTTTCCGCTTAGGAGGCTCTTCCATTCGCCGGAAACATCCGTCGGCGTTGCTTCCGCGAGCTGAGACAGCGGCTTTACGGACCCCACACCGATGCGGCCTGCAAGGTCGCTCAACGGGAAAGACTCGTGAGTGTCAAGCATCCCGCGAGCGTAGTTTACCGGAATTCCGAAATTGAGATTCTCTCCGCCAACGATCTTGAATGAGAGCATTGCTACTAGCTCGCCGTTTGCGTTCAGAATAGCTCCCCCGCTACTTCCTGGTGAGGCTGCGGCGGTAGTCTGAATGACCTTGAAGCCTAAGTCGCCAATGTCCCTCACTGCACTTACAATGCCCTGCGAGATCGACCCTTCGAGCCCCTTCGGGTTGCTTATCATGGCAACTGGGTCTCCCTCTTTTACGTCGTTGGAGTTTCCCAGAGGCAATAACGGGAGGTCGAAGCCCGAAATCTTCAGGACCACCAAATCTCTTCGGGCATCGAAGGCGATGACGGAGACTTTATCGTAAACGTCCCCGCTCTTGAGCTTGACCACTGCGCTATCGCCGCCTTGCACGACGTGTAACGCCGAAAGAATCGTTCCATCCTTGCTGATGAGAGCCCCCGTGCCGTAGCCGATTGGCGTACCAGACTTCTGGCTAATTATCAGCACGACGGCGGGAGAGTCTTGCTTGAAGAGCCGAGCCGTATCAATGTTCTGTGCCCGTGCATGAACGGCCAGAACTCCCAACAACACACATGCCGTAGTAATTGTTCGCTTCTTCTCTTGTTTGTCCACCGCCATGGAAGACTCCTCGTTCCATGACTGATTCTATCACTAGATTGCAGAGGGCCTTAGGAGTTTTCCGCAGAATAGATGCGGTAGATGAACCTTGGCCCATAGAATCAGCAACACGGAATTAGCCCACCACCCAGCTCTGCGGTCTTTAACAACCTGCACTCATTCCGGTGTATAATGCGCGCCAGTCACGCTACGTCCTGGCCCGAGACTTCTGAGCGCATCAGGGGCATCGGGCACGAATGGAGTTGTTCATGAACACCCAGTTCTCCTTCCTGCCAAGTCGCTCGCCCGGCGCCGTTTCCCGACGCCACTTTGTAACGGGAAGCATGGCTGCGGCGGCAACTTTGGTGTTGGCGAATTCCGCACTCGGGCAGACCACTGCCTCCGCAAACCGGCAAGGTGCGATCAGACTCGGCTTGGTTGGCTGTGGCGGGCGCGGTAGCCTGATCGGCAGCCTTTTCAAGGAGCACGGCGGCTTTGAACTCTTCGCCGTGGCAGACTACTTCCAGACGGTAGCGGATAGCGTCGGCGATGCGTTGGGCGTTGATAAGTCGCGACGCTTCTCGGGCCTCTCGGGCTACCAGAGAGTGATAGACGCCGGTGTCGAGGTCGTTGCCCTCGAGAACATCCCTGCTTTTATGCCTGCTCAGGCTGCGGCGGCGGTCAAAGCCGGTTGCCACGTTTACATGGCCAAGCCTGTGGCGGCGGATGTGCCCGGGTGCCTGCAAATTGAAGCGGCGGCCAAACTCGCCGGCGAGAAAAAGCAGTGCTTCTTCGTCGACTACCAGATCCCCACCGACCCCGTCAACATCGAGATCGTCAAGCGCGTCCAGGAGGGCGGCGTGGGGAAGATCGCGCAGTTGGCCACCACGGGATTGTGTAGCGGCTTTAGCGATCCACCTAAGACCGCCAACCTGGAGAGCCGCCTACAGAAGCTGATATGGGTGAATGATATTGCCTTGGGGTGCGATTACATCGGCAATTTCGATATCCACGCGGTGGATGCGGCGCTTTGGGTGATGGGGCAGCGGCCGGTTGCCGCTGCCGGCTCATCGCAAGTTGCTCGCCCCAACGCACACGGGGACGGGCACGGCGTCTGCTCGGTCATCTACGACTACGCCGACGGCGCCGTTCATAATCATTTCGGTCTGGGGTTGCCCGACAAGACGCAGGGCACTCTCGACTGTCACGTGTATGGCACAACCGCCAATGCCGTTATCAGCTATTGGGGCAAGGCGTTCCTACTCGGTGGCCCCGGGGAATACAGCGGCCAAGTGGAGAACCTTTACCACGATGGCATCGTTCGTAATATCGCCACATTCTACAAGAACGTGACCGATGGACGTTCTGAGAACCCGACCGTGAGGCGGGCGGTGGACAGCGCTCTGACGTGCATCCTGGGCCGCGAAGCCGCCAGCCGCCGCATCCGTCTGACCATGGACGATTTGATTAAGGAGAACAAACGTCTGGAAGTAGATTTAACCGGACTGAAGGCGTAAACCAGATTGGAGCCAAGCTCATGAAGTGCAATCGTTTTGCTCTCACCATTATCCTATGCATCTTTGCTGCTGCTGCGGCGAGCGCCCAACCGAAAGCCCCTGTGGTGGTGCTGATTAAGGACCACGATCTGAGCGTCTGGCGCCAGCCCACCAACCTGTGGTCGATCGTCGGCGATGTGTTCTTGTCGCCCGACAATCCTAAGGCGCTGAGCTCGAAACCTGGCGCCGGGATTCTGTTCAACGGCGGTCGCACCTCCGACATCGTGAGCAAACAGGAGTTCGGAGACATCGAACTGCACCTCGAGTTCATCATCTCCAGCCGCTCTAACTCCGGCGTCTATTTCATGGGATCTTACGAACTGCAAATCTACGACAGCTTCGGCGTGGCGAAGGACCTCTACCCTGGTATCGAATGCGGCGGCCTTTACCCTCGCTGGATTGATGAAAAGGACGTCGAAGGCCATTCCCCCAATGTCAATGCTTCATTGCCTCCGGGCCAGTGGCAGACCTTTGATGTCATCTTCCGCGCCCCGCGCTTCAATGACAAGGGTGAGAAGATCGCCAACGCCGTCTTTGTCAAAGTCGTGCACAACGGGAAAGTGATCCACGAGCGTGTGGAACTCAACGGCGAGACCCGTGGCGGCTTTCCGGAAAAACCCATGGGGCCGCTTCGCTTGCAAGGCGATCACGGGCCCGTCGCCTTCCGTAATATTCGCATTCGACCCATGCCGGCTGAGCGGAAGGAGTGACTGGGGGGCGGATGCGCAGACTGTTGGACGTCAGTGCACCTGCTAATGAAGAATGGCGCGAGCCAGTTGTCTCTGCCCGTCACTTGTCACTCGTCACTCGTCGCTGCTCAGCTTGAGTTACATCTGTGAGGTTTGCCCGTTTGCCGCCCAGAATCATTGCTCCCGCACACTTGCGAGCGCCTGAGAGTAGCTCAAAACGCGCCCTCCATGGTGCTGTTGGTAAGTTTCCGCCTCTTGCGTCGTCTTGAATGCCACCAGCGTCGGCAGGCAGCGATCATACTCGCGCATGGAAACGCCGTGGGGCGCGCGTGTCATGGGCTGCTCACCGTGCGTGCAGTACTGCACGTTGCCGCCCTCGACATAGGTGGCGGATTCTGCCGCGACACTCTCCCCGGTATTGACGTCGGTGGCCCAGGCCAGGCCGGGATTTCCCTGCGTCTGACTCACCTGGGCATGCATGCCGCAGCGCGGGCAGCACGCTGCCACCACGTGGTTGCCATCCTTCACCCGGTAGGCAGTAACAGGATGCACCATGCGGTTGCAGAAGGGGCACATGCCGGCGGTCTCGCGCCGCTGCTCGTACCGGTAGGCCCAAAAGCTTGTCACTACGATTGCCAACAACGCGACCAGTGTCACGATGATTTCGCGCGCTTTCATGGTTTTCTCCCGGGCGCCAAGCGTCCTTTATAGTTTACCCCCGTCCGTCGTCCGTAGTCAGTGGTCCGTTGCAAAAGGTCGCGGCCGCGCCCACAACGGAGAACTGACAACGGTCCACGGACAGTATCTTTGACAACTCCTCTGAACACGTCCTATCGGACCTCCGTCTTTCCCAGGCTCGCCTTCACCTCAAAATTCCACTTCCACACCGCATAAATGGCGGGGTAAACCAGCAACTCCAGAATGAAGGAAGTGAAGATGCCGCCAATCATGGGCGCCGCGATGCGCTTCATTACGTCCGCGCCCGTGCCAGTGGACCACATGATGGGGAAGAGGCCCATGAACATACACCCCACGGTCATCACTTTGGGGCGAACGCGCATGGCCGCGCCGTGCACAATGGCGTCCTGCAAACCCTTATAGTTCTTCAACAACCCCGCTTGCTTCCAACTTTCGTATGCGAGATCCAGGTAGAGCAGCATGAAAACGCCGGTCTCCGCGTCCACGCCCATCAAGGCGATCAAGCCCACCCAGACGGCGATGCTCATGTTGTAACCGAGCCAGTGCAGCAGCCAGAAGGCGCCCACCGCTGAAAACGGCACCGCCGCGAAGATGATGAGCGTCTTCGCCACTGACCGCGTGTTGAGGTAGAGGAGGATAAAAACCAGGAAAATGGTGATCGGCACCACCAGCTTCAGCCGCTCGCGCACGCGCTGGAGGAATTCGTACTGACCGCTCCAACTCAGGCTGTAGCCCGGTGGCAGGTGTGGTTCCACCTGGGCGTGGACAAGGCGCTGTGCTTCCTCCACATAGCTCCCCAGGTCGCGCCCCGCGACGTCCACGTAAACGTATCCGCTCAGCAAACCGTTCTCGTCGCGGATCATGCTGGGCCCCTCCGTCAGGCGGATATCAGCAAGCTGGCTTATGGGGATTTGCGCTCCGGAGGGCGTGGCCACCAGCACTCGCTCCAGCGAGCCCAAATCGCTGCGATAATCGCGCAGATAACGGACGTTGACGGAGTAGCGCTCGCGGCCCTCGACAGTGGTGGTGATGTTCTCACCGCCCACGCCCGACATGATGTAAGCTTCAACGTCGTCCACGGTCAGACCGTAGCGTGCCAGTTGGTCGCGCCGCAGATCAAAATCCAGGAAATAACCGCCGCTCACGCGCTCGGCGTAAACGCTGCGTGTGCCCGCCACGTGCGCCAGGGTGTGTTCAATCTCCTCGCCAATCTCCTGAATCTTGTTGAGGTCTGCGCCCAGCACCTTTATTCCGACGGGCGTGCGGACGCCGGTGGTGAGCATGTCCACGCGGTTGCGGATGGGCATCGTCCAGGCGTTGGTGGTACCGGGGATGCGCAGGGCGCGGTCCATTTCATCCACCAGCTCGTCCTGCGAAATGCGGTCGGGCCAGATGTGGCGCAGAATTTTCTGCAACCACTCCGGGGCGCGAGCGGAGTACCACTGCGGCTTCTTCCGCCATTGGTCCTGTGATTTCAGCAGGACCGTGGTCTCCACCATCGAAAGCGGCGCAGGGTCCGTGGAGGTCTCCGCGCGCCCCGCTTTGCCGAATACGCGCTCGACTTCCGCAAAGGTCTTCAGTACGCGATCCTGGATTTCCAGCAGCCGTTGCGCTTCCGCCAGCGAGATTCCCGGCAGCGTGGTGGGCATGTAGAGCAATATCCCTTCGTTGAGCGGCGGCATGAATTCCGATCCCAAGCGCTGGAAGACCGGAACCGTCAGCACCACGGCGGCCACGGCCCCGCCGATCACCACCCAACGCAGACGCACGGCCATTTCTACAACCGGGCGATATAACTTGATCAGCACGCGGCTGATGGGGTGATTCTCTTCCGCGTGGATTTTCCCCACCACGACGGCGTTCGCCAGCCGCGCCAAAAAACGCGGGCGGAAGTCAAAAGAAGTGGCATGAGTGAAAAGCAGTCGCATGGCGGGGTCAAGCGTAATCGCCAGCACGGCCGCGATGGCCATGGAAAAACTCTTGGTGAAGGCGAGCGGTTTAAACAGTCTTCCTTCCTGTGCTTCCAGGGCGAAGATGGGCATAAACGAAACCGCGATGACCAGGAGGGAAAAGAAGCTGGCCGGTGCGACTTCCTTGATGGCCTCGATGACCACTTCGCGGTAATCGCGCTTGCGCCCGCCCGCTTCCCAGAGCTCCAGCTTCTTGTGCGTTTGCTCCACCACCACGATGGCCGCATCCACCATGGCGCCGATGGCGATGGCAATTCCCCCCAGCGACATGATGTTGGAAGTCACTCCAATCGCTTTCATCGGAATAAACAAAATCAGCACCGTGATCGGAATCGTCAAAATCGGAATTAAAGCGCTGGGTATGTGCCAGAGGAAAACCAAAATCACCAGGCTGACGATGGCGATTTCTTCGAAAAGTGTCCGCTTCAGTGTGTCGATCGATCGCAGGATGAGTTCGGACCGGTCGTAGGTGGAAACAATCTTCACACCGGGAGGCAGCGAGGGCTGAATTTGATGCAGTTTGGCTTTCACCCGGTCGATCACGCGCAAGGCGTTTTCGCCGGAACGCATGATCACTACTCCGCTCACTGCGTCGCCCTTGCCGTCCAGGTCCGCAACTCCGCGGCGAACGTCGGGGCCGAGCGTGACTTGGCCAATGTCCTTCACCGTGATGGGCACTCCCGACCGCGCATCGCCACCCACCACGATGCTCCGCAGGTCGTCAAGCGAGCGGCATAGCCGCGCCCGCGCACCATATATTCGCGGCTGGCGAACTCCACCAGGCGTCCGCCCACGTCGTTATTGCTCTGGCGCACCGCCTCCACAACTTTCATCAAGGGAATTTTGTATTCCGCCAGCTTGTAGGGATCGACTTGAATCTGGTACTGGCGAACCAACCCGCCGATGGGCGCCACTTCCGCCACTCCGGGAACACTTTCAAGGTAATAGCGCAGGTACCAGTCTTGATACGAACGTAGCGAGTCCAGGCTCTGCCGGCCGGTGGTGTCCACCAGCGCGTATTGAAAGACCCAGCCGATGGAAGTGGCGTCAGGCCCCAGCTCCGTCTGCACGCCGGAGGGAAGGCGCGGCGTGATTTTGGAGAGATACTCCAGCGTCCGTGAGCGGCCCCAGTAGATGTCAGTGCCTTCGTCGAAAATGATGTACACGTAGGAGTAGCCAAAGTCGGAGAACCCGCGGATGTCCTTGACGTGCGGCGCGCCCAGCAACGCCGTGATGATGGGGTAGGTGACCTGATCTTCCATGATGTCAGAGCTGCGATCCCAACGCGAGTAGATGATGACCTGCGTGTCCGAGAGGTCGGGGATCGCATCCAGCGGCACGTTCTGGAGCGACCACCATCCGCTAGCCACTGCCACTCCCACCAAAAGGAAAACCACGAATTTGTTTCTTGCCGAAAAATCGATGATGCGAGGAATCATGGGTGCCGCTCCTGTCCGCGTTGCCTCTGCTGTAGCACTGACCTTCAGGTCTTTCTTAACTCCTCAGTGCTGATGAGCCATCCCAGGCATGTTCATCTTCTCGGATTGCGGGGATGCCGTGTGGCTCGCGCCCTCTGTCGGCTGCATTCCCTCCACCGACTCACGGAGGTTGCTTTCCGAGTCGATCAGGAAGTTGGCGCGTGTCACCACCTGTTCGCCGGCGCGAAGCCCGCTGAGGATGACAGCGTAATCTCCTGTGCGCACGCCCACCGTTACGGTGCGCGGTTCAAAGACGCCCTTGCCGCGATCGACGAACACGCGTTGACGCGCGCCCGAATCCAGCACCGCGTCGACGGGCACGGTCAGACGCCGCCCCAGGCCGCGATGCAGTTCCACGTTTACGAACATCCCGGGCTTCAGCTTCACGTCCGGGTTAGGAAACTCCATGCGGACGGTTATGGTTCGTGTGCCCGGCTTGACGGTGGGGGAAATGAAGGTCAGCCTTCCGCGCAAGGCGGCGTTCGGCAGCGCCTCCGTGGTGAGGACGGCTTCCTGCCCCAGGCTAGCCGCGGGCGCATCCGATTCGTAAATTTCTCCCTCTGCCCAGATCGTGCTGAGGTCCACAAGTTGGTAGATTTCCGTTTCGGGGGTGACGTATTGATTGGGGAACGCCTTGCGATCCAAAACATACCCGCTGGCAGGGGCGTAAATGGTGATGTCGCGGGGCGGCTTGCCCGTGAGTTCAAGCTCGTGAATCTGCCCCTCGGTCAAATCCCAAAGTTGCAACCGCCGCCGCGCGGCTTCCAGGAGAGATGCGCCCGCCGCGGCAACTTGCGGAAAAGAACTTCGGGCCAATGACTCGCGAGCCCGCAGCGCCAGCAGGTATTCCTGTTCCGTGGCCAGCAGGTCAGGGCTGTAAAACGTGAACAGCGGATCACCTTGCTTCACTTGCTGCCAGGTGTAGTCGGCGAAGACCTTTTGGATCCAACCACTGGTTCTCACGTGGACGTGTACCACGCGCGTCTCGTCCATCGCCACCTGACCGACGGAGTGAATGGTTTGGTCGAGCGCGCGGTATTCGGCCTTCGCCGTCGTGACTCCCATCAATTGCTGGCGCGCGGGACTGATCTCGACGCCCCCTGGTGGGAGCGCCGCTGCCCGCGCCTCGGAGGCATAAACCGGCACCAGCTTCATGCCGCAGTCCGGCGCAATCCCCGGCTTGTCGGAGTGATACCAGGGGTGCATGGGGTCCTGGTAATAGAGAATCTTCCCCTCGCCGGGATTCGCTTGGTCCGCAGCCTTTGCCCTTTGCGTGGGCGCAAGAAATGTGGCGACGCGGTTATGCAAGGAATGGTGGGGGTCACTGCCCAGCAAAGGGGCAGCAGTGAATGCCATCAAAGCGGCGAAAACGGCAAAGCGTTTACTCATGGTGAACATCTCCTTGCTGGATCAAATTCAATCCGGTCACTTCTTCCAGGCGTGCCAGCGCCTTTTCATGATTCGTAACCTGCAGGTGGTAATCGAGTTCAGCATCGATGACCGCCTGGAAGTTGCTGAGCACGTTTAGAAAATCCACCCCACCGGTCTCATAGCTGGTGATGGAGGATTCCAGTGTCAAAGATGATTGCGGCGCAATTCCCTGCGAGTAGAGTTTCAAGAGTTGCTCCGTGGCCTGAACTTCCAGGAAGGCCTGTTGCACCTGGTAGCGGAGCACGGTCAGTTCGTTGGCTTGCATTTGGCGGGCGGATTCCAGGTTGGCTGCCGCCTCGGCGATGGCCATGTCCTGTTTGCGGTGGCGAAAGAGCGGCAGAGACGTTGAAAGCGTAATTCCATACATATCCGGCAATCCATCGCGCTGCATGTAGGTGTAGCCGACGCTGAAATCGGGGCGCACTTCCTTGCGCGCCAAGTCCACGGACAGTCGATTTTGGTCCACCATCGTCCGGCGCTGCTTGAGCACGGGGTAGTTCGCCTGTGCGGCTTCTTGTAGTTGATCTTGGGTGTAGACGAACGCGCTGGGCTGGATCGCCCATGGCGCGTCGACCGGCAAGTCGATAGGAACGTTGCGCAGGCTGTTGAGTTGCGCTTCCAGCGTGTGCCGCTGCTGGTTGAGCATCGTCGCGCGCTGGGAAAGCCGCGTGACTTCCAGTTGCGCCCGCAAAACATCCTGCTGCGCGGCCTTGCCGACGGAATAGCGGATCTCCGTGACCTTTTCAAATCCCTCCAGCGCCTCCCGGTCCTTCTGCAAAATCGCGAGGCTCCGGTCAATATAGGCAAGGTCGAAATACACCTGTTTCACCTCTGCCGCCACGCGCCGCGCGACCGCCTCGTAGGCGAGCGTCTCGGCGTCAGCATCGCGAGAGGCAATTTCCGTGCGCAGGCGCGTCTTGCCCGGGTAGGGGATTATCTGCTCAGCCATCACCTGCCGGGCGCTAGAGGGATCGGCCCGCATCACCGTGAACGGCGGCAACGCGTTGCCTCCATAGCTGAGGGAAACCGTGGGGTCCGGCCAAGCGCCTGCCTGCGGAATCCGCGCGCGCTTGGCCTCGACCGCGCGACGCGCGGCCAGGATTTCCGGGTTGCGCTCCGTTGCTTCCTGAACCAGCTTGGCGAGGCTCAGCGGAGGGGCGGCCTGCGTGTCGCCCGCAGGCGCTGACTGGCAGAAAAGCCACACGGGCGCGGCGATGCAAAAGAAGCTCGTAATCAGGAAAGATATCTTCCGTTTCATAATCAACTCTCCCTCCCGGCCAAGAACCTTGACCGGGCCGCCGTACTATCGCTTAACGAAGATGTGGAGGATTGCCGGGTTCCCCGCACGCGCAGGGATCGACACTTCGAGTTTAGCGATGGAGGGAGAAGTTCAGATCAGCAGCAGGCAGGATTGTGAAAGAGGACTTCGGGGAGGAGAAAGCGGAGGCAGCACGAGTCGTGGCGCCGGGGCGCTGATTGCGACCAGGGGCGCGACTGAGCGAACTGACACTGCCGCAGATTGAGCAGTGAACTCCGACGGGCGGTCAGAACTTCGTGTCTCGATGATGGACCCCTGGTAATTCAAAATCGAATTCACGCAGCAATCCGGCAGCGAGGGTGAGCTCGGCAGCGTTGTCTTGGCGCTAGTTGGGCAGCACGCGTGCGTCTGGTGGTGGCTGGGCACGCAGAGCCCCCTCAGCCCGGAAAACTGCACCAGGAAGACCGTAAGCAAGAGATAAACACCGCGTCGCACTTCTATAGCCTCACACGCCATTCTATAGCAAGCGGTTGCCAGAACGCAACCCAACAAGTCCGGGGACAAAATGGCCATGCACCTTCGCGGAGATAACGTCGCTTCACAGTCTTGGTATAGAAGAAGCGGAGCGCGGCCACATGCTGCTGCGTAGTGCCGGCGTCGTTTGGGATTCGGCCTGAGAAGTCGGCACGACGGACAATGGCCGCCGGCCAACATAGACCCTGTGTGACGCCATAGGGTAGAGGGAAGTCGCTCAGCTCGTGGATCGCCGCGCGCTCGGAAGGTATCGCCATGTCGGGTCTCAGATCCAGCGCGCAGCCACATGCATGTCGGCTTTTCGGAGAAGCGAGCCGAAAACGTTACATTTTCGATGGCACTTTACGCCACAAAGTGGTGCCACCTTTGCCGTGTACCAAAACACACCAGCGGGACCCTGCCCGGAGGGGGCAGGCCGTCCATGCTACGAGGGAAGGCTTCCCTTGGCGGGCCGAAAGGGACTCGATGTCTCTTGACAAACGGCAGAAGATAGGCTAGGTTAGTAAGTGGGGTTGTGGAAGAAAAATGGTGAATGGTGAATGGTGAATGGTAAATTATGAATTGCCAGTTGCCTCCTTACTTCTGGCCAGCGCCGACTGCCTTCTGCTTACTGCCTATTGCCTACTGCGTTTGAGGCGAGGGCGAGCTGGTAGAACTCTAGGCCCCTACCTCAGACTGCGACAAGATGTCACCGCCGATGGGTAAAGAAAGAACTAGTAACTCTAAAAATTGACGGACCGACGCGGGAATGTCTATGAAAACAAAGGACCGGCTTTCAACAACCCAGAGTGAGGCGGGAATGTTATACAAAACAAAGGTAGTTACGCGTTGAAAGCGGGGATGTTGTGTGCGCCCCAACGGCGCGGATCGCCAGTGGGTGGAAGTCCCACCCAGATAGTCGTCGGTAAGTCTGGTAGCTGACAAGCGGCTTAGGCCGGCGACGGGCCGGACCGGGCCGAAGCC
>Ga0187881_10003572_pt1 | contig 13316 bp, 12 predicted proteins | sample June2016WEW_19_1_2_FD_133017 | JGI IMG/M metagenome (GOLD analysis project Ga0187881, IMG submission 133017) | Peatland microbial communities from SPRUCE experiment site at the Marcell Experimental Forest, Minnesota, USA - June2016WEW_19_100 | ecosystem: Environmental > Terrestrial > Soil >...
CGCATGTCTCGAACAGACTCCATCATCGGGTTCCTCAAAGACATTGGCCTCAAGGAGAGGGAGATCAAGATCTACCTTATCGTTCTGAAGACCGGCTCGGTGAGTGCGGGCGAGTTGGCATCGTACCTGCAACTCAGCAGGCTCGAAGTCTATCGCGCTTTGGAGAAGCTCGTCGACACGGACCTCATCGAAGGTGCCGAAGGGAGGCCCAAGAGATACTCTGCGGCGAAGATAGAGGGCGTCCTCAACGGCCGAATTAGGGAAGCCAAGGAGGGTACCGACAAGATGGAGCGAGAAAGGGCTTCGCTCGTCGAAGAGGCCAGTCAGTTCGACCGAGGGAAACCTCAGTCGCTCTCCACGAATTTCAGGTTGATCCATGGGAGGAAGAACATCTTCCGGTTCGCCGGAAAGCTTTACGATTCCGCGCAGACAGAGATCTGTTCGATGGACACGGCCGTGGAACTGGTAAGGTCAGTCGACTTCGGCCTGGACGACGTCCAAGAATCCTGTGTCAGGCGAGGGGTGACGGTGAGGAAGATATCAGATATAAACGAAAGGGATTTGGAGGCCGCCGAGAGGTTCCTGGAGTTCTGCGAGCTTCGCCATTCATCTCTCCACAGCATCGCGCGAATCTACATCGTGGATGAAGAAGAGGTCCTGTTCTACCCCGCTTCTGGGGACGACAGCTCCTGGAGCGGCGAGGGGGAGATCTGCCTTTGGACGACCAATCGGGAATTCGCCCGTCTCATAAAGAGGAGCTTCGAGGCAGCTTGGGAGGCCGCTTCCGATGGCAGGACCAGGGTCAAGGAGGTCGAAAGGCAAGCGCGCGCCTTCCAGTCTGGTTCCGTATCGGAGCCCCAAGGAGCCAAGAGAGGAGCTGGAGAACGTTCGCCCTCCTCCGAACGGGGATCAGGCTCAGACTAGGGCTCCCATCCACTCGTCGAGCGCGCTCAAGGACAGGCCTGAAGTTCAGGGACGCACCGTACCTCTTGGAAGATGAGACATCAATGACTCGTACAGCTAGGTGGAAGGCTGGCTGCTTCGGACCTTGAGTAGGTAGGCTTCATAGTCGCGGACGGCCTTCATCTGAACCCCCTGCCTGAGAGAGCCGGGGCGGAGCCTCTTCACCTCCTCTATCGCATCGTCGGCCTTCATCCCCTTCACCTTAATCAGATAGGCACAAAGTACCATACCCGTCCTGCCCATGCCTGCAAGGCAATGGACGAGCACCTTCCCTCCCTTTCCGTCCCCCACCAGGTCCACCGCCTCGTCGAGTGCCTGCGAGGAGGTTCCCTCCAAGTCCACCATCGGGAACCTATGGACCTTGATGCCGAGCTTTTCCGCATAGCTTTCGTCCGTCGTCTCTTCTGTCAGGCTCAGGATGATTCGATGCCTTGTTTCTTCAGCCAGCGGATAGCCCTATGGCTACCAGGCTCTCCGCTGCCCGCCACCGAATCCGGCACGAGCCATAAGAAGTTCGAAGGCCTCCCCACCACCAAGGAGTAACCTCTCCGGTAGGCGGAGGAAAGGAAGTCAATGAGGGTGATATACCACGGCGAGTGAATGGCTGTGCACATTAACAAACGTCTACCTGTGAAGCGAGGTCTGCTATCGAAGCCCATATATCTTATGGTACTTGCGGCTGGCCTCAGCAGCCGTCCCGGACGTAATAAGCTCGTTGAAACCGTAGATGGGACGCCGCTCGTGGAACGTGCGGTCCGCGCCGGTCAGGCAAAGGACAAAGACTGCGACTCCAGGTATTGCCTACATTTGCTAAGACCGCACCTCCATTGGCCAAGTGTATAATCGGTGAAGAATGCTATTAGCGAAAGGAACTTGCCAGATTCTCTCGGGCTAGGCCTTTCGGTTGAACCACTACATATTCCCGCGAACATGAAAACAGTTCACTTCCGTACTATAAGTGTTCGGTAAACCAATCGGGCTTAACCAATGAAGAGGTTTGGGGAAACAAAGAAACCCCACACCATTTATGGGTGGGATGAATTTGTGTCCCCATTAGCATTATATAGATACACAACATACATCTAATATAATGCCTAAGGGCTACCTCTCCTCGGAGACCTCAGTTCACTTCATGAATTATCACTTTGTTTGGTGCCCGAAGTATCGGAGGAAGGTTATAGTCGGTGACGTCGAATCGAGGCTCAAGCAGTTGATCCAGGAGAAAGCCGCCGAACTCGGATGCACCGTCCTCGCACTCGAAACCATGCCCGACCACGTTCACATCTTCGTCCAGTCTACGCCTACCATCGCCCCTAACAGGATCATAGCGGCAATCAAGGGCTACACTTCCCGGGTGCTCAGGGAGGAGTTCCCAGAGCTCAAATCCCGTCTCCCTAGCCTCTGGACGAGGAGCTACTTCGTCTCGACGCATGGGCACGTCTCTTCCGAGACCATCAAGAGGTATGTGGAGGAGCAGAAAGGGATATGATGACCTACAGGTTCCGCATCTATCCGACCGAGGCGCAGGCGAGAATCATGGAGGAGACGCCTGAAACTTGCAGGAGGCTCTACAACTGCATGCTCGCCGACAGGATTGAGAACCATAGTGGTTTCTACGAGCAGAAGCGGAAACTCGCGGAATTGAAGAAGAATGACAAGCACCTCAGATCAATCCACTCTCAGGTCCTGCAGGACGTCGTCCTGAGGCTCGACAAGGCGTATCAGGCTTTCTTCGCTGGGCTGAGCAGATACCCGAAGTTCAGGAGGAGAGATCGCTACAACTCGTTCACCTATCCGCAGTCGGGTTTCAAGCTCGAAGGCCACAGAATCAGGCTCAGTACAATCGGCAGGGTGAGGGTGACACTTCATCGCAATGTTATCGGGGCGATAAAGCGGGTCACCGTGATCAGGGACATCGACCAATGGTTTGTGGCCCTGCTAGCCGAGGAAGCTCCCAGCGTAGTGCAATCAGGAGATGGTAAAGTCGGCATAGATGTGGGAATCTCGAGCATCGTGGCTTTCAGCGATGGGACGCTGATAGACAACCCGCGCTTCTTGAACGGCTCTTTGGGACGAATCAAATCGCTTCAAAGTCGGCTCTCTCGCAAGAAGAAGGGTTCGAGTAACAGGGAGAAGGCAAAGCTGTCTCTCTCGAAGTCATGGAGGAAGGTGAGGAGGCAGAGGGATGACTTCGCTCACAAACTCTCTGACCGACTGACACAGGAGAATAAGGTCATCGTCTTCGAAGACCTGAAGATTGGGAACATGGTGAAGAACCATTCCCTCGCATCGGCAATAATGGACTCCGCATGGGGTAAGCTGCGCCAATTCACTGTCTATAAGGCAGAAAGGCGTGGCGGACGGGTAATACTCGTCAGCCCGTGCGGAACGTCGCAGAAATGCTCTGGGTGCGGAGAAGTGGTTCCGAAGGAGCTATCGGAAAGAGTCCACGACTGCCCGAAATGCGGACTGGTCATGGACAGGGATGTGAATGCCGCACGAAACATCCTGAAGGCGGGTCTGGAACAGGCCCGTGTGGAAGCCGAACCTCTACTCGTCCAGCGGAGAAGGATAAGCAAGTTTGGCCGATGAAGCAAGAAGCCCACGAGCTTCAGCCGTGGGTGGTTCACGTATATCTAGACGACTTGGGCTTCGAGCCAAACACGATCTATTGCAGCGATTGTGAACACGACGAAAAGGAATAGACCGCTAGAGCTCTGGGTAACAAGTATGCGAAAGCGCACGTTCCTAGAGGCGGCCTTATTTCATTACTTCTTCCATCAACTTCTTCACGTTGCTTATAGACGTCGATGACACGCTGAAGAACCGGGAGATATCATAGAGGGTCTGGTTGGCTCCCCCCTCCTCCGCGACGATGCAATAGGCAGCAGCGGTGAGGACCGAGCTCGTCCTGCCCACCAATTTGAAGTGCCTCTCCTCAACATCCTTCTTCTTGGCGTCATCGACAAGCGACTTGGCCCTTTCCAGCAACTTGGGATCCATGACAGTGATGAGACGTGCCGGTCCGCCCATCAGCTTGGCGAGCTGGCCGTAGTGCCAGAGGAATTCTTCGCCCCGTGAAGTGACTTTGTATTTTCCCCCTTCTCGCTCTATCATCCCTTGCTTGGTCATGGCGGTCAGCATTTTCTTCAACTCGCGATAAGAGACCCTGCACCTATGCATGGCGTTCGACATATTGAGGCCCTCCCCAAGAGAAACGAGCAATTCAGCTTCAATGTCGAACCTGGTCCTGTATCTATCCACGAACAACTTCGCGTCCACCTATGTTTAAAAATGTTGTACAAGTTGTCGTGGATAACTGGTCCATAAGGGTTAATAAGCGACCGCGACGACCTTTTACTTACGATAAGGTGAATAACCTAGATGAAATCATATAAGAGCATACTACTGATCGCTCTCTTCGTAATAAGCATCTTCGCAGTACTACCAGTTCAAGCATCCTCGGGTCACCCGACCCTTGGCGTAGCAACTACACTGGACACGACCTCTACTTTCACAGGGACGGGGCTGGCGACCAACATCTCTGTGCTCGCGGGAACCAATAATGTCCTCTATGTAGGTTCTAATGCCACCGCCGGATACTTTGCCTTGAACTTCGCAAATACAACTTTTGACGGCTCGACGTTCGAGCTGTTCCTCTCCACCAACGGCTACTCTCAGATTAGCACAGGAGACATCCTGTTCACGGGCAACTTCTCTGTAGACCATCTACTCGACAATGCCATCTTTAACATCACGTTCTCTACCACCGGGATGAACGGCGTCTGGCCGGGTTCAACTACTCCGACATTCTACTACGGAACGACCAACGCAGGTGTCCCAGAGATCATAGTTGCAATTCCATCCAACATCACCGGACAGGCCTACTACGTCAAGGTCTACGATGGGTCCACGACATCTGTCGCCGTCAGTGCAGAGCAGGTGGCAGTTCTAGCAAGCATCTCTGTTAGCCCCGGTATATCTGGTTCTGCGCCAGTTCCGGCCGGTACTCCGATAACTGTAAGCGGATTTGCCTGGGCCCCTAACCAACTCGTCAACATATCTGTCTATAGTCCAAATGGCACTGTTATACTCGCTAGTATTACCAATGTCACTGCCAGCGCCACCGGAACCTTCAGCTGGACCTTCCCGATGCCCGACGATGGCATGCTCGTCATTCCCCAGGTGACCACTGCGAACTATGCAAGTTCGAACTTAGTTCTAGCATTCGCCACACTGGATGGGAAGACTGCCATTTCCACACAGCTGACCGTAAACTCAACTGTCTACTACATCGGCAGGTCTTGGACTCTCCTTTCCACCTATGACAACAGCGGCGTACCTGTGGCAGGACCCGGCATAGGCCCATTAGGATCCATTAACACACCCTACTACCTGGCGGCCAAGGTCTTCGGCACGATATACGTCAACGCTTCTAACTTCAATCCCTCTGGAACGATCACGGCTTTCCTTGACTACGGCACTGCCTCACAGCGGAGCCTATCACTGACCTTCCTCACGAGCTTGACTTCAAAGGGCATCTTCAATGCGACATTCACGGTGCCTGCGGTAAGCTTAGGCAACCACCTGGTGACCTTCGTGGACGCGAGCTGGAACTGGAACTTCACTATCAACGTCCTGACTACGCTCCTCATCACCCCGACGAGTGGCCCGGTAGGAACAGTGGTGACAGTTACTGGCTACGGATTCGGCCCCAACCTCAACGAGACAGTCTACTTCCTCGGCACAAACCTGAGCAAGCTTTCGACACCTACAGTCAACCCAGACAACGACTACGTATACGAGGGACTTGTCAATACGACGACCGGCGCCTTTAACTTCACGTTCACTATCCCGGCTCACACGTTCGGTGGAGCCCACTACGTGTACATGAACAGCAGCAACACCGCGCCGTCATCGTCGTTCGTACTCTTCACAGTGACCGGAAGCTGGTCCTCACCAAATTCTACAACCCTGGCACTCGGCAGCAACTTCCTCGCGAATGGCGACGGCCTCCCTTCAGGAACAGCCACATACACATCGGGCAGCGTTCAGTTCCCAGGTTTGACCGCCGTTACGTTCGGAGCTGCGCCCGAGTACATCACGGCTGCCTATGACAACGCCCAGACTGTGAATGGATACTGGGGCAACGGACCCTTCGGAAACTCCACAGGACAACTACAGATGACCTTCGTTGCGGCAGGCGTGCCCATGGTCCACTACATACAAATCTTCGATGCTAACACATTGAGTCAGCTCAATCTCTTCGCAATCACCGTCAACGGCACCACCGTCGAACAAACAGCCATTATAGCTGCTATTACATCTGAAAACGCTTCCCTGCAGGCATCGATGACCGCGCTCACGACCACCGTCAACGGAATCTACACCACCCTGTCTTCATTCTCCTCGACTACGGCCACGAACTTCGCAGCGCTAACTTCACAGCTGTCTACGCTGGGGACATCCGTCAGCGGCGTTCAGTCTTCAGTGACCTCTCTCACATCTTCGGTGAATACTGGGTTCACTTCAATGACTGCCGGGTTCACTTCGGTGAACTCCGCGATCTCAAGCCTGAGCTCCAGCCAAGCGAGCGGATTCTCAAGCCTGAGCTCCAGCCAAGCGAGCGGATTCTCAAGCCTGACGACGGCAGTGAGTGGAGTCAACACGGCAGTTAGCGGAGTCGCTAGCAGCGTCTCAAGCCTGAGCTCCAGCCAAGCGAGCGGATTCTCAAGCCTGAACAATGCGGTGAGTGGCGTCAGCACACAAGTTGGCACCCTCGCTACGGCTAGCAGCGTCTCGACGCTCTCCGGCCAAGTTAGCACGCTCAGCGGGCAGGTCACAACGCTGTCTTCAACAGCTTCAACAATCAACACCGCAACATCCACGCTAAGCACAATGATGGACATCCTGTACATCGCAATCATCCTGATCGCGATCGCAGTAGTGCTCGAAATCGTCGTATTAATCAGGAAGTAGTAAGCTACTCCTTCCTTACCCTTCTATTTCTTATTTCTCCTCCCCCACGGTGAGTGGTCCATCGGGAGATGTGCACTCATCGGACGCTCCTCTGACACAAGAACAACCCTTGCAGACCGAATTGGTGACTGCACTACGAGATGCCACTCTACGCTTTGAGAAGGGACTTGCGCTTCGTCATGCTCGGTATGTTTTCCTGGAATCAGTTCACCCCCTACTCTGCCGGCTGCACCTGAGGTGGGCTCTGAGCAGGGGTCCCCAAACTGAGAGCGCTGTCAAGTTCCTTGAGTCTGGAGGAGCCAGTGTCACAGTCACCTCTCGTGAGGCAGCTGAAGAGGCCCTTACCGGAAGGGCAGGAACGATGATCGTTACCTGACGTTCCCTTCTAGGACCAATGAACGGACCAAAACCCTCTCAATATAAGCACACTAGAGCAAGCGCCACGGCTGTTTCTGAAAGATGGGACGCATCAGCTCCTGATGCGCTTCTTACACATTCATTAAATAGAGCTACAGAAAACGGAATCATATGAGTGCAGCGGATAGGGTAAGAAAGGACCTAAACGATAGCATCAAGAGCGCCGAGGAGTTCATCGAAAACACGAAGAGGTCGTTGCAGAGGGAACTCTCCAAGACGACGCCCAAGATCGAGCATGCGTTGGACCGACCGGTGGACGACGCTGGGCAGGCGCTGTCGAACGCGCTGAAGACGATCGACAAGAAGACAAGCCATGAGCAGATGGAGCTGCTGAAGGGTTACAGAAGCTTCTTGCAGGGACAGGCCGCATTCGTTGACAAGAGAATCAAATCGATGAAGGGCGAATGATTCTCGAGCAAGAGATCCATTCCAGACCGTTAGAGCCGGAATAAGAGGCATAAGCCTTCATTGAACCACCTCAGCTGAACGCTCAGCGATTGCCAGTAAGGAGAACGACTAATCCCTGACCCCAGGGCGACCGAGTCACGATCGAAGGGACGATTGGGGCCTTGAAGCATGCGGAATTTGTGGAAGACGCGGTCCTGGAATTGGTCGGGACCGGAGGCGTCCTCATGGTCGACCTGTCGAGGGAGGACGTAGCAAAGCCTTCCCAGAAATCTCAGGAGGATGAAGAAAAATGAGAAACTGCTCGCCGCCTGTCAAATCGCCAGAGAAGCGATGGAACTGATTCGAAGCGAACAGGCTGGTCAGGGCGGTGAGCTGGTACGAGGCGAAGCTCTTAATGGTACGGGCGGCGATAAGTGCGTTCCTTGGCCGCCCTACCATTGGATTGTTGGGAACTGCGGAAGCCCTACAATGATTGGTGCTAGTCGCACCAATCAGGTGTGTTTCTCGGTCTGGGTCTCGAGCAGTGCGCTGCGTCCGAGCAGTTTCTTGTCTAGGATGAAGATTATCACTTGGTCGCCCACGTCCACACCGACATTTCCGCCGATCGGCTGGACTACGAACTTCCCGCCTCCGGTGAGTCTCGCTACCGTCGCTTCGACGACCGCGACACCGGTCTTGGATTTAAATACCGTCGCCCTCTCCCGGCCCGCTCCGGCCCTCGACACGTTTCTGCCCTTGTCAGTGGTCGCCTCCCGCTTAACCTCTCTTTCTTTATCTGATGACATATCTGATTCAACGGATGTTGTGTCAAACGTACCATATGAACTCTGTGTATCTTCTGCAATGAATTGTAAGAGAAGATGAGGAATGCGCCTCGGTATATGCATACACATGCCAATACACTAATAGAGAAGGCGACCGAAGAAAAAAATGAGCCGGCATGAACGAAAACAAGCGCGTCGAGTGGTTTGGCGCCGTTCTCTCCCTCCTTTATGAGTTCAACTGGCCCATGAGCGAGACGGAGATATTGCAGCGCTCGATGAAGTTCTCGAACGTCGAAGACCTGCATTTGCTACTAGCTGACCTCAAGAAAGCAGAGCTGATCTCGGATTCTGTTCCCGGGAATTGGAAATTGACGAAGAAGGGGAAAGAGCTGGTTAGGAAGTCGCTCGGGTAAAGCTACTGACGGCAGTTGAATAGGTGGTCTTTGGCACGGTAAGTCATAACGGAAAGCTAAAAAACCGCAACGGACGACCGCTATCTGATGAGATCGAAGACGGCGACGGCCTCATTCCGCTTGGATGACTCCGCGCTTGAAGCCCTCCAGGAGGACGCGAAGAAGCAGAACGTGAGCGTCAATACCCTGTTGAATCAGCTCGTTCTCACGTATTCGAACTATGATCGACCGATGAAGAGATTTCAGATGATAAAGTTACCAGCATCAACTTTCAGGCATCTCCTACGGGCGGCAAAGAGTGAAACGATAATTGAAGCGGGAAACTCAGCGGGGAACGATGTTCCCAAGACATACATTCTTGCCAAATGGGGAGAACTTACCGTGGAGAACGCCCTAGATTACCTTAGAATCATGTCGATCCATGCCAAACTCTTCGACTACAGCGAGGTCATGCACGGGGGAAAGGTTAGCGTGACTTTGTCGCACAATTTTGGTGTCAAGGGAAGCCTCTTTCTGCAGCACTACGTTCAGGCCATATTCGCCCCATTGGGCACGCTACCGAAATTCTTGCCTGACGAGAATGCGGTGGTCTTCGAGCTCCAGTGAAAGACCGTCGGCAGACTGCGTCAGTCTGTCGCAGCTAGCGTATTCTCACACAATTAATTGCGAAAAATACGCCTAGTTCAATAACCTTGAGCTCCAATTCAATTGAGTTGCAATGCCAAACAGACCCCAGGAAGCCATGGCCATCTTCAAGATACCGGGGATGAACCTTCCAGGACGAGCCCAGAGGCTGAGGCTAGAAGTCGGCAGACTTGACGGGATTCTCGAGGTCGACATCAACTACATTCTGGATACAATATCGATCAGATATGATGCTAAGAAGCTAACACTGGACCGGATAAAGGAAAAAATAGACAAGTAAGCACGCATCCGGTCCAAGAGAACTGCGGTCGCAATCAACTCCTAGGGCGTCTTAATATCTCTGATTTCGAGGCGCGGTCCTGATTCTTCTAAGCATTGCAATTCCTTGCAGAAAATAGAGAATGCTGGGATCCACGGGAACTCGGGCGTTGAAGTGCCTGGTGATATTGCCGACACGGTACCTCCGAAAAAGTTGGTGACGTATAGGTAGCCGTTGGAGTTGTCGAAGGCTAGCCCAACTGCAATCCTGATTGGCGCGTTCCTGGTTGTGATCAGATAGTACAGGCTTCGGGGTCATCGGAGTCCGGTTTGAGCGTAGCATCCTGTGTCCCTATCCCGGTTGGAACCTAGCGGCCGGGTTGACTGAGAGGGACGGTTTAAAGCCCAAATACCGCAAATAACATGGCCTCTAATGACCGAACCGATCAAAGAGCCTTCCCAGTCAGAGCTTGACGGGAATCCGATTTTGTGTGAGTTTTGATACTCAGCTACCGACGAATCCCTCCAGGCCCGATGTGATGCCCTGAAGAGTCCAATCTGCGAACGCATCTGAGCCCTCATCCCTTCGGGCCCACCGCCGGGATAAACACCGCATAATCGAATTCTTTGTTTCCATTCCTTCCAGGGCTATCTCCATCTTGGCTAAGTAGCACTAGGCTTCTCTCATGCAGTTTTTCCGGGGTTGTCTTCTCGCTTCGAAATGGTTAAGAACGCGTTTCTGGTCCAGATTGGACGATTGAAGGAGCTCGATAAAACACCGACCGAGTATCAGCTTCCCAAATCGGTAATGAAGTGGGTCGCTCTGGGGCTTGTTCTTAGCTCCTCCGTTGTCATCGCCATTTCCATATTCTCTGGTGTGACCCTTTCAGATCTAGCAAAACTCGGTTACTTGACATTCGGCTTCGTTGCTGCAGTGACCGCAGTTAAGCTACCTGTCCAGGTACTGAGGTTCAAGGTGGTGACGAATGGGTTGGCAGGTGACCCCAAGCCGAATCTTAGTGGATTGGCGCTTGCCAGAATAGCCAGCGAGTTCGTCTCTCAATCAACGCCGGTAACGACCATGGGCGTCTTCATACGCACTTCATGGTTGTCGGGCAAAGGCGTGGAGGGTGGCAAGGCACTCTGGATTGGCTATTTTGAAGTGCTCATGGAAGTGTACGTTGGTGGTGGTCTTGCGCTCATAGCGGCAGTGTACGCCTTGTCAAGGGGAGCAGTGGCCTTAGGGTCAACGATTGCTTTGGTTGCGGCGATCTTGCTTACTGGGTACACGGTCTTTTTCATAATTCCGGCTCTAAAATTCATCAAGGTTCCCCACCGCCTGTTCAGCATTGCGTCGTTCTTGGTGGGAGGGCCACGAGCAACAGCCCTCTATCTCCGCGCCGTCGTCGGCTCCCTGAATTTTTCACTTTCAGCGCGCGAAATCCTAACCAGAAAGACTCTACCAGTAATGGTCGAAGCTATCGGTCTAACCATTCTTGAGGATCTCTTGGCCGGCACGGCCCTCTGGCTTGTGTTGAACTCTGCAGGGTTGAAGATCGACCCATTCTCCTCAACTCTTGCAGTCTACGCTGTGGTCGCCATCGCCTCAATCCCGGTATCTATAGGCGGAGCAGGAATCACGGAACTCACCATGCAAGCTTACCTCACTTCGGTCTATGGATTCTCCTCATGGGCGAGTATTGTATTGTGGAGGATCGCAACTTATCAAGTCTTGTTAGCGATAACTGGTGTTGTGTTTCTTATCTTTGTGCGCAGAGCTACCAAACCCACCTCCAAAGCAGAGCAGAAACCGTGAATAAGGCCTCAAACCTTGGTCCGACCGCCGTGTTGGGCGCGAATGGAATTGCAGGCCTTTCAATGGGCTTTGCCAAAATGCTGATATAGTTGTGTCATTCAAAATCTTCGTGTACTCCTTCATTTTTAGCGCCATACTCAACCTGCAGAGGCCGAAATATGAAATGAAGAGGAATCGAACGAATTTGATCCGTGTTTCTGCGGATGCTTCTTCCAACAGCATGGTCTGTCCATCCACCTGTCGTAGGAGCGTGTCTGATCCTTGAATTCACCGTCAGAGACTTCAGGGACGGAAGACTTTGCAGCCACGTTCAACAACGCGGTGCACGGTGGGATGGATAAGGTCCTAGGTCAGAGTGGGACGGCGGCGGTCTTATTTCACATGAAGATGACTAATAATCTTCCTGACCCGGCTGAGTTCCACAAGAAGTTGCTCATACTTTTCGGCGTAGCAGGAACACTATCGCTGGAAAGAGCGATCGTCAAGGACCTCTTGATAAGGCTCAACTGGGCGCTAGACCTTCTGAATATACAAGGTTCCTTCGATTTTGACGCGACCATGAACAAGATAGTGAAGGGTGTGAAACATGACGACTAGAAAAGGCCTAGGGATGAAGCCTCTCACTCAGGGGGATCGCCAAACGGAGACTAGTGATTCTGGACGGTCAGACCTGGCAGAGACAAGAATCGCTACAGTACTCGGCTTGAAACAGTTCATGCAGGGTCCCATCAACACCCTACTCATTAAGGGGCTCGCGGGCACGGGCAAGACGATCGTTGCGCTCGAAATCCTCAAGGCAGCGGGCCAGGGGAAAGGCGCGTACATCTCTTCAAGAGTTCCGAAAGAACTCCTTGAGACGCACATATCAGCCATGAAGGAGACCTTGGAGAATCAACAGTTCCTGGATATTAGGCTCGAGAACATGACATCGGTACTGGATTTTGTCATGCAACTGACGGAGCCCAAGAAGATCAGTACTATTGTGTTTGATAGTTGGGATGGCCTAGCGAAGGAATTGGATCAGAAAGAAAGGTTACGAGCCGAGAAGACTCTGATGGCCCTTGCAAATAACTCCGGTGCTCAACTTATCTTCGTGAGCGAGGAGCCCGGTGCCACGACCATAGACTACCTCGTCGATGGGATCCTCGAGGTGGTGAGGGTTGAAGAACAAGACCGCGTGGTACGAGAATTCATCATACACAAACTGCGTGGGACATTGATAGCTCAACACAAGTACATCTTCACGCTTCTAGAGGGAAAGTTCACTTTCTTCGGACCCTATACTATTCCTGATTACTCGAAGATGAGCAGATTTGTTCGAAGGCCCGACATTGGAGAATCATATTCTTTCGGGAGTGGGGCTCTAGATAGGTTGTTTGGAGGCATAACTCCTGGGAGCACTATGGCCATCGAATATGATGAGAATGTTCCCTACTCTGCGCTCAGAGCGATCGAGCTACCTCCAATCATCAACTTTCTATCAATGGGAAGAAGCGCTATCCTTCTCCCATTGCCGGGCGCAAATGATGAGATAACCAGCACGATTCTTACCAATTCGGTTGGCAAAAGCGCAGTACGCAACCGACTACGGATTCTCAACATACTGAGAACAAGCAATTTGAAGACAGCAAATTTGCCGAAAAACGTTACGCC
>Ga0187881_10003581_pt1 | contig 13298 bp, 13 predicted proteins | sample June2016WEW_19_1_2_FD_133017 | JGI IMG/M metagenome (GOLD analysis project Ga0187881, IMG submission 133017) | Peatland microbial communities from SPRUCE experiment site at the Marcell Experimental Forest, Minnesota, USA - June2016WEW_19_100 | ecosystem: Environmental > Terrestrial > Soil >...
ATCGGTCCGATACTCGCCGACTTTGCCATGAAGGTCGTGAGTTCCCTTGGAAGGGTGATCCCGAAAGACTCCTCGAGCAGTCGAGCGGCGGCGCGAGCCTCGGTGATAGATCCAGAAGAACGCCGCATTGCCCCGTCGATGCTCTGCCCTGCAACGGTTGCCGACAGGCCGAGTTGCACCATGCCATCTGATGCGCCGACGGTCGCCGCTTGCTGCTCCCCTGCGGAAGAACGGATCATTGCCGTGGCTGAGTCGAGATCCTTCTTGAGTTGGTCGGTTTTGCACGATAATTCAACGAAATACGCATCTATTGTGGCGCTCATCGTTGTCCCTCTTTGGCTGTGTGTTCCTGGAGTCCGTTCCCAAACTCGGCCGCTTGCCTGCATTTGGCTTTCCAGGAGGGTTGGATCACTTTTTGAATGGATTTTTTGTCGACGTTCTCACCCGCCGTGGAGGCCTCGGCAGCGCAGAGCAAAAACAGTTTGACCGAAGCACACCAGGGCCGAAGGCTCTCTTTGAGCAGCGCGGGAACGTAGGGCAGTTGCGCGACAGCAGCCAGTTTTTCGAGGTTCGAGATTTCCAAATCGATTTCTTTGGCCGGAAATCGTTCGCGCAGGGGTTGGACTCCGTAGGACTCGACAAGCCTCTGGAATTTCCGGAAGTGTTTCTTGCCTCCGAGCATGTCCCGGTACGGAATCCAAACCATCTTCTGCCGATCGAACACGAGCCCTCCTGGCTTCAGCCCGGGTCAGCCGGCGATCGACGTTCGCCGGCCGGCCTTTTGCCGCTGGCGGTAATCAGCAGCTCCTCACGTGCGGCCACGCGCCGCGCGCTTCGTTCAATGCTTCGCGGGCGGCCGGGTGAAAGGATAGCCCCAACCGCCCCGCTTCCTGAGAGTCTCACCTCCCGCTCGCATGTACGGGCCTCTCAGGAATGTCCTAGGCTAAAGTCACTCGCACGAATGCTTCGGATAAGGTTGGCATTCCGTCAATCTCGATCCGGCCGATAAACCCCGTCTGGTTCGCTTCCGCGTAAAGCTCAATCAGGCGTTGAATCTGGAGCTGCAGGGCGATACAGATCCAATAGAACTGGAAATCGCCGACAATTCCGACGTAGCTTCCGACGGCGAAAGTGTTGGGCGCATATTCGCTGATGAAGTACGGACGGTCCAAAATCGTCGCGGCGAAGTTGCCGGCCAAGCCCGCCTGCCAGAGGTATTGGCCGTTGCCATCCTTCAGTTTTCGGACCGCAGAGAGCACGTCCCTATGAAAAATCCAGGTTGAGTTGCTGATGTACGCCGGCTTCAATGAGTATAAGCAATTGATCAGCAAGTCGGGAGAGACCTTGGCCCCACTACTGCCGGTCGCTACATCGCGATCCGTGTCAATGCCCTGTGCCGAAACCGTAAAGACGCCGAGCGGCTGCTGAGCTCCGCTTCCGGTCATGAAGCTCCGCTCGAGGGTAACGCCAAATTTGTAAGCCATCGAGTCCCGCACGATCTCTTCCGGGTCAATGCTGGCCGCTCGCAAGAGCTTGTTGCTGACTTTGATTCTTTTCGCGAGTGGGTGCGGGGTCAGATCCCGGCGTCCAAAGGCCATGGTTGAATCCTCAGTGCCGGTAGCCAATTCCGCGGACCAATCCGCGTCGGCCATATCGGTCAGGACTGGAACGCCTAAACTTTCGGCTCGCTCCATTTCGATCACGCGACAGAATCCGGGCTTGAGAGCAAACAGAGTGTCCTTGAGTTTGCGGATGTACTCGGCCGCCATCTGCAGAGGAGCGACCAGGTACCCGCCGCCGACCGAGGAGCCGACTGAGAGGGCTCTGAACTCCCGAACTGAAAGAGCCTGGGGCCCGTCCTGCAGATAGCGATTGAACGCGCTGCGGGTGTCGCCTGCCTCCGGATCCGCTCGGTAGGAATATCTGGTCGCCGATAAACCCTCCATCATCGTCGGATTCGGAATATCGAGCCGTTCAATCTCCTTGTCGAGACGGTCAACCTCCGAGTTCATCTCCTTCCACTTGCGCTCCTCGTCGATCGTGAGATCTCGCTTTTGGTTCTCCGCATGGTCAAGGAGCTGGCGCATGTCGGCGATTTCCTTGGCGCGTTTCTCTCTGAAACCTGCGAGCGTCATATATGCCAACACAACATGGCCGGACGCACCATGCAGGCTCGCAACGGTCGCTAAAACCAAGCAACAGACCAGGAAAATCCCGATTCCGAAGACAAGAGATGGGGTGTGTACCGGTGGTGAAACAAAGTACGAACGGCAAAACTGGGCGGCAAAATACCGCCGTTTATCACGGGCGCGCATCATGATTCCCTCCAAAGCATCGAATTTTAAGCTGGGTTTTGCCGTTTGGGTGGGACGAACCCGGCACAAGCGGTTGCGGGTGCGTCTGGAGCTTGAGGTTTGATGGTCGCCGGCGCTTCAACGTCGGGGAGTGGGTCGAACCCGGCTCCCGGATGTCTTCGGGTGACGATTGGTCCACCAGGCCTTTCGGCTCTGAGATCGCGGCGCGCGATAACGGCATTTTAATTCCTCCTCTCGGAGGATGCAACCAGTTTTTGGTGCTCCGGCGTTTGCAACAGTGCACAACCGATTCGACGAACCAGCGCACAGGCCCACAAGCTACACGCACCCCACCACAGTTTTTCGTCGCCCGAACTCTCGCGCATGTGCTTTGTATACGTTTCCGCGAGGAAAAAGGCATCGTTACTTCCTCTCTCGGCCGCCTCGAAGTCCTCGAATTCGATCGCTGAAGCGGGATTCGGGTGCTCAAGGTGGCCAGCAGCCAGCAGAAAGAGATTTCCAAAGAAGTCGTTGGTGCGCTCCATGTTTGTCAAAATGCACGCGGTGTCCCGCACAAGCTCAAGAGCCTGGCGGGGAATTTCATCGAAATTGAGTCTCACTGAGATCATCGGCCCTCCAAATTTAATAATTCAATTTCCCGGATTTGCGCGTTTACGCGCACGCTTGGTCTGGCGCGGAACGACTTTTAACTTTTTGGGTGCCACTCGGCCCCCACAGCCTGCAGTCGGCCCCCTCTCGTGGATGGTCCGGTGCTCCCGGTTGCCCTCGATCAAACGCAGTGCTGTTGGCTTAGGTTTACGGCCTTTCATGATTTTCCAAAAAAGCGAACTCGCGCAAACTCACACGCGCCCGGATTGCGCGGCACGGTCATATAGTTTTGGACCCGCCCGTCATCTCTTCTGCCCTCAACACCTTGCTGCCGCCCCACTGCTGCCATAATAAAAAACCCAAACATCCATTTTGGCTGTGCGAAAAAAGGTGCACGCGTCCGGTCTGCCGTCCGACCCGCTAGAGATTTTGGAATTGGCATATGCCTTCAATGGATCAGCCGAGACTCCACGCCAGGACTTTCGTGCTCGTAGGGATCGTCGAGACATCCGCAAGAGATCAGTTGTCCTCCACACCGCGGGCACATCTCCAGGCAGCACAAACCATGATGCTTGCCTCCAGGGATGACGTTACAGTCCCGGCATCTCTCGCCGGGCCGATACGGATTGTCGGACGGAACGCTCTCAAGCACGGTTCCATCGGGAAACTCAATTTCCTTGTTGCCCGCGCAGGTATCGTCAGTGATACCAAACATCTCTTTGTTGCATCGATTGCAGATCATTGGCCTCTCTCCTTAGTCCTGGAAAGTTCATAGAGGCTGTGCGCCTCGATGAGTTGTGCGATGATCTGCTGTTTTCCTTGCCTCCGTAACTCGGCGTGCTCCTCCGTCTCGCCGGCGTATCTGAGGGTCTCACACTTGGTGACTTTCCCGAACTCATCGACGGTCACACCTAACAGGCCGCCATCGGCGCAACCATCAGCCTGCATCTGTTGGCCCCTATCGCACGTGCAGTGCTCGGCATCGCCGAACACACCACAATCCGGCGTATGGTCCCTCCGGAGTCCTTCCAGAATTTCTTTTGGTATTTCAATCATGTGTTTCTCCTTTGTCGTTTCGGACAGTGTTTTTAGGACATCGGACAGGACACCCCCCTCTAAAGAGGGGGGGGGTGTCTGTCCGGATAATATTTAAGATGTCCGGACATAAGTGTCCGGACTCGCATCTCTTTGTAACAGACCGACTTTCCCGCCTTCAATCACTTGAAAAATTTGGTTGTATCTTTGGAGTGTCCGCCGGACAGTGTCCGGCTTGGCCTCAAGAGTCTCTGCAACGGCGTCAATTAGCATCGCTCCACCGCACAGCAAGTGCATCATTCTCTGACGGATAGACATTTTTTCGGCAAGGTCCGGCGTGTCCGCTGGATTCGATTTTTGGAAGTAAGTCCGATCCTCGGTGAACGTGATCTTGAATCCGGCAGGCGAGTGCAGGCGACCGAGGTTTGCTTTCTTGTTGAAGAGTCCAAGACTCAGAGTCTGGCCATCCGGTGACACGTCGACGAGTTTCGCGAAATAGGTTGCTCTGGCGCCGTTATGCCAGAACACAGAGCCGAATGGTTTCTCTTCACTGCCTTCGCTTTTCGTGATGTGAGCAATATGCAGCGATCCGACACCGATCTGCCGGACAGCCCGAAAGTACCGGCTTGCAACCTCTGCCGCCTCGGGCGGCCCATCACAGGCAAACGCGACGCTGTCAAAGATGGCATATTCGATCCGCTCATCCCGGACGATGCGACGCAGGCGATCCACTTCATAGACTAGCGGTCGCTCACATCGCGCGTAACAGATCCGCGGCATTCCCTTGCCGAAGAGACGCTCCAGGCGGTCCCGGTGATCCTCGCCGGCAAGCTCCCAATCAAAGAACGCGACCACGAGGCCTTGCTCAACCATTCGACCGGCGAGATAAAGCCCGGCGTACGACTTTGCCGCGGCCCCGTCGCCAAAGACGATCGCCGGATGCCTTCGAGGTAGGATGAGTCCCTCAATTTCAAGCGCATCATCCGTGCCCGGCCTTTCCAATTCCCGTAGGTCGACCGAGGGCTGCCCCGCGCGATCCGCAGCTAAAACGCGCTGGCACATTTCTTCGAGAAATCCGAACCAGTCTAAATCCTTGACGTTCGATCGGTCGGCAAGTAGCTTCGCTCGCTCGGAGCGGGAACGAGCGGAGGATAGATTGAAGTCGGCAATGCTCACGGCGCCGTCATAGGTCCGCATGCCCGGCAGTTTGCCGTGGACTGACAATTCCCCGATTAGCTCATTGTGTTCGCGTCGCAGTCGGTCGACTTCGAAGACGATCCCGAATTGACGTAGGGTAAGCGCATATCGGTCCTCCGATAGACGCTCGAATCTGTGTGACGCCTTCTCCTGAGACATCCGCGGGATTGCCTGGAGGTCGAAAATCAGTTTTTCTATGGCTGCGTCCGGATCCACACCATCATCGGCCGACTTTGCCACGGCTGATTTGATCGCCTGGCGCGCGCGCCGTTTATCCGCAGCTCTTTTCACTTGTTCAGCATAAGAGCGGGCATTCTTACCGATCGCGCCGAAATCGAGTAGGTTCGCAAGGTAAACCGCCCCGCCTACGCCCTCTAGTTCGCCGCGCTCCTTTAGGCTTCGCGTAACGTTCACAAGGTCGGGAATTTCGCCTGCCTGGAAAAGCTCCAAAATTCGCAGACAAATTGGATTGTTCGCCTGCGAGAAATCCGAAGGCCCGGCGATGGATATAGCTTGTTCGATGCAGTCCGGTTCGCGCATCATCGCGCAGAGCATCGCGTTTTCCGCGTCGAGGTCGAAGGCGTCTTGAGTCATTGGCGCCCCCTCTTCAGCCATCGGCTTTTGAACCCAAGCAGATCATCAACAATGCTATCGCGCCCAGCATGCGCAGCAGCTGCGATAAGCGCCGTTAGGAATTTTCCGAATGAATCTTGAAAGAATTGCCTGCGGTCCCCAGCCGGGTGTATCATCATTCCGTCGCTGATTGATTTCCTGGCCGTCATCCCCTGCCGCGGGGAGGCGGCCGCTTCTTTGTCTGCCATGGCCGCCCCCTACTTGGTATCCGCGATCAAAGTTCGGATGTCGGACGCACGCCAGGCTGTGGTGCGGGGGCCTAATTTCACCGGAGCGGGGAATCTTCCGGTGCGGACGCCGGCCCACCATGTTGACTTGGAGACGGGGATAACCTGAAGTACTCCCCGAAGTCGGACGAAGCCAACTTCAGGAAAACCAATCTGTTTTGTTTCGGACATATTCACACCTCACAGACCGATCATGAGGTATGAGTAATTCACGAGTCAAAAAGTGTACGAAATAACGATGCTTCTATTTCGTACAAAGCAGATCATGTAGACAGTGGGCGGACTCGAGCAGCTCCTGGCCTCTCCGGCGCAGGTTTACCGACTTGCTTTTTGGCAGCAGCTCCTGTGCTATCTCCTCATAGCTTGCTCCAGCGGCTTCGGCATCTAGCGCGCGCAAATACACCAACCAAGGATGCTTCCATTTCCGTTGCCGTGCTCCTACTGGCAGCATGTCGGTGTTCTTGTGCTTCAGTAATCCCTTCTGGAAGAATATCAGGGCTTCCTTTGCCTCCTCAATTTGCCCTTTGATCGGTTGCGCCATGTCGAATAGGACTGCAGCATATCCTTGGGGAATTTTGTATTTCAGGTCTGGCCGGCCGGGTGTCGGCCAATACACCATGCCGGGCTCCAGACATTCCTGCGGATTCAGATCGGATTTATATCTGCGACGCCGGCGAAACTCTCGTTGCCAGTCGGCCGCGCTCAGGTCCGCCGGATACGATGCCGGATCACGCCGCTCAAAGTCAGCCATGTCATGCCTCCCTGATCCGCACGACCTTTTGAACTGGCTTCGCCGTGGCGAATGCTGACCATGCATCCATCAGCGGTACCCTCTGAGCGAATAGCTTTGTCCGCAGGTACGCCGCTTCCACCTTGTCCTTGATTTTGTGCGCCAGAGCTGCCTCGATGACGCTGCGCTTGAAGTGGGTCTTTTCCTCTGCCCAGTCACGGAAGGCGCTACGGAAACCGTGGGCTGTAATGTCTCTGCGTTCCATGCGCCGCAGAGCCATTTCAAAGGCCATATTGCTGAGCGGACGCTGTGGTGATCGTCCAGGGAAGATATAGTCGCCGCCGGCGCTCAATTCCTTCGCGGCCTTCAGGATCTCTAGACAGCGCGGTGATAGCGGTACGGAATGTTTCTCCTTCGCCTTCATGCGCTCCGCGGGAACGGTCCACACGTTGCCGTTGATCTCGCCCCGGGTGGCGCGCAGAACCTCACTCGTTCGCGCCGCTGTCAGAATCAGAAATTCAAACGCAAGGCGTATCGATGCTGCTGTGTTTGCTTCGCGCAGAGTTCCGAGAAACGCCGGCAGATCAGCATAGGACAGTGCGGCATGATGTTTCTCATCCTCGGGAACCTCGGGGACCTTGGGCAACACTTTTCTGACACCATCAACCGGGTTATCCCCGGAGCGGTATCCCTTCGCCTTCGCCCAGGCGAAAACCGTCTCCATGCGCTGACATACTCTCTTCGCCGTCTCTGGCTTCACGGTCCAAATGGGAGACAGAGCGGTGAGTACGTCGGCCGACTCAATGCTGTCGATTGAACGTGAGCCGAAGACTGGGAAGACATACGTTTCTAGGGTTGTGATCCATTGCGCTGAGTGCTTCGGGTTTCTGAAGGTCGGCACAAGTAATTTATGCTTCATTCGCGCCGCTTCTTCGAACGTCGGCACGATGCGCCGCTCACGGCGCCGTTCTGCGAGCGGATCCCCGCCTTTGATGCGTGCGATCTTACGCAGTCGTACCGCTTCCTCGCGGGCTTCGGCAAGGGACACCAGCGATAGGCCGCCTAAGCCAAGTTCGCAGCGTTTCCGCTTTATCACTGTGCGAAGTATCCAACGTTTGGCTCCCGAGTCATCTACGACCAGGTATAGACCGTTCCCATCGGCATATCGTCCGGGTTCCGCATTACGGATCTTTATTGCTGATAGCGCCTTGTCGGGGTGTTTCTTCGGTTTGCTTGCCATTTCATCCACCATTCTTTTGAATTATTAGATGGCCACAAGGGATTCGAACTTGTCATCCACCATTTCATCATCCACTTTTATGGTGGATAACAGTATATTTTACTGGACGGCGTTGGACAAGCAAATAATAACTCTTATTTTCTGGAATGCCGACGCCACCCGCATCAACATTGAGATTCCTGGTTTCTGTTGGATGATATTGGACGAGTTTATGAATTGTCATCGGATGCCAGTAGGGCGGACGCCCTCTCCGCCACAACTAGTTTATTTCCCAATTCCATCGCTGCCGCTTAGATGAGTGCCCTTGCGACTGATCCGGTCACTTGATCACAGCGCGGACATAGGTCGCTTGCCCGTCTGCCAGGATGACATTCTCCGTGTAACTTGCCACCAAACCACTTCCACTACCCGCGCTTTTACCGATCACTTCCACGGAGACCCTGCCTGCAGGGAGATGATGCAAGCTGAACGAACCATCTTCGGAGGAAAACGGAAAGTCCGCATTGTAGGAATTCTCCCCCGGCTGAACCACGCTGACCTTGAAATTGCGTATGGGCGCGCCCGCTTCGTCCATAACCAGACCATCCAATCTTCCCTCGCCGAGCACCAGCCGGATTTCTTCCTGATATTTCGCGATCCAAACATCTTTGGTCACCCCCGCGTCTGCCTCCCCAACCAGAGCGGTCCGGGCATAAATCCTGAAAGGATACTCAAGGGCATAGTATCTGCCTCTCTCGGCAGTAGCATATAGCGCCTCCGTGCCGCTCCTCGTTTCGGCTACTACATTGGCTCCCTCAATCGCGCGGCCGCCGGCATCCAGGACTTTCACGGTAAAGGTCGGGTGGCACTTGAGGCGTACATCCTTCGCAACATTCCCCGTTACATTCAACGACTCGTTGGTCGGCTCACATCCCGCAACGCCGGCCACCTGCAAAACCGCATCGTGCTGCGGCAATACCTCCAGGGTGCAGCGACCGTCGGCATCTGATATTCCGGAAACTCCCTGCTCTGCCTGGATGAAAAGGTCGTCTTGTCTATCCGTCACATGAAATCCATTCATCGCCAAAATCCTTAACAGTGCACCCTGCACGGGCCGAGCCTGATCGTCGAATACCCTCGCAGTGACCTTGAAAGCCGGCGTCTCCCTCAGCAGCGTGATCTCGATGAAGGATTGATCCGTTTTCCCGATGGAAACCGGCCCTATTTCCGCGACTGCATGCGGCGGTTTGAAGGCATATATCTTGTCAATCTCGCTTGAAAAAAGCTGAATTTCAAATCCACCGTCTACGCCGGTGTGAACGGTTGTCCGGTAGTCTCGCGCAACCACCACAACACTGGCTCCTGGCTGAGGCGTGCCCGTGCTGTTTCTGACCATGCCGCGAAGAACGCGCGCCCGGACCAAAGCAATGCTCTTGGAGACATGATCCTGATTGGAATTTAAATCCATGGACTCCACAACGCCAATGTATCCCCGGGACGTCAGACGCATCAGGTATTTGCCGGGATCAACGTCGAACGACACACAACCGGATCCGGCGAATTCCTGGTCGAGAAGCGTGGCGCCTGACAACCTATCCTCGAGGATAACTTGGCCCGCCGCGACCGGCAGTCGTGTCATTTCGTCGATGAGGCAGACCTCGATTGTCGCGTGTGCGCTCGAGACGCTCTCGGCTTTCATGACGGCGGCGCTCCGCCACACGGGCAAGGAAGCTCTGAGAGCACCACTGTTGTCGGCCCGACCGACGAACGGCCGCCCTGCTCCGTTTTGTACCGGGAGATGACGTGCGCTTGTGCCTTCCACCAACCAAGACCGGATCGTCCGTCCTTCCTTCCAGAGCAACAAAGCACAAATCATGCACAGCAGACAGCAGATCATTTGTAGTCGGCTGACACTCAAATTGCCCATGCGATGCATGGCGTCCTCTCCAGGCTAGTGGCGCTCTCGGTTGCACTCAGCACATCCAAAGATACAGGAAGTACCTTACACACGGATAGCATTGATTGAGGGTATCGCAAAGTTGGTTGCTCGAGGCGCTAACTTTTGCCACTGCCTCCTCGTGGACTTAGACTTGGACCTAGTTCTGGACGTGGACTTGAGTGTTCGTGTGCTCGACACAATCTCAAAAGCATCGTAGCGGTCGAGAGAAGAACTTCGTAAACGTCCAACTTGCGAAAGCTTACGTTGGGCAGGATGGTCCAATTCCACATCCAGGTCCAGGTCAATGCCCACGTGCATTAGCGGTCGTATGTCAGCGCCTATGGAGCTCACGCCCTGGATTTTTGAGTATGCTCAGCCTATTTCGGACTTGCTTCCAGAGGGACAGACGCGCTAAACAATGCGCATTCCTGGATGGCCTCGCTATGATCGATAAACGGATCACGTACACTGTGGCTTGTTTTCTCCTTTTGAGCGGCCTGTCCTATTCGTGCCTGGCAGCCATCACTTCCGGCCAAGACGAGCCGGAAACCGCAAGGGTGTACGGGCCGTATCACGGCCTATTCATCCAGGGCGGGCTGGGGCTCAAAAAGCCTTTCAGCCCGCTGGATGCGCCGCTGGCTCCCGGCTCGCCTTGGTCGATTTATTGCTGGGTGCGGAGTGATGGACTTCTTCCCGCGCACACCCTGCTCGCGGGGTTTGGCGATTTGAACGCAGTTGCCGGCGGCCAACGATTCCTCGCTATCGTGGACGGCCACCCGTCCTTCTGGTCGGGGAGCACCAGCGTTACCGCACCGGGGACTTGTACTCCGGTGAACTGGTGCTTTTTAGCTGCAACCTTCGATGGCACGACCGTGAGACTCTATCAAGACGGCGCGGAGGCAGCCGCTTCAGCCGTTCAGCTGCAGCCCGCATCTGCGTTGATCCAACTTGCTCCGCAGCCGCTTCCCTGGGCCGACGGCGCGCACTTTAGCGGCAAGATCGCGCAGTTTACGCTTGCGAACCGGGTGCTGACGGTCGAAGAAGTCCGGGCACTGCTGCCCCAGCCGATTCCTCTTGATGTACTGCCCTTTGAAGCAGGCTCCAAAGCCTGGCCGGTTTCAACGAGAGCTACGTTTGGAATGCGCGCACCACAGGATCCGGCAACGCTGCCAAAGTCAAACGCCGCGATTTCAATGCCAACGGCGCAGGTCCCGTACAATGGACCTGCTCTTGTAGCTCGCGGCGCCGACCAGTGGGTGCTCGCGGGAGGCTGGCGACTTACTGAGGGGCCCAGGGTCTTAGCCGGCGCCGCATCCATTTCCGCTCCCGGCTTTCACACAGATGGATGGCTCGACGCGACCGTGCCGGGGACGGTGCTGACGACACTCATCGATCGCGGCCTCTATCCCGATCCTGATTACGGTCTGAACAACCTGGCAATTCCGGAAACGTTGAACAAGCAGGATTACTGGTATCGCACAGAATTCCTTGTGCCTCTGTCCATGAAAGGACGACGGCTCGCCATCACGTTTGAAGGTATCAACTATGCCGCCGAAGTCTGGTTCGACGGCAACCGGTTGGGCGACATCCAGGGTGCGTTTATACGCGGCACATTCGACATCACCGATGTTGTCAATCCAGGAAAGCTTAATGCGCTGGCGGTGCGCGTTTCGCCTCCGCCCCACCCCGGGATACCCCACGAGCAGTCTGTGAAAGCCGGCGCAGGGCTTAACGGAGGCATGTTATGTCTCGATGGGCCGACATTCATTTGCACCGAAGGGTGGGATTGGCTTCCCGCGATCCGCGACCGCAACACCGGCATCTGGCAGGATGTTGTGCTCACCGCGACCGGCACGGTCAGAATCGGAGACGTTCGCGTCGTCACTTCCCTGCCGTTGCCGAGTACCAACCGAGCCGATGTGCAGCTTACGATTCCACTGTTTAACGATTCTACATCGGCGGTTTCGGGCTTGCTCGAAGCTTCGTTCGAGAGGGTCAACATCACCAAAAAACTCCAGGTGCGCCCGGGTGAAACTCAGATCACGCTCGCGCCTGTCGATTTTCCACAGCTATCGCTCGCCAACCCCCGGCTCTGGTGGCCGAACGGCTACGGCAATCCCGAACTTTATCACCTTAAAGTTTCCTTCAGCGGCGCACGGGGTCAGTCCGACACGCGTTCCTTGCGCTTTGGCATACGTGAAATCAGCTATGAGCTCACGCTCCTGGACAAAGCCGGCCAATTGCGTCGCGTCGAGTACTCTCCGACAGCCGCAAACGGGCGCCGCGTAGTAGACGTGCGTTACGAGGCGGCGCTGGAGAGCTCGGCAGGTTATGTATATTCCCTCATTCCCGGCGCCGAATCCTCGCCCTCGATTCACGCGCTCGATGACTTGCGCGCATCCCCCTATCTCGTTGTCCGGGTCAATGGCGTGAGGATCGCCTGCAAGGGCGGCAACTGGGGACTGGATGACTCGCGCAAGCGCGTTTCGCGTGAGCGCCTCGAACCGTACGTCCGGCTGCATCGGGATGCTCACCTGACGATGATCCGCAACTGGTGCGGCCAGAGCACCGAAGAAGCGCTCTACGATCTGTGCGACGAGTATGGGCTCCTCGTCTGGAACGATTTCTGGATCACGACTCAGGATTCCAATCTTGATCCCAGCGATACGGCGCTGTTTCTGGCAAACGCCCGCGACACGCTGCTGCGCTTCCGCAATCATCCCTCTGTCGCATTGTGGTGCGGCCGAAACGAGGGAATGCCCACCCCTGCGATCAACGACGGGCTCGATGATCTCATTCGAACCCTCGACGGAACCCGCTGCTATTTGCCGAATTCGCGCCTGATCGATCTGGCGCCGAGCGGGCCGTGGAACCATGGGGAGCCCGTCGAGTTCTTTACTACGCGCGCGCGCGGATTTTCCACCGAACTTGGCCTGCCGTCCCCTCCCACGATCGAAGCCTTCCGCGCCATGATGCCGGAGTGTGACTTGTGGCCGCCCAATGACACCTGGGCCTATCACGACTGGCATTCGGATGGAGGCGGCCGCGTGGCGTCGTTCATGGCATCGATGGAGCAGCAATTCGGAGCTCCCACCAGCCTGGAGGATTTTGAGCGCAAGGCACAATTGATGAACTATGTCGATCACCGGGCGATGTTCGAAGGGTTCAACGCCCATCTGTGGGCGCCCAACAGCGGGCGGCTCCTGTGGATGAGCCAGCCCGCATGGCCCAGCATGAGCTGGCAGCTATTCAGCCACGATTATGATACGCACGGCACGTACTACGGCGTCAAAAAAGCCTGTGAACCGATCCACGTTCAGCTCAATCTGCCGGACCTGACCATCATGATCGTCAACAACACGACGGCTCCGCTGACGGCTCTTTCGCTGACGGCGCACGTGTTCTCGATGGATGC
>Ga0187881_10003593_pt1 | contig 13258 bp, 11 predicted proteins | sample June2016WEW_19_1_2_FD_133017 | JGI IMG/M metagenome (GOLD analysis project Ga0187881, IMG submission 133017) | Peatland microbial communities from SPRUCE experiment site at the Marcell Experimental Forest, Minnesota, USA - June2016WEW_19_100 | ecosystem: Environmental > Terrestrial > Soil >...
AACGCCGCAAGAGTCGTATATGTTTGATGAAATCCAATTATCATCAACTCGCCAATAGTAGTTGGTATTAATTTTGAAGTTGTAGTTATTGCTGCTGATAAGCCAGCTGTTCGGTTCTACCTGGTTTCCATCTATTACATTGGCTTCATTTACTTCGGTCACAAATTGTGATGATGTCTTGGTTGCAGCAGTTACGCCGCTAGAATCTGTTCCGAAATACACGTCATGGTTTATGACGTTGGGTTCGTTGCCGCTGTTCCAACTGAGCGTAACGCCGACATTAGCATCGCCGACGTGGTAATGAACGTTCAGCGCACCGTTAGCCGGCGAAGGTCCCCAGGGAATGTTCATGTTGACGCTGCCGGGGACACAGCTTAATGTTGTCGTATTAGTGTTGACGTCATATACAGGTGTGCCGACGGTGCCGCGTGAGGAGTAAATCAGGCCTCCAGCGATAAGGGCCGGAACATTCGGGCTGCTAACATTGTAGTTGCCGAGAATTTTCAGTGTGCCGCCGCTGATGTCAATTTTGTTATCAGGGAAGGTCTGGTAAAAGACAAAATTGGAATCTCCTGTGCACTCCAGGGTTCCGCCATAGAGTAGTATCTCGCCGTTTCTGAGTTCGAGCCGGGGCGTGGTGAGATATCCGCCGTACATATACAGCTTGCCGAAGGTGGAGCCGTAACCGTCACCGCCGCCGCCGATCAATACTCCATCACCTAGTGATAAAAGCTGTCTTACTGTGCCACCGTGCACGGTGAATGTGGGTATGCCGCCGTCGGCTATGGAAAAATCTTGAAAGGCGCCGATTGCAATTCCGTAATTGCAATCGAGAGTCCCTGAGTTCATATCTACACCCCATTCTGTGTAGCTTCTCCCTTGCGACCACGGCTCAATGTTCAGATACATGCAGCAGGCGTCTCCGTCGATTATTGGTCCATCAGCATTCGAAGGGACAAGCGCCTGGATGTAGATGTTTGGCTCAGAGTTTGCATCGTACCAGTTACCTGGGTTAAGCCAGTTCCTGTCTATAGCCCCTTCCCAGGTATTGTTGGGATTCCAACCGAAGGCCATCGCAGAATTGCCTATGGCCAAAAAACATAAAAGTGTTACGATTGATACAATTTTCCTTGACATTGTGACTCCTCCTTATCAATTTTAAAACACTACTTTTTATACATTATTATTTATGGCCGGCGCACACCACCAGCATTAATAATTATTAAGCAAACTATGCTTTGAACGTGATACATTTCCACAATTCAGCATAACACATATTTTGAATACAGCGTATGCCAATCGTTGACCAATGCCTGTCTATTATTGACATTTTTGTTAAATTGTGTTGATAGTTGCTACTTGTATTGCACTGCAAACAACACCATTTTTACTTATAGTATCATCACTTTTACATTATACTCCATGCATATCATAAAAATAACGCCATATTTTATTTGTAATTCACCATTTTGTGCACACAAGCCCGCCTCACACAAAATTAGGATTATTCTGAAGCCAATCCGAAGCTATGGCAGGGTTGTGTTAAATATTCGATTGTTTTATTGATTTTTTTCAGTATATAATACAGGCATGAAAAAAATTCCGAGAGTTGCATTATTGATTGAAAGCTCCCGAACCTACGGCAGAGAACTTATTCGCGGCATCACAGATTATTCACGAGTTTACGGTCCGTGGTCATTTCCATGGGTATTTCATGAACAGAATTCTTTTTACATGTTGAGGGGAACAGAACTCGCTGTCATGGAAGATCTGAAAAAGTGGCGTCCGGATGGAATCATAACGCGCGACTCCAAAATCATTGAAAAGCTGAAGAAGATGAATATACCGATATTTATTTCTATCGCGATGAAAACGCCGGATTTTCGTTTTAACAATATAATACCTGATGACCTGGCCATAGGCAGAATGGCTGCAGAACATCTTCTCGAGCGTGGATTTCGTAATTTCGGTTTCTGCGGTTTCGACGATTTGTACTGGTCACAGCAGCGATGCGAAAGCTTTCGCAAGCGTATAGCAAAAGCCAGTTTCCAAACAAATATTTACAAGCGGCCGAAGTTGCGCGTAAGATATACATGGTACAGAGAAGAAATTAATCTTATGAAATGGCTGAAGGGGCTGCCGAAACCGGTGGGCATTATGGCCTGCAATGATGACCGTGCGCAGCATATTACTTCGGCCTGTATAAACGCTAAGATTGATGTGCCTTATGAAGTAGCTGTTATCGGTGTGGATAACGATGAACAGGTATGCGTCACCTCCAATCCGCCACTGTCGAGCGTTGTTCTTGATGTGGAAAAGGCGGGATTCCGCGCAAGCGAACTGCTTGGTAAAATGATGGCAGGCAAAAAGATGCCGCCCCAGCAAGTATTTGTTAGCCCTGTCAAAATAGTGACAAGGCAGTCAACTGATATCATTGCCATTGAAGACAAGCTGGTCATTCAGACACTGAATTTTATTAATCAGAACGCAGAAAGGCCTTTGCAAATTCATGACGTTGCGAAGGCATTGCGATTTTCGAGGAGCTACCTGCATCGGAAATTTATGAAGACGTTAAAGCGGTCCATTTATAACGAGATTAAACGTGCCCGAATAAACCTTATCAGTCGGATGCTTCTTGAAACAGATTTATCGGTATCGGATATTGCCGTCAAGCTTGGTTTTAACAGCGACAGCCATATTGCCAGATATTTCGAACAAAAGATGGGAATGACGCCGATGAAATACCGCAAACTTATCGGCCATCAATAACCCGCATCCCCACAGTAAAAATTGCTATTTTTTGCTCACTTGTTATATTCTGTTACATTTTGTTACTTTTCGGGGCAAATAATGGGAATATCTACCATTTTTTTAAATCTGCAAGTTCAAAATTCCTAAATTCAAAACTCAAAATTTAGTACTCAAACCTAACCTTTCCTGCGAGAATGAGACAGATTTAACTTTGAATTAGAAGATGACTTCAGCTTTTACTGATGCCAAACAATTAAAAGAGTCGAGTCGAAACATTCTATTTTTGAAACGTTGTCCTACAAATTGTCCTATTTTTGAAGTCATGTTGGCACTCTAATTACAAGTGGCACAGTTTTTGGAGGAAAGTCAGTTCTAGGTGCGTAATTCGCGGGAGTAATACGGGAGTATTTGAAAGCCAAATTCTGATAAAACGTGATAAAATCTGAGAATTTATAAGTGGTTGTAAAAAAATAGAGTTGTGTTGTATTTCATTGTCTTACAAGGACTTATAAAAATGGCCTGACGGGGGTTCGAATCCCCCCGCCTCCACTGGTGTGCCCGCTTAGGTTGAGGGATGAGAACCCCGCAGATGCGTTGCATCTGCATAAGGGGTTTGACACGCCGAAGGCGGGCCTCGTGTCTTTTCGAGAATCTCCCCGCCTCCACTCGATGCGGCCTTCAAAACCATTCGGTTTTGAAGGCCTTACTCGTGGCAGGCCATCTTCCGTAGCTTTTTTGCTATGTAAGGATACTTCGAAGAATACCAAGCAAAGGAGGGCTTTTTTTGTTTGTCTTCCAATGCAGTTTTTCAGGTTCAAGTCCTGTACCGCCCAGTTTCCCGCATTATGGACGGGTTTCAATGGCAAGTTTCTTAACAGAACTGAGCCGTTGTCTGGCTTTACTGCAGGATGTTTCTATTTCGACTTGTGATTTGCCCTTCTCTCCGACAGACAGCTTGACACTCAAGGCCGCTTTTTTAATCCCCATATCCGCAGTATCCAATTCAACAGCAGCGGCTGTGGTCATTGAAGTATTAGCATTTTTTCTCGCCCAGGCCAACCCGCTCGCGGTAAGATTCTGCTGGCACGCCTCAAGGTACGCCCGGTCGGCCTGAAAACCAAAGAAGTTCGCTTCCGAGGCCAAAACAATCATATATATCCCAATCAGTGCGAGGATAGCGATGACAATAAGCATAACAAAACCACTCTGGCTCGATTTTCTGGCGTTCATTTGGCAGCTTCCGATAATGCGCCGGCAAAAAATAAATTGTTGTTAGCCATCTTTTTCCGTATATGGCCGAAATTTTTATCCTCTATACAGGTGCTTATCTCGACCGCGCAACCCGTTTTGTTTTTGTTCCAGACCTTCCACTCAATTTTGCCGTGAGGAACCGACCACACCATATTCCCGCTTGCTGCACCCGTGGCACCTGCGATAAACTCGCGAAAAATGCGACCATTGCTGAACTTATAAGAAATCACACCATCCGACATTTCCATCAACAGCGTATTAGGTTCGTCAGGACCATTAACGGACTCCGACAAGGTTTTTGCTGAAACGACATCAGCCCGCATACGACTTACCACATTGTTAAAAGTGGTGTTTTCCTGAATGAGCCGGTAGTCCCTGGGCAAGTCATATGCAAATGTTCTAAAAAAACGCTCCAGCGTTGCCATGACCATTGTCATAATAAAAATGACAACTAACATCTCAACAATTAAATAACCCTTGCGCATCTTAACGCTCCTGCAAAACGGGTATATCGCCTGCTTTACTTATCGCGATACTTTTTGTCAAAAAATATCTCGATAAGCGGACTTCAACCTTTTTGTTCAGAGCTTTGGCCTCGGCTGTCACGCTAATCAAATCCATCCTTTTCCACTGGCCGGCCCCCTGCGATTTGTCGATTTTAATAACCACGCCCGGCCAGAGCCGTTTCAAGTCATTGTCATTAATTACAATGCCGGTCACGGCTATACTATCGAGCATCGCCTGCGCCGCCGACACACATCGCTGTTTTGTAAAATAATAATGGTTCAGCCGCCTGAAACCATCGAGCGATATCGCGAAGGCAACCATAAGCATTCCCATAACCGCCAGCGAGACAATCAGTTCGGTCATTATCAGACCGCGATATTTTACACGTTTAGTAATCATTGATTTCCATTTTTCATCCAAATCAGGGCGTCATCGAATTTGCCGCTGCGTACACAACCGCGGCCAGCAAAGCGAAAATAGCATAGAGTATAAACCCTACGATTACTCCCAAGCAAATCGTCTCGCAGGGGCCGATTATAAACCTGGCTAATGTGGCCGCCCTGCTGTAGCCCCAGCGATACGAGGTTTCAAGCGTTTCAAGAATATCGAGCGTATTCCGGTGGTTATGCACGTCGGCAAAGGCCCATGCCATTGCGCTTCCCATGCCGCACTGTTGGGCGGACTGGCCTATGTCCTGGCCGCTCTCTACCCTCGCCAGCCATTCTTTCAATCCTTTTTTGAAATTTTGATTTATATCCAGATGCAGCGTACCGGCTATGCCGTCGTTGACCGTGCATCCGGCATTAAGTGAAAGCCGTAACAATCCCGCAACTCGCTGCATTGCATGACACCATTCATACCACCGGATAAAGGGCAGATGCCATTTTAAAAAATCACCTATGCGCGAAATTAAATACGGCTTTTCAACCCGACGAGGTCTTGACCTGACGCGAACATACACTGCAGCCCATACCAAAACCAGCAGGGCCAATACAAGAAAAAGCCCCTTGCCGCCGCCTTGCGTAAAATAGTCCGAAATAGCCATTAACAATCTTGTTGCCATAGGTAATTGCATGCCGTTGCTCATTTCCGCCAGTACCGCCCTCACTTTAGGCAAGACAAACACCATCACCACGAACATCTGTACAAACATAATGAGCAGCACCAGTGGCGGATAAAATAATGGAATGTGCCTGACCTTTTTGCTTGTGTCGGCCTTTGCGATCAAATCCTGCTCAAGGGCGCCAATCGCCTGCGGCACCTGCCCGATTCGCTCGCCGGCAGCAACCATCGCCGCGACATAGGCGGGACACTTCGGATATCCGCGTTTGAGCGATTCACTCAAAGAGTATCCTTCAACAAGCCACTTCTTTATATTTCTAAGTATATCTGCTCGCTTATAATCCTGGCCGACCGCGGCCATTTCCATCGCCATAGGCAGGGGCAAATTTTGTTTCATACTCGCGCCAATCGTGGTTATCACATAAGAAGACCGAGCCAGTTCCGACGTCGCAAAAGCTCCGATTACAGCCCCTATAAACAACTCCACAAAAACAAGTCCAATTCCGCCCCAGGTACCAAAAAACGCAAAGACAATGGCCGTGAGGAAAATTCCGACACTGACCGCTAAAATCCTCCTTGCCCAGATTCTGGCCCATCGGGAGCCCTCCCTGCGGGGGCCGAAAGCGGTTATCATCAGCGTAGCAAAAAAAATGTAAAGTGCAGCGGCAAATATCTCCACTAATTCTAACGTGATGCCATACACTGCAATAAATACGCTGAGCACAATGCCAACGACAAACCCCATCCACGGCTTGTAAAAAGCAAGCACTCCAAAGGCGACCAACAATACTATTGCCAAAGCAATCAACATAATCCAATCATCCCACATTCAGAGTTGCAATTATTTTTACCATTGGCAGGAAAATCGCAAGGATGCACAACATCATGAAAAAGCCCACGAAGATAATCATAACAGGAAGCAGCAAACCCTGCAGGCGGACCTGGGCGCTGCGAACCTGCTGGGCGTACATATCGCCTAAGCTGTGAAGGTTGTCTTCCAGCTCATTTCGCTGCGAACCCAGTTGAATCGAATAAAGAAAAAACCGGGGCATAACCCGGCAGAATTGCCCGGCATCAAGAATACCAACCCCTTTCTCAATTTGCCCGGCAATCATGTCCCCTTCTTTTTTAAGTGTTTCACTGCCCGTTGCATCAGGCCCAAGCCGCAGGCACGTCGGCATATCACAGCCGGCCGCAACCATCATCGCTATTGCCTCGGCCATCTTGCTCAATATGGTGCTGTGATATAAAGGTCCGAATGCAGGTATGTGTAAAAATATCGCTTCCCTGATTCGCCGTCCTTCCGGAAAAGACCGGAGAATCGTATTAACTCCAAAAATAGCAACAACCAGACAGCCGACCGCCAGCCAGAAATATAAAATGTGCTCCGACATAGATAAAACGAACTGCGTCAATACAGGTAGTCCTTGCCCTTCCAACATTTCTTTTAAAATATCACTAAACTTTGGAACCAGAAACACAAGCACAAAAGTCATAATAATGGAACCCATAACAAAAACGACCGCCGGATATGCCATTGCTTCGAATACTATTCGCCTTGTCTGGTTGGTAATCTCGATGTGCCTGTTCAAGCTCGTCAGCATTTCGCTGAGCCGGCCCGTTTCGACACCGGCCTTGAGTATCCGGCCATAGAGAGGAGGGAAATGTTCTTTCCTTTTCTCAAAGGCCCGCTCAATGCTCATCCCCGCTTCGAGGTCCCTGGCAATCGAATCTATCAGCTTGCGCATCGGCTTCGAAGCCACATCCTTCGACAGTTCTCTCAATCCTTGCTCCAAAGGAATCCCGGCTTTGGTAAGCGAGGCAAGCTGCTGATTGAAAAGCAAAAACTCAGTCCTGGCAATAGGCGTTTTAGGCCTTTCGGATTTAGCTTTTTCGAGTGAATTGACTTTGAGCCGCATCTGCTCAAGCAATTCAGATGCTTCCTGCACTGACCCGGCTTCGATGATACCTTTCATCAGCCGGTCAGAAGTCGTCATCGCACTATATTCAAAAGTCGCCATCCTGAATCTCCCGTCTTAAATCAACCTATCAAATGTCCCCTGCCGAACCGCATACTTTATCAAGCTCATCCTGCGTGGTCAGACCCTCAGCAACCAATCGTCTGCCGTCTTCAACCATACCAGTGTGCCCCTTATTAGTCAGAACTTTCTCAATTTCATCAGTATCGGTCCCGGCGAGAATCGCTTTTCGCAACTGGCTGTCAAGCCGGACAAGTTCCGCTATCAACATCCTGCCTCTAAATCCCGTTCCAAAACAATAATCGCATCCCACCGGTTCGTAATTGCCGGCTGTGGTCCGCTTTTTGCATTTTTCGCATAGTCGGCGGACAAGCCGTTGATTCAGAACCGCCGATATACTTGATGTGACCTGGTATGGCTCGATACTCATCTCCAAAAGTCGCAGAATCGCCGCCGCGGCTGAGCCGCTGTGCATTGTGCTCATCAGAAGATGCCCCGTAAGGCCTGCTTCAATTGCTATCTTCGCTGTTTCAGCATCTCGGATTTCGCCTATCATCAAGACCTGCGGGTCCTGACGAAGAAGCGAACGCAGGGCCGTAGGAAAAGTCATCGGACCGAAAGGTGTGATTTGAACCTGGGTAACGCCATCGAGTCGAATCTCCACAGGGTCTTCCAGAGTGACGATGCTTTTACCCGGAAATTGTTTCTGGATATGCCGCAGAATCGCACCTAAGGTAGTGCTTTTGCCGCTGCCTGCCGGTCCGGTCACCAGCAAAACGCCCTGATTGGCACAAGCAATTTGTTTCAACACAGCATATATCTCTGGTGCGAATCCAAGTTGTCCAAGGTCTGTTAACTGCACGTTCTGGTAGAAAATTCTCACCACAGCCCTTTGGCCGTATATTGTCGGAAATACCGAGAGCCGACGGTCAACAACATCCTTGTGACTGTTGCTGATTTCCATCCGTCCCTCTTGGGGCACATCATTGCGATACGTCAGAAGCCCGCCCAGAACCTTCAGCCGTGAAATTACGTTGTCCGAAACAGCTTTAGGCAAAGATTCGACCGTGTTCAGCACCCCGTCAAGGCGAAATTTTATCACCAAATCCGAACCGGTCGGCTCAAAATGAATGTCGCTGGCGCCTATATCCACGGCCTTTGTGAGCAGTTCATCCACAAGTGCGACAACGTCACCCGCTTGTGTTTTTCGCTCGTAAGACTTGTCCCTATAAAGAGTTAAAGCCATTTCCCTGTACTCCTAACAAACGTATTACCGCTTTTCTCTCCTCTCTCCTGTAGATTGAGACGCGCCGGTAGGGCCAAATGTTATGCAAAAAAATGAGATTTTTAACCATTTAACATCGAATTGGTGTTAACATAATGTCAGGCAGCGCGTCTTAATAATCGGAGAAATTATGACTGGCAGGGCTGTCAGCATTGAACTGTTGTGGGATATTCCAATCCCGGAGGCGTTGGAAAAAACGCAGGGTTGGGTTCTCTGCGCTATGCAGCAACACGGCCAGGGACTTGTTAATATGCTATGGCGAATACTCGGCAACGAACAGGACGTTTGCGACGCATATCAGGATACGTTTCTGAAACTCGCGCATCACAAGTATGGATGCAAACCCGAAAATGTAAAGGCGTATGTCTTTCGTTCTGCAAGCAACGTAGCCATATCAATCCTGAGACATAAACTTGTCGAAAAGAAATATCTTTCGCCGGTAATAACCACACAGAACAATACTAACTCCCCCGCCAGTGAGCTTGATACACGGTATTTAACTGAGACATTAAGAGCGGGTATCGCGGAGCTGCCGGATCTTTTTCGTGATGTCGTAACTCTGCACGACCTCGGGGACTTGTCCTATGAGCAGGTCGCAAGGATTATGGGAATCACGACCGCGACCGCGAGGGTTTACAGATGCAAAGCAGTGCGGCTTCTGGCTGCGCGGATGAGAAAGGAAACAAGGTAATTATATGTGGGCCGCGAAGGGGAAAAATTACTGCAAACAACTTAGAGACCTAGCGCTTCGGCTGATGGCCAACAGTTTCAGTTTGGACCGACACTGGATACAAAATCATATTGCCGACTGCCCGCGTTGCCAGCGACGATTGGCGCGTCTCGGCAAGGTCGAACTCGCGATATCGTTGTTAAAATCACAGCCGCACAATCTCAATCTGCTGATGCGGGCCAATACACAGGCAATCGGCGTGCTCAAACATTGTCTGCGAACAACCGCCAAGGCCGAACATCTCCGAAATATCCGCCCCGACCTGAACATTATCGAAAGATGCGCCAAGTACAAAAATTCGTTCGCCAACGTAGCTGCATGTATCATCATCGCGGTTTTAATGAAAAACGGCGCATTTTCTTCAGCAAAAATGTTCGAAAGCAAAGGCCAGAAAGCAGTTGAGCACTACTACGCCAGCAACGCAGGCGAAGACATCGCTCGCGATATCTTCACAACAAACGCGTAACCATTTGCCCCGCACTATAAAAATATTCATCCGACGCTAAGTTTATGGGAAAGCTGACCTTAAAGCAGCTTATTTTGCTGAAATTGGTCTATAGGTTGCAGGTGTAGTACTCCCCCTCTATTGCGCCGTTTACCATCTCATTTTGACTGTGCGAAATATCTACTAAGTGATTCTGCCTATCCGATTAAGTAATTCCCCTATTTGCAAACCTATCACACTTAGCGGAAGATTATATCATTATAATCTTTATGTTTCTTGGCAGTGTTACCTATGGCGTGATCCACAAAGATACGACAATCCCAATTCTGGTGGTAAAGAGGTGATGCGTTTTCAATGTTGAGAGCGACTTGACAGTGCTTTATAGCTGCATACGCAAAATCGAAAGCAGGACAAGATAAATGGTAAATCCTTTGAAAAAACTGGGAACGCTTGGTCAGTCAATTTGGCTCGACTACATCCGACGTGATCTGATTACCGGTGGAGAGCTTCGACGTTTGATCGACCAGGACGGGTTGCGGGGGATGACCTCGAACCCATCCATCTTTGAGAAGGCAATAGCGGAAAGCCATATTTACGATGAGGACATTCGGGACATAGCCCTTAAGAAAAAAGACGTCAAAGCAATCTATGAAGCTCTCAGCCAGCGTGACGTACAGAGCGCCGCTGATGAATTCTGGTCTGTGTATGAAAATACTGGCGGCAAGGACGGATATGTCAGCTTGGAGGTCAATCCCCATCTGGCGCATGACACCAAAGGCACAATTGAGGAAGCCCGCCGGTTGTGGGTTGCGCTGGACCGGCCCAATGTCTTCATCAAAGTTCCGGCGACGGCCGATGGATTGCCTGCTATTCAGCAGCTCATCAGCGAAGGAATCAATGTCAACGTGACGTTGCTCTTTGGGTTGCCTCGTTATCGACAGGTGGCGGAAGCTTACATAGCCGGCATCGAAGCAAGGATGGCCCAAGGGAAGCCCGTGGAGTATGTGGCCTCTGTGGCCAGCTTCTTTGTGAGTCGTATCGATATATTAGTGGATTCGCTGCTGGAAAAACTCATCGCGCAAGGTAACCCGAAAACAGATATCGCAAAAAAGGTGCATGGACAAGTTGCCGTCGCCAGTGCGAAAATGGCCTATCAAATATACAAGGAAATCTTGTGTAATAATAGGTTTAAGAAACTGGCTGACAAGGGCGCTCGCGTGCAGCGGCTGCTCTGGGCCAGCACTGGTACCAAGAACCCGGACTACAGTGATGTGAAATATGTCGAATCGCTAATCGGTCCGGACACCGTAAACACGGTCCCGCTTGAAACCATCGACGCCTACCGTGATCACGGCGATCCGAAATCACGCCTCGAACAAGATGTCGAGAAAGCCAATTGGATAATGGCACGATTGCCGGAACTCGGGGTTAGCATCGACAAGGTGACTCAGCAGCTTGAAGACGAAGGCGTCAGGAAATTCGATGAGCCATTCGACAAGCTGATGGAGACCTTAACGAAAAAGTCATCAGAGTAATTAAAGAGATAACGATGGAAGTAAACCCTTATGCAGGAAAGCAGAATGTACGAGCAATCACATTTCGGCAATCCAATACACTCTTTTATGCCTGTGGTAGTTGAAGGGTTCGATATCAGCAACCCGATCTGCGACGGACTATACGGCCAGGGTAATACCGAAATACGATAGTGTTGCGGTTCCTCTGGAAGCCGCTCAAATACTGTGGCAGCCCCGGTAACTTAACTCGTAAATTTCTCAACAAGGTCAAGACGATACAGCATACAGCAAAGGGCATGAATGGAAATTTCAAAGAAGACAATGAACGTATCTCAGCACATAGGTAATCTCCCTGGCGGCAACGGGGCGCATTATTCCGTTCAACTCTTGGAAAAGGGGCGTGCTGATACCGATAAGACATGGTTTATTCGCAGGTTTGGGGAATGATGGCGTCGGCGAGGAGAACTTAATTCATTGAGCAGGAAATCACAATATAGTATTCTATGAAAGTGATAATATGACGAATACAGACGACAGCAGACAACATCGTTCTCTCTTACAAAAAATTGCACGTCGAGTAATGATAGAAAGAGGATTTTTTCCTGATTTTTCTCCTCAGGCAATCGCCGAGCTCGACGGAATCCATGGGCCGGCAACGCGAACTGAGAAATCGACGCGAGATATGGGGAACCTTCTCTGGTGTTCCATCGACAACGATGATTCGCGTGATCTGGACCAGCTTACCGTTGCCGAAGCCATGCCCAACGGGGCCGTAAAGGTCCTTGTCGCCATTGCCGATGTTGACGCTGTTGTCAAGAAGCAATCGGTACTTGATGACCATGCGCGGCAAAACACCACCTCGGTCTATACTGTTGCCGAGACGTTTCCGATGCTGCCCGAGAAGCTCTCCACGGACCTTACCTCGCTAAACTTTGAATCAGACCGCCTGGCAATCGTCATTGAAATGATTATCGCCGGGGATGGGTCGCTTCAGAGTTCGGACATCTATGAAGCGACAGTCCGTAATCGTGCAAAGCTTGCCTACAACAGCGTTGCCGCCTGGCTCGATGGCAATGGCCCGATGCCGCAAGGTATCGGTGCGGTCAAAGGTCTCGACGAGAATATTCGACTTCAGGACAGCGTGGCCCAGAAACTGAAATCGCTGCGGCACCTGAACGGTGCGCTCGACCTCGAAACAATAGAAGCACGTCCGGTTTTTGACGGAGATGAGCTCAAGGACATGGAAGCCGAAAAAAAGAACAGGGCCGAAGAAATTATTGAGGACTTCATGATCGCAGCCAACGGCATTACCGCGCGATACCTCGCGGCCAAAAAGGTTACGTCGCTGCGGCGCGTAGTCCGGATACCCAAACGATGGGACCGGATCATCGAGCTTGCCGCAGAGCGGGGCACAACGCTGCCCACGGAGCCCGACTCAAAGGCACTGGAGCAATTCCTGGTATCGGCGAAAGCCGCTGACCCTCTCCGCTTTCCCGATCTGTCTCTCAGTGTCGTCAAACTTATGGGTGCAGGTGAATACGTCGTCGAACTTCCGGGCAGCAGTGTCGCCGGGCACTTTGGTCTTGCGGTCAAGGACTATTCTCACTCAACCGCCCCGAATCGCCGATTCCCCGATCTTATTACACAACGGCTGCTGAAAGCAGCAATGGCGGGACGTTCCCAGCCCTACGAGAACGACGAATTGGAATCGCTCGCAAAGCATTGCACCGAAGA
>Ga0187881_10003597_pt1 | contig 13250 bp, 11 predicted proteins | sample June2016WEW_19_1_2_FD_133017 | JGI IMG/M metagenome (GOLD analysis project Ga0187881, IMG submission 133017) | Peatland microbial communities from SPRUCE experiment site at the Marcell Experimental Forest, Minnesota, USA - June2016WEW_19_100 | ecosystem: Environmental > Terrestrial > Soil >...
AATCGACGTTGGCATGATACGCCGCCAGGAGAATCAGGAAAATCGCCGCCGCCACCACGGCCTTTCGCTGGAGTAATTCGCCCCATAGCCCGCGCCCGGCCGTCCCCAGCTGCAGCGAAGGAGCGATGGACTCATTTTCCTGCCGCTTGCCATTGCCCATAGGGGCTTGAGTATCGGCGGGAAAGAACCCCCTCCGCAAGCGATTTCCAGGCCCCTTGGACCTGTCATGGCGTAGCGCAGCGAAGCAGCCGGACCGCCCTGTCCGCGGCTACATCTGCTCGATCGTCTGGATGCCCAACAGCTTCAAGCCCGTTTGGATGGTCCGGGCCGTCAGACCGCACAGGGCCAGCCGGCTGTCCCGTAACGGCGGGGCACTCTGGAGGACCGGGCAGCTCTCGTAGAAGCCCATGAACGCCCCCGCCAAGTCGTAGAGGTACGCGCACAGCACGTTGGGCAGACACTCGGCCGCCACGGCCGCGACGGTCTCGGGGAATTGCACCAGCTTCAGCGCCAAGGCCCTTTCCGCCGGCTCGCGGATAAGAACGTCGCCCTTTTGAGACGAGCCATTTGTTTGATCCTTGCGGAAGATGCTGCGAATGCGGGCGTAGGCGTACTGCATGTACGGCGCGGTGTTACCCTCCAGGCTGAGCATCTTGTCCCAGGCGAACACGTAATCGCTGGTGCGGTTCTGGGCCAGGTCGGCGTACTTGACCGCCCCGATGCCCACGACACGGGCAATCTCGCGGCGGCGGGCCTCATCGAGCTCGGGGCTCTTTTCAGTAACCAGGTCGAACGCCCGTTGCTCGGCTTCGTCCAGCAGGGCCATCAGCTTCACCGTGCCGCCCTCGCGCGTCTTGAAGGGCTTGCCGTCGGCCCCTAGCATCATGCCGAAGGCCACGTGCTCCAACAAAACAGCCGGCGGGGCGAACTTGGCCGCCCGGGCGACCGCGAAAACCTGGCGGAAGTGCAACGCCTGCCGCGAGTCGGTGACGTACAGGATACGGTCGGCCTTCAGTTCTCGCACCCGGTAGCGGATCGCGGCCAGGTCGGTCGTGGCGTACAGATACCCCTCATCGGTCTTCTGCACGATCAGCGGCAGCTCGTGGCCTTCCTTGTCCCGGAACTGCGGCAGGAACACGCACTGCGCGCCTTGGCTTTCCTTCAGCAGCCCGGCCTTGCGAAGGTCCTCCACAACCTTTGGCAGGTCGTCGTTGTAGGCGCTCTCGCCGCGAACATCGGTGGCTTGCAGAAGAACTTCAAGTCTCTTGTACACGGCTGAGACATGCGACACAGACTCAGCCAAGAACCATTGCCAACCCAACCGCGTGAGGTAATCCCCTTGTTGAAGTTTGACGACACGTTCTCTAGCTCTGGTGGCAAAGGAGGGATCCTCATCATATAAGGCTTTGGCTTTTCTGTAGAACTCTTCCAGGTCGGCCAGCATGGAGAGTGGACCAACGGCAGTCACACCAACGGTTTTGTACCCTGTTTTTTCCTCCATGTACTGAATCAGCATCCCGAATTGTGTTCCCCAATCGCCAACATGGTTTTGGCGGATGGTCTTGTGGCCCAGAAAGTCCAGCACCCTCGCCAGGGCGTCGCCGATGATGGTGCTGCGGAGGTGGCCGACGTGCATCTCCTTGGCCAAGTTCGGCCCGGAATAGTCCACAACGACAGTCTGGCGGCTCTTGCCTTCGGCCCGCTGGACGCCCAGGTGCTCATCGCCCCCGACGGCGCCGAGCTGGCGTGCGAGCCAGTCGGCCTTGAGGCGGATGTTGATGAAGCCCGGCCCGGCGACCGTCGGCGGCTCGGCCAGGTCCGAAAGGTCGCCCGCCCCGCCGGGAGAGAGCTGGACGATTACTTTTTCCGCCAGGTCGCGGGGCTTGGCGCCCAGGGCCTTGGCGGCGGGCATGATGCCGTTGGCTTGGTAATCCCCGAATTCGCTCCGGCCGGCCTGGGCGATGATGGCCGGGGAGCCGGCCGGCGCCCCGCAGGCGGCCAGGGCCGCGGTGATGCGACGTTCCAGTTCGGCCTTGAGGTTCATATCGCCCGCCGCAGAGAGATCGGTTCGCTTCGTGCGGCTTCGACGCTGAGCCACGTCGAAGCGTTATTTGGTCGGCTTGGCCTTCCGACGCCGGGGGCGGCGCCAGCGGACTCGCGGCGACTCGCCCCAGATCAACTCCAGATCGTAATACCGCCGATGGGACGGATCAAAGAGGTGGACCACGACGTCCACGAAGTCCATCACGATCCATTCGCCGGACTGCTGGCCGGCCACATGCCAGACGGGCTGGCCGACTTTTCGGCCGTATTCGGCGACGTCGTCGGCCACCGTGCGCATCTGGCGGTCGGAGGAGCCGGTGCCGATCACGAAATACGACGTCACCGGGCTGACGCTCCGCAGGTCCAGCACGACAATATCTTCAGTTTTGTCGTCCTCGGCGATCCGTGCCGCCTCGATCGCCAGCATCCTGGCGGGGTCCTGCCTACTGGTACGCTTGGCCAACCGTCCCACCTCGATCCGCAGATTATTTCTTCATCTTCAGGCCTTCTTCGGCCGGAATGCGCATGCCGTAGAAGGACCGAATCACGAAGATCAATGCCACCACGAACAGCGCCGCGCCGATGCCCAGCTTGGTGCGCGTCAGCTCCGGCGTGTTCATCGTCACGGCGATCTGCGTGGCCAGCACGCCGAACAGCGTGGTGAACTTGATGACCGGGTTCATGGCCACCGAGGAGGTGTCCTTGAACGGGTCGCCGACCGTGTCGCACACGACGGTGGCGGCGTGCAGCTCGGTGCCCTTCTGACGGAGGTCCACTTCCACGATCTTCTTGGCGTTGTCCCAACCAGCGCCGGCGTTGGCCATGAAAATCGCCTGAAACAGGCCGAAGAACGCGATCGCGATCAGGTAGCCGATGAAGAAGAAACTGTTCATAAACGCCAGTCCCAACGCCAGGCAGAACACGACGATGAAAATGTTCACCAGGCCTTTCTGGGCGTACTGGGTGCAGATTTTGACGACTTCCTTGGAGTCCTTCATTTCCGCGGCCCGGCTGGTGAGGTTCATGTGCTCCTTGATGTACACCACCGCGCGGAACGAGCCGGTCACCACCGCCTGGGTCGAGGCGCCGGTGAACCAGTAGATGGTCGCTCCGCCCATCAGCAGGCCGAAAGCAATTTCCGGCTGGACCAGCGAGAGGCTCTTCATCACCGCGTCGATGCCGCCGGCCAGCGTGTGGCCCAGCAGCAGGATGATGCTGAAGATCATCGTCGTGGCGCCCACGACGGCGGTGCCGATCAGCACTGGCTTGGCGGTGGCCTTGAAGGTGTTGCCGGCCCCGTCGTTGGATTCCAGGAAGTACTTGCCGTTCTCGAAGTCCGGCTCGAAGCCGAAGTTCCTCTTAATGTCGTCCTTGATGTTGGGCAGGCTTTCGATCTGGGACAGTTCGTAAACGCTCTGGGCGTTGTCGCTGACCGGCCCGAAGCTGTCCACGGCGATGGTCACCGGCCCCATGCCCAGGAAGCCGAAGGCCACCAACCCGAACGCGAAGATCGGCCCGGCGAAGCCGAAGGCCACAAGGGGCTCAGGAATGATCTTGTTCACCTCGCCCGACAGTTGGAAGGCGATGAACATCAGGCCCAGGATCAGCAAGCCGGTCCAGAAGGCCGAGAAATTGCCGCTGACGAAGCCGGACAAGATGCCCAGCGACGCCCCGCCCTGGTCGGCGGACTTCATGATTTCCTTCACGTGCTTGCTCTTGGTGGAGGTGAAAATCTTGGTGAACTCCGGGATCAGCGCTCCCGCGGCCGTGCCGCAGGAGATAATCACCGACAGCACCCACCACAGCTTAGGATGCTCCGCCTGGCCGCCCAGCAACAGGTAGCTGGCGCCGAAGGTCACGCCGATGGAAATCAGCGAAGTCAGCCACACCAGGTGGGTCAAGGGATGCTCGGGGTCGAATCGCTTGCTTTGGCTGTACTTGGCGACGGTCATTTTCTCATTGATGTAGTAGGACACCAGCGAGGTGAGGATCATCAGGATACGCATGACGAAGATCCAGACGATCAGCTCGGCGCCCATGATCGAGGTGGAGCCCAAGGCCAACGCCAGGAAGGTAATCAGCGCCACGCCCGTGACGCCGTAGGTCTCAAAGCCATCCGCCGTCGGGCCGACGCTGTCGCCGGCGTTGTCGCCGGTGCAGTCGGCAATGACGCCGGGGTTCTTGGGGTCGTCCTCGGGCAGCTTGAAGATGATCTTCATCAGGTCGCTGCCGATGTCGGCGATCTTGGTGAAGATGCCGCCGCCGATGCGCAACGCCGAGGCGCCCAGCGACTCGCCGATCGCAAAACCGATGAAGCACGGGCCGATCAGGCCGGCCGGCAGGAACACCAGGATGCAGATCATGAAGAACAGCTCCACGCTCACCAGCAGCAGCCCCACGCTCATGCCCGACTTCATCGGGATGGTCGTCGCGCCGATGGGAAAGCCCTTCAACGCCGAAAAGGCCGCCCGGCTGTTGGCGCGGGTGTTGATGCGGATGCCGAACCAGGCCACGCTGTAACTGCCCAGCACGCCCAGGACCGAGCTGGCCAGGATCAACGCCAGCGAACTGGTCTTGCCGTCGGCAATGAACCGCTCCAGGTAGCCGAAGTAGTAGGTCACGCACGCCCCGATGACCAGCCACAGCACCACCAGGAACTTGCCCTGCTGGAGCAGGTAGGTCTTGCAGGTTTCCCAGATCGTGTCGGACACGTTGCCCATGGAGGCGTGGACCGGCATGGCCTTGATCTGCCCGTACTGCCTCAGTCCGAACAACAGGCCGATCACGCAGACGGCCAAGCCGGCGTACATCAGGTGGTCGCCCTTGACGTCCAGGCCAGCGATCCGGAACGACACCTCATGCAGCGGCGGAAGCTTGATGTCCGCCTCGCTGCCTCCGGCGTGCTTGGGGGCTTCCGCACCGGCCGAGGTCAGGATTTCCGTCTCGCCCGCGGCCAATGCCTTGCCTGCCGTCAGGCCCCAAAGGCCCGCAATCACCACCAACGACAGCAGACCCATCCGTGCGACGTTCTTCATGGTCACGCTACCTCTTTCCTGTAACCCCGACCTGTGTTGTCCCACCCCACGCACGATCCACTCAAACAGCCTATTCACCGAGAAACACCGGCGGCGCCCGCAACTTTTTTTATGGAACCATAACGGCCGGGCAGCGGCACAACTCCGTTGCTCGGCCGGTTATCGACTCATTTGGGTTAGTTAAAAACGTCCAACCGTCCGCAGCCACGGTCGCTCCTAGGTGGGGAACATAGTCCGCTTGAAACTCTTGCGGGCGCGGCGGCGGCGACGCTCGGAGGGCTTCTCGTAATAACTGTTCCGCTTGATGTCCTTGACCAGGCCTTCTTTTTCGCACATCTTTTTGAATCGCCGGATCATCTGCTGGACCGACTCACTGCCTCTGGCTTTGACCTTGATCATTCCTGAATCACTGTTCCTTTCCGCCCGGGGCCGCCAGGCCCCAGGCCCATTTAAAAGGCCGATGTATGATAGGGATTTCCGCCGGCACTTCAAGCCTTTTTGGGCCTGTGCCCCGACGGCGCTGCGGGCAGTCTTGCTTGCTTAAAAGCCGGCAGAATGTACAGTTTGGCGACGCACGCGATGGATTGAAGGAGCCGTCCCCATGCCGACGCCGCCGCAGGAATGCCGCTTGGACATCCGCGTCCGCTACGCCGAGGTGGACCGGATGGGCGCGCTGCACCACAGCCGCTACTGGCCCTATTTCGAGATGGGCCGGACCGAGCTGCTGCGGGCCGCGGGCGTTTCCTATCGCGACCTGGAGGCCGCGGGGGTGTTCTTCGTCGTCGCCCGATGCTGGGCCAAGTATCACAGCCCCGCCCAGTACGACGAGGTCGTCACGCTCATCACGCGCATCACGGCCATGGGCCAGGCCAAGATCGACCACGAATACGAGCTTCGCGGCCCCGACGGCAGGCTTATCGCCACGGCCGGCACGACGCTGGCGTGCGTGGACCGCAACGGGCAGGTGATCCCCATCCCCGACGCCATTCGCGGCGAGGCGCCCGCCGGCTAGGCAGGCGTGATGACGGCCACGAACCGCCCCGCTTTTTCGCCCTCTACGCGGTGGCTGGGGAACAGGTCGTTGCGGCAGATGGTGCAGATGGACGCCGTGGAGATATTGGCCCGATCCACCCCCGCTTGCGTCAACTCATCCACGTTGGCCGCCCACAGGTCCAGGTAGGTCTTGCCCTCCCGATCCTGAACGAACTGCTGGGCCCGCAGTCCCAGTCCCGCCGAGACCAGCTGGAGGGTGTCCTGACCGATCTCGTAGCAGCACGGGCCGGCGGAGGGGCCGATGCAGGCCACCAGGTCCTGCGGGTCGCTGTTGTATCGGCTGACGAATTGGGACACCAGTTCTGCCGCGATTCGCATGACCGTGCCTCGCCAGGAGGCGTGGGCCACGCCCACGGCCCGGCTGACCGGATCCGCCGCCAGAATCAGCGGGCAGTCGGCGGCGAAGGCCATCAGGCCCATCGAGCCGTCCGCCGTCACCAGCCCATCGCCGCTGCCGGCTGAGCCGCCGCGGCGGGGCGCTAGAATCTTCCGGCCGTGCACCTGCTTGCAGAAGGCCACGGCGGGCAGGTTCATCGCCTTCTGCACGGCCTGGGCAATGGTCGTGGGGTCTTTCCGGGCGCCGGTGACGTCGAAACCTTGCCTGGTAGTCACCAGGTGGGCAAAGCCCACCTCCTCCAGCGCCGTAAAGCGGCCGACCTTCCAGCCGTTGGGCAGCTCGGTGAAATAGAACGGTTCCTTGTCTTGTGCTTCAGCGGACATCGATCAGCACCTTGATGTTACGCGGATCGGCGGCGGCCTTGAGGGCGTCCGTGGCCTGTTCCAGCGGGTAGCGCCGGCTGATCAGGGCCGAGACATCCACCTTTCCGCCGGCCAGGGCGGCGAGGGCCTGGTCCATCGGGCCGCACCGCGAACCGATAACCGTTATTTCATCGACCACCAGCGGCGAAAGGTTCAGCCCCGCCGCGGCGGCAAAGGTGCTCTTGAGCACGATCTTGCCCCGCGGACGGACCGCCCGCATGGCCAGCTCCAGGCCGGCGGGCGAGCCGGTGGCCTCCACCACGACGTCGGCGGATGCCTGCGGCCGGAAGTCCTCCACACGAATCGTCTCGATGCCCTGCTTTTCAGCCACCTCCAGCTTGGAGGCGTGTTTGCCCACCAGCACCAGCTTGCGCGCCATCGGCCGCAGCACGCGGGCGACGAGCTGGCCCAGCCGGCCGTCGCCCAGCACCACCACGGTGTCGGAAGGCTGGAACGTCACCTGCCGCGTGATCTGGTACGCCGCGGCCAGCGGCTCGGCGAACACCGCCTGCTCGTCGCTGACGGAGGCGGGCACCTCGTGCAGGTTCGCCGCCGGCAGGGCCACCTGCTGGGCGAACACGCCGTCGCGCCCGGCGATGCCGATGACCGTGCGGTCGCGGCAGTGGTTCGACAAGCCCGATCGACACATGTCGCACCGCCCGCAGACGCAGTTGATCTCCGCCACGACGCGTTTGGCCTTCCACTCCGCCGGCCCCTCGACCACCTGGCCGACGAACTCGTGGCCCATCACGCCGGTGAAGCCCATGTAGCCCTTCAGCACCTCCAGGTCGGTGCTGCACACCCCCGCCAGGCGGACGGCTACCAGGGCCTCCCCGCGCGACGGCTGGGGAGCCGGATAGTCCTTCTTTAACATCGCCTTGCCGTCGAAGACCATCGCCAACATGTGCGATTCTCCTACCTCGGCACGAACCATTTCTCGCTACGGCCGCTAGGGCCGCTAGGGCTTGGAGGTCGCCCCGGCGGTCTTTGCATACCGATCCAGATAAACCGACCAGGCCTCCGGCCTGTCGCCCACGTCCTCGCCCGCCAGGGCCACCAGCGTGGCATGGGCCTGATCGCGCACACTCAGGTCCGCATCGCTCAGGCCGCGGATCAGCGTCTTGCCCACCTTCGCCAGGGGGTAGTGCCCCAGCGCACGGAAGCAGGCGGCACGGACGTCCAACGATTCGTCGTCCACGGCCTGGAGGCACAACGGCCTGACGGCCGCCTCACCCGTGACGCGGTCCAGCGCCCAGGCCACGTCGCCGCGCACGACCGGCGAAGGATCGTCCAGGGCCCGCACCAGCGGCGGCAGGTAGTTGGGGTCGCCGACGACTCCCAGCGCCCGGGCGGCCGCGGCCCGGACAAGGGCGTCCTTGTCGCTGGCCAATTCCAGCACGTAAAACGTGGTGAACGGGGGCTTGCGGCATTGCGGCTTGGCTGACAGGGCCACAATCGCCTCGCGCCGCTTATCGGGGTCGGGGTCGTCCACCCAATCCAGCTCCTTGGGCGGCCCGGAAAGCGATCGGAGTTCCTGTACGATGTCCTGGGGGGTGACGCTTTGCTTTTCGCATCCGGCGGCCAGGAGAGTCGGCACGGCCAGCCCCAACAGTGCTATGAGTCGAAATACCTTCATGGCGACGTCTGACGCGCCGAGGCCGCGGCGTCCCTTAGCTCGTCCGTGCCGACCATCTCGACGTCGTGGACCTTCCGCCCGCCGAACCGCTGGCTGAGCTGCTCGAAGCGCCGCGGGTTGTCGGTGGTAAAGCACCGCAGCGTCCCGCCATCGGTGCGCCGATTCTCTAATCCGCCGGCCCGCAGGCGGCGCTGCACCTCCCGGGCGACCGATTCGCCCGAATCCACCAGAGGCACCGCCGGGCCCATGAGTTTGCCAATCGCCCCGGCCAGCAGCGGATAGTGCGTGCAACCCAGGATCAAGGCCCCCGGCCGCAGGCGTTGCAACTCGCGGAGGTAGTCGCCCAGTACGTGCAGGACGATAGGGTCGGTTTCGTCGCGGCCCTCCTCCACGATCGGCACCAGAAGCGGGCAGGCCTTGGCCACGACAGAGCGACGGGGATCCAGGGCGCCGATGGCCCGCTCGTAGGCCCCCGAGCCCACGGTGGCCTCGGTGGCGATGACGCCGATGGCGCCGTCGGTGCACTGCACGGCCGCGGCCGCGCTGGGACGGATGACGTCCACCACGTCCACGGGGCAGAACGCCTCCAGGGCGTCTATCGCCGCCGCCGAGGCCGTGTTGCAGGCCACGACGATCAGCTTGGGGGCGAACCGCAACAGGAAGGCCGCGTCCTCCGTGGCGTACTGCCGCACGGTCGTCAGCGAACGAATGCCGTAGGGCACGCGGGCCGTGTCGCCGAGATAGACGATGTCCTCCCCCGGCATGACGGCCATCAGTTGCCGCACGACCGTCAGGCCGCCCAATCCCGAATCGAACACGCCGATCGGGGCCCTCGAAACGTCGCCACTCCCTTGGCTGCTGGACATGCCGGTCAGACTAATCCGCCGGGCCTCCGGAAGCAAGCGGCTGGCGGCTTAGGGGCGGGACGCGGCCGGGCGGCTGGCCGGGCGGGTCGATGAAGCCCCGGCGTTCGTGACCAGCCAGAGCGCTTGCGTCTCAAAGAAAGGCAGCGGTTCCCGGCGGGCCAGGACCTTCAGGTCCAAGTGAGGAGAAGCGTGGACGAGTTCATCCCATCGGGCCTGGCCCGAAACGAGGCAAAAAACGTCCTTGTCCTCAGCCATCAACGTCGCCAGGGCCTCCAAGCCTCGACAGTTCGTCGCGCCGAATCGCTCCGCGGACTTCGCGCCCGCATAGTACGTCAGCGAAAATCGCTCGGCAGTATAGAAGCAGAGGATTGACCGGCCGGCAGCGGCCCGAAGTGGGCCGATCATCGCCAGATCGCGTGTGCTGAGGCGATCGTAGACCGCCGGAGCCAGGCCGCCGATGGCCGACAGGTAGTTCGCCGCCACGGCCGCCATGATCAGGCCCATCACCCACCCCAGGCGAAGCCGCCTGAAACATCGCATCGCCGCCAGCGCCAGGGCCACGCTGATCGGCAGGGCCGCGATCACCCAGGCATTGACGCTTCGAATCATCACGGCTGCGATCACCATCGCCACCGGCAGGACCAAGATAATCACCAGAATCGCCCACACCCCGGCCGCCATCAGACGGTCCTCCCGCCCCGCGGCAATCCACTCGGCGATCAACAGGCCGATCAACACGGCCAGCGGCGGAAAGGACGGCAGGATGTAATTGACCATCTTGGTCCCGGCCAAGGCGAAGAAGACCAGCGGTATCAGCGCCGCTAGCCACAACAGCAGCACCTCCGGCCGCTCCAGGCGCCGGCGCCACCGCCAGGGAAACAGCCGCCCGAAAATCCCGGGCAGATAGACCGTCCACGGCAGTAGGCCGGCCAGCAGGAACACCACGTAGATGACGCCGGGCAGCGAGTGCCCGAACCGCTTTGTGGCGAACCGCTCGACGTTCTGACCCCAGAAAAACTCCCGGAAATAGTGAGCGTCAACGATGCCGGCCAGGATGAACCAAGGCGCGGCCAGCAGCAAGTACAGCACGATGCCCCGCCAGTTAAACAGTTCCAAAACCCGCCTGGGCCCGCCGGCCAAAAGGAGATATCCGCCGGCAATCAGCACCGCCAGGACCAAGGCAACGGGACCCTTGAACAGGGTCGCCACGGCACAGAGGGCGTAAAAGCCCAGCCAGCCGCGCCGGGCCGCAGCGGGCGATCGCGGCGGTTCCGGGCCGCAATATTTCCAAAAACACCCGATGGCCGCCCACAGGGCCGCCACGAAGGGCATGTCCATGCGATACCACCGGGCCAGGGCGAAAAACTCCCCGCTGGTTGCTAGGACCACGCCCGCCACGAGGCCGGCCGTCGGTCCGCCCAGCCGTCGCCCCACCGCGTAGGTCACCAGGACCGCCACGAGGCCCCCCAGCGCCGCCAGGCCCCGGCCGCCCAACTCGCCACTGCCGGTGAGCTTCGTCACCGCGGCCGCCAACCAGAAGAACGGGGCGGGCTTGTCGTAGTACGGCTGGCCGTCCAGGTGCGGGATAATCCAGTTCCCCGAGCGCATCATCTCGCGGACGATCAGGGCGTAGCGGGACTCTTCCGGATCGGCCAGGGGCAAGGTCGAGGCGCGGAACAAAAACAGCACGCCGCAAAGGGCCGCCAGGACGGCCAGGTGAATAATCGTCCGGGCCGGAGACGATCCTGCCGGTGAAAGACTGCCGTCGCTGGACGCCGTAACGTTCATGGGCGTTTTATCGTAGAATCTCAAGCCGCCGTTTGCCAGCCCCCTTGTTCGCCGCCGCCAGCGGCTCGCGACGCTTGGCATGGCCGCCGCCGGCCGGTAGGATACGCCTCATGGCCAAGACAAGCCCCGCCATCGCCGTGCTGATCCCATGTCGTGACGAGGAAGCCGCCATCGGCAAGGTCATCGACGATTTCCGCCGGCAGTTGCCGGGGGCGGTCCTCTATGTCTTCGACAACAACTCCACCGACCGCACGGCCGAAGTGGCCCGCACGCACGGGGCGACGGTGATCCGCGAACCGCGCCAGGGCAAGGGGTTCGTCGTCGAGGCCATGTTCGAGAAGGTCCAGGCCGACTTCTACGTCCTGGTCGACGGCGACGACACCTACCCGGCCGATCAGGTCGGGAGGCTTCTGGAACCGCTGACGAGCGGTTCGGCGGACATGGTCGTGGGGGCACGGCAGGCCGTGGCCGACGGCCGGGCCTTCCCGCCCCTCCACCGGACCGGAAACAACATGGTCCGCCGGCTCATCAACAGCGTGTTCCGCGCCCACTTCACGGACATCCTTTCCGGCTACCGCGCCTTTAACCGGCGATTTGCCCTCTCGGTGCCGGTGGTGTCCACCGGTTTTGAGATCGAGACAGAGCTGACCGTCCAGGCCCTGTACCATCGCTTGACGGTCGTGGAGATTCCGGTGCCCTATCGCCCCCGGCTGGAAGGCAGCCGCAGCAAGCTGCGGACGTTCCACGACGGCGCGAGAGTGCTGTGGAAGATTTTCAACCTGTTCCGGGCCCTCAAGCCCCTGACGTTCTTCGGCGGCATTGCGATGATCCTGCTGGCGGCGGGCGTTCTGGCCGGCATCCCGCCCGTCGCCGATTACTTCACGGACCCGCACCACTTCGTGTATCACGTGCCGCTGGCGATCCTGGCGACGGGGCTGGTGCTCTTGTCGACCTTATTCGCCTTCCTGGGCCTGCTGCTGCACGCCATCAACTGGCGATTCAAGGAACTCCACAGCGTCCTGACGCGAGGAAAGAACTAGCAGGCAAAAAATTATGAACGCCACCGCCGCCCACGTGCTGCCCGTCGTAGGCTTGGAGATTCACGTCGAGCTGGACACGGCGACCAAAATGTTCTGCCGCTGCCTCAACCGCTTCGGCGACCCACCCAACACGCACGTCTGTCCGGTGTGCATCGGCATGCCCGGCGTGCTGCCGGTGATGAACCGTCAGGCCGTGGAATTGGCGATGAAGGTGGGGCTGGCCCTGAACTGCACGGTGAGCGACTTCACCAAGTGGGACCGCAAGAGCTACTACTACCCCGACCTGCCCAAAAACTACCAGATCAGCCAGTACGACCTGCCGCTGAGCGTCCACGGATACCTGGAAGTGCCGCTGGCCGACGGGACGGTCAAGAAGGTCCGCATCCTGCGGGCCCACCTGGAGGAGGACGCCGGCAAGAACATCCATGATTTCCCCCGCCACACCGGCGTGGACCTCAACCGCGCCGGCGTGCCGCTGCTGGAGATTGTCTCGGAGCCGGACATGAACTCCGTGGAGGAGGTCATGGCTTACGCTCGCAGCATGCAGCGGCTGGTGCGGTGGTTGGGGGCCAGCCAGGCCAACATGCAGATGGGGCACATGCGCTTCGAGCCGAACATCAACCTGCACGTCACGGCCGGCGGACGGACGGTCAAGACGCCTATCGTGGAGGTCAAGAACCTCAACAGCTTCCGCTCCCTAGAGCGGACGGTGGCGTACGAGATCGAGCGGCAGTCGGCGGCCTGGCGGGAGGACCCCGAGGGCTTTACGATGGAAAAGCTCGGCAAGCAGAACCGCGGCTTCGACGACGAACGCGGCGTGACCGTCTTCCAGCGCGAGAAGGAAGAGGCCCACGACTACCGCTACTTCCCCGAGCCGGATCTGGTGCCGGTGACGGTCGACGACGCTTGGCGGAAAAGAATCGCTTCGGCCATCGGCGAGCTGCCCCTGGCCCGCCGGGCCCGCTACATGGACAAGTACGGCCTGACGTTCAAGGAGGCCGACGCCCTCACGCAGGACGGGCCCAGCGGC
>Ga0187881_10003605_pt1 | contig 13234 bp, 8 predicted proteins | sample June2016WEW_19_1_2_FD_133017 | JGI IMG/M metagenome (GOLD analysis project Ga0187881, IMG submission 133017) | Peatland microbial communities from SPRUCE experiment site at the Marcell Experimental Forest, Minnesota, USA - June2016WEW_19_100 | ecosystem: Environmental > Terrestrial > Soil >...
CACAGGAGAGACCGTGCCTCGCATCAAGACCGCGGCCGTCGCGTATTTTGCCCCCTGGGACTGGGTCATCGGTGCTGGAGCGTATGCGGATGAGGCGGGCCAAGCGAAGATAGAGGCCAGCGCCTCATTGAACCAGTTGGTTTTGCTCGCTCTCGTGACGGGTATCGCCGTGACCGTGCTCGCAATCATCTTGGCCTTGGTGATAGGCACGAGCATCGCCCGGTCAATCGCTAAAATTCTCGGCGTCGCTCAGCGCATTGCGGAGGGCGATTTGAGCCAACAGGTCGGGGTGAAGAGCCGCGACGAGATGGGCGACCTTGCGGTGACTTTCAATCTCATGACGAGTAAGCTCAATGCGATAATGCGCCAGGTACTGGATTCATCCAATCAAGTTGCCTCCTCAAGCGAGCAGATCACCGCAAGCGCTCAGAAGCTGGCAGAGGGGGCGCAGAGCCAGGCCTCGACCCTGGAGGAAACAAGCGCTTCGGTTGAGGAGCTGACTGCGTCGGTTGACCAAGTGGCCGAGCATGCGCAGAGCCAGGCAGCGGCGGTGGAGGAAGGGACAAGCTCCATGGCGCAGGTGAACCAATCCATCGAGGACGTGTCGAAGAACCTCACCGAGATAGCAGGGCTTGCCAGCAGGTCAGTGGAGAACGCGCTGGAAGGAACGAAGGCGGTCTCTGAGGTGGTGGCGGGGATCAATCTGATTGCGGGCAGCTCGGAGAAGATTAGTGGGATCGTGGACGTGATCAGCGACATCGCCGACCAGACCAACCTGCTGGCGCTGAACGCGAGCATCGAAGCGGCACGGGCGGGGGAGCACGGGCGGGGGTTTGCCGTGGTGGCCGACGAGGTGTCGAAGCTTGCTGATCGGAGCTCTAGCTCGACGAAGGAGATCGAGAACCTGATCAAGGAAAGCGTGAAGAACGTGACCAGGGGGGTGGAGACAGCCCAGGGGTCGCAGCTTGCGATGGAGCAGATACGTGCCGCATCTCAGAAGGTGAAGGAGATGATCGCGGGGCTATCGGAATCGTTGCAGCAACAGGTGGAAGCAGTGAAACAGCTGAGCAAGGCGCTGGCAAACGTGAGTGAGATGAGTCAGGGCATTTCGGCTGCGACAGAAGAGCAGACGACGAACGCGAAGCAGGTGTCAAAGGCGGTGGAGAACGTGAACGAGATGACGCAGGGCGCGGCCTCTGCGGCTGAGGAGATGTCCTCGGCGACCGAGCAGCTGTCGAGCATGGCGCAGGAGCTGCAGAAGATGACGTCGCAATTCAAGATCACGGCTGAGGAGAGCCGAGCGATGCTGAAAGGCGAGGGAAAGGTTCTTCGTAGCGAAGTGGTATGAGATCTTTGTGTCTGGCCGAAGGGAATGCAAGGACAGCCAGAAGGTCCTGCGTCCCCCTAAGCGTTTTCGACAAGAGGGCGACACAGGGAGCGATCAGCCAATCGGACATACTTGTGCCACCGAACGATGTGCCTTTTTTGGTAACCTGATTGGTAATCCGAGAAGGATAGTGATGTCTCCACATGCAAGCAGGGCGGACTGGACTTGAACCAGCACACCCTTTCGGGCACGAATGATCACACGCGCGAAGCGCGCCCCGTCATTCGAACGCGTACTCGCGTACTAGCCCCTCAAACTAGAAACACCATTGCCATCCGTTGCCGATTGTTAATTATAGTAAGGAATTATGAATTTTGCGTTTCCATCCGTCTCCATCGATTGCGCGAGATTTGTACGAATTCTTGTATGAGTGATTTGCATGATAGCGGTAGCGTCAATGGCCTGCATTATCAGCCGTTCTAGATTGCCCGCCCTTCCTGTTCGCAAAAACCGGCGGATGCCGAAGCCCTACCGTGCCCTCGCTGGTTCTCTGCGCCTAACGAGCCGAACGAGCAAAACTGCAAGGACCACGAGCATGACATTCATGCCCAGGTAGAACCAGAATCCGTTCCTGATACCGGCCGTTTGCGCGATGAGCGCCATTACGAACGGAAAAACGATGGAGCCCGCCCCTCCCCCGGTCGCAGCCGTTCCTACTGCGACGCCGCTCTTGAGATGCTTGCCGAGCAGGGACATCCCAAGAGGGTAAAATCCCGAGCACCCAAGCCCCGCGATGAAGATAGCCACAGCGACCGCCGTGGCGGATCGCGCGAGCAGCACCGCAACGAGCGCCGCCGCTGACAGCGTGGAGAGTGCGACCATGAGAAGTTCGTGCCGATCTCCGCGGTAGCCGAATGAAATCCCCAGTCTCCCCGTAAGGAGTCCAAGCCAGAACAGCGCCACCGCGAAGGCAGCGGTCGATGCGGGCATTCCGATCACTTTCACGACGTAGACGGACGACCAGGAGGAAACGCCGAGTTCCGTTCCGACATAAACCAGCAGCGCCGCGGTCATGAGCAGGAGCAAGGGCTGCTGAAGAAGCCGCACGCTGGTGCGGCCAGCCTGTTTAGGCTCATGGTTCACCAGGGGGAATCGCGTGGCGGCGAAAAACACCGCGAGAATGCCGGAAATAACGGCCGATGCGATGAATACCGAGACAAGGGGGAATTTGGCACTCAGAATGTATCCCACGGCAGATGGTCCGAGAATGGCCCCTACGCAGAAAGAGGCATGCATGAGGTTCATGAGCCTGCTCTGGCCCTTCTGCTCCATGTGAATGACCTCGAGGTCCGTCACGACCTCTATGACCCCCTGGCACACGCCGATTCCAAGATTGAGCAGAAGGTTCAGCCACGGCGAGGGCCACCTCACGAAGAGGGACAGGCTGAAAGCGCCGAGCGCGAGCCCGACCACCATGACGAGCCGAGGAGGGAAACGCTGCACGAGAAGCCCGCTCAGGAAAGAGGAGAAGAAATATCCCACGGCGCTTGCCGCCAAGACGAGGCCCGTCATGGTGTAGGACCAGCTGAAGCTCCCGATGATTTGAGGAAGCGCCGCGCCGGCAACCGTAAAGATCAGACCGAAGAGCGCGAAGCAGGTCAGGAGGAGAAAGTAAAGGCGTCGAACCTGTCTATCGAGGTCTTTCAACATATCGTTATTCCCGTTCCAGTCAGGTCGCTTTTTTTATCTTGAGAAGACTGAACTCCGCGCGAAAGCCCTTGTCTTTGGGACTACACGCATATAAACCACACTCGATTGCTGCACCCTTCGGAAGGTGAAGATGCGCTACCCTCAGCTGGCTCCAAACCTCAGGGGATCTGTTCCTTTCTCTCCCATGAGAGCATTCCACGAAGAAATCGTCTCCTTCGCGCCTGATCCGAAAAGCGAGCTGATCCGCAAGGTCCGAAAAATCCTGCGTTGACCAATCCGAATACCCCTCATTGGTGACGACGACTCCCAGCCGACTGGGCCCGTCGGGTTCGAACTCAACCGACGTTTTCAGCCAGCACTGGGGAGAGAACCGAACCATGAGGCCGGCTTGATCATATTGGTGAACGGGAAAGAGCCTCACTTTGGTGCTCAGAACAAGGTTGCTTTCCTGTCTCATGAAAAGAAAGTGACCGTTGTCCGCCTCAAAGCCATAGTGCGTCTTCTGCCAGAAATCCGTATTTGCGTCCGGCTGGATAGTAAGACGAGAATTGGCGACAGACCATGCGGAAGGAGGACAGCGCCAGCTCAGACGGGCGTCAAGACTGGGGTGGTCGAATGTCTCCGAAAATATCTCGGTTGCCATACGGATCCTCCTTGAAGCTCACGCTGATTTTCCTGAGCTTTCCTCCCCCGGAAGCCGAGGAAACTTTGCGAGGGATTCTAGCTCAGCACATGGTGAATGACAAGCTCCTCTGCTTGAAGAGAATGTGCTCGATCAAGCCGGATAGGCGAGTTGCCGAATGGCGCGGGATGACTTACACTCTCCCGCAATGGTCCGCGCGAAACTTGCGTCTTCCGTGCGCTCCTTCCGACAAAATCTCGTCTACTTCAGCTTTGTCGCGATCCTGCTGTTTTTTTCCATTACCATTCACGATCGGGGCTTCCTTTCCCTCTTCAATCTGATGAACATTCTCCGTCAGACGGCAGTAGTTTCGATCATGGCTGTCGGCATGACTTTCGCCCTCGCGGCCCGGGAAATAGACCTCTCCATCGGATCTCTTGTCTCTCTCTCGGCTCTGACGACGGCCGTCGTCCTCTCGCGACTCCACAGCATTCCCCTTGCCATGCTGGCGAGTCTCGGCATCGGGGTGGGGACCGGCCTTGTGAACGGCTTCATCACGACGAAAGCGAAAGTTCCCGCTTTCCTGACGACCCTGGGAACGGCCGGTGTCCTGAGCGGGCTGGCGATGTCGATCACGAATTCCGAATCGATTCCGATCCTCAACGAATCCTTCAATTTCTACTTCGGATCCGGAGATGTCGGTCCTGTCTCGACCCTCTTCCTGTGGACGGTCGTTATTCTCCTCATCGGGCATATGCTCCTCAAGCACACTACTTTTGGTCGCGCAGTCCTGGCCACGGGAGGGAACCGGTCCGCCGCGCGGTTTTCGGGCATCCGCACGGATGCCACCCGTATCGCTGCGCTGGTCATTTGCAGTCTCACAGCTTCATTTGCCGGAATACTCTACGCCGGAAGGCTTCATAGCGCCCGCTATACTTTGGGCGAATCTGATGTCATGACTGTGATAGCGGCGGCCATCATCGGAGGCACGAGCTTTTCCGGCGGAAGGGGGACCATCATCGGCGCTTTTGTCGGGTCAATCGTGATGGGCATGCTGAACAATGGCCTGCTTCTCATTGGGCTTTCGGGGGCTAACCAGACGATCGCATTGGGCGTCATTGTCGTCATCGCGATTACCGTAAGCCTCAGGGAAAGCCTGGAAGCACAATAACTATCGAGCGATCGGAAGCGTAACGACAAATCGACAGCCACCTTCGCGTCGATTCTCAGCGGAAATCGAACCGCCACATTTCTTCACGATGCTGTAGCAGATCGACAAACCCAATCCGGCATTCCGTCCAGTGTCGTTCTTTGTTGAGAAGAATGGAAGAAAAATGTCTTTCAGGGCGCTTTCGTCAATGCCGCTCCCCGTGTCGTCAAACGTGATTGAGCAGCAATAAGACGTCTTCACTCTTTTCCTTTCGATGGTGATCCCAAGCCTTCCGCCTTCGGGCATCGCTTCGAAGCTGTTTTTCACGAGATTGAGAATGACCTGCTTCATTTCAGTGCGGTTCGCTTCGACCGGCAGAGCCTCCCGCGGGGCGTCGAGGGAAACGGCAATCCCATTCTTCTTGGCATTGTACGAGATGAGTCGCACTAGGTCGCCGACGAGGGCAACGATGTCGAACTCTTCCTTTACTTTCTTCGTCTTGTCGGAGAAGGTGAGCAGATTGCCGACGATCTGGGCTATTGAGCTGACCTCCTCCTCGACCGCTTTGACAGATTTTTGAACGCCTGAGTTTTTCGCATTGAAGCGGATGTTCTCGAGGTGGTAGGTCATGATGTCGAGCGGGTTGTTGATTTCGTGGGCAACGCCGGCGGCGAGCAGACCGACCGAGGCGAGGTTTTCGGACAGGACGACTTGTTCGCGAAGTTTCTCCTGTTTCGTGATGTCATTGATAATGACGATGTTGCCGATGAGACTGGAGGCATCGAAAATAGGGTACACGATTACCGTGTTGATCGTGTCCTGACCCTTGAGCCTCAAAGGGACGTGGTAGTATGAGCTTTGACGCCGGAGAGACGTCGCCTTCTGAATAAGCTGAAGACATTCGCCATTTCCCTTCGGGAAGATGTCGCGGAGGGGCGTGTCGGCATATCCGCTGTCTTTGAAGCCGAACAGATCCTTCGCGAGCGCATTGAGGAGCTTGATCCTGTTCTCGCGGTCCACGACGATGAGGTTGATCGGCAGATCGAAGAGGATGGCCTCGTTGTATTTCAGAAATTGGGAGAAGTCGCTGTCGGACTGGACCTGCTTCCCCGTCAAGGCATGGGTATAGGCCAGCCGGATCAGCATGATCTTGTCTATGTTGCCAACGATGTCTGACGTCAGGATTTCCCCGTCGCGCAGAATAGTGACCCGGTCCGCGAAATTGTAGATGTCGTCAATGCGGTGCGTGATGAAGAGAATGGACTTGCCCTGCGTCTTTCGCTCGTTCAGGATCGCGACGATCTTCTGCCGGTACTCGTTGGAAAGGTTCTCGAGCGTCTCATCGAGGATCAGGAGAGTCGGATCCGGATAGAGGTGCTTGAGAATGTCGACAAGTGCCCGATCCGACCGGTTGAGGTTTCTCACAAGCGAGGTCGGATCGATCGCCACGTCGAGCTTTTCAATGAACTTCCGAGCCCTGCGGACCGAACCGGCGCTGGTGATCAAGGGAAGGACGCCCATCTTTCCGTCGATCACGATATTCTCCGCAACCGAGAAGTCGTCGACGAGAGGGTTGTGCTGCGTGATGATCTGGATGCCGTGCCTGCAGGCGATGTCGGACGTTAGATTTCCATATGTTCTACCGCCAAGGACAATGGAACCGGAATCGGGCTTCTGGAAACCGCCGATAACCTGCGCGAGAGAAGATTTTCCCGCTCCATGTTCTCCGACGATGGCATGGATCTCCGCTTTGTGGACCGCCATCGTGATATTTCTCAGGGCTATGACGGACCCATACGAAAGATGGATGCTCCGTACGCTGATAAGCTCCGTTGCCTTAGCTGCCGATGCCATATTTCTCCAGCTTGTTGTAGAGCGTTCGCCTGCTGAAATGAAGAATCTCAGCTGATTTCTTTTTATTGAAGTTGGTTTTCCTGAGCGCTTCCAGGATCAAGTTGCGCTCTATGTTCTCACGGACGTTTGTTCTCTCGCTCTGGTCCGTCTCGGAGAGCAGGTAAGGCGGCAAGTCCTCGAGGGAGATGCTGGGGCTGTTGGCAATGGTGGCGGCGAAATTGATGACATTCTTCAACTCCCTGATATTTCCCGGCCATTGGTAGGAGGTAAGCATCTCCATGACGGACGGGTCAATCTTTTTCGATTCCAGCACGTTCCCCCCCGCGTGCTCCGCCAGAAAATGGTGCAGGAGGAGAGGGATGTCTCCTCTGCGGTCCCTCAGCGGCGGTATCTGCATCGTCGCTGCATTGAGCCTGTAGAAGAGATCCTCCCGAAATCGCCCTTCTCTCACCAGCGACCGGATGTCCTTGTTTGTCGCGGCAATGAAGCGTACGTCCACCCGATACGTTTCTTTCCCGCCGAGGCGTCTGATCTCATGGTTCTGCAAGGTTCGCAGGATCTTAGCCTGTATCTCGAGCGGCATGTCTCCGATTTCGTCCAGGAAGAGTGAGCTTTTGTCCGCTCGTTCGAAAATACCGACGAAATTCGAATCTGCGCCTGTGTAGGCCCCTCTGTCATGCCCGAAGAGTTCGTTGTCCAGAAGGGAATCGGGAAGGGAGGCACAGTTCAGCTTGAACAGCTTGGATGCAGCGCGGTGGGACTGCATGTGAATGAAGTCCGCAAACAGCTCCTTCCCTGTTCCACTCTCTCCGCAAAGCAGGATCGGATAATCGGTTTTCGCAAGTCTCGTGAGCTTATTCAGAGTCGCAAGCATCCCCCGGTCTCGGGAAATGATTGGACTTGAGGAATCGAGAAGCCTGCTTCTGAGATTGCTGTTTTCCTCCTTGAGCCGGAAGTTGCTCAGGGCATTCTCGACCACGCGCTGCAGCTTGGTGAAGTTCACGGGCTTTTGTATGTAGTCGAACGCGCCGATCTTGATTGCCTCGACAGCGCTCTCGATCGTTGCGTATCCCGTCACCATGATCACAGGAATGCTGTTGTTGACGTCCATGAGGGAGCGCAAGACCTCGCGTCCATCTTCATCACCCAGCTTGAGGTCCAGGACAACGACGTGGACCTCATTCGCAAGGACAGAGTTGATCGCATCGGCGGCATTCGTGGCATAGAGGCAGGTATATCCAACGTTTTCAAAATCCTGGGCGAGGATTTTGCAGAGCTTTACTTTGTCATCGACGATGAGAATTGTGCCGTTGGGCATGTATACACACCCCCCTGATTTTGCACAGAGTGTGCAAAAAGGATACATGCTTCCTTGCCCTAAGTCAATTGATCGGATCAAGGTCGTCTTATTTCTTTCCATATAAAAGAGATAAAACCGATAGCAATCATCTCTTCTTGGCATAAGGCTTGCAATTAAAAGAATCAGGAGAGATTCGGAAGAATCTTCCAAGGAGGAAGAGATATGGTACGAAGGAACCGCACATGGATGCTCATTGCGATCGTGCTCATTTTCGCGGTGCTGTCCGCCTACGGGCAGGGAATGGACCCCAAGGCCGCTTTGGCAGGAATGAGCGGCAAGGTGTACAGCAAGGGCCCGCACAATGAGGATCCGTCACCCGCCAGCGTTGTCACGCTGAGCCCGGCCGAGCTGCAGAAGATCAAGGATATGCACGCCACGGCAGCGATCGTACTCCACTACGGCGGAAACGATTGGTCGACCGCACAGACGGACGGCGTCAAATATGAGTTCGGCCTTCTGGGCATTAATGTCATCGCCGTCACAGATGCGCAATTCAAGCCTGAAAAACAGGTCTCTGATATTGAAACCGTGCTTGCCCGCAAACCCAACATCATCGTGTCCATTCCGACCGATCCGGTGGCGACCGCGGACGCCTACAAGCGCGCTGCCGCCCAGGGCGTTACGATCGTGTTCATGGACAACGTTCCAAATGGGATGACTCAGGGCAAGGATTACGTAAGTGTTGTTTCCGCGGACAATTACGGCAACGGTATTGCTGCTGCACACCTTTTGGCTCTTGCGTTGAACGGCAAAGGAAAAATCGGGTTGATCTATCATGGCGCTGATTTCTTTGTGACCCACGAACGCTACGAAGGCTTCAAGACAACGATCCAGAAGGACTACCCAGGCATCACGATTCTCGCGGAGCAGGGCATCGTCGGCCCGGATTTCGCCGGGGACGCCGAAAAGGCCGCTTCCGCTTTCCTGACAAAATACCAGGACATGCAGGCGATCTGGGCAGTGTGGGATGTCCCCGCTGAAGGCGTCTTGGCTGCCGCTCGCTCCGCGCAGCGCAATGATCTGATTGTCTCGACGGAGGACCTCGGACTGAATGCGGCCATCAACATGGCGCAGGGGGGAATCATCAAGGGTTTGGGCGCGCAGCGTCCTTTTGACCAGGGAGTGACCGAGGCCAAGCTTGCTGCGTACGGTCTGCTGCACAAGAAGGCTCCCGCGTACGTCGCTCTCAGCGCCCTTGCCGTGATGCGTGAGAACGTCCTCCAGGCATGGAAAGACGTCTATCACCAGGACCCGCCAAAGGACCTAGTCGACGCATACAATTCGAAACAGTAATCTTTGATCTCGGGGGTCCCTCGATGGCGTTGCAGCGGGGGACCCCGAAAATGACGTACGCGCATCGGGGGAAGTTCTGAATGGACGAAGCTAACTCGGTCGCTGTCGGCATGCGTCGCATCACAAAGGCATTCAACGGCGTCCGAGTTCTCGACGACGTCGATTTCGATCTGAAGCAGGGAGAGGTTCATGCGCTCGTCGGGGGAAACGGCGCCGGCAAATCAACGCTGATGAAGATCCTCGAGGGCGTCCATTCTCCCGACGCCGGGGAAATCACGATACAAGGGCGGCCCGTACGACTGAGCTCCTCTCTAGATGGAAGAGAGCACGGGATAGCGATGATATTCCAGGAGTTCAGCCTGATACCCACCTTGAACGTGTCTCAGAATATCTTTCTGACGCGCGAAGCCCGCAACGCGTTCCGGCTCTTGAACGATCGGGAATGCGAGAGGGCGACAAGAGAGTTGTTCCGGGGCATTGGGGTCGAGATCGACGCTCGCCTGCCCGTAAGCGCCTTGAGCGCGGGATACAAACAATTGACGGAGATCGTCAAGGCGCTTTCCCAGAACGCCCGGGTCCTGATCATGGACGAGCCGACGGCGTCGCTGACAAAAAGCGAGACGGATTCTCTCTTCCACATCATTGCCCAGCTCAAAGAGAGAGGAATCGGAATCATCTACATCTCTCACCGCATGGAGGAGATATTCCGCGTTGCTGACAGGGTGACGATCCTGCGGGACGGAAAGGTCGTTGCGACGGAGGCAATCACGGATCTCACTCTCGAACGGATGATCGAACATATCGTGGGAAGGAAGATGGAGCGGTCGTTTCAGTGGCTGCCTCGGGCCGTCGACCGCTCGGGAGCGCCCCTTCTGGAGCTCTCGAGTGTCGTCTCCGGGGAGCGCGTGAGGGGGATCAGCCTCAAGCTTTATAAAGGGGAAGTGATCGGGCTCGTCGGGTTGATGGGGAGCGGCCGTTCTGAACTGCTGCAGTCCATATTTGGCATTCGGCAGCTTACATCAGGCGAGGTACGTGTCCGCGGAAATCCCGTCGAAATCCGAAGTCCCGCGGATGCCATGAAAGCCAGAATCGCTATGATCCCGGAAGACCGTCGAGTCCAAGGGCTCATCATGGACCACATGTTGAAGGACAATATTCTCCTCCCTCTTCTCAAGCAATTTACGCGCAACGGCTTCATCGACGATCGCGCGGCGCGGAGAAAAGTCGGGGAGTACGTTCGCAGCCTGGATATCCGGGCGGAATCGATATTCAAGATCGTGCGCCAGTTGTCGGGAGGCAATCAGCAGAAAGTGGTGATAGCGAAATGGCTCGGAGCCGAGCCCGATATCTTCCTGATGGATGAACCGACGGCGGGAGTCGATATCGGAGCGAAGACGGAGATCATGACGCTGATTCGCCACCTTGCCGGAGACCTCGGCAAAGCGGTGCTTTTGGTTTCGTCAGAGCTGCCGGAGCTCCTTGCTGTGAGCGACCGCATCGCTTTCATCCGCGGCGGTCGACTTGAACGGGAAGTGGAACGCCGCACAATAGAGAGCGAAGCGGCTCTGCACCACTTGATTCAGGGGAATTGAAATATGCGCCAAACCCGTTCGTCGGATCGCGCGCCCAGCGTACGAATATCTCGAGCACATTTTGACTGGCGTCAGTACGTCGTCTACGGCGGCTTCATCCTCGTTTTTCTTGTGTTTTCGGTCTCCCTGTATGGAAGCGGCTTCCTCACTCTCAACAACCTTCTCAACATCGTACGTCAGACTTCGACGATTACCGTTATGGCGGTTGCCATGACGTTTGTCATCGCGGCGGGGGAGATCGATCTCTCGGTGGGCTCGCTCGCGGGTCTTGCGTCGGTCACGACCGCAATGACGGTCGATCGCTTCGGCATCGTCCCGGGCATCATAGCCGGCATCCTGACCGGCCTGATCGTCGGCTGCGTGAACGGCGTTCTTGTGACGAAGGTCCTCATCCCGTCGTTCCTCGTAACCCTGGGGATGCTGGGAATCGGGAACGGGATAGCCATGTGGATCACGGACACGGCGCCCGTTCCGATTGCGAGCAACGTGTTCAACAACGTGTTCGGCTCCGGAAATGTGGGGCCGCTGCCTTCACTCGTCATTTGGACGGTCGTGGCGCTCGTCGTCGGACATGTCGCTCTTCGAAAAACTCCTTATGGGAGGCAGGTGCTTGCGACGGGTGGAAACGAGATTGCCTCGTCGTTCAGCGGCGTCAAGACGAAAAGAATCAAATTCCTTGCGCTCATGGTCTCGGGCCTAGCGGCGGCCCTCGGAGGAATGCTCTACGCAGGCCGCCTCCACTCAGGAAGGTTCCAGTGGGGCCAAGGCGACGAGCTTTCCGTCATAGCGGCAGTCATTCTGGGGGGAACGAGTCTCAGCGGCGGCATCGGCTCAGTGATCGGAGCGGTCATTGGCTCCCTTCTCATCGGGCTCATCAATAATGGATTGCTTCTCATGGGTCTTGCCTACAGCCAGCAGCTCATCATACGAGGCGCAATCATCATTCTCGCGGTGGCGCTCGGAAGACGGGGAAGGAGCATGTAAAGCGGTCGTGGGAAAGGCGGGCGGCTGCTCGCGAAGTGCAGCCCTGGCCCGCTGTCATATTGGAAAACGGAGGCGGATATGGCGAGTCGGACGAAGAAAGGTTCTTCAAGACCCATCAGCGCTGTCGATCATGAGTTCCGTATCGGCAATGAAGCAACAGCCATGTACGGGGCGGCTGCTCACTACTGGAGGTTGGAACGCAACCTCTGGGACACCATCCTTGAAAAAGTCCGGGGAATGGGCTTCACGTTCATCTCAATCTACATTCCCTGGGAAGTGCACGAGATTAAGAAAGGCAGTTTCGACTTCGGGCGGGTCAATCCCAGCAACGACATCGACGCCTTCCTCACTCTGTGCGAGCAGAAAGGCTTCAATATCGTCGTGAGGCCCGGACCTCAAATCAATTCGGAATTGACGTGGTTCGGCTACCCGCGGAGAATCCTGGAAGACCCCGAACTTCAGGCCTTGAACGGTCAGGGAACGAAAGCAGTCCTTACCCAGGTCCCCTGTCCGATTCCCGCGCTCAGCTACGCGGCGGACAAGTTCTTCGACGAGACTGCGGCCTGGTACGACGCGATCTGCCCCATCCTTGCAAAGCACGCGTATCCCAAGGGTCGCCTCGTGGCTGCGCAGGTGGACAACGAGATGGCTTTCTTTTTCCACGTCAACGCGTACGCTTCAGACTTCAGCCCTGCATCGATCAAACGGTACCGCGCCTTTCTCAAGGAGAAGTACGGCAGCATCTCAGCGCTTAAGAAAGCGTACCGACGGGAGTGGTCATCGTTCGACACGATCGATCCGCCGCGGCGCTTCGAGGCCGAGACGAAAGAGGCTATTCCCTATTATACCGATTGGATAGCCTATCGGGAGCAGTACCTCATCGACTCCATGGCCCGGCTTGCGGATATGATGAGGGAGCGGGGGTTGGCAGATATCGCGCTCTTCCACAACTACCCTCATCCGCTCGGTCCCGGCGGAGCGGCGAGCGGATTCACGACTCCCTTCAATCTGATGGGTCTCGAAGAAAAGCTCGATTTTGTCGGGTTCGACATCTATTCACGCAGGGAGTTGTACGATCACGTCAAGACGATCATCTCCTACATGGTGGGGACGAGCAGATTCCCGTACAACCCCGAGCTCATTGCCGGCGTCTGGCCCTGGTACCTCAACCCCGGCGATTTGCGTGACCATGAGTTCGTGACGAAAGCTTCCTTGATGCAGGGCATCAAGGGATTCAGCCGCTATACGCTGGTCGAGCGCAATCGGTGGCTGGATTCTCCTGTTCGAAGCGACGGACGCGTGCGGGAAGATCACTTCGCGATGTACCGTAGGGCCAACGAAA
>Ga0187881_10003627_pt1 | contig 13163 bp, 12 predicted proteins | sample June2016WEW_19_1_2_FD_133017 | JGI IMG/M metagenome (GOLD analysis project Ga0187881, IMG submission 133017) | Peatland microbial communities from SPRUCE experiment site at the Marcell Experimental Forest, Minnesota, USA - June2016WEW_19_100 | ecosystem: Environmental > Terrestrial > Soil >...
AGCGGTCGGTCGATGGTCGATTGGACCAACATCGCCGTCTGGTCGCTCGTCGGGACCTGGGTCCTCGTCGTGGGCACTCTCCTGTTGATGCTCTGGCAGACCCTCCAGGCGCAGAAGCTGAACTCGGCGAACGCGGTCATGAACCTGAGGGAGCGGTTCGACAGTCCGCGGATGCGGGCCGCCCGCCGACACTTGAGCGAACGCATCCTCAAGCAAGCGCATCAGGACATCTCGAACCTCGAGGTCATCACATTCTTCGAGCTCGTCGGAACGCTCACGCATCGCAAGGTGCTCCACGACGACCTGGTCTGGGAGGCCTTCGGAGGCTGGGTCACGGCGTACTACTGGGCCCTGCGGAACCCGGTGGACATGATCGGCGACCTGAGGAAGGCGATGAACGACCCGCTCATCTTTCACGAGTTCGAGTGGCTCCACAACCGAGTGATCGAGATCGACCGACGGCGACTTGGGCCGACCGTCGACGCCGGTCCCCCGGCGGCCGAGGACGCCGATCGGTTCATGACCCGAGAGTCGAAGCTGGAGTCGATCTGAACCCGAGGCCTCCGGCGTTCCCTCTCCTCCGTGGGTAACCCGGGTCTACCGTGGGGTTAATCGGAGCAGCGGTCTGCACCGGAGAAGTGGGCCATGACCGAGACGGAGGGCCCGCCAGTGCCTCTCCCGGACCGTCGCACGGCCGGAGAGCGCCTCGCCGAGCGCCTACTTTCCTACCGGGACCAGGACCCCGTCGTGCTCGCGCTTCCCCGCGGCGGCGTACCGGTCGCGTTCGAGATCGCTGTCCGTCTCGGGGCGCCGCTTGACGTCCTGATCGTGCGGAAGGTAGGGGCCCCGACGAACCCGGAGTACGGGCTCGGTGCGGTGGTCGAGGGGGGCACTCGCTTCCTGGACGAGCCACGGATTCGCGCCGCCGGTCACACGGTACGGGACCTGGGTCCCACAATCGCCCGCGAGGCGGCCGAAGTCGACCGCCGGGCCCGCGAGTACCGCGCCGGGCACCCTCCGGTCGACCTCCGGAACCGTACGGTCATCCTGGTCGACGACGGGGTCGCCACGGGAGGAACGGTCCTCGCGGCCCTTCAGGCGGTGCGGGCTCGCGAGCCTCGCCAGATCGTACTCGCGCTGGGGGTCGCCCCGCCCGACACCGTGGACATCCTCCGACCCGAGGTCGATGACCTCGTGGTGCTCCTGGTCCCCGCTACGTTCTTCGCCGTCGGGGAATGGTATCACCGGTTCGCTCAGGTGAGCGATGAGGAGGTCCGAGGGTTGCTTGAACGGTCGCGGACGCCGTCGGCGGCTCCCGCCCGCTGACCCGGGGGCCCTTTCGGCCCGTGCCGCCGCCATCGACCGTCCGCCGGAGGTCCGCGAGCCGTGCCCTTTCCGAGAGACCGGGGACGATCAGGCCGAAGAGTGGGCGGGCCCTATCGACCGGACCTCGCCAGCCACGCACGACAGGGCCGACTATCCCCCTCCCACGAAGGGTATCTCCTAAATACCCCTCCGACGGATAGTATTCCCCATGCCTTCTCCCGCTGGTTCGACGGGCAAGACGCCCCCGTCCCGCGGGCGTTCCCCGAGCCGCTCCCGCGCCCCTTCCGCCCGTTCGTTCCCCATCAATGTGGACGTTCGTGATGTGATGAGCCGACACCCGGTCACGGTCGGGCCCGACGCGACGCTCCTGGACGCGCTCGTCCTCATGAGGGGACAGAAAGTCTCCGGGCTCCCGGTCCTGGACGAGGTGGGGACGCTCGTGGGGGTCCTCAGCCAGCGGGACGTCGCCCGGACCCTGAAGAGCGCGGGCGGCATTCCCGAGGTGACCGGACTCTTCGACCTGCTGATGTTCGGTCTCTCGGAGGAGACCGGGGTCAGCGTCCAGGTCCTCCGTCGGATCCTCGAGGAAACGAACGTCCGGGACGCGATGTCGAGCCCACCGATTTCCATCGCCTCCGACGCGTCACTCGAACTCGCGGCTGAGATGATGCGCGAGAACGAGATCAACCGCATCCCGGTGGTGCGGGGAGACCGCCTCGTCGGCATCGTCACCCGGAACGACCTGGTGCGGGCTCTCGTCCATTCGTGAACCTCGACCCGGTAAGGGTCGGGAAGGTCCGCGGGTCCTAGGGGGAGCGCACCGACGGTGCGACGACCGCGATCACGTTGACCGGCACGTGCGCTTCGCGGAAGATCCGTCCGACGGGGCAGAGTTCGAGGGAGTCGCGCAAGGTCGTTTCCACCTCGCTTCGGTCCGCGTGGCTACGCAACCGCAGGGTCCCGTGGACCCCTCCGATGGCCACCGGCGGGGACGGCGCGTCGCCCTCGAGGACCAGGGTGAGCCCCGAGAAGTCCAAGTGTCGCTTCCTCGCGAGCGCGACGAACGTCGAAGCGAGGCTCCCGGCGAGCGCGAGCAGCGAAAGCTCGAGGGGGGTAGTTCCGGCGCTCGTCCCCCCTTCGTCGGGGGAGAGGTCGACGACCACCGAATGCGTGCGGCCGTCCTCGAGGAGGATCTCGTGCCCCTTCCTCCACGTCGCGACCGCTTGCATCGCCCCACCTAGATCTCGGCTCGGAAGAACGAGGCGTCAAACCGAGGTGACATGGCGAGTCCGCTCACTCCGCGGAGACGAGATGGCCGGGAAGTCGGGGAGGCCGGGGACGTTCGAAGACCAGGACGTAATGGTACGGACCGAGCTCGAAGGAATCGACCGGGTCAACCCGTGGGCGGATAGCGCCGCCGTGGCCTCCGGGACGGTGAGGCGATGCCCCACAGCCGGCCCCTCGGGAGTGGGCTCCTTCTTCCAATCGACGTCCACGAGCCGCCCTCCGGGACGGAGCAGACGGACCGCTTCGTCCACCGTCGACGAGGGGATCCCGTGGAGGACGTTCGCGAGGATCGCCACGTCGGCCACCGCATCCTCGATGGGAATGCGAGTCGGGGTCGAAAGGAGGGGTTCGACGTTCCGGACCTTTCGGCTGGCCGCTCTCTCCCGGACCATCTCTACGAGCTCTGGGGAGACATCGACCGCGTACACCCGACCGCTCGGACCGACCACGGCGGCCGCAGGAAACGTGTAGTAGCCCGATCCGGCCCCCACGTCGACGACGGTTTCGCCCGGTTTCAGGCCCACCCGGCGCCAGAGGCGGTCCGGGTCCTGGCTCGAGCGACGTTCGGGCGAATCGAGCACGGCCACCGCGTCGGCGCGCGACCACGACGCCTCGTGCATCCGTCGGTGGTCCCGGGAGGGCTTCTCTCGGTTCCCGCGCGGCCGGCCGACTCCCGTGCGCCGACCGGACGCGGGGCGACGTTGAGGCATCGCGACCGAGCGCGCACGCACCTTCCGCATCTCGACTCCTCCCGACGACCACCGTGAGGTCCGAACCCCCGGGAGTTGCGTCCGTGCCCGTTAGACCGCCTCGGGATTAGATGTTTCTCCAACCCCAGTCTCTGTCGACCGGGGGCCGGTTCCTGCACCGAACGTGATCCCGCATTCCCACGGGAGCGGGGCGGGATGCGGACCTTGGGTCCTTCCTCGGGGTCGGCCACGACCACGGTCGACGGCGCTCCGGATCAAACGTGGACCATGAGACGCACCGAGGTCCCGCCCAGCAGGCCCCCCAGCCAGTAGACCGCAAACAGCCGGTCGGGCGATAGGAATAGCGTGGTATTCACCGGCGGAGTTGTGGATTCGCCCAAGACGAAGGCGTAGACGGTCCCGTCCGCTTCCGTGCCGTTCCCATGGACCAGCCCACCGGAGAACAAACCCCAACCTGAGACCCATAGCGCGAACGTCACGTTGTGGAACGTGAACGACTGAGGGAGGGTGTAGTTGAGGAAGAGGTTGGGCATGGCCAGGGAAAGGGTGGTGAAGTAGTACGGTTCCCCGCCTACGACGAGGAAGTTGGGCTGAGAGTAGTTGGGCTTCAGCCCCGGGATCGTGCCCCCGAACAGGGCGGCACCAAATGCACCCATGACCAACAAGCCGACGAGGAGGACCTTCACCTGGGTCCCCGTGATCGGGAAGTCCTGGTCCATCCCCATGGCCGCTCGAGAGAGTCGGGAGAGCGGGGAGCGTACTTAGCCTTCCGTGACACGGCTCGGACGGCTACGGATTCCTTGATGACCCGCGGCGACTTTCGTCCGACATGCGGGCGGTGGCCGTCTCCCGATTCCGCACGCCTCCCGAACTGATGGACCTCCCCTCGCCGGCCGTGAGCCGGGCGGAGATGCTCGTCCGCGTGGAATATGCCGGGGTCAACCCTCTGGACTGGAAGATCGCGGATGGGATCTTCGAGGGGAATCGCCCCCACGTGTTCCCCCTCGTGCTCGGAGTGGACGCCGCGGGGACCGTGGAAGCCGTCGGCCCCGCGGTGGAGCGGTTTCGAGTCGGCGACCGGATCTTCGGCCAGTTCCTCCACGACCCGATCGGCACGGGCACCTATGCGGAGTTCGTGCCCGCTCCCGAAGGGATCGGAGTCACCCGGGTCCCGAATGGGATGAAATCCGAGGAAGCGGCAGCCCTCCCCACCGCTGGGATGACCGCGCTCGCCAGCCTCGACTTTCTCGCCCTTCCGCCCGGGGCGTCCTTGGTCATCGTCGGCGCTTCCGGGGGAGTCGGGTCGTTCGCAACGGAACTGGCGGCGGCCAGCGGCATCCATGTCACGGCGGTCGCCCGGGCGAGTTCGGCCGCTCGCCCCGCTCTCTGGGGGCCGAGGAGGTCGTCGACCCGTCCGGCGAAGACCCGCACGCCGCCGTCGCGCGGACGCACCCCTCGGGGTTGGATGGTCTCCTCGATGCCATGAGCGACCGTCCAACCTTCGCGCGGTGGGCCACGATCGTCCGCCGGGGGGGCGCGGCGACCACCACGATGTTCTCGGCCGACGTTCGGTCGTTGGAACGGGCGGGCGTTCGTGGGGTCAATGTGGACCTCCAACCCACGACGCTGCTTCTCGACCGCTTGGCGAAGGACGTCGTGGACCACCACCTCAAGGTTCCCCTCGAGCGCCGGGTCCGCCTTCCGGAGGCGCCGGCCGCGCTCGCGGAACTGAGGGCCGGCCGTGCGCACGGGAAGACCGTGGTCGAGGTGTGACCCTGACCGGTGGGGGGACCCACCGGACAGCGTCACGACCGACCGTCGAGTCTATCGGCTCCTCTTCGGGGAGCGCGAGTCCTGCCGGACCGCCTCGCGGATGAGGGATGCTAGGGCCGGAGCCCGGGCCTCGGCGACCGTCCGCAGTTTGACGTGGCGGAGGTTCTTCCCCGTGCCTTCGAGCAGACCGCCGGGGTCCGAGAGGGACGACCCCCTCCAGAACTTGACGTCCACGTGACGCGTGAAGGCCGCGACGACCAGAACGAGGTCCTCCCCGACGAACCAGGGGAGTCCCCACCTCATCTGCGTCCGGAGGCGAGGAGCCACATCTCGGACAACGCGTCGCGCCTCGTCGGCCACTTCGCCCATCTCCGCGGCAGGCGCCCTCGGCGTTGCGGCGCGTGGCATGACCTGCCCTAACTCGCTCCACCTCGGCGACGGCGAGTAGGACTCCGAGGACAGGTCGGCGGTTTCCCGCTCACTCGAGGATCTTGACCTCGGCCTTCTCGGCCCGGAAGTCCATCTTGTGATGAGTGCCATCGCACAGCGGCTTCTTCGAGGAGTGGCCGCACCGGCAGAGCCCCGCAACGACCTTCCCATCCACCATTACAAGGTTCGGTCCGTTCTCGTTCGCCAGTACCATTACCTTCGGCATGGTCCTTCGTGAGGCAGGACGCGCATCTGCTTAAGACCGCCGTGGGGACCGCCGCGAACACCGCGTCGACCACTACGGTTGGGAACGCCTGAAGCTGCCGGGCACGGGAGTTCCTCACAGCGGAGAAGGAATCCCAGATGCTCGGATCTTGTTCCGCCCCTCGACGGCCGCTGACCGAGAGGGGCATCAGCCGCACCGCCCGTCGAATCGGAAGAACGAACCCCTTTTTGAGGAGCCGCAAGTCTGTAATACCGACGGAGGGTGATTTCTCCGCCTCCCGAGTCCGGCGGGGGCCATCGGGCGGCTCGATCCACCCTCACCAGAAGGAAACGAGGAGAAGGCCGGTGGGGACCTACAATCTCGACAAGATCTTCAAACCCCGAGTCGTGGCCATCCTCGGCGCGACCGACACGGAAGGGTCCGTGGGCCATGCGGTGTCGGCCAATTTCGCGAGAGGGGTGTTTGAGGGCAAGGCCTACTTCGTCAACAACCACAAGTCCGAGATCCTCGGTGTCAAGGCATACCCGACCGTGGGGGCGGTCCCGGAAACGGTCGACCTCGCGATCATTGCCACTCCCGCGAAGACGGTATGTGGGCTCGTCGAGGAGTGCGGCAAGGCCGGGGTGAAGGGAGTCGTCATCCTCTCCGCCGGTTTCAAGGAAACGGGACCGTCGGGGAAGCTCCTCGAGGACGAGATCCTCGCGGTCGCTGCCAAGTACGGCATCCGGATCGTGGGCCCGAACTGCCTCGGAATCATCCGCCCCTCAACGCGCCTCAACGGGACCTTCCTTTCGAAGATCCCGAAACCGGGAACCGTGGCGTTCCTCTCCCAGAGCGGGGCGCTGGGTTCCGCGATCCTCGACACGGCGATCCACGAGAATGTCGGGTTCTCGACCTTCGTCTCCGTAGGGTCCATGATCGACGTCGACTTCGGCGACCTCATCGACTATTTCGGCAGCGACCCACAGACCCGAAGCATCCTGATGTACATCGAGGGGGTCACCAACGCCCGACGATTCATGAGCGCCGCCCGGCACTTCGCCCGGACGAAGCCGATCGTGGTCGTCAAAGCCGGCCGGTTCCGGGAAAGCGCTCGGGCAGTGGCCTCGCATACGGGCTCCCTCTCGGGCGAGGACGACATCTACGAGGCGGCGTTCAAGCGCGCCGGGATCGTTCGGGTCGAGGAGATCGCGGACCTGTTCAATGCGGCCGAGGTCTTGAGCACCCAGCCCCTCCCGATCGGACCGAGACTCGCGATCATCACGAATGCGGGCGGGCCGGGGATCATGACCAGCGACGCGCTCCTCGCGCGGGGCGGGAAGCTGGCCGATCTCAGCCCGAAGACGATGGAGCGGCTCAACGCGGCGCTCCCAGCGTTCTGGAGCCACGGGAACCCGATCGACCTCATCGGGGACGCCGGGCCCGAGCGCTACCGGGTCGCGCTCGAGGCGTGCCTCGACGACGAGAACGTCGACGGGATCCTGCTCCTGCTCACGGCCCAGGCGATGATCAATCCTCTCGCCGTGGCGGAGACGGTAGTGGAGATCCTCCAGGCGAAGACCTACCAGAACAAGACGATCCTCGCGTCGTTCATGGGTCGAAGCCGGGTCACCGAGGCGAACGCGTTCTTCGCCGGCCACAACATTCCCACGTATTCGTCGCCCGAGGAGGCGGTCAAGACGTACCTGACGATGTACCAATACCGCCGGAACATCGGGCTACTGTACGAAACCCCCGAGGAACTTCCGGTCGACTCCGCCCCGCCGCGGCGACCGATCTCCGTGATCCTGCAGCGGGCCACCAAGGAGGGCCGCGAGGCGCTAACCGAGGAAGAAGCGAAGCGGGTGCTGAAGTACTACGGCTTCCCCGTGGTCTCGACCGAGGTCGCGACAACCGCGGAGGAGGCGACCGCGAAAGCGAGGCATTTCGGCTTCCCGGTGGTGCTCAAGATTCTCTCCCCGGACATCCTCCACAAGACGGAGGCGGGCGGGGTGGCGCTCGACATCGGCTCCGAGGAGGAGGTCCGTCGTCAGTTCGATGCCCTGGTCGCGCGGGCGAAGGCGTTCAAGCCCAACGCCCAGATCCTCGGCGTGACCGTTCAGCCGATGATCCCGAGGGGCGGCCACGAACTGATCGTCGGGGGAAAGACCGACCCCCTCTTCGGGCCGGTCGTCCTGTTCGGAATGGGCGGCGTGGGGGTCGAGCTCTACCGGGACGCCGCGGTCGCGCTTCCGCCCCTGAATACGACGCTTATCCGGCGGATGCTCGAGGAGACGAAGGTCTACCAGCTCCTCAAAGGGTACCGGAACCAGCCACGGGCCAACATCGAGCTTCTGGAAAAGACGCTGCTCCTCTTCTCGCAGCTCCTGGTCGACTTTCCGCAGATCAAAGAGATCGACATCAACCCGCTCCTCCTCAACGAGAGCAAGGTCCACATCCTCGATGCGCGGATCCTGATCGACAAGGACCGAGCGGGTCGCGACCACGACGCCCGCGCCCAGCTGGTGATCAGCCCGTACCCGAAGAAGTACGAAGCGCACTGGAGGATGGGGGCCGGCGAGGAGGTCCTTCTCCGCCCGATCAAGCCCGAGGACGAACCGATGTGGCTCGAGATGTTCAAGGGGTTCTCGGAGGAATCGATCCGGTACCGGTTCTTCCAGGTCATCAAGGACACCCCGCACGAGATGCGGGTACGCTACTGCAACATCGACTATGACCGAGAGATCGCGATCGTGCCCGAGCTGACCCAGAACGGGAAGCGAAGGCTTCTAGGCGTAGGCCGCCTGAGCATCGAACCGGACGGGAAGAGCGGAGAGTTCGCCGTCATCGTGACCGATGAGTTCCAGAATGCCGGACTTGGGACGAAGCTCGCGGACCACGTCCTCGAGGTCGCCGAGGACATGGGGATCGAGCGGGTCTATTCCGTCATGCTCGCCGAGAACTACCGGGCGCTCTCCCTCATGAAGAGGATGGGCTTCTCGCTCACGTATTCGGACGACGGCACGGTGGAGGCAACCCTCAATCTCGGGGGCGACCACACCGTCGAGGCCACGGTGCCGAAGGAAACCCCACGGCCTCTCACCGAGGTCGATGCCCTTCGGGTCCCGTCCACGATCCGAATCGTCGAGAAGACCTCATCCACGGTCGAGGACGTCCCGGCATCGACCGACAAGCGGCCGACGACGACCCCCGTCGGCTGAGCGACGGCGTCCGGAACCAGCGCAGCGGGTGACCTCCCGGCCCTTGCTCGAGTCCGGCCAACGGCTCGAGGTTCGCCGTCGAGCGGTCGGTTCGACCCTCCCCGCCGGGCGATGTCTATCGGTTGGGGTACGTCATTTGCGCCAGCGCGGAGTAGGCATCGCGCCTCGCAACGATCTCGGCCGGATGCGCGAGGTACGTCGGGTCGTTGGTCGCGATGAGCCTCATCGCGTTCAGAGCCGCCTGCTGGGCCCAGCTCCGAAGGTGTTCCATGGTGTGGAAGTAGTGCTCTCTAAGGTTCTCGGGTAGGGCCGCCGGGTAGTTCACCACGCGAACCCCTGTGGTGCCTTTCAGGAGGGGAGTGCTGCACCACGTGCATACATGGCTCTCGTCCACCATCGGGACGGTTTCTAGGGTAAACGGGGACTCCATCGACCCAGAAGGGAGCTTCGGGAACATCATACTTGCCCTGTCCCTCTCGGCGCAGTCGGTTGCAACCGAATCCCGCCAGGGTTCTTCCCTTCCGATTGATCGTTCCCGTAGACTTAACCCCCGACTCGCAGGCTCATCGTCCCGGTATCTGCGCCCGTGCCCGGACTCGGTATCCCCGGGTCGATGACTACGGTATCGAGGGGGGAAGAGGAAAAATCCGGTTGTTGGTTCCAAGCGAAGTCGCCCCTGGCGATGGGCGAGTTCTCCACGGGAGATGAGGCGCCAACGCTCCCCAGGTCGAGCCGGTTCGAATTTGCGCGAGGACGGCTCGAAGGACCGCACGACGGGAGCCGAATGCGTCGGTGAGGCCTGATAGGTTGATGGTCGGTGTGGTCATGTTCTCTAGAGCAGGACAGCCCACGTGCACGACAAAGCATGTGGAACGTGAGCATGTCGAGCTCAACGCGCGCCTCTGCATTCGTCGCCGCGGTAGTGATAGCGTTGACCCTGAGCCTACTGTTTCCGAGCGGCGCCGTTACTGCGGGATCCACGCACAGCTCATCGACCCCGGCCGCGTTCGAGGGCGCGACGACAAACTCGGCATCGGCGATCAGCTCTGCCGCAGCCGGTGTGACCCCCGACACCGGTGGCAGTCCGCATCCCGGCCAGATCATCTACCAGGAGGTCGCCCCGGGAGGCGCTACCTCGGTGGACCCCTCGGTAGCTTACGATTCCATCAGTGCCGAGCCGATCCTCAACGTCTACCAGACACTCGTGGCGTTCAACGGGAGCAGCACGGTCTCGTTCTTGCCCGAACTGTCCATGTGCGTGCCGGGCCCGGGCTGCGCCGCGATGTACGGCGGAGCCTCGCTGGTCGTCAACAACGTGTCCACGGGTTCACCGCAGTACTGGACCTTCCCCATCGACCCGGCGGCTCGATTCTACGATCCATCGACCGGAGCCAACTGGCCGGTCTACCCGTCCGACGTGGCCTTCACGTTCGCGCGGACCTGCGGCTTCGCCGACCTTCCGGGGTTCGGTGCCCAACCCGGCTGGATCGAGTGCCAGGCACTGCTGCCGGGCGGGAATTCCAAGTGGGACGGCGGTATCCACGTCCCCTTCAACAACACGCCGCAGGGTCTCTTCTCGTCGATCCTGATCAACGACACCACGTACTGTCCGGTCGCCGCGATGGTGAACTCGAACGGCTGCGTCACGTTCGATGTCACGGGGGGAGGCTCTGCCTGGCCGTTCTTCTTGCTGCTGGTCGCCGACTCCTCGGGTGGGTCGGTCGAACCGTGCGGTTGGTTCAGCGCCCAGGCCGCGGCCGTTCCGGGCTTTCCCGGCACGACCGCCGCGAGCGGGGACGGGCCATGCCTCCTCCCCGGCGGGGCCCACAGCACCTCGGACACGTCGTTCCAAGCCTGGCTCACCAGCATCTTGCCAACCTACTGGGACGCCTTCGAGTTGCTCGCACTAAACACTCCGGGGATTCAGCCCGGTGTTCGATGGGACATGGTCGGGTCAGGACCGTACTACCTGACCAACCAACCGTTCGGCCAGTCGGTCGGCTACACGCTCGCGCAGAATCCCGTTTATCAGGCCCCGACAGGCTGTGCGGGCCAGCCGAACTGCGAGCCCCTGCCCGGGCCAGCCCATTACATGGCACATGTCACGGTCGTCTACCGATCGACCGACAGCGTGGGGATCGATCAGTACGAAGCCGGACAGGCTGATTTCGCGACCATCCTTCCCGGCGACACGCCTCAGATGCTCTCGCTGGCGCAGGAGGGCAAGATCGGGGTGTTGACCGTTCCATCACTAACCATCTTCCTCTTGGCGTTCTCGCTAACGTTCAGCTTGACGGCGGCGCGGGAAATCGACCCGGACCCCATCACCGTACCGGGAGATTTCTTCTCCTACGTCGGGGTGCGCGAGTTCCTCGTGAACGCGTTCCCGTACACCACCGTCGAGAATACGACCTTCACGACGGATGGGATCCCGTACGGGTTCAACTATGGCGGAGCGATTCCGCAGCACATGGGGAACTACTACCCGACCAACATCAGTTGGCCGACCGGCGACCCGGTGTCGAACGCGACCACGGCCGGTAGCGCCGCGTGGTGGTGGGTCCAAGCGACGACGAAGGGCGGCCCATACTACGACCCCGAGCTTGCGAACTGCACGCCGTCCTTCCCGTGCCAGTTTCCGATTCTCGGCCAGATGGGCAATCAGCAGCTCGGCCAGATGATGCCGAACTACCTTGCCAGCATCACGTCTTTAACAGGAGGACAGCTCGATCCCACTACATTCGCTTGCGCTTTCGGCAACTGCTGCCGTTCCCTTGGGTGTTCGTCGACCCCCGGTCAATCGGATACTCCGATGGGCAACCTCGGATGGGCCCCGGACTACCCCGACCCGACGGACTACGTGAGCCCCCTCTACTACCCTAACTCGACGTACACTGCCGGCGCCGCGCTCTACCAAACATTAGCGCCTCTCAGCTGCAGCCAAGGCCCAACACCCGCGTCGTCCCCGGGATTGCTCTACTGGGCCAACCAGGCCGGAGTTCCGCAGGCCTGTCAGGGGAACGCATACGCCGCCATGGTCTGGGGAATGGACCAGGCTGCGGGAATGGCGGTCGGCCCCGCTCGGGTGCTGATGTACAACCTCGTCGAACACATCGCGAACAGCCTGGCCCTCTACGTCTACTACGACCAGCAGAACGAGATCTCGACGTACGCGTCGTGGATCGCGAAGAGCTCCGTCAACACGAACCCGATGATCGGGGGTGAGGGGGATAACCTCTGGTACGACGTGCAGTACGGCCCGACGGTCTCTTCGGTGACGTTCACGGAGATGGGGTTGCCTTCGGGAACGAGCTGGTCGGTCGCCCTGAACGGGACGTCCAACGCGTCGACGACGAGCACGCTCAGTTTTTGGGAGCCCAACGGTCGGTATCCTTTCTCCGTAGGTCCCGTGGCAGGGTACGCGACGAATCAAAGTGCCGGAGCCGTGACCGTCGACGGGGGTCCGGCGAACGAGACGATCACGTTCACGCTGGGCCCCTCTTCCTCGCCAGCCCCCTCTTCTTCGTCAGGTCCGCCCGTGGATACTGTCGTGGCGTACGTCGTGGTGATCGCCGGAGTCACGATGGCGGTGGTCCTGTTGCGCCGCCGAGCAACGGCTCCCCCCGGACCAGTACCGCCCCTTCTACCGCCGCGGGCGGGTAGTCCTCCCGCGCCACCATAGTCGAGCCTCGGGACGAGGCAGCAGATTCCCGCCCCCCGTACAAACCTACGATGAGGACGTTCGAGCCTCGCCGCACGGCCGCCCCCGGGGCGGGCCACGTACGCTGCCGAGTCGGTACCCCCGGTATCTCTTACTGTGGGTTGTTCCCTTTGTCCCCCTCGGTATGTCGTAGACCTTCTTTATCCGACGAATTTCATCAAACCCCACGACCAGCCGTGCCACCGACCTACCGATCAGTCTCTTCCATCTGCCATCGCCGGCCGCCAGAGAGTCTCGGATCAGCGTGGAGGAAACCTTTCCCGTCCTCGGGAAGTGGATCACCGGTAATCGCTGCTCGGCAAGGTCGGCCAGATGGCTCTTCTCGGTCGACAGAATAAGCAGGTCCGGCTTGCGCTTCCGGATCAGGTTGTCGAGGGCCGAGGATTCCGAGTTGCCGTCAGCGAGCGTGACCACGCGGACGCCCCCGATCCTCGATTCCCTCAGGTAGGCCTCCATCATCTCCTTTCTCTCGGCCCCACTGAACGGATTGG
>Ga0187881_10003637_pt1 | contig 13147 bp, 11 predicted proteins | sample June2016WEW_19_1_2_FD_133017 | JGI IMG/M metagenome (GOLD analysis project Ga0187881, IMG submission 133017) | Peatland microbial communities from SPRUCE experiment site at the Marcell Experimental Forest, Minnesota, USA - June2016WEW_19_100 | ecosystem: Environmental > Terrestrial > Soil >...
CTCCCAGGTCGGCTGCTCTTACGGGAGAGACTGAGGCAATGGTCGAGGCTATGGCGTCTGCTCCTGCTGGTGGCGTTGCGGCGCTTTGGCCCCAGTCGAGTACGATGAGCTTGCCGAGCGAGTGGGCCGTGGTCACCGCTTGCGAGAGGACCGCACTGGATGCTCCCCCTGCCGAGTCCATCCAGAAGATGTTGAAGGTGATCTCCGATGCGACCGTGGTCATGTCTGCCGCTATCGCAGAGGGGCTGGAGTACTGATCCGTCCTGATCACGACGTCGAACTTGCAGTTGGGGTTGGACGCCAAGACCGCACTTCTTATGGTGTCATAGTCGCCTACGACGTTGGGCGATGAAGTCGGAAGAGGTAGAGCGGTGGTGTCTATCCTGATGAGCCCTGAGACGTAGGATGGTTGCATCTGATTCAATGCGCTTGCCACTGTAGCGGTGGTCTCGGAGCCTGCCGTCCAGTACCAGGTAGCAGTTCCTTCAGGGTACGTCTGATATACTCTTGCGAAGCAGGTCCGGGACCAGATGTTGCTCGTAGCCGTTGCCGGGTAGTTCGCTGTCTTTCCTACCAAGGGCCAGAGCTGGCAGGTCGTGCTATTCGAGTTGTGGAGTCCAGAGGTCACGTCATTCAGATAGTAGCCAAGAACGCTGTTGACGTATCTCGTGTAGGTATTCATGTTGTGGCCACCAGATTTTCCCTGCGCTCCCCCATAGTTGACGGGGTGGTCGGCGTTGACCCAGCCTGCTATCCCGAGGAGGTTCTGCAGCCCTCCTGCCTGTTCGTTGATTATGTTGTAGAGGTAGAGCCATCTGGTTATCAGTTCTGGTGCATCGATGACAACTCCGGTAAATCCATATGAAGTTGCAGGTGTAAGTGCTCCGCTGACGAGATACCATTCTTGTTCGTTGGGCCATAGGGTTACGGAATTTGTATTTCCAGTAGCAGGGTCGAAGAACTGTGTTACATAGCCCCAGCCGTAGAGTGGGCCAAGTACACCACCACCACCGGCACTGAATTGTTGTATTTCTGTGAGTAGGTCTGATGTGTAGCCATTAGAGCCGTCCTGCCACGGGTAGACCTTGAATCCTTGGGACAGATAGTAACTTATCGCGTTCGATAGGGACGAGAATGGACTGACTCCGCCTTGAAATGGTAGATTATATGCAATCATGCTGTATGTCGTATCTCCATGAGAGGACAGAACGGTCTTTACTGGGTACTGAGTCGGAGGAGAGACTGATGTCCCAGAGAAGACCGCGAACTCCATGTTGCATCTGGTGGAGCTGGGCGCTGCCCATCCGCTGTTGTTGCTGGTTGAAACCAGGGCCTGCTGATTCCCACTTCCGTAGCCATCCGACGTGAAGCCTGACAGGTAGCCAAGGAGACCGACGTTTATCGCTGCGACTGCTCCGTAGACGACTATCCAGTATTTTGTGCCCTGGGTGAGCGCCACCGTCTGCGTGAGTTGCGCGAGGTATAACCCGCCTCCGAAGTCGTTCGACGACGCGCCAACAGTGATGAGATAGCCTGGGATTATCCCGCTTGTGATCTCGGTTCCAGGCACTCCGCTGGCGTCAGAGTATAGGGCGACTATGACGTCTGTGTAGCTCGAGTTTGGCCAGTTAGAACCGATAGAAACCGCAATCTGAGAAGCGTTCTCGTTGGCGCTCGCGGTGAAGCTCTGGGCGACCCACGCGCTCGGGCCTGATGTTACGGTGCCAGAGTAGTCCTGCATCATTCTGTATTCTCCAGAGTTGGTGACGACCCTTATGGCGAGGTCCGTTGGCCCTTGGTTAGGGGTGCCTCCCCACGTACCATTATTGTACTCATGTATCAGAAAGGTGTACGGATTCACCAATCTCGTAAGGAGGATATTGGAATTGGAAGAGAAGACTACCCAGTAATACGTACTGGGCGAAAGGGTGGCAGATGGAGAGAGAGTGACCCAGCCAGTCTGAGTCACGGCCACGCTTCCAGGCGTCCCGATCGGAGAAGAGGGCTGGCTTTGCCAATCTGGGCCCGCCCCGTTGTCGGTGTAGATGGTCGCTGTGAGCGTCCCGCTGCCTCCGAAGATCCTGGCTTGGACCGATGTCAGGCTCGTGCCAGCGCCGTTAAGGAACCGCGCTCCCAAGAACTGCGTCGAAGTTACACTGTCAGACTGATGGACTGAGCCTATGTCGTAGTACTTCTCTACGATGCTGCCTGAGAGGCTCAGATTGAACTGGAATGTATTGGCCTGCCCCTGGAAGCCGGCCTTTGCCGGATTGGTTGTGTTCCCGAGCGAGTTCCAAGTGACGACATTGGCGCTTGCCGTCGCAACGATAGTATAGGTGCTCCCGGCGGTGCAGCTGACCGTTGCGCTGAGCGGTATCGGTATCCATGCCAGCGTCCCCATCCCTCTCATCGAGCTCGGGAGCGTGGTTATATTGGCAGTAGCGAGTGTTCCGCTGGAACCTGAAACGGTTATGGTGGTCGGTTGGGTTTCGTATGATCTGTCCGACATGAAAAGCCAGACCGTGTCGAAAGAGAAGTTCTGCTGGGCCACGAACGACTGGTTCACCAGCGCGTTGGTCAGGTTGACAATGCGAGGATAGATCAGTACGTCATTCCCGGACGTGTCCTGGAGCCAGAGCAGAGAACCCCAGGCCGCTCTGTAGATCGAGCTTGAATTGGCCGAGAACGCGAGCGCGTATGAAGAAGGTGGGTTCCAGTTTAGCTCGATAGAGTAGGTTGCGGTGGTTTCTGCTGTCTTGAACCAAATCCAGTACATGCTTCCAGCCAGGAGCGAGGAGGAGAAGGTGGGGCTGGTTATCCATGCAGGGGAGCCCGTGAAAGAAGCCGCTGGGACGGTCTGAGTCTCCAATACGCCCGAGGTTGGCAGGTTGTTCCCGCCGTCAGCGTGAAGCTCCAGGGTGACCGGGTTGGAAGGCGTTCCTGAACGAAAGCCCGAAAAGAGCACCTTGAATCCAGTCAGGTTTTTGGGGCACAGGAATCTCACCCCGCAGTAGTTGGGTGGAGTAATCGAGACTTGATTTGGAACTGCCGAGGCGAGACCGAGTTCGACATACTCTCCAAGACGCGGAGCTGTTACCATTTTGACCTCGTTAAGGTCGTTAGCCGCTTGTCGTCATAAACGCATTAATTGGTTTCTTGCACGACGCACAGGACGTTAGAAGTGGCCCCTGAACCCTTGGTGTATTGGACTGTTACAGCCGTGTTGGAGTCGGGCTGACAATGTATCGTAGCCATCACCGGGACGTTTACCGTTGCCGTTGTCAGGGTCGTCGTATTGAGTACGCCGTTCTCAGTGTACTTGATGACGTAGGTGGAAGCCGCTCCGAAGACTGCAGGATATATCACAGCCTTGATGTTGAGGGCAGTGACGTGGTATGTCGCTGAAGTTGATGAAGTGGTCAAGAGCGTTATGGGCGAACCATCCGAAGATGTCAGACCGACCCTGTTGTCCGTGAAGGGCCTGTCCCAGATGAGCTTGAAAAGGGCACCCGTGAATCTCAGCGACGAAGGGTCAATGAGGTCGCCACCCGTATCGCTTTGAAGCCAACCCCTGATTTCAATGTCGGTCGCGCCGTAACTTAGGAAGTGATTGGTTATGACGACGTTGTCGTAGGTGATTGGCAGTTCGCTGTCTTCGAAGATGTAACTGACGGTGCCTCCAGAGTAGAAGAGCCAGGCGTAGGTCACGGTCAAGTTGCTTGTTATGAACCAGTTGAGGTCTTTGAATATCACGCGGCCGCTTATGTTGGAGAAGTCGATGAGCTTCCCGCCATAGGTTCCTTCGAGCCCGATGACGCAACTCAGGAACATCGGGTTCTCAGCCCCGAAATCAAGGAACGTACTTCCCTGGTTGGTGGAGCTTCTGGCATCGACGAAATTACACCTCTCCCATAACTGAGGCAGACCTTGGCCTCCGGCCCCTCCGAATTGCGCTATCCCGGTGGTCGTGTCACCAGTAGATAGAGTTGCACCGGCGGTGATGCAGACATCCACTCCGTGGAAAGTCTGGCTCGAGTGAGAGAAAAGGATAGGGACCGTTCCTGTGGAATAGGTCCCAGAAATCCAAATGAACAGATCTTTGAGAGTGAGGTTCAACCCCGTGCTTCCATCGTCCTTTATCTGGTAGCCGTTGGTGCCTATCGCCGTCCCGGTGGTGGGAGAGCTGCCTCCAGAATTAGCCCCCATGCTCATCCCTTGGATCGTTACCTGCCTATGCGGCAGAGTGAGATTGCTACCCATAAGTGCTACGCTGTTGTTCCACGCGAGAAACACATTACATGGAGTGCTCGCGTCATTGAACACAGACTGAAGAACGGCGGCTATGTCCGTCCCTGAATATCCCACGCCTCCCGAAGCCTGTATTGATGTCGAAGGTTGTGCTCGAATGGTGCTACCCACAGGATAGACCACGTAATCTGCACCCTGTCTCTCAGCGCCGGGCTGAAGCGGCATGAGGAAGCTGTCGGCGCTTCCTACATCGGTATACCATGCTCCATTAGTACTCGAGTAGTGGCCATTGGGATTATTTTCACTTTGGATGTTGACCATTGTCAGAGTGATGAGCGAGTTCGTCAGGCTGGAGAACGCTGGAGCGGCTCTCGTGTCATAGATGAAGGTATGAGTGCAAGAGTCTCCTTTCTGATACTGGTGCGCCCCTATTATCACATTGTCCATCGGAGCGCCATCAGAAGTTATTGCGATTCCTGTCGTCTTGTAGACATTGGACTCCCAACCTTCTATCAGAAGGTGATCGACGCTGAGTGTCGCCTGCGTGTCGAGACACCCGAAGGCACAGTTCTGAATGACTTTCTTCCTCCCGTTCTGGCTCGATAGGTCGTAGATTCCCATTGACCCAGAGACGATACTTGCATAATTGGCAGCGCCGTTTATGGTACAACTGTCAAACAACCAGCCGTTGCTGTTCGTGAGGTCGATGATGTGGCCTGAAGCAGCGGCGGCCACGATGCTGAGGTAGTGACACTCAAGATGCTGAGACTGGTAGCTGTAGTTCGGGCTCGACCAGTGCGTTGCCGTGTTTATGGCTACCCCTGTCCCCGTGTGGATCAGCCAAGTGCCTTCAGCGGAGCCGTTAGAAGTGACGTTGGCTAAACCGACAAATCTGTATCCCGTGTTCGACTTGGGGGCGAAAGTGGCACTTCCCGTGAAAGAGCCTTTCGCTATTGCGATTGTGTAGATGTCGCCCGCAGTAGTCAGCGTGTCTATCGAGTTCAGGAGCGCCCAGATGTCGGGCGTCGTATTGACAGCTACCGGGTGGCCTTTGTTGTCGTAGGCGGCGTAGTTGGGTCCGTCAGCAGCGATGTAGTAGTCGTAGGGTCCGTACGCCTCTCGGAAGCCAGGCTTGTCCCTCATTCAGGTCACTTATTTTGTCTCAATTCCGTCGTAGCCCATGTTGTTGGTTGACGTAGACGTGTCGGTGATCTTGAGGTATTCCGTGTTCGTTATGTGGATCGCGAGGTTCGAGAGCCACTCCCCGGATACGAGCGCCCTGAGGGTGATGTTGATGGTGCCGTCGGTAACTATGAGGTTGCAGGCCCCTGAGACGTAGATGTTGTGGACTACGACCTCCACCCCAGCGCTCGGCTGAATCGTGTAGGTGCCGCTGCCGGCGGTCGCGTTCTTGCCCGCAACCGTATCGCCTGCGGCCAATTGTTAGGCGCCCTCCTTCCTTACGTGAACGTCGACGTGTAGGTGACCTGAAGCGTGCCCGACGCCGAGACTGTGTAGCCCGTGGTGCCGTTCACCTGGTCGTGAGCGTGAAGGAACTGCCAGGTGGCGACTGTAGTGGCGAGGCCGCACTCCTTGTAGGTGATGGAACTGCCCGAACCGTTGGTGATGGTGGACGTTATCGTGTACGCCGTGCCGCTTATGGCGTTGACCGTTCCAGTGTTGGCGTAGTTGCCGGTGCTCTTGTAGTCCGTGTGGGTTACGCCGTCTCCCAGAGCGTAGTCCGTGAATGCCGCTGGATTGGCTGCCGTGGTGCCCGCGACCACATAGACCGCCGTCGATGCGCTGTTTGCCGATATCGACCTTGCGCTGTTGCCGACGTCGGCTATGGTCTCAGCCGTAGCATGAAGGTTGGCCTGAATTAGCTGGGCGTAGGCCTTGCAGGAACAGTTGCCGAACGACTCGCCGATGAACCCGCCTCTGCATCCTCCATTCAAATCAGTCTCGCCGAGGACGTTCTTCCCGTCCCAGTGAGTGTAGCGATGGGTTGGGCATGGATCGCGGGCGACGATTCGGCAGGTCAGTTTGAGACCTTGGATTCCTCCTTCTTGTGGAATTGACATCATTGGAGCGACTGAAGGTTAATCGCGTCTTTAACGCGACTTCCCTATCCTGATGAACCCGCCCTGCGGCATCTGGTAAACTCTCGCCGTCCTGGTGTTCTTAACGACCTTGAGGCACCGCTCATGCCACTGGAAGATTACCGGGTCGTTCTTGATTCCTGGCCGGAGCGGCTTCCAGCACTTGTGGCAGAGCCTCAGGGGCGTAGGGTCGACGAGCATAGTGACGCTCAATCAGCAGTAGCACTTTCCATAGGGAGATATCGTTCCCGCCGAGCCTGCGACGTTGTAGGCATAATTGGTGTAGCCAGCACCGCGTATGGTTGCTGCACCACAACCCATCGGGTACGGAGTGGGGAAAGGATACGCCGCTAAACCGAAGTAGAACCAGACGTAGACTTGGCAGTAGTTTCCGGTGTCGATTATTCCGAGGGAGTAGACGCCGGTCGTGTCTGCGAGGGCCTGCGTGAACGAGAAGTATCCGTTACCGCTGGTAGATGTCGCGGACTCACTGGTCAGTCCCCCTGGGGCGAGCAGCTCGCCGTTCGGGAAGCTGATTGCGCCTGTGGCGGTGGCTGACGAAGAGGGCCACGCTGCCCAGAATCCCGTCCCGTTGATGCTTCCCGAAGTCGGCGTCGATAGGGTAGTAGAGATTTTGGATAGCGCCCAGGTGTAGGCGACCGCTCCCTGAGTGTAAAGCAATCCGTTTACTGTGAAGGGGGCCGACCAGGTCCCTTTCACTGTGGATATAAAGACAGTCACGCCGGCGGGTATGGTGATCGCACCCGTCCCGTTGAAGGTAAGCGTCCCAGCTCCGGACAGGGTTGCCACTGACAGGGTTATCGCCGTCGAGCCGTTGGCGACCGTGAGCGTGTAAGAGGAGCTTACACTGATGGTTCCGAATCCGGTCAGTGTTCCGATGCTCCAGGTCTGAGAGCCCGAAACAGTAGCGGTAATACCAGAAACAATGCTGTAGACTCCAGTCCCTGAGAGAGATGTGGACGCCGGGAAGGTGATGTTCGTGTTCTGGTTCAGGGTGACAGTAGTGATAGTCAAAGCAAGGGAGCCCGCCGATATTGTGAGGGTAGTCACGCTCCATGAAACGGTGTTCGTCGCGATTGTCAGTGTGTTGGAGCCGCTGCCGTTGATTATGGTCGTTATCGAAGAGTCGACGGTAGCGACCGCCCAGGTGACGCTTCCCGTAAGCGTTATGGAATGGCCTCCGCTCGCGGCTATGGTTCCGAGGCCGCCGAGGTTGAAATGCCATGTTCCGTAGGGAATGGTCAGGGTGAGCCCCGCTACGATGTTAAGAGTTCCCGTCCCGCTCGGGATATTTGATAGGGTGTAGGACGCGCTGAAGATGAGAAGCCCGCCAGAGTTGACGGTTATCGTTGCGCTCGTCGTAACGGGGGGCGCGGTAGTGGTGTCACTGAATGTGACCGTGCCTGAGATCGTGATCGTCCCTGCGGGGATGCCCGCGACAGAGAATATAGCAACGTCGGCGGCATTGGATGAGTTGAACGTGCCGGAGTTGCTGACCGTGCCGTAGCAGCCGAGCGTCGCGTTGTTCAGCGTCAGGGTACAGCCGCCGCCTATCGTCAGAGTCCCGTAGATCAGGAGCGTAGCAGAAGAGCTGACCGTCACCGTAGCGCTGTTTGATATCGTGAAGTTCGCGTAGGTGGCGCTCGCGGTGATGGACGTGTTGGTCGAGTACGTCACAGAGGAGAGGACCGTTATAGTAGGCGACGAATCCGCGACCGTCGAGGACACGTCGTCCACCACGGCGATGAAGCCCACGACCTGAGAGCCGGGAGTGACCGTACGCTGTAGGCTCTGCTGGGCCTGCTGCTGCATCGTGGCGATGGTCGCCGTCACCGTCGGCTTCCCGATTATATTGGGTGGCGAGCTCATAGGGTCCACTGAATGTCCAACAGAGCGGCAGTGTTTCCCTTCACATATCCTGAAGTTGGATTTATCAAAAGGTGACTCCCCATGGCTCCCGCGCCCGTTGTTATTGATGTGAAGTGCCCGCACTCATACCAGGTGCCCTGGCTGGCTGCAGGTGCGAAGTAGGTATCCCACTTCGCTACGTTCGAGTTGAGGTTGTAGGCTGCTGAAACCTGAAGCCTTGACCCGATGTATGTTTGGAGGTCCGTATCAGCAGCCGCCGGAGTTGTCTGGCCCGAGCCCACTGCAGCGTATGCGAACCAACCCGAGGGTGGGACCTGGACGTAATTGCTCACGTTGCCTGTTATGAGGTTGACGGTCTGCAACAGTCCGGCGTTGACGATAAGATTCCCTTTGCGCCAGAGAAGGGGAATTCGGTGGCCCATGAAGGTCGCGTGAGGTAGTGAGTGACCGAAGATTGAGCGCGGCTTGACTCCCCTGTGCCACTCCTTGATGACATGTTCCTGGAGGAGTTCTCTGCACAGGCCTTCCGTTATCTCCTTCTCGGCGAACCCAAGCGAAAGGTACTCGTCGTAAGTCCGAGGGAAATCAGCAGGAAAACCGATGACCCAGCCGTTGCCTTTGATTCTGAGTGAGTCGAACAAGGTCATGGAAGGTACGCCGCCAAAGTGTAATTAGCTTCGAAGCATGAAACGTCCTGGATGTTGTAGGTGATGTCCAGGGCAACGAACCAGCCCGTGACTCCTCTTGATGTGTCCTGCACGTAGACCGACTGCCCCGGTGTGATTATCGTGTCAGGGGCGACCGAATCAATGGTGAGTATCCTCTTTCTCTTTGCGAGGATGTTCAGGTAGGCCTGCGCGTCGATCATCGCCCACCTCGGCGACGCTATGGTCGTGTCGGTGATGCAGGTCTCCCTCGGGCCATACTTCGCGACGCTCGACATGTCGGCAGGGATCGCCAGTATCTGCTCGGCGAAGTATGTCCTGAAGTTGATCGCTGCGGCAGTGGATGGAGTCCAACTCGTGCCATTGGTTGACGTCGCCTGAAGCATCGAGCCGCCCGTCCCGATGTAGTATTCGTCATTAGGCTCCGCCGGGTTCTGGGCCGTAGCGTAAACGATGAGCCAGTACTTGTTCCCCGGCTGAAGGTCTGCGGAGCAGGGAATGGTGACCCAGGTCTGATTGCCGGAGCCGTTAGGTACCTGGTCTCCCGTCGCCTGCCAGTTGGCGATCGTGGGGCCTCCCTGTGGTGTGTTGGATGAACCGCCTGGGACGTATCCGGCGTCGAGCCTGATCTCCCCGGCGAGCGGGACTACGGCGACGAGGCCGCTGGTCTGGATCTTGTAGACGTAGAGCCCGATGTTGTCGAGCGAAACCTGTCCCGCCACGAACTGGACGGCATAGTATGTTCCCTGGGTTGCCACGTTGGAAGAAAAGGCCTCGTTGTGCTGGTCGACGCCGTCGAGAGAGCCGCCGACTACCGCGGTCACGTTGTAGATTCCGGTGTAGACGTCCTCGATGTTCATGTCTTCAATCAGGGACTCGGTCAGGGCCTGCGTCGAAGAGTAGCTTCCCTGCGTCCCCATTGTCGGGATGATGAAGAAGTGGACGTTGCCGGCAGGGTCGACGAACCAGTTGGCGAGGCCGATGTTCGCCAGTTCCTGCAGGCAGTCGTTGACCGGCTGGTTGTAGAACGTTTTGTTCTGGATGTTGATACCAGAAGGCTGGACGTACCCTCCGCTTCCAGTTGATGCAGCGGTGAGGCCGAGGCCCCCAAAGTTGTAGGTTGTCGACTGGTTTGTGACGAGCCTCTGGGGGTTGTTTATCAGGTCGATGACGACCTGATCCACCGTAGGACCTGGGTTGTTCACCGGGTCGAGCGTGATGTAGACCGCTGAGACCAGCCTCGAGAGCAGAAGCCACGACCAGTCTATCGCGTGGAGGGTACAGGTTGAGACGCTCTTGGAGACGTGTTTTATCTTGACGTCATCAATAATGCCCCCAAACACCTGGGTCGAAGCGCCTCCGGCCTTGTAGAGTGATATGCTGACAGGATCGCCGCCTACGAATAGGTTGTCGTAAGTCCCGAAGGAGTTCTCCAGGACTATGTCACAGTCTCCGGCCTTGTTGTCGCAGGACAGGGTGACTCGGCACTGCATCAGGTCCTTGGTTTGGGTGGGATAGGTGACAGAGTTGTGGACGATTGCCACAGTGGCAAACGTCGGCTTGATGGTGACGCCCGTAGGCATTTACGATGTGCGCCTTCTCAGGTTGTACCGCTGCTGCATGGCCTGGTCGATGAAGTCCATGAGGTTGTGCTCCGTGAATATCGGGCCCTGAGCCTGGATGATTATCGTGGTGTTACCTGCACTGGCTGCGCCCCCGCCAGCTGACAAAGGAACTATGGCTTCGGGGCCGCCTTCTCCCACCATCGCCAGGGTTGGTGAAGTGACTATTCCTCCTGCCTTGAGCGAGGGTATGGTGGAGATCAGGCTTATCGAAGGCAGGCCGATGGCCGATGGGATCGTATTGAGGGCTGAAATCACCAGATCGATTCCGCCGATGAAGTCGTTGATGAGTGCGATAACTCCGTTCAGGACGCTCTTGACGGGCCCCGCCACGACGCCGACCGCGCTCACTACAGCTCCTGGGAATGTTACATTCCAGAAGTCATGCCATGCCGTAGAAACCGACACGATGGCGGTATTGACGGCTTTTGCCACAAGCCAGCCGAGCGACGTCAGAGTGTTGATGACGCCGGTAACCGCGCCAGTGACGGTCGTCTGTACCGTGTTCCATGCGGCCGTCCAGTGTGGAACAGTGATAGTGTTGAAGGTGGTGACCCATTCGTTAGCAGCATCCGTAATCGGGGCGAATCCCTCGGTAGATATTTCAGATAAGAGCAGTATCACCCCACCGACCACCGGACCCAAGGCAGGACCGAGTCCATTGAGCGCGTCGACTATGTTGGGGATGAATGAAGAAGCGCCTGCGGAGATGATAGCTCCGAATGCCGCGAAGCCACCTGCTGCAGTGATGACCTGTGCCGTGAGAGTACCGACTGAAAGGCCAATGCCCGCGATGCCAAGCGCGTATGTTTCTTGTGTAACCTTGGCTTGGGCTTCCGCCTGGTTCAGCTGGTTGACGGCTTGAATGTATGCATTGTGGGCTTGGAGGGTTCTTACATCAGTAGCGCCAAATTGAATTTCAGCTTGGGTCCACGCCATCAACGTGCCCGTGACAAGTTGTTGGGCAGCCGCGACCTGGGCGCCGCTCTGACCCAGCGCCAGCTGAGAGAATAGAAGGGTGTTGGTGATGCTCAGAAGGGTGGAACCTATCGCCCCGACGTTCGACATGGCCCTTCCGAACATGGTGAGAGTTGCGTTGTCGGCGGCCCATTCGGAACGGAGTTCGCCCATCGCTCTCGTCTGCAGTCTGGTCGAGGTGGCCATGTCCCTGAATTTGGTGACGGTATCGGTGCCTGCGGCTTTGCCCTGATTCATGACAGCGATGACGGCCTGCATCGCCGCCGAGGCTTGGTCGTTAGCCCTGAGTGTGAATACTACTTCTTTGTTAGCTGACATCCAACTGACGATAAGTGTTTTAATTCTTTAGCTGTGTCACTTCTGCTTCTCTCTATCCCAGTATGCTGACTTGCACTTGGGGCAGATTATCGGCTTACCGTCCTTGCGGGGAATCCAATTATGTCCGCACCTCTTACAGTGAAATTTAGGTAGGCTCATACACATGGCGTACTAAGTATCACTTATAAAGATACCGATAGGATATACCCATACGTAAGGTTTATATTACCCTTAAGTGATACCTATGGGTATGCAAACAATAAGAATTCTGCCAGACCGTGAGGCAAGTGCGCAACTAATGGTACAGCATGAGCGCTTGGGCGTCAAGCTGAATGACGGGCAGTATCGCATACAAAGTGACAGCAAGGCAGGTATGTTCTACTTTGTCACTCTGCCAGCGGGGTCATGCACCTGCCCCGACTTCAAGTACAGAGTACAGTACACGGGCGAGGACTGCAAACACATCAAGTTAGCGAGGATGTTGGAGGCGGTCTAAGATGGTAATCAAAGTCGAGCTCTTCGGCGAGCAGGCCATGAAAGTAAGGGACAGGATCGGGCTGGCTTCGAATGGAGACCAGAGCCCATTCAAGGGCATAGCGCGGCTCCATTACATCGAAGGTCGGGCGGTAATCGAACTGGAGTTACCTTGAATAAGTCTGTTCTCTTAAATGTCGTTGGCCTTAGAAAAAACTATTCCTTCCAATCTATTCACGGCAGCTTCTCCTCGTACATCGCCATCAGTTCAGAAATCGCGTCTTCTACGGCTCTCGACATGTAGGCCCTGCCAACCATCTTCTGAGTCCCGAACTCAACGTAGGCCGCGTAGTCGACCACTCCGCTTCCCGCCGTTACCACTGCTCCCGTCTCGTTAGGGGTAGAGACGATAGAATCCTTGAGCCTTCCAGTGCGGACGGGCGCGTTCCACTGGGCCTCGATGGCTATGGCCCTACCCACTACTTGCAAGACCTCGACCGCATCCTTCATCGTCGTGTCGGCGAGTATGGATATCGCAGCTATGAGCTGAGGGAAGCCCTCTATTTCTATCTCGACCGCTGCCATTGTTGATGATCACTCTCCGCTTTCAAACGCCTGTTTCTGAATTCGCTTGTCTTCATTAACAGAATAGCATCCACCGACGTCAGGGGGCCAAAGCCCAGGTCCTCCGGGCGCCATCCGTATTCTCTGGCAAAGAAGTCGATGTAGAGAACCCTGTCGACTGCCCTGATCTTGCCGAACTGCGTGACGTCGTTGGCGTAGACTATGCCGGCGAGGACGGAGAAAGCGCTTTTGGGGGGTTGTTGGCCGTGATTATCCCTGCAAGGACTGA
>Ga0187881_10003642_pt1 | contig 13138 bp, 12 predicted proteins | sample June2016WEW_19_1_2_FD_133017 | JGI IMG/M metagenome (GOLD analysis project Ga0187881, IMG submission 133017) | Peatland microbial communities from SPRUCE experiment site at the Marcell Experimental Forest, Minnesota, USA - June2016WEW_19_100 | ecosystem: Environmental > Terrestrial > Soil >...
AAAAATTCAATCTGCTAAAGCTGAAAGTGTAACGCTTTAATATAAATTAAATAAGAGTAAAAGGAAGGTACAATACATATGGATAATTCAATTAAGTTTAATTTTAAAAATAGAACTCAAACTGATGATTATGAAACATTTATCGACAAAATAATATATTTTATGACTGAGAATGAAAATACATCTACAATAGTTGATTATAGTGATGTAGATGAAATTTTAGACGCTATGTTGGAGGAGTATTCGAATGTGGAAGTCGAGGATTTTGACTCTGAAAATGATGAAGAAGATAATGATGTTTATATAATTACAAAATTAGAATATCAGAACGAACCTACTCAGATTTATATAGAACCATTGTATAGAAATGGTAAATGTAAATTACATGATTGCGATTATATAATTTGTGATGCAGATATTTGGGATGATGACATGGTTGGCAATGTAAATGCTGAATTTGATGGTGTACAATTTATTGAACTTGATGAAGAATTAGATTATAAATACGATGATAGTTTTGATAATGAACATGATGAATTAAAGGATGAGAATGAAGAAACTTTCTGCTCATGTGATCATTGTTGTGAATGTGAAAATTGTGATGATGAAGAAGAGTATGATGGAATTGAAGATATTGTATCTGATTATGTCGAACAAATCGTGGAAACAAAGGGATGTTCGACTTGCATAGAAGGGATTTTATATAATTTTTTAGAAGATGTTCTAGATTTTGTAAATGAAGATACATTCTATGATTGTAAATCAGATGGTCATGAGGATATTGAGAATACAGTAGATAATGCAATTGCTAGTATTAAATGTCTTGCTGATAAAGATAAAGAATTTAAAGTAAAAGTCTCAAAAGATGTAGAAACATTATTACGTAAATTAAGTGGAGATTTTTATTAAGATAGTAAAAATGAATTTAAATTGAAAGGATACTTGATTAATTTTGAGTATCCTTTTTAGTGTGAATTTATAAAGTTCATAAATTAAAAGTTTGGTCTACTGTAAGACTAGGAGAAAAATATGGATATAGATATGGAAAAAGTACAAAATGGATTACTGAGAAAAATTCAAGAAAAGCTTATAGCATTAGGTTGCGAAGTTAAAGTAGGAAATTTCGGAGATAATTCTGTTTTCGACTGTGGTGGGAACAATATAATTAACGGAGATGTAGTCATAAATACTAATAATAAAATACGTGTTGATGGATTGGAATATTTATATGGGAATTTATCACTAGATGTAATTATTGATAAAATTGAAAAAGTTACAAAACCATTTCAACAAGGCAAATCGAAAATTATGTTAGGAGGTTATTTTGACAATTATGATATGATTATCGAATTTGGATATAGAACGTTGACTATTCCATTTGAAACTCCTAAAGTAGTTGATTTTGATAAGATGGAATTATCATTTGCGGATAAAATTATAGAAGATTTAAAGTTAGATGCTAAAAGTTTAAGTAAATTACTCAGGAATGATCCCAATTATTCTGAATATAAAATGCTTATAAATAATTTAAAGACAACTATGGAATTGATTCAAGAATTAGAGGGTAAGGAAAGTCCTACGACAATTAATATTGGAACTATTACTTTAGATAATGTAACTAATGCAGATGATTTTTTAAATCAGTTAAAAACTAGATATAATAATATATTAAATAAAAAATAAATGAGTTGATATAGTGAGTTGTGAAAAACTAGGTGAAATATATTTTATAACTAACGAAAGTAGAAATAGAATTAAGATCGGATTTACTTCTCAGTCAATAGAAAAAAGAATAAAACAGCTTTCTACAGGTTCAACTGAGAAGTTAATTCTACTATACAGTATAGAGGGAACTTTGGATACAGAGAGAGGATTACATAATTATTTCGGACAAGATTATCATAAGCATTTAGAATGGTATGATTATGAGTTTGTTTCTAACTGGATAAGGCGAGATAAATTGACAAGACAAACTTTAATTGATGAAGGAATAATGTAATAAATTAAATAAATAATTAACAGTAACAAATAATTAGATTAGGCATATATTATTATATATGTCTTTTTGTGATTATTAATTTAATTGTATATCAATGGTAGGGATAGATTTTAATTGAGGTTGCAACCTTAGTTATGATTGAAAAATAGCTTAACCTCAACAGCTATTTCCTTATTTTATACAAATCTTGAGGGAATTTATCAAAGAGGAGATAATTAATAAATGTTAATAAGTAAAGAAGTAAAAGTAAAATGGAATTATAAAACAAAGGATTGGTTTATATCAAAAGGTTATAAATTCACTAAAAATAATGATGTGTTTATTGCTAAAGTAGAGGATCTGCCTCCGAATGGAGTTAATTCGTTAGTAACAGTTTCATGTGATTATTGTGGAATTATTTATGAGATTAAACATAATTCCTATGTAATAAGGGTAAGTAAAATACCAAAAGTTTGTTGTGGTAACGTTGAATGCATGAAACTCAAAAGAGTTGAATCAAATGTTTTTAAATATGGTGTAGGTTGTTTGACACAGTTACCAAGTGTTATTGAAAAGATGAAGCAAACAAATATAGAAAGATTTGGTACGGAATATGCAATATCTGCAAAGGATACTAAAGATAAAATAAAAAAAACTTTTAAAGATAAATATGGAGTAGACAATTGTTTTCAAATTGAAGATGTAAAAAATAAATCAAGGGAAACTACATTGGAAAAATATGGGTCAGAATGGTATACGCAAACAGATGAATATAAAGAAAGAGTTGCTATAACTAATATGGACAAGTACGGATGCGTAAATGTATTTGAAAATGAAGATATAAAGCAAAAATCAAAAGAAACTATGATTGAGAAATATGGATGTTTATATAGTGCAACTCAAGAAAGAAAAGATATTTTAATAGCTACTTGTAATGAGAGATATGGTGTGGATAATCCTTTTCAATTAGAAAGTGTTAAAGAAACGATTATAAAATATAACATTAAAAGATATGGAGTAACTCATCCGATGAAAAATCCAATAATTAAAAAAGCTAGAATTGAAAAGATGCTAAAAACAAAACATAGAAATGGAACTGGACAGAGTAGTAGACAACAAGATTATCTTCATATGGTATTAGGTGGAGAAATTAATTATCCTGTAAATTTTTGTAGTTTGGATGTAGCATTTTTAGATGAGATGATTTTTATTGAGTTTGATGGAAGTGGTCACAGGCTATCAGTACAGTTCGGAGACATAAGCGAAACTGATTTTAATAGAAAAGAAATGAAAAGAAAATATTTTTTATTAAGTAAAGGTTGGAAAGAAATCAGGATAATATCTTTACATGATAATTTGCCATTAGAAGATAAGTTATTTAAAATGAAAAAATTGGCTATGGAATATTTAAATAGTGGTCATACATGGATTAAATTTGATATAGATAATAATAAAATTATTTGCAGTCAATACGAAAAAGAATATAATTATGGAAATTTAAGAAAAATAAAAGAGATAGATTTGATAGAAGTAGTTTAATTATTACTTCTTTTTATTTTGTAAAAAAATAAGGAAGTGGTATAGATGGCTAGAAATCCAAATCCTCATAACATTAATAAAGATGAGAGAAGGAAAAGACAACAAGAAGAAAATCCAGAAACTGCTAAAGCATTAGATGGAGAATCTCCTACTATAAATTGTCCTGAATGTAATAGAAATTTACATCCTCGTAATTATTTCACCATTAATAAAAATAGTGAGGCACATAAATTATACGCTGGCACAGGTAGGATTCCTATATGTAAAGATTGTATTAAAAAACGTTCTGTCAACGAAAATGGAACTCCTAATATGGATGGAATAAAGTGGTGTTGTAAGTGGTTTGATATTCCATTTTTGCAATCATTGGTTTTAACCTATATGCAACAAGATAAATGGAGTATAGGATATTATAAGAAAAATATTGTACTTAACAGTAAATATAGAACATGGACTTATGAGGATGGAGAAAGATACGCATCTGATGGGATAGATAAAAATAATCCAATTGATACCAAACAAAAAACAGATGCTTTTAATTTTGAAGATGAAGAAGAATCAGATTTTGAAGTCACAAGAACAATGGTTAAGTTTTGGGGAAGAGGATACGAAAAAGAAGATTATGAATTCCTTGAAACTTGTTTTTATGAATGGACAACTCAATATAAATGTGACACCTTAGCCGAAAAGAAAACTTATAAATTTTTAAGTTTAAAAGAATTAGAAATTAATAAAGGTAGAGAAAGAAAAGATAACATCGATAAATTAGAGGAGTCATTTAGAAAATTAATGTCAGATGCTAATGTAACTCCAAGAGATGCAAATGCAGCCAATGATCCAGAAAATATGAATAGTTTAGGTGTATGGATTAAAGATATTGAAAGATATAAACCTGCTGAGTATTTTGAGGATAAGAAGTTATATGATGATTTTGATGGCATAAAGGATTATCTAGAAAGATTTGTATTTAGACCTCTGAAAAACTTATTAACAGGTTCAAGAGATTTCGACAAGGAATATAATGTTGAATCAGATAATGAATATGTTGAAAATGAAGAGGATATTAGTGAAAATGAGGAAGAAACAATAGAAGATACAAGTAATAAAGATGGTGAAAAGTAATGCCATATATTAGTAATTTCCGAAAAGATAGAGTTAAAAAAGCAAATGTTAAAGATTTATTTTCAAAACCTAAAATACAATATAATAATAATAAAAAAGAAGATTTTGATGAAAGGATAATTGATTGGGTTACGTTTTATAGAAGAAACATACATAGATTTGTAGAGCATTATTTTGGTTTTGAACTATATTTTTATCAAAAGATACTTATATATTTGATGAATGTGAATTGCTTTATAGTTATTGTAGCATGTAGAGCTTCGGCAAAATCATATTTAATTGCAATTTATGCTTGCGCTCGTTGCGTTCTGTATCCAAATTCTAAGATCGTAATAGCGTCCAGCACAAAAAAACAAAGTTCTTTAATTGTATCGGAGAAGATAAAAAAAGAATTAATTCCTAACTCTCCAAACTTAGCAAAAGAAATAAAAGATATAAGAACAGGAATGAATGAAACAGAAGTTGTTTTCCATAATGGTAGTTCTATTATAGTAGTTCCAGCAACGGAAAATGCTAGAGGTGCTAGAGCAACAGTTAATATTTATGAAGAATTTAGAATGATTAAAAAAGAAATTGTAGATTCAGTATTATCACCTTTTCTTATTGTTAGACCAACTCCATATCTAAAAAATCCAATATATGCACATTTACAAGAAGAACCTATAGAAATATATATATCTTCTGCATGGTTTAGAAATCATTGGATGTGGGATATTATGAGATTTGCAACTAAGAGTATGTATAATGCAAAAGATGCATTAATTATCGGTTTTGATTATTCAATAACATTAAAACATGGAATACGTACCAGGAAGCAATTAAGAAAAGAAAGAAAGAAAATGGACGCAACTACATATGCAATGGAATACCAAAACTTAATGATTGGCTCGGGAGAAAATGCTTATTATACTTTTGATTTAATAAATAAAGCTCAGAAAATAAAAAAAGCATTCTATCCAAGGAAAAATTTAGATGTTATTGAAAATAAAAAAAATAAGCATGATATTCCAAAACAGAAAGGTGAAATCAGAGTAGTATCTTGTGATATTGCAATGGTGATAAATAAAAGTGGAAGGAATGATAATACAGCAATTGTATGTATGAGAGCTCTTCCTTTTAAAGATTATTATGAAAGACAAGTTGTATACATAGAAGCTTTTAATGGAGGAAATACAACCGAACAAGCAGTAAGAATTAAACAAATTTATTACGATTTTAATTCTGATTACTTAGTTTTAGATGCAGCCAATAGTGGATTAAATGTCGCAGATGAGTTAGGAAAGATTTTATATGATGATAGTCGTGATTGTGAATATCCATCATGGAAATCATTTAATGATGAAAATACAGCTAATAGAATTAAGATTAAAGATTCTCAAGAAGTAATTTATAGTATTAAGGCTGATGCAAGTTTTAATCATGAAGTTCATTTGAATATGAAGGATGTACTTGAAAAGGGAAAATTAAAATTGTTAATAAATTCTGTTGAAAGTAAGGATTATTTAGAAACTAAAAAAGAATATATAAATGCATCTCCAGAAGAAAAAGTATCATTTGATTTACCTTATATTAATAATGATTTAATGATAAATGAAATGATTAATTTAAGTTACGAAATTAATAAAAATACGAACAAATTGAAGCTTGTTGAACCGAGAAATGGTACAAAAGATAGATATATAAGTATGGGATATTGCAATCTATTTGTAAAAATGTTAGAACAAGATTTATATATTGATGAAGATGAATCAAGTTTCCTAGATTACTTATTCGTTTAACATAATTAATTAAAAATATATATACCCAACACAAAAAATATTCCAATGAAAGTAGGTGAAAGTACATATGGCAGGAAAAGGAAAAGTAGGTAGACCATCAAACGCATCTAAATCTAAAAAAGAAAGCGCAAACACAACTACTACACCAAAAGCATTGAGCGAAATTGATGAAAATTATATGCTGAAATTCGCCAGTTCTATAGCAAGTGCTTTGAATAATCCAATATTTTATAATCCAATAATGCAAAATGAAATACTTAAAGATATTAATATGCATCCATCAAAATATGATAGAGATGCTGTTGAAAAGTTATTATTAAATCCAAGGGATAACGAACTTGCTACAAGAAATTTAGCTCAATATCTTGACACATATATTATGCAATTTAAAAGACTTGCTGATTATTATGCAAAAATATTAGTTTTTGATTATACATTAGAACCCACAAACGCAGATGAAGAAGATATGTCAAGTAAACCTTTTAAGAAAAGTTGGAATAAAGTATGTGATTGGTTAGATGATTTTGATATTAAAACTTCGTTGCAAGAAGTAATGAAAGGTGTAATGCTAGAAGATGCAAAATTTTACTACATAAGAAAAAGTGATAGTGGAATAAGATTACAAGAAATGGCATCTGATTATTGTGAAATTTGTTATAAAGATGATAATGGTTATGGTTATGCATTTAACATGATGTATTTTCTAAGACCAGGAGTATCCTTAGCAGAATATGACCCAGTATTTACAGATTATTACAACGATTTTCTAAGTTATAAACAAACAGGATTAGTTCCTGATAGTGTAACTGTAAAGAAAAGGAATGGACAATTTTTTTATTGGCAAGAACTTCCTAATGTGAAAGCTCCTGTTTTTAAATATCATGCAACTACGGCAGGAATGGTATCTCCATTAGCAGGTACATTTATAGATGCAGTAGAAATTGCGACTTATAAGCAATTATTAAGAACAAAAACTAGTTTACAAACATGGAAAATGTTAATTAATAGAATACCAAGAAATGCAAATAGTAAGTCAGGAAATACGAAAGATGATTTTGCGTTATTGGCAGATACGGCAGGAAAAGCGTCTAGCATAATGCAGTCGGCAGTTCCTGAAGGAGCAACGAATAGTTGTATAAAAATAAATATATTCTTAAATTGAGTATAAATAATTTTTATCAAAACTGAAGCTCCCTACATTTGTAAAGAGTGTAGAGCGATAGATAAATCTATCCAAAACTCCTTTAATTGCTGGAAGTCCCTAAAGTCCAATTAACCACAACGTAGGTATGAAATAAAACCAAGCGTGATGGTGACGAAAGTAGAAAGAATAATTGGAATGAGATAAGGTTAAATCCTAAGTCTTATAAAACAATGGGTAATCAGCATCTAAGATTCGAATAGAGTAAAGTTCAACGGCTAGAGAGAGATCTCGTACCTACAAGCGTAGGGAAGTGGGGAGAGTCCTTATTCATTATTAAGGATTGTGATATAGTCTGTTCTCATATGAAAGTATGAGAAGTTCATTAATTCATATTAGTTAATAAATAATTAATATAATTACGAGAACTGTTTAGTACTAGCGATACTAGACGAACATCAAGTTCGCGTGCTAACAGTACCCTTTGAGACTACTGATGTTGTTGACTTTGAACAAGCAGAAGGAAGAGACAACATTACAGGTGTCGGAGGTGCTTTATTTTGGGAAGGCAGTGGTACTAGTTCAACATTATTTGGAGATGCTTGTTTAAATGCAAGCGGAATATTAGGAAGTCAGATAGTAGATGCAAATTTTGTTATACACATGTATGGGCAATTCCAAAGATTTATAAATACACAATTAAAACCTGTAGGTGGTAAATTTAGATTTAGAATACATCTTGAGGGAACAATGTTCGATGAGGGTACGAGGTTGTCAGAAGCAACAAGTGTATTAGGATTGGGTGTATCACCTCTTGCTATTGATAAAATTGCAGCAGCATGGCATATTTCACCCCGTCAGATGGATAATCAAAATATGCTCCTAGCGAGTCGTGGCTACCCTCAAAATTTCACACCAGTATCATCTACATTCACTCAGAGTGGAACAAGTGCTGGCAATACAGGAGGTGCTCCTACGAAAAATATCGGAGATCTCTCGGATAAAGGCGTAGAATCGAGAAATGGTGCTGATAAATTAAATAAATAAAGTAGGTGATGTTATGAAGAAATTCATTTATTGCACTGATGAAAATCTAAAGAATAAATTAGAAGAAAAATTAGCATTCATATCTAAGCAAACTATTAATGGTAAAGACACTTGGATATTTGAAAATAGTAACAAGATAGTTTTTAGCGATATAGACATGAGTAAATTAACATTTACAAATAAACTTTATATTTAAAACACAAATATATTTTCATTTAAGTTATTCATTATTATTTATTTCATGCAGAAAGGTGGTGAAAATTAAAAATGTTAGAATTAATAAATTTACCTATCCATAAATTCACAATAACAGAAGATGACGATAGATTTTTAAGATTAGAATTGTGGTTATGTACTGTTGGTGAAAATTTGAATAAATCATATATTGATAAAAATGCTTATGAATATGCTAAATCATCAATAGAATATATACCTATGTGTGGATTGTTATCTCAAGATAAAAAAGAATTTCTAGGGCATGAAGAACTAGAAAAACCATTTGGTTGCATATTAGATTTAAATAATAATAATTATCGTTATGAAATTGATATTAAAAATGGGCTAGAGTATGTTGTTGTAGATGCAATAGTTTTTAAACAGTATTGTGAAGATGAAGTAAAAGTAATTTTAAGTAATAATGGTAAATGCAATATAAGTATAGAAATTGAAGTAGAAGATGGATTTTTAGATGCAGAAACTAAAGTTTATCATATAGAGAAATTTAAATATTTATGTACTACTGCTATAGGGGAAGATCCAGGTATGAAAGATGCCCATCTTCAAGTGCAATATACAAAAACTATTGATTACATAAAAGAAGAATTACAACAATATTTTAGCAGTCATGAAAAGAAAAATGAAATAATAGAAAACCCTAAGATTTCTACTGAGAATTTCTCAGAAGATATAAATAAGCAAAGCAAAGAGGAGGAAGAGACGAGTATGAATAAAAAAGAAATAGCAATAAAATATTCTTTAACAGCAATTGATTTATATAATGTACTTTGTAATGCATTATCTGCACAAACTTATATATCAGACTGGTGTGGACAATCTATGGAATGCCCTAGATATTCAATTGATGACTTTGATGATACATACGTCTATGCAGACGATAATGAATTAGGTATTGATGTAGAAATCCCTTATGTCATGAACGGGGATAATCCAGAATTGGATTTTGATAATGTAAGTAGAGTCAAGTATGTACCTCAACCATGGGATAATGGTACAGACGCAGTGGATGGTGCTATAGCTGATGATGATTCAGATTCAACGAGTGATTTTTCTAAAATTAATAAAGAAAACACTGAGAAATTTATTTCCAAGATCGTTGAAGCAAAAGTATTAGAAGCTGTTACTACTAAAGAAACAGAATTAAACGCAGCTTTTGCAATAACATTAGAAGCAACTAAAGTTGAATTCGCAGAAAAAGAAGAAGCATTTAATAAATCTGCTGAAAATATAGAATCAGTTGAAGCTCCAGTAGAAATTCCTGTTGAAGCACCAATTGAAGAAACTGTTAAAGTAGAGGAATCCTTTGCTGAAACAAACGTTGCAGAATTAGATACTAAAAATGATGCAATAATCGCATTAAATGAAAGATTTACAGCATTAGAATCTACATTAAAAGATAAAGAATCTGTAATTGCAGAAAAAGATGCTTTAATAGAAGCACTAAAATCAGATAATGAAGAATTCAATTCAAAAGAAAGACAAGAAAAGGTAGAGGCAATATTCTCTAAATTTTCAAAAGTTCTATCCAAAGAAGAAATTGATGATTTTAGAAAGAAAGAATCAACATTCGCTAAAATAGAAGAATTCGCAAAAGAGTTAAAAGCATTTTGTGCAGATAAATTAGTTGAAACATTTAAAAATGAAACAGCTAAAGTTAGTAGAATGGGATTAATTGGTAATGAAGCAAACGAAGACATTGAATCTAAAAACGAGCCTTCAACCCTTTGGGAAAGACTTGATAATAAATTAAAAACAAACAAATAAATAAATTAATATTAGAGGAGGAATTTTATTATGGTATACCCAAACGTAGTAGTTAAAATAGGTAAAATGGCATCAACAAACGTAGATTCATTTCTACAAGCAGTTGAAAATACTGTAGATATGGGGAATGGTTCACATGTAGTTGTAGGTGCTCCTATTCCAGGAAACATAGAAATACTATCATGTACTACAGCAACAGACGTAACAAAACAGGAGGTATTGATTGTTGAATCTCCAGTAATCGTTATGATAAATGGTTTAAAAGTAGACCTTCAAGATCCACAACAGTTTTATGTTTATGCTGGTACTCCAGCACGAGCAAGAATCTTAAGATATGGAGATACACTTACAATTACAGCTAATGGTTTTGCAACTTTACCAACAGTAGGACAATATGCAGTTCCAGTAAACGGATCTTATTTATTAGCACCAGCAACAACTTTAGCAGGAGCAACAGTAGTAGCTTATTCTGTTCTGTCTTCAGTAAATGTTTTTGTAGGAAAAAGTATGGTTCCAGCATATAAACTTCAAGTAGTATCAGCAGCATAATCAATAAAATAAAGGAGGAATAATAATATTATGAAATTAAATTTTGGACAATCTAAATTACAAAAATTTACAGCAGAAGATAAAGACGTAATTGAAGCAGGAGTAGATTTATACAAACATTTTTTATATATCAATAAGGGCAAAAAAGAATTCGCTGAATTTGCTGATATAACAAATAAAGAGGGTAAGAAATTATCTTTAAGTGAAAAAGAAGAAACATTTACTAAAACATTAGTTAATGAATCTATCAAAAGAGCAGGTCTTGGCAATAGTAATTTTAGTCAAGCAGCATTACTTTCAAATCCACAGGTTCGTTGGGCACAATTTGCTTTAATTAGTGAGATGCTTGATGTAATCATTCCAGAAACAATATTAGATGATTTTTATAGATTTGCAGAAGTAAAAAATGGTGCTTTTGGTGATAACTTTGTTTTTCATATTCCAAATCCAGGTCTATTTGTTGTTTCACAAACAGCAGATGGAATGAGAAAAGGTACACCACAAAGACTTTACAATTCAGATCTAGTAGTTACTCCAATAAACAGAATAATAACTATTCAAGAAGATTTTATGAGAGTTATTGCTGGTCAAGTAAATTGGGGAGATTGGGTTACAAGAGTTGCACTTAGTTTTGAAACACAATTAACTATTGACATGTATAATGCTTTAATTGGTACATATACAAGTGGATATTTAACTTCAGATTTACAAGCAGCTTCATTTGATCAAAAAACTTTCATTGCTATGGCACAAAAAGTAACAGCTCTTAATAACGGAGCACCAGCTATGGCTTTCGGAACTAAAAATGCTATATCCAATATACTTCCAACTGATGAATATTTTAGAATGGCATTAGGAGCTGACTATAATACATATGGTTATTTAGCTAACTTCCACGGAGTAGATATATTTGAAATTCCACAAAAAGTTTTAGCAGGAACTACTACTTTCGCAATTGATGATAACACTATCTATATTGCTAGTATGGGAGTAGATCGTCCAATAAAGGTTTGTTTTGAAGGCGAAACTCTTTCATTCTCAAACGATAATGGAGTAAACGCAGATATGACTATAGAACAAACTATAATGAAGAAATATCAAGTTGCAGTAGCTACAAGTTCATATTTTGGAATTGTTAAAACAGCTTAATACAATAATGAAAATTAAATAAATAAACAAATGAAATATTTATATTAAATGAGGATGTATGATGAAAAGTATGTCTTCGTTTAATATTATATTTTAAAATTGATAAAATAAAAGAGTAAAAGGAGATATAATAATATGGCAGTAAAAAAGGTAGAAAAAGAAGAAACTACAAATAATAAATTAGAAAATAATAATAAAAATATAGATGAAACAAATTCTAATGCAGAAATAGAAGAAGAAAATATTCTATTAAAAAATGAATTAAGTGAAATGAAAGAAATGTTAAAACAACTAATGAAAACACAATCTAAAACAGAAGCAAAATCAAATGAGGAATCACCTGTTCCAGAATCAAAATCTTCATCTGATATATTTGATATGGACGAAGAATTAGATATAATACCTCTAAATAAATTGATAAATGTTACAAGTTTATTTAATGGAATATTGACACTAAAAGGTGCAAATGATTCAACTATGAAATTTAATAATTTTGGTATAACTTTACCTATGACGTTTCAAGATTTAAGTAGTGCTTGTAGTCACAGTAGAAGATTTGCAGAAGAGGGTTTCTTTTTTATACATAATGAACAAGCGGTAAAAAGTTTATACTTGGCTGATTACTATAAGAAGTTTATAAATAAAAATACATTAGAAAATATAATTACTTTACCAGCAGAAAAAATAGCTAGTATGTATAAAAATACTACAAATACTTTAAAAGATACTATAATTGATTTAATAGTTAAAGGTATTGTCGCTAATGATCCACAATATTTAGATAGAACAAAAATCTATAAATTAAGTGAATTAATTGCTGTTGATATTTATAGA
>Ga0187881_10003662_pt1 | contig 13106 bp, 10 predicted proteins | sample June2016WEW_19_1_2_FD_133017 | JGI IMG/M metagenome (GOLD analysis project Ga0187881, IMG submission 133017) | Peatland microbial communities from SPRUCE experiment site at the Marcell Experimental Forest, Minnesota, USA - June2016WEW_19_100 | ecosystem: Environmental > Terrestrial > Soil >...
CCGGGCAGGCCGACCGGTTTTCCAAGGATAAAGTCCCGCTGGTTCTCCGCACTCTGGCAGCGGCTTATGCGGAAGCGGGACGATTTCCCGAAGCGGTATTGACGGCAAAACAGGCGTTGGCATTGGCGGTGACTCAATCCAACACGGGGTTGACAAATGTATTACAGACGGAGATTGGACTTTATCAAACTCATTCCCCTTGCCGTTCCATAAACGCCGTAGACGAATAAAGGCACCCCATCTCCCGCGTTTGGGTGTAATTATGCCTTACCGATTCAATTCATCATTCTGCGTCACCGTGATGCCACCCTCGAAGCCTTCTCCTCGTGGTGTAATTTTACTGGACAGTTGCGCGAATTTTTTGTTGGAACACGACAAACATTGTAGGGTAGTAACGTATCGGTATAAACTTTTCAGCCGGGCTGGACATAGTCGCGGATTTCCTGTTGCACCGTGCCGCGCCGTGCATTTTGGACGTGCTTCACCTTTGCCCTGGACCATTTGTTAAGTGTGGAGCCGTGACCCTTTTTACTCGTCACACTGTGCGAGTTTCTTTAACCATGTGTTCAAACCCATGAGTCGAAGATCGAAGAACAAAGCCCTTGCCGTCCGTTCAAGTGCGCTCGCTTCGCCGGCCGGTGAAATGGCGGGAGTGGCAGACTCCCGCTCGCTGAAAACTGCGATTAGGCAGTCAAACCCAAACGGCAGGTTGTTTGGCAACCGCGATTGGATTTTCGGGCTGCTCCTGATTGCCGCGACCGTCTTTGCCTATCAGCCGGTGTGGCATGCCGGGTTCATCTGGGACGATGACTTTTATGTCACAAACAATCCGACCTTGCGGGATCTGGGTGGACTGCAACGCATCTGGTTCGAAGTGGGCGCCGTGCCGCAATATTACCCAATGGTGCATACAACGTTCTGGCTGGAATATCATCTATGGGGCCTCAATCCCGTTGGCTACCACTTGATAAACGTGCTGTTGCATGCCATCACGGCAATTTTGCTTTGGCAGGTATTGCTGCGTTTGCAGATTCGGGGAGCGTGGCTGGCGGTGATCATTTTCGCGCTCCACCCGGTCGAGGTGGAATCGGTGGCCTGGATCACCGAACGCAAGAACGTGTTGTCGGCCGTCTTTTACTTCGCTGCCGCACTGGCCTATCTGCGTTTTGTCGCGTTGGAGGAACCCAGTGGTCCGAACCGTCTCCGATGGTATTGGTATCTCGGCGCTTTGGTTCTGTTCATGGCAGCACTATTGAGCAAAACGATGACCTGTTCGCTGCCGGCGGCGTTGTTGCTGGTGTGCTGGTGGAAGAAGGGCCGCGTGCAGCGGGATGAAATTTTGCCGTTATTGCCTTTTTTTGTGGTTGGCGTGGGACTGGGGCTGATGACTGCATGGATCGAGAAATATCATGTCGGCGCGCAAGGAGCGGCGTGGTCGTTGACCTTTGCCGACCGGTGTCTGATAGCTGGAAGGGCCCTGTGGTTTTATGCCGGCAAACTGGTGTGGCCGGCGCATCTGACCTTCATCTACCCGCACTGGAAAATTGAGCCGGAGATGTGGTGGCAATGGCTGTTCCCGGTTGCGGCTGTCGGGGTGGTGGCAGGACTTTGGCTGGCGCGGCGTCGGATTGGCAAAGGGCCGCTGGTGGCAGTGTTGTTCTTTGCGGGCACGCTGGGACCGGCACTGGGCTTTGTAAATGTGTATCCGATGCGGTACACGTTTGTGGCTGACCATTACCAATATGTCGCGAGCATCGGCTTGATTGCGCTCGCAGCGGCGGGAATCACCCTCGCATTCAAAACCAAACCATTTCTCAAGTTGGCATATTGTGGAGCATTGCTGCTGACGCTGGGCATATTGACGTGGCGGCAGGCGGGGATTTACCGGAACCCGGAAACCCTCTGGCGCGACACGCTGGCCAAAAACCAGGATTGCTGGATGGCCCACAACAATCTGGGTCTCTTGCTTGGAAATCAGGGGCACATGGAAGAGGCAATGGAACAATACCATAAGGCCATTCAGATCAATCTCAACTGCTTTGAAGCGATAAACAATCTCGGCAACGCTCTATTCCAAAAGGGCAACGTGGACGAAGCCATCGCCCATTTCCAAAGGGCGCTGCAAATCAATCCCGACTACGTGGAAGCCCAGAACAACCTCGGCAACGCGCTGCTCCAAAAGGGCAGCGTGGACGAAGCAATAGCCCATTACCAAAAGGCGCTGCAAATCAAACCCGACTCCATGGAATCCCACAACAACCTTGGCAACGCTCTGCGCAAAAAGGGAAGAGTGGACGAAGCGATTGTTCATTACCAAAAGGCGCTGCAAATCAATCCCGACTACGCGGAAGCCCACAACAACCTCGGCAACGCTTTTCGCCAAATGGGAAGAATGGACGAAGCGATTGTTCATTACCAAAAGGCGCTGCAAATCAAACCCGATAATGCGGAAGTCCAGAATAACCTGGCACGGGTGCTGGCAACCTGTCCGCAGGCTTCGCTACGCAACGGCAACAAAGCGGTGGAACTGGCCCAGCGGGCGAATCAGCTTACGGGTGATGGGAATCCGGTTGTTCTTGGCACCTTGGCCGCCGCTTACGCCGAGGCCGGGCGATTTCCCGAGGCGGTGAAAACCGCGCAGCGCGCTCTGCAACTGGCCGAGACACAATCCAACACCGCACTGGCCGATGCCATTCGATCACAGCTGAAGCTCTATCAAGCAGGCATCCCATTCCATTTACACTGAACAAAGCGCGTCAGCCTATGGTTTCACAATCACGGGGAAGCCCTCCCCTCGTGGTGTAATCTTACCGGACAGTTGCACGAATTTTTTGTTGGAACACGACAAACATTGTTTTTCGTCAACTTTGTAACTGCCTTAAAATAATCAATCAGTAGCCGTGAATTGTTCACAGGTTATTCACAGTGAAGATTTCGCTTGTTGATTCAATTGCTCTTGGAGTGTGAGCCGAAATGCATTGCCCCATCCGGGCTAAGAACTTTCTCTTCCCTTTCCCGCCGGCAGCGGGTTAATTCTGGTGGGGTGAGCATTCCCGTGAGCCAAAATCCATGAAATTTGCTCCCGAATCAACTCACCAAGTTTGGCCTATGTCACAAAGGACATGCGTTATAATGATAAAAAACCATGCCCACGATGATCAACACGGCGGTGGCCGCGGCAGCCAGCAACAACATTGACGCTCGCTCCTGCTGCGGCATAGCGGTGATTCTTGAGGAAGCTGTTACAATCATCGGCAGGGTAGGACTGACTCTGGTCTCCATGCCCTGCAAAATCAGCTTCGTGGCCGCTGTTCTGGTTGATTTTGGGACAACGATTGTCTTCCAACAGCCTGGACACTCAATCTGCATCCCAGCCGTGTCTGCATCGTATAAAATATGCTGATGGCATATCGGACAAGCGAATTTGAACTCTTCGGTTGTATTCATGGCTCTGGATGAAGAAGATTCCGTGCCAAAGTTAATGGGAACTTGATTTGGTTGCAAAATCACGCGGACTCGCCCGTCCCGGCAGCCATTTCTCCAAGGATAGCCTTGAATGTTTCCTGGAATCTTTGAGCCGATTCATAGGCTCTCAAATATTCACACACGGTCTGCTCCCATGGAAAATCGGCCTTCATGGCATTGTGGCGAAAGCGGCGCAACAAATCGGGTTGTTGGTAAAGCGCCAGCGCCTTGCGAATCGCTTTTGCAAGAGCGCGGGCTGAATAATCCCGGAACTTAATCCCGTTGGCGCGCTTCGCGTCTTCCGTGAAGTCAACCACGCTGTCGTCAAGGCCGCCGGTGGCGCGCACAATGGGAATCGCGCCATAACGAAGGCTATACATTTGATTTAAACCGCTTGGCTCAAAACGCGACGGCATCACATAAAAGTCGCATGCCGCCTCAATGCGGTGCGCCAAGCCTTCGTCGTAACTCACCCGCGCCACGACTTTGGACGGGAAACGCCGTGCGAGCCTTTGATAACCACGCTCGTATGCCAGCGAACCGCTCCCGAGCAAAACGAATTGCATGTCTGTGCTCAACATTTCTTCGAGCGCGCCGAGTTGGATGTCCACGCCTTTCTGTTCCGCGAGGCGTGAAATCGTGCCAAACAACGGCACATCTGCCGCCACCGGCAGGCCTAACTCCTTTTGCAAAGCGAGTTTGTTGAGCTTTTTTTTCGCCGGTTGCCTGACAGAATAAGGGTGCGGCAGAAACGGATCGTGCGCCGGGTCCCATTCGTCATGATCCACGCCGTTAAGAATTCCAAACAGGCGATCCTGCCGCTTGCGCAACAAATCGTCCAAACCGCAGCCAAATTCTTCAGTTGTGATTTCGCGCGCGTAACGCTGACTGACCGTCGTAATGACATCGGCCAGGACTATTCCAGCCTTTAAGCAGTTCAGTTGACCGTAAAATTCCGCGATTCCGATTGTAAAGAACGATGCCGGCAAATTTGTCAGCGCGAATGCAGCTGCCGGAAAAGTCCCCTGGTAAGCAAGATTGTGAATCGTCAGGCACGTCGGCGGTGGATTCCCCCACCCTTCCGTCCGCCGCTGGTGCCACATCAACGCCGGCACCAGCGCGGTTTGCCAGTCGTGAATGTGGACGATGTCCGGCCGCCACGGCAGATAACGCGCCAGATTAGCGACGCACTTTGAAAAGAAAATAAATCGTTCGGCGTTGTCGCTGTAGCTGACATCGTCTTCCTGATACAACGCGGCGCGGTGATAGAATTCCGGCTGATGAATGAAGTAAACCGTCAGTCCCTCTTCAACTTCCAGCGACCACAATTCCGCCTGAACGCGACGCTGACCCAATGGCAAATCAAACTGCCAGTCCACACGCCGCATTCCGGGAAATTGCTCGCGAATGCCGAGATACAGCGGCATGACAATTCGCGCCTCGTGACCCGCACGCGCCAGCGCCTTGCCCAGCGCGCCCACCATGTCAGCCAGCCCGCCGGTTTTGGAGAACGGATGAACTTCGCTGCCAGCCAGTAGAATTTTCATGCGTTGGATTTTATCTGCGAATTATCGCGAATTGTTGTGTCAGGCGCGAATGCACTCCGCTTTCAAATAAGGTTGCAGCGTTTTTGGAATCAGCACGCTGCCGTCCGGCTGTTGATGCGTTTCAATCAGCGCGACAAACAGTCTTGCCAGCGCCGTACCGCTGCCATTGAGAATGTGCGGAAATTTGTTTTCGCCCGACTCCGTTTTGAACCGCATATTCATCCGGCGCGCCTGGAAATCCTCGCAGTTTGAACAGCTCGAAACTTCGAGATAACTCCCCTGCCCCGGCGCCCAGACTTCGATGTCATAAGTCTTCGCGCTCGCAAATCCCATGTCGCCCGTGCACAGCAATAGCACGCGATAATGCAAGCCGAGCAATTGCAACACGCGCTCGGCATTCGTAACCATTTTTTCCAATTCGTCGTAGCTGTGTTCCGGCTTGACGATTTTGATCAATTCGACCTTGTCGAATTGATGCACGCGAATCATGCCGCGCGTGCCGACGCCCGCCGCGCCCGCTTCGCCGCGAAAGCACGGCGTGTAAGCGCAATAACGAATCGGGAGCTGGCGCTCGGCCAATATTTCCTCCCGATGAATGTTTGCAACCGGCGTCTCGGCAGTCGGAACCAAATACAATTTGCCGAGTCTCTCTTTGTCGTCGCCCTCGGCCACGCCGTAATACTGGTCCTTGAACTTCGGAAATTGTCCCACGCCCTCAAAACATTGCGGCCCGACCATGAACGGCGGCGACACTTCCATGTAACCGTGCTCGATTATGTGCAGATCCAGTAAAAATTGAATCAGCGCCCGTTCCAGTCGCGCCCCCCAATTCGTGTAGAGAATAAAACCGCTGCCGGAAAGTTTCGTCGCGCGCGCGAAATCCACGAGCTTGAGCGACTCGCAAAGTTCAATGTGCGACTTCGGCTTGAAGGCGAAAACCGCCTTTTCACCATAAACCCGAACCACAGGATTATCTTCCGCACTTTTTCCAATCTTCACCGATTCATGCGGCAGATTCGGCAGTCGCAACATGAGCGCATTGCGCGCTGATTCCGCCTCCGCCGCCTGTTTGTCCAGCGCAGCGATACGGTCACCCAACCCGCGCATCTCCGCCTTCTTCGCCTCGGCCTCGGTGATTTTCTTTTGCGCCATGAGCGCGCCAATTTCCTTCGACACGCGATTGCGCTGCGCCTTGAGCGATTCGACCTCCGCCAGAATTTTTCGGCGTTGCTCATCAAGCTTGAGCAACTCGTCAATGTGAGTTTCATCCCCTGCCCCACGCGTGGCGAGACGCTGACGCACAAAATCCGGTTGATCGCGAATTAATTTAATATCGAGCACTGACGCAATTATAGAAATTTAACCGTCGGCGGCAAGGTTGAAGCTTCCATGAGCATTTGAAATTTGATTGAAAATCGCGGCTGTTCACGGCACATTGGCGCTATGCAATCAGTTTTTACCGGACCGGTTTACGTGGTGCGCGACAACATTGACACCGATCAAATCATTCCCGCGCGGTATCTGACGCTCGTCCCGACGATTCCCGATGAATACGAGAAGCTCGGCAGCTATGCGCTCGCCGGCCTGCCCGAATCGCTCTACCCAACGCGCTTCGTCAAGGATGGCAAGCTCGACAGCGAATACCCGATTGTCGTAGCAGGAAAAAATTTCGGCTGCGGCAGTTCGCGCGAACACGCGCCTATCGCGCTCGGCTCGGCTGGATGCAAAATTGTGCTCGCCGAAAGTTTTGCGCGCATTTTCTTCCGCAACAGCGTCGCCACTGGCGAGCTTTATCCGTGCGAACTCACCAAACGCCTCTGCGACACGCTGAAAAATGGTGATGTCGTGACCGTTGACCTCGACGCGGCCACGGTCACGGTCAAGGCGACGGGCAAGGTTTTCAAATTCCAAGCGCTCGGTGACGTGCGGCCGGTCGTGGACGCCGGCGGCTTGTTCAATTACGCGCGGAAAACGGGAATGATTTCGAAGTGAAAGCATTCGATTACTCAAAGCTATTAACTTGCAGACGAGTAATAATTGATGGTGATCCAGGAGCTGGCAAAACCACTCTCGCAAACCAGATGGCAAATGACTTAGGATTCAAGGTGATTTCTTTCGATGATTCCAAGTATTTGCCTGGAGATGGACGACTTTATTTAGAGCAACTCAATTATGATGTTTTGAAAAATGATATTTTGTCTTGCGGTTCAAAAATTATTATTGAAGGACTCTTCGCCTTAAAAGTTCTCGGTAAGATTTGCGTATCTTACGATTACCACATATTCATGAAGCTCTTTAATGGAATCTGTGGATGGGAGTATGAATATTATTTGGGCGAAAAATCAAAAATACCCAAAAGCAAGCTCACAAAAGAGGTCGTGCAATATTACAAAGACTACAGGCCGTTTGATGTTTGCAACCTCGTTTTATCAAGAGAGCTTACCAGCCAACTCAAAGCCGGATGACGATTTTGAACCTGCTCCCCTGCCCTCGCTCGCTGAAACTCCGTCCCGGCACGTTCGCGCTGCCGAAAAAGGTAGGGACGCCGCGCCGCGGCGTCCGTTCTGTTTTGAAAATTATTCGGACATCGCGGCGCGATGTCCCTATCCATTCCGAAGGCTACGCGCTGACAATTTCCAAAAATGGAATTGAAATTTCGTTTCGCGAAGCACCCGGTTTGCACGCGGCAGCAGCAACGCTGCGGCAATTGCTGCGCGCATACGGTCGCCGTCTGCCCTGCCTGAAAATCCGCGACTGGCCGGATTTCGCGCGGCGCGGCGTGATGTTGGACATCTCGCGAGGTCGGGTACCGAAACTCGAAACACTACTCGAACTGGTCGAACATCTTGCCGACTTCAAAATCAACGAACTGCAACTCTACACAGAGCACACGTTCGCCTATCGCCGCTACAAATCCATTTGGCGAAGCTGGGGCGCATTGACCGGCGAGGAAATCCGCAAGCTCGATATGCGTTGCCGTGAACTCGGCATTGACCTCGTGCCAAACCAGAATTCCCTCGGCCACCTGCGATATTTTCTGGAACATCCACCACTCAAAAAACTGGCTGAAGTTTCCGCGCCTTACGAAGATGATTCAGGCGGATTCGTCCGCCGACCCACAACGCTTGCGCCGAATCATCCCGGCACCCTGCCCTTTCTGCGCGGGCTTTACGACGAATTGCTGCCAAACTTTTCGAGCCGGTTTTTCAATGTCGGTTGCGACGAGACATTTGATCTTGGCCTTGGCCGGAGCAAAAAACTTTGCGAGCGGATTGGCAAAGGCCGCGTTTACTTCGATTTTTTGGAAAAAATCCATCGTGAAGTTTCCCGGCGCGGCAAATACATGATGTTCTGGGGCGACATCATTTTGAAATATCCGAAGCTCATCAAGGAATTGCCACGAGACGTTGTCGCGTTGAACTGGGGTTATGAAGCCGATCATCCATTTGCAAAAGAAGCAGCGAGGTTTGCAAAGGCAAAAATCCCGTTTTACGTCTGCCCCGGCACTTCGACCTGGCAGACGTTGATTGGCCGGCACGACAACGCGCTGGCAAATTTGCGTGCCGCGGCGAAAGCTGGAAAAAAATTCGGCGCGATTGGCTATCTCATCACAGATTGGGGCGACGGCGGCCATCCGCAACCGCTGGCGGTGAGCTATTTGCCGTTTCTCGCGGGCGCATCGCTGGCGTGGAACGCAAACAGCTTTGACGAACAAAAACTCGTTTCAGTTTTAAGCCGCGATGTGTTTGAAGATTCGACCGGCAAAGCTGCCCGCGCGGCGTTCAAACTTGGTTTAGCGCATCGAAAACTGGGCGTGAAAGCACCGAACGAAACTCCTTTGGGAACAGTTGTTGCCGCATCGCCGCCCGAACAGCACGAATTATTTTGCCGAAATGGATTGAAATGGTTTGCAAAAATTCGATCAAAGAACATTCGCGCCACTTTGAAGGAAATCGAGAAACAGCGGACGGTTTTGGCGCCGCTTCTCCAACACAGTGGTAGGGCGCGGTCTTCGTACCGCGCCAAAAACGGCGGGCTGGGGACAGCCCGCCCTACCTTGATTTCCGCGCGCGAACTGGATTTGGCCGCGCGAATGGCCGCACAGTCATGCCAATTCATGCTTTGGCAGCAGGCGCGGGCGGCGGGGGAAAATTCCAAGGCGAAACGCCTTGCCCAGACGGGCATCCACGAATTGAGAAAACTGGAGAAGGATTTCAACGCCTGCTGGCCTTTGCGCAACAAGGCCACGCCACAACATTGCTCTGCGTTTTTAAAATGGCGGAGCCGGGATTATTTGTCTAGTAAGGCGGGCAGCCTGCTTGCGATTTATCGGAGTCCCCTGCCGGCAGATTGATACCCGGCGCGCACGGAGTGACGCTCTGTGCCTTACTTTCCCGAATCCGCAGCCGGTGCGAGTGTCTGTCCATGTTCTTCCTTTACTCGGCGCCTGCTTGGTTTCAGATTCGATCTGCACAATGACAGCGAATTACATTACACGACAGGCACATGGCTGATACTCCGCAAGCACCCCCGAGTTTTCTCGACAAATTCGCTGTCCTGAAAGGAGCAGTGCGGGAGTTGTGGCTGGTGTTTGCGGTCAAGCTTCTGGTAATCGCGGCTTACGCTGTTACAAACTCGGCCCTCGTGCTCTGGCTCACGTCTGATTTGAGTTACAGCGACGAGAAGGCCTTGGGGCTGGTGGCTGTCTGGTCCGGAATGATGACCGTGGTGATTGTGCTTGTCGGCTCGCTCACGGATGCCCTCGGCTTGCGCCGGACATTTTTTCTGGGCGTCTGGATCTGCATTGTCGCCCGCGCGGTGATGGCCTTTACGCATCTCAAATGGCTGGCGCTCATCGGCGGGCTGGCCCCCCTGGCGGTCGGCGAAGCGTTGAGTGCCCCTGTCTCGATCGCCGCCATCCGCCGTTACTCCAATACGAAGCAGCGGTCCATCTCGTTCTCGATTTTCTACATGATGATGAATCTCGGCTTCCTTATCGCCGCTTTTCTTTTCGACTTTGTGCGGCAGCACTTGGGAGAACACGGCCATCTTGCGCTGTTCGGCTTAAAGATCACCACCTATCAAACCCTGTTCCTTGTAAGCTTGGTCATCGAAATTGCGCTATTGCCGATCCTGTGGTTCTTGCGCGATGGAGTCGAGGCGGCCGACGAAGGCCTCAAGATTGCCCCACAGGAAGCGAAGTATCGGCAGGAAAACCTTTGGAACTCGATGTGCCTGACAGTGCGCGACAGTCTGCGCGAGACAGCCCGGCTCTTCACGGTGCTTTGGCGTCAGACCGGATTCTACCGCCTTCTGGCCTTTCTCATGCTGATCGCGTTCCTGAAGCTAATCTTAATGCAGATGTATTACGTCTATCCGACGTTCGGCATCCGCGAATTGGGAGACGGTGCTCCCATCGGCCGGCTCTGGGCAATCAACCCCATTATCGTCATCCTCCTCGTCCCATTCGTCGGCGCTCTCACTCAGAGGTTTTCGGCCTATAAGATGGTGACGCTGGGTGCCATCATTTCCGCTGCGTCCGTCTTCATCATGGCCTTGCCCACAGTGTGGTTCGAGCCGCTGGCGACCGGCTCCGTAGGCCACTGGCTCGGCCATGGTTACCTTGGGCTGCACGGCGAAGTTCACCCCTACTATGTTATGATCGCTCTGTTTGTCGCTCTTTTTTCAGTTGGGGAAGCTTTCTACTCACCGCGCGTCTATGAATATGCCGCAGCCATCGCGCCCAAAGGTCAGGAGGCCTCCTACAGCGCTCTCTCTTATATGCCTTTCCTGCTCGCGAAACTTCTGTTCGGGACTTTCTCGGGTATGCTGCTGGCAAAGTATTGCCCGGAGGTCGGGGTAAGACATTCGGGAATCCTCTGGCTGGCTGTGGCCCTCGCCGCCACAGTTGCACCGGTCGGCTTGATCGTCCTTCGTAAGTACGTCCGCGTCCATGAAGCGGGGCGCGAGGACTGATGGACGGCAAAAGTATCTCACAGGGCTAAAAACAAAAACGCGCCCGTGAAAAAATCTGCCGGGCACGTTTGGAAATGACCATCGCGTTATTTCGATTGGGTCGGCCCGGCAGGCATGTTTGTCGGCGCAGGCACCGGCGTACCGGTTGGTGACGTCAAGGGCATCGACAGCAAGTTGTTCGTTGGCGCTGCCGCGGGTTGCGAAGGGGGCGGCGGCTGTGTAATGGGCGTCTGCATTTGTCTTTGTTGCAACTGCTTTTCGAACTCCGAAGCGCTGCTGGATTGATGCAGCCGGCTTTCCAAATGGCCGAGAACCAAGGCCATTGCGAAGAAAATTATCGTGGCGTATTTTGTGATTTTGGTCAACGCATTGCCTGAACCCGCACCAAACAATGCATCAGCCGCCCCGCCACCAAAAGCCATGCCGACACCCGCGTCTTTTTTTGGCAATTGAATCAGCACCAGCAAAATCAACAACAGGCAGTTCAACACCAGCAAAACTGTGAGGATTCCAACGATAAAACTCATAACCCGCCTTATATAGAATTTTTGATGATGTCGACAAAACTTCGGGTTTCGAGTGATGCGCCGCCGACAAGTGCACCATCCACATCCGGCTGGCTCATCAACTCGCGCGCGTTCGCCGGTTTCACGCTCCCGCCATATTGAATGCGGACTTTTTTGGCAACGGCGTCATCGAACATTTTTGCCAGCAACGCGCGAATAAACGCGTGCGCCTGCTGCACCTGCGCCGAAGTTGCCGTTTTACCGGTGCCGATCGCCCAAACTGGTTCGTATGCAATGATGGTTTCAATCATTTGTTCTTTTGTTAAACCGGCAAGGGAACCACGCACTTGTGTTTCCAAAACCTTTTCCGTTTGTCCGGCTTCACGTTCGGCAAGCGTTTCGCCGACACAGACTATCGGCTTGAGCGAAGCTGCGTGGGCCGCCGCCGCTTTTTTGGCAACGAGCGCGTTGGATTCCTTCTGATATTGACGGCGTTCGGAATGGCCGAGGATGACGTAGCGCACGGAAAATTCCTTGAGCATTCCGGCGCAAATCTCACCGGTGAACGCGCCGAAATTGTTTTCGCTCATGTTCTGCGCGCCGAGCCGGATGTTCGGATCGCCAATCACAGCCTTTGACACCGATTCCAGCGAGGTGAATGGCGGACAGACGACGATGTCCACTTCCTTGATGTTGGCCAAATCCAGTTTGAAGTCCTCGACCAACGCCAGTGCTTCGGCAACGGTTTTGTTCATCTTCCAGTTGCCCGCAATAATCAATTTACGTTCTTTGTTCATGTCTTTAAATCGTCCGCGTTCTCGAACATTCCGCTCAGTGCGAGCAGCAGCAGCCACCCTGGTCGCTCAACGCTGCCACCCCGGGCAGAACCGCGCCCTCCAGAAATTCCAAACTCGCGCCGCCGCCAGTGCTCATAAATGTGACTTTCCCGCCGAGCTTGGCCTTGTTCAGAGCCTTCACACTGTCGCCGCCGCCAATGATGCTCTTGGCACCGTTCTTCTGCGTTGCGTCCGCCACGGCCTGTGCAATGGCATTGGTGCCAGCGGCGAACTGTTTGTCCTCAAACAGTCCCATCGGGCCATTCCACAAAATTGTCTTTGCCTTGGCAACCACATCCGAATACGCCCTGACTGTCGCCGGGCCGATATCAAGACCCGCCGCATCGTCCGGACAATTCATGTCCGAATTGGTGCGCGGATTCTGCCATTCGATGACCGGCTTGCCTTTTTTATCAAGTTTGTCCGTCTTCACCGGCACGGCTACCACGTCGTCCACGGGCAAAAGAAACCGCACTTTTTGGGCTTTGGCCTTCGCCAACGCGGCTTTGGCCACGTCCACCTTATCCGCTTCAACGAGTGATTTGCCGGTTTTGTAACCTTGAGCCAGCCGGAACGTATAAGTCATCGCGCCGCCAATCAAAATCGTGTCGGCCTTTTCAATCAAACGGTCAACCACCTTGATTTTGTCCGAAACCTTCGCCCCGCCAAGAACGACAACAAATGGGCGGGCTGGATTTTCCAGTTCATCGCCCAAAAACTTCAGCTCGCGCTCCATGAGCAGACCGGCGGCGCACCTGCCTCCGCGCCTGGCCACC
>Ga0187881_10003664_pt1 | contig 13098 bp, 7 predicted proteins | sample June2016WEW_19_1_2_FD_133017 | JGI IMG/M metagenome (GOLD analysis project Ga0187881, IMG submission 133017) | Peatland microbial communities from SPRUCE experiment site at the Marcell Experimental Forest, Minnesota, USA - June2016WEW_19_100 | ecosystem: Environmental > Terrestrial > Soil >...
CATCCACAAGGCAGGGCAGGCTCGGTTCAGCGCAGTGGAGGAGCCGTTTGTCGTGCTGTAGGCGCTCCTAGACATGTACTGGCAGGGCCTGTGCCGGCCGGTGCACCTCTTCCCCAGGAGCTCGTACGCCTATGCAGAGGTGGTGAAGAAGACTCTCAATCCGGACAGGGCCATGCAGGAGGCCCGCAAGGCCTGGGCCGGGGGGTGGCAGGGGATGGCCGAGGCGGGGGATGCAGCCATGCACCTCTGCTTTGCAGGCATTGATCCCCTGGATGATGAGTTCCGGGAAATGGCGGTGCAGGTGTACGGACCGCTCATCGACCGGATGGAGGCAAGGAAATGGTGAAGCCACTGGACCTCATGGCTTTAGATCTTTCCGGCACGCATCTTATCGAGGCAAGCGCGGGGACCGGCAAGACCTACACCATTGCATCGCTTTTCCTTAGGCTCCTCCTGGAGCAGCGCATGCCCGTGGAGGCGATCCTCGTGGTCACCTACACGGTGCCTGCAACCGACGAGCTCAAGACCCGGATCAGGGACAAGCTGCGCCAGGCCCGTGACGCCTTTGTGCATGGGGCCTCGGATGACCCCAACACCACCCGGCTCCTGGAAAAGGTGGGAAACCGTGTGCAGGCCCTTGGCATTCTGGATGACGCCCTGGCCAGGTTTGACGAGACCGCCATCTCCACCATCCACGGCTTCTGCCAGCGCATGCTCAAGGAGCTGGCCTTTGAGACGGCAAGCCCCTTCGAGACCGAGCTGGTCACGGACCAGGCAGACATGGTGGCATCCATAGCAGACGACTTCTATCGCATGCGCATCACCGCGGTCACCGTGCCCGAGTTCGTGGCCTTTGCCCGTAGCCGCAGGGTGAGCCCGGAGTGGTTCATGGGCCTGGCCAGGCAGAGGAACCTCGCGGCAGAGATTATCCCTAAGGGCGCACCTCCTGGCCGGGGAGAGGCCCTGGAGCCTTACCTGTCTGCATTCCGGCAGGCATTCGCTGCCCTGGCCTCGGCATGGCCGGAGGGAAGAGGCAAGGTGGAGCGGCTCATCTGCGACCCGGACACCATCAACCAGACGACCCACAAGATCACCAGGATACCCGGGTACCTGGAGGACATTGACAGCTACCTGACCATGGGTTCGGTGATACTGCCAGCGGCCGGGAGCCTTGCCAAGTTCACGCCGGGGGCCATCAGAAAGGCCACAAAGAAGGGCGCCGCAGTGCCGGAACACCCGGTCTTCGGCCTGTGCGGGGCCCTGCAGGAGGCAGGCGAAGCGCTCGTTGCCGCCATGGAAGACGAGATCACCGGGCTCAAGGTGGAATTCCTCGCATTCCTGGATACGGCCCTGGCACGACGAAAGGAGAAGCAAGGACTCGTGCACTTCGACGACCTGCTGGTGAGGATGCACCAGGCCCTTAGGTCCCGGGGGGGCGACGCACTGGCAGGCACGGTAGCCGGCAGGTTCAAGGCGGCCCTGATCGACGAGTTCCAGGACACGGACCCTTTGCAGTATGAGATCTTCACAAGGTGCTTTGCAGGCTCGTGCCTGTTCTTCATCGGCGACCCCAAGCAGGCCATCTACAGCTTCCGCGGCGCGGATGTGTTCACCTATGCCCGGGCCGCTTCCGGCGTGGAGGAGGCGCACAGGCATACCCTAGTCCACAACTGGCGGAGCGTGCCCGGTCTGATCGAGGCGGTGAACGCGGTGTTCTCAAGGGTGGAATATCCCTTTGTGTTCGACTGGATCCGCTTCGAGGCGGCCGAGCCCGCTCCGAAGACCGACCGGAAGACGCTGACAGGAGTTGATGAAGGCCATCTGCAGGTCTGGTTCATGGATGCAGGGCAGGCCCCTGAGCTCACCGTGGAGCAGGCGGGCAGGGCCGTGTGCAGGGCCGTTGCATTTGAGATCTCCCGGCTCCTGAACGGGGCAGGCGGTAATGAGGTGAAGCTCGGCGGCGAGCGGCTCAAGCCCTCGGACATGGCCGTGCTCGTGCGCACGAACATCCAGGCGCGCATGGTGAGGGACAGTCTGCACGCAGCGCTCATCCCCAGCGTGCTCTTCAGCGACGAAAACGTGTTCGGCTCGATCGAGGCCTTTGAGATGGAGGTGCTGCTTGCCGCCCTGGCCGAGCCCCTTCGCGAAGGGCTCGTGCGCACCGCGCTCATGACCCGCATCTTCGCCATGGACGCTTCAGCCATCGATGCGCTCAGTCAAAACGAGGCGGCGTGGGAAAATCGGATCGAGCGGTTCCGGGGATACCATGAGCTCTGGGCGCGCTTCGGCTTCACGCCCATGATCCGCAGGCTCTTGGACGGGGAAGGGGTGCGGGAGCGCCTGCTGGGAATGGGCGCCGGCGAGCGGGCCCTGACCAATGTGCTCCACATCGCCGAGCTCCTGGGCAAGGCCGAGGCAGCAGAAAAGCTTGGTATGCTTGGCTTGAGGAAATGGCTCGCCGAGCGCAGGGACCCCAAGGTGCCCGGCAGCGACGAGTACCAGCTCAGGCTCGAGAGCGACGACGATGCGGTGAAGGTCATGACCGTGCACAAGAGCAAGGGACTCGAGTTCGCAGTGGTATTCTGCCCCTTTGCCTGGGGCGCTGCGAAGCCGGACCGGGGAGAGGGTGTCCTGTTCCACGATGATACAAAGGCCGCGGTGCTGGACATGGGCTCCACTAAACAGGAGGACCACAGGGTAAAAGCCATGGAGGAGATCCTGGCGGAGAATGTGAGGCTCCTCTACGTGGCGCTCACCCGGGCAAAGAACCGGTGCTATGTAGCCTGGGGGAAGGTGAGAGGGGGCGAGAACTCGGCCATGGCCCATCTCATGAAAGGCATGGATGCCGGAGACCTGCGGAGAAGCCTGGAGGAATTCCTTGCAGCAGGATCGGGCCATGCCCGGATCTTGGACCTTCCCCAGGACCAGCCCGAAGGGCTTATCGGGGCTGCCGTATCGCCAGAAGAGCCTGCGGCGAGGGTTTTCCCGGGGGCCATTGACCCCACCTGGGGGATTGCCAGCTACACCTCGTTCATCCATGGCTTGCACAAGGGTTTCGATGCCGCTGACCGGGACGTGCTCGTGCCCGGTGACAGGGATGCTCTCGTGCCTGATACCCGGGCCCTTGTTCGGGCAGGCACGCCTGCAGGCACACAGTTGAGGCTGGAACCATCGATGGACATCTTCTCCTTCCCCCGCGGTGCACGCGCAGGCACGCTCCTGCACGAGGTCTTTGAGCGGATCGATTTCACTGCGGACAATGCGGCGGTCCGGGCCGTGGTGGAGGAGACGCTCGGTGCCCATGGCTTCGACATGGCTTGGACCGATACGGTGACGGGCATGGTGAGAAAGGTCCTGGATGTTGACCTGGGCAGGGTTTTGGTATCGGACCCGGGCCTTAATGACGGTGGAGCTCAGAGGCAGGGCAGGGGTACGAATCCTGTCGAGGGCATCGGTGCTTTTCGACTATCAGGCATTGCAAACAGCGAGCGGCTCTCTGAGCTGGAGTTCATGTTCCCTCTCAAGCCGCTCACACCCGGCATTCTCGATCAGGCCATTACTGACTGCATGTCCTCCATGAAGGTCCCCTCTCCCCTCACGGGTAAGGGACAGAGAGAGGGGGATCGGCTCCCGGCCATTACTCCCCGCTTCACCTTCGACCCGGTGAAGGGCTTCCTGAGGGGCTTCATGGACCTGATCTTCCTACACCAGGAGAAGTACTATCTCATCGACTGGAAGTCCAACCACCTGGGCGGCAGCGTGGAGGACTACAGCCAGGATGCGCTCCTTCAGTCCATGATCAGGGACAACTACATACTCCAGTACCACCTCTACACCGTGGCGCTGCACCGGTATCTCATGCACCGGCTTGAAGGGTACTCGTATGACGAGCACTTCGGCGGGGTCTTCTATGTTTACTTGCGCGGCGTGGACCCGGAGATGGACCCAGAGTACGGGATATTCCGCGCCCGTCCGGATGAAGAGACGGTAGAGCGGCTGTGCGATGTTCTGTTGGATACGGGGCTTTAGGAGCGCCTTTTGGCGCGAAGATATATGTCATGGGGGATGGGTAAAAGAGTTAAACTTTCCCCTGATGAAGAAGGAAAATTGACTGAACTAGATGTTGATAAGCGAGGGGGAATGGACATTGATTGAAGAGTGAAACATATTTAAAAAGCAGATTTATATATGAACAGAGGGTCAAAATAAATGGCAAATGATACTGCAAGCTTTTTTCAAGACCTTGATCAGGCTCTGATACTGTCCGTGGACGTCTTCGAGCCGATTGACCTGCATTTCGCCCGTTTCATGATGCAGCTCTCAGGATCGAACAGCCCTGAGCTCATCCTCGCAGCCGCGCTTGTCAGCAGGCTCGGCAGGGAAGGGCACACCTGCATGGATTTGAATAACCCCCTGGCATCGCTTGCCGAAGGGGATGACAAGGCCCTTATCACGGATCTGCCTTCTCCTGAAGCATGGATGGCAGCTCTCAGATCAGAGCCGGTGGTAGGAAGCCCAGGGGAGTATCGTCCGCTGATCCTGGATGAGGCCGGCAGGCTTTACCTCTACCGTTCTTATGAGAACGAGCAGAGGCTGGCCAGGGCCCTGCTGGACCTGAATGCCCGGGAGAAACCCTTTGATCAGGCACTGCTGCGCGACGGCACGATCTGCCTGTTCCCTGATGATACGGATGTGAACATCCCGCAGAAAATAGCCGCACTGATCGCCGTGACCCGGTCATTATGCGTGATAACCGGCGGACCCGGCACGGGCAAGACCACCCTTGTGTGCAAGATCCTGGCCCTGATCCTCGAACAGGAGCCGAACTTGAAGATCGCATTGGCGGCGCCCACGGGCAAGGCCGCCCGCAGGATTGAGGAGTCTATTCAGCGCGGGCTGAGCCTGCTCGACTGTACCCCTGATGTCAAGGCCATGATCCCTCATGAAGCCTCCACAATCCACCGGCTCCTCGGCTTCGCACCAGGGTCTTCACGGCCCCGCAATTCGGCTGACAATCCGCTGAGGGCGGACGTGGTGGTCATCGATGAGGCGTCCATGGCGGACCTGGCCCTCATGTCCAACCTCGTGCAGGCCCTCAAGGTCGGGGCTCGACTAATCCTCCTGGGCGACAAGAACCAGCTCGCATCCGTTCAGGCAGGCTATGTGCTCGGTGATATCTGTGATGTAGGCGGTACCCATGAATATTCAAGGGCCTTTGCATCCCTGATTGAAGAGATTACCGGTGTGGCCGTCACAAGCAGCGAAACAAGCGGCATGCAGGACTCATTAGTGGATCTCACCAAGACCTACAGGTTTGCCGGTGACAGCCCCATCTATCGTTTAAGCACGGCAGTGAATGCCGGCGACGCCGGGCATTGCCTTGAGATACTTGGGTCCGGCCCGGGCCCTGAGCTTGGATACCATGACCTGCCCAGGCCTGAAAAGCTTCGGGATAAATTACAGGATAGTTTGCTCAAGGGCTATAAAGGTTATCTCAGCACGGATGACATCCATGACCGCTTCAGGCTCTTCGATACATTCCGCATACTCTGTCCTGTTCGGGAAGGGCCTTATGGGGTGAAGACCATAAACCGTATGGCGGAAGGGATCCTCCGCGATGCCGGTCTGCTGGAGCCAGGAGGGCCGCATTACCACGGCAGGCCGGTGCTCATCACACAGAACGATTACACGGTGAGGCTCTTTAACGGTGATATCGGGCTCATTCTGAACGATGACGGAGCGTTGCGCGCATGCTTCCCGGACAAGGACGGGTCTGTCAGAAAGATCTCACCCATGAGGCTGCCTGAGCACGAGACCGCCTTTGCCATGACCGTGCACAAGAGCCAGGGCTCCGAGTTCGACCGAGTCCTGTTCGTGCTGCCCGACCGAGATTCCCCCATCCTCACCAGAGAGCTCGTCTACACCGGCATCACCCGGGCCAGGAACGCAATCGAGATATGGGCAAGCGATGTGGTCTTCTCTGCCGCGGTTGCCAGACGGACACAGCGAAGCTCCGGCCTGAACAGCCTCCTGTGGGGCAGCTGATTTTCACATAAGTAGCCCTCAACAATCAATATTACCAATTCATCATGAGATGCTAAGTATCGGCAGGGCAATTTACCGATAAAGTATTTACAAAAGGTACTCGTGTATCTTGCCGGACGAGGTATGGGAAAAAGAGGCCCGTATCTCTTTCAGAAGGAGAAGGTGATGAACGACCGGCCGAGCTATGAGGAACTGGAAAAAAAGTTCAAAGATCTGGAGCAGGAATATCTCCTCACCAAGGAAACCGCCAGGGAGAGTGAGGAGCGCTACCAGGCATTCTTTGAGCGTTCTTTTGATATCATCTATGTCCATGACTTTGAAGGCAAGGTCCTTGATCTCAGCAATTCCGCCCTCACCATGCTGGGATATTCAAGAGACGAGGTGCCCAACCTCACATTGAGAACCCTGCTCACAGACGATCAGATGCCCATTGGGCTTAACATCGTAAAAGAACTTAAGCAAACAGGTTCCCAGAAGGGGTCCAGCGAGTACATGGTTCGCCGTAAAGATGGCAGCTTCCTCTGGCTGGAGACGAGGTCCTCGGTCATCTACCGGGGAGGAGAACCCTATGCCATCCAGGGCATAGCCCGTGACATCACGGGGTGGAAGGTGGCCCAAGAACAACTGAAGAAGATCGGGGAACGCTACCGCACCATCTTCGAGAATACAGGCAACGCATCCATACTCATTGGAGAGGACACGACAATACTGCTCGCGAACTCCAATTTCGAGAAGCTTTCCGGTTATTCAAGGCAAGAGATGGAAGGGAAGATGAGCTGGACTGTCTTTATTGCGGATGAAGACCTTGAGATGATGAAGCGCTACCATGTTCAGCGCAGGATTGACTCGAATTCGGCCCCAAATTCCTATGAGTTCAGGTTCAAGAATCGCTTTGGAGAGATGAAAGACATCTTTCTGACTTTAGCCCTGATTCCAGGTACCAAAGATAGCGTGGCCTCCTGTATGGATATCACCGAGCGTAAGCGCGCAGAGGAGGCCATGTGTGAAAGCGAGGAGAGCTACAGGAGTATCCTCGAAAATATGGAAGAGGCATATTACGAGGTGGACCTCAAGGGCAACTTCACCTTCTTCAATTCCAAGACTCTGAATCGACTCGGCTATACCATAAATGAACTCAATGGAATGAATTTTCGCAAGTATATGGATGAGGAGAATGCCAGGAAGGTGTTCAATGCTTACCATAGCGTCTTTCTCTCAGGTAAGCCGATCTCCCTGGTCGACTGGGAGCTGAAGGACAAGAGAGGCCGTAGGATCTTCGTAGAGGCTTCGGTATCCCTGAGGCGCAATGCCGACGGAGATCCGATTGGTTTCAGGGGGGTTGTCCGGGATATTACCGAGCGTAAACGGGCCGAGGAGGCCCTTCGGGAGAGCGAAGAGAAGTACCGCACTATCCTGGAGAACATTGATGAGGCATATTTCGAATTGGACCTCAAGGGCAGCTTCACCTTTTTCAACGATTCCCTAAGCAAAGTCCTAGGCTATTCCCGGCAAGAGCTCATGGGAATGAATTACAAGGTCTATAGCACACCGGAGTCTGCCGAAAAGGCATCCCAGATTTTCGACGAGATACTCAGGACCGGCATATCAAATACCATGGTGGATTATGAAATAATGAGAAAGGATGGGGATAAAAGGGTCATCGAGGCGTCCATATCTCTGATGTATGGGCCATCGGGAGAGGCAGCAGGCTTTCGGGGCATAGGAAGAGACATCACGGAAAGGATCCAGGCGGAACATGCTATCAAGGAAAGCGAGAAACGCTACAGGCTGCTTGCCGAGAACTTGCGGGATGTTATTTGGGTTCTCGACCCCGCCTTGCACTATGTCTATGTGAGCCCTTCTGTCATGGAGCTCAGGGGATACACCCCTGAAGAAGTTATGACGCATGCCATGGAGCATACTCTTACGCCCGAATCCTACCAGAAAGTAGTCGATCTCTTTACACAGGAGCGTTTGCTGGAGTTCGGCGGACAGATGCACGGCAGAGAGTGGACGAAGAGCATCGAGCTCGAGATGCTCTGCAAGGATGGATCCACTGTATGGACAGAGGTGAAGATTAATATCCTGTATGATGAAGCCGGTAATCCGACGGGTATTCTGGGGACCACCCGGGATATAAGCGAGCGCAAGAAGGTGGAAGAGGCCTTGCGTGAGAGTGAAGAACGGTGGCAGTTCGCCCTGGAGGGCGCGGGCGACGGGGTATGGGATTTTGATGTCCCAAACAGAAAAGTTTACCGCTCCAGGCGCTGGAAGGAGATGCTCGGCTATACGGAGGATGAGATCACCGACGATCAGGATGAGTGGACGAATCTGGTCCACCCGGATGATCGGCAGCAGTCCCAAGAGAATCTTATCCGGCATCTGAAAGGTGAGATGCCCATCTATACGAGCGAGCACAGGATCAAATGCAAGGACGGGATGTATAAATGGATCCTGGAACGCGGCAAGGTCATAAGGTGGTCCGAGGATGGAAGGCCGCTGCGGATAATAGGCACCCAGACCGACATCTCCGACCGGAAAGAGTCCGAAGAGGCCATAAAAAAGAGTGAGGAGCGGTACCGGACCATATTCGAGAGCACTGCGACATCCAATATGATCTTGGCTGAGGACACCACAATACTGCTGGTGAATTCAAACTTCGTTAAGCTGAACGGATATTCCAAGCAGGAAGTGGAGAACAAGATGAGCTGGACCCATTTTGTGGTGGAAGAAGATCTCGAGAAGATGAAGCAATACCACATGAAGCGGAGGGTCGAGGCCGGTTCAACCCCCAGGATGTATGAATTCAGAGGAAGGATCCGATCGGGGGAGGTTCGGGACTTCTTCGCAAGTGTGGCTATGATACCCGGCACCAGGGACAGTGTAGTGTCCCTCATCGACATGACCGAACGCAAACAGATGGAAGATGCCCTCAAGCAGAGTGAGGAGCGGTACCGGACCATATTCGAGAGCACTGCGACAGCCAATATGATCGTGACCGAGGGCACCACAATACTGCTCGTGAATTCCAACTTCGAGAAGCTCACGGGATATTCCAGGCAGGAAGTGGAGAACAAGATGAGCTGGACCCATTTCGTGATGAAAGAAGAACTCGAGATGATGAAGCAGTACCACATGAAGAGGAGGGGCGACCCCGGTTCAGCCCCCAGTTCGTATGAATTCAAAGTGAAGGTCCGCTCGGGGGAGATCCGGAACCTCTTCATGAGCGTGGCCATAATCCCGGGCACCAGGGACAGCGTGGCGTCCATCATCGACATGACCGACCGCAAACAGGCGGAAGAGTCGCTCAAGCGGAGCGAAGAAAGATTCCGGGACATAGCGAATCTGCTTCCAGAGACGGTATTTGAGACTGATGAGAATGGGATAGTGACCTTTGTGAATCAGAGTTCCTTGAAGCAGTTCGGGTTCACTCAGGCAGAAGTGGATAAAGGCATGAATGTCATGGATGCATTCGCCTTGGAGGATCGTGATCGTCTGATCATGAACTACCAGAGGGTCTTGCAGGGTGAGCGGCTTGGCCTCAATGAGTATGAGGCACGGAGAAAGGACGGCAGCACTTTCCCTGCACTGGTGCACTCCACGGTCATCTACCGCAATGGCAAACCCGCAGGCTTGAGGGGCTTCCTCATCGACATCACCGATCAGAAGAACCTGGAACAGCAGCTCATGCGTGCACAGAAGATGGAGGCTGTCGGAACTCTTGCCGGGGGTATTGCCCATGACTTTAACAATCTGCTCATGGGTATACTTGGTAATGTATCCCTCATGCTCATGCATTGTGACGAGTCTCATCCGTTCTTTGACCGACTCAAGAGCGTTGAGGAATACGTACAACGGGGCTCCGACCTCAGCAAACAGCTCCTGGGCTTTGCCCGTGGAGGCAAGTACGAGGTCAAACCCACCCATCTCGGGGAATTCATCCACAAGAGCTCCGAGCTGTTCGGCAGGACCAAGAAGGAGATACGGATACACCACAAGATCGCCGAAGGACTTTGGTCAGTAGAAGTGGATAGGGGGCAGATGGAGCAGGTACTGCTCAATCTGTTCGTAAATGCGTGGCAGGCTATGCCGGGCGGGGGTGACCTGTATCTTTCGGTTGAAAATATCGACCTGGACAAGGTTGATGTGAGTCCCTACGACATCAACCCGGGTAGATTCGTGAAGGTGACTGTCACGGATACGGGCATCGGAATGGACGAGTCGGTAAAATCAAGGATATTCGAGCCGTTTTTCACCACCAAGGAGCGCGGACGCGGAACCGGCCTTGGGCTGGCCTCCGCGTATGGTATTATCAAGAATCACGGCGGATTCATCCATGTGGATAGTGAAAAAGACTTTGGTACTTCCTTCATGATCTACCTCCCTGCTTCAGAAAAGCATGTGCAAGAAGAGCTCGGGACAAAAGACGAGATCATGAAGGGACAAGAGGCCGTGCTGCTCATCGATGATGAGGAAATGATCCTGGATGTCGGCTCCAGAATGCTCGAAAGTCTCGGTTATCAGGTGATGCCTGCTCCGGGTGGGAGACAAGGTTTACTGATTTATGAGCAGAATATGGACAAGATCGACCTTGTGGTCCTCGACATTATCATGCCTGATTTCGGCGGTAAGGAAACCTTTGACACCCTGCGCCGTATAAACCCGGCAGTGAGGGTGCTGCTCTCAAGCGGTTACAGTCTTGACGGCCAGGCCAAGGAAATCATGCAAAGCGGCTGCAAAGGTTTCATCCAGAAGCCCTTCAGTATGGCCGAGCTTTCGAAGAAGGTCAGGGAGATTTTGGATAGTGACCAGTGATCAGAAAGTGTAACCCATGTCTTGAACCTCATCTGTTACCTATGTCCTGAACCTGTACCTATTTTTCTTACATACCACAGGACATGATTGATAGTGAAAAACATAAAATCCATCCATGAGGGTAAAAAAAATGCCAAGCTAACAAGGCCTGGCAGTTACGAAGAGAGTGTTGACTCTTTCTGGCTAGTAAGTATATCGGCGCGATCTGAAATAAACTTAACAGGGGGAATAAAAATTTGTTAAGGGTACTTCTCAATATGAATATCATGAAAGAGGGAGGAGAGAACACTCCCTCTGTGTCATACCCTAAAAAGGCTAAGAATCCGGTTAATTCCCGGCAATTCAATATTAATTACTCAGAATATGACCGGTAAGCCGTATCGTTTAAGGAGGACTCCCTGCCGGTCCTGCACCATGGCAGAGGGTAGATAATCAAGGATGTCCTGGGCTGTTATGCCGTCTTCACCTTTATCGCGGGCCGCCAGATCCCCTGAAGCACCATGGATGAAGACCCCCTTGCGCACTGCATCCTCAAGGGGCAAACCAAGACCGTACATGGCTGCAATGGTCCCGGTGAGCACGTCACCCGATCCGGCAGTGGCCATTCCGGAGTTGCCGCTCATATTGATGAAGACCTTCCCATCCGGATATCCAATGAGCGTGCGGGCACCCTTGAGCACGATGACGGCATTGAGGCCGGCTGCAGCTTCCCTGAGGGTCCCGATCTTGTCGGCATCAATATCCTTAACCGGTCTTCCGGTTATTCTTGCCATCTCGCCAAGGTGCGGGGTGAGTATGGTGGGCGCCTTTCTTTTTTTGATACAGGTGAGGTCTCTGCTAACGGAGGTGATACCGTCACCGTCGATGAGCAGCGGCCTTTTTATCCTCTGTGCCAGCCCGCGTGCAAGCGCGGCAGTCTCCTCGTTCAGCGACAACCCCGGGCCAAGGACAACGAAGTCCATCTTTTCAGAGAGTTCCAGAAGTCCGGTTTTATTCTTCAGTGAGATACTGCCGGAACCGGTCTCCACCTGGGGGATAAACACGATCTCGCTGCCCTTGGAGGCAATAAAAGGTGTTATGGATTCGGGTGCTGCAAGCCGTGAATACCCTCCTCCTGCCTTCATGAACGAGAGCGCTGCAAAATACGGGGCGCCATAGTATCCCCTGGCCCCTGCAATAAAGAGCGCCTCTCCGAAGTCGCCTTTATGTCCGTCGGGGTCCCTTGGCGGAAGTGCAGGGGGGTCGTTGAGGGCGAGCTTGATGGATTCGGAATTGTACAAGGCCGGCGGGAAAGAGATATGGGTGACAAAGAGGCGGCCGCAGTAATGAGATCCGGCATTGAGGAGGTTACCGACCTTGGGAAGGCCGAAAGTGATGGTATAATCCGCATGTACGGCACAACCCATGACCCGGCCTGTGTCGCCGTTTATGCCGGATGGGATGTCAAGGCTGAGGACGGTCTTATTGCTTGAGTTTATCAGTTCGATGACCTCTCTATGGAGCCCTTCCACATTGCGTGTCAGGCCGGTGCCGAAGATGGCGTCAATGATTATGTCGCAACGGGCGATATCCTTTTTGATGCCCTTTGCCGCCGCGATCTCATGGATCTCGATGGGGATTTTTCTGATTGCTTCGAGGTTGATGAGGGCTGAGCCCTTGAACTTACCGGCCTCTCCCAGGATGAAGACCTTGACATTACCTCCTGCGGAATGGATCTTCCGAGCCGTGACAAACCCGTCGCCGCCATTGTTTCCGATGCCTGAGAGCACCACGAAGGACTTGCCTGCAATACCTAATTCCCTCATCAGGACTTCATACGAGGCAAGGCCTGCATTCTCCATGAGCAACACCTCGGGGATGCCGAATCGAACAATTGCAGCCTTGTCAAAAGCCCTCATCTCGGAAACCGTACTGACCTTCATCTATTGCCTCCTCGCATGATCATCTCGTCTCAGGCATTTCTGAATAACCTTATCGTTGTTGCTCATGTAATAGTTTACCACAACAACGAGCTCTCAACGCAAATGAGCCTGTATATTTTTGGTTCTTCTCTGTGAAGCATACTTTTATGGTTTGCCTCATTCTTCCAGCTCATTGTTCTCACCACGAAGGACACGAAGAGCACGAAGAAAATCATAAGACAAAACGCTTAACGCCTGTCCGAAGCACCTTCACATTGAAGTTGATCAGCAGGCCTGTCTTAACACCTGCCAACTTCATATACGTAAGCAACTGGGC
>Ga0187881_10003666_pt1 | contig 13096 bp, 11 predicted proteins | sample June2016WEW_19_1_2_FD_133017 | JGI IMG/M metagenome (GOLD analysis project Ga0187881, IMG submission 133017) | Peatland microbial communities from SPRUCE experiment site at the Marcell Experimental Forest, Minnesota, USA - June2016WEW_19_100 | ecosystem: Environmental > Terrestrial > Soil >...
AAGTTTCGCGCCATAATCTTGCTCATCAGACGCGAGTAACTTTGCACGTTCGTTGCCAATCATCTCCTCCGAGAAAGGGCGGTCGAAAGCGACGACTGGCTTTCCCATCGCCATTGCTTCCATCATCAGTAGCGGGCAGGCCTCGTAGAGGCTAGGGAAACAGACAATGTCACAGTCATTCATATTCTTGAGAAATGTCTCACGTGTCACATGTCCGCGGAACGTGATTACTCGACTGAGATTGTGTTGGGCTACGTACCGTTTCAAGTTGTTTTCAAGCGGTCCTCGACCAAACACTTGTAGCTCGAAGACAACCTCGCCCATATCTCGCGTAATAGAGGAAATGATTCGCAGTAAGTGGGAGATACCTTTTCGGTAATAGAGTCTTCCTCCGTAGAAAAGTCTGATCTTCTTGTCTCCCGTGGTTTTCTTGTTTTCGTTCTTGAACTTTTCGAACTCACTTAGGTTGATCCCGTTGCGAATAACCTTGAACGATTCTTTCTCCCTTCCATACGTACGGCAGAGTTCATCGCGTAGGCTGCTGGAGACTGCAACCGATTGATCGGCAACCCTTGGAAGGGCACGGTCGGTCATGTCCCAGAGAGGAAAACCTGGTATGTAGCTCTCAAAATCCACTAGTGACGCCCCTCGATGAGTGATCGAGTGCAACTCCGAGAGTGGGTTTGTGTGAAATGTGACCACCCATGGAATCTTGAGGCCGTTTATTCTGCAAATGTTCAGGAGCGGAAATGAAACGCAATCTTGTCCATGGACCACGTCGCAATTTGATAGTTCGTTCATAATCGAATTCATGCTTCTGAACTGGAACCAAAAGTGTCTGGGTGGCAGAGGCTCACGGGGAAACTTTACCACTTTCATTCCGGACTCGACCGTCCGTGTTGCATACCTGTCTGGTGACCCTGTGATTACTAGAACTTCAGTGCCCTGCTTCGTTAATGCTGTTGCGAGGTTGTGAACGAAGGTTCCCGTTCCTCCGAGAATCGTTGGAGGGAATTCCACGGTGAGGATCGCAACGCGCATTTACACAATTCCTTGCTCGTTTCAGTTTTGTTGAGGTTACAATTACGTTCTAGGGCCTATGCGATTCTGTATGACTTCTTCATATAGGCTGGCTATCTTGCCGGCGTTCACATTCCAATCGAACTTGTTCACTACAGTATCTCTGGCATTAGCACCGATTAGCTTTCTAAGGCTCGGATTCTCTAATAGTCCATTGATGGCGTTGGCTAAAGCTTCGCTCGATTTTGGCGGAACCAGTATTCCGTTGTGGCCGGAGGTGATTACTTCGGGTATCGCGCTGACATCAGTGGCGACCACTGGTTTTGCGCATGCCATCGCCTCTAACACTCTAGTCGGGAGGTTTTCGTAAAGGGTTGGGGCTACGAATATAGTGCATCGACGATAATAGTCCAAGATCGCCTCGCGGTCCTTAACGTAGCCCACGAATTTCACGTTTTGACTCGGGACGTTGAGTTCGAGTAGCCGGTTCATGTAAGGCTGAAAGTTGCCGGGGCCGATGAATGTGAACATTGCGTTCGGGTGCTTGCTGAGTACTCGTGGTATAGCATCAGCCAAGTACATGAGACCTTTTGCCGCAATGAACCTTCCCGTAATGAGGATATTTTCTGGTCGTTCCTTTCCACCGGGAGTGAATACATTGGAGTCTACGGAATTGTAAATCACAGTGACTCTCCCTTTCAATCTAGGAAAATACAATCCTACTCGCACTTTCATCCAATTCGAGAGCGTGATGTATTCTCTTTCTCCCGAGAAGTAGAATCTTTCGCATATTCTCAAGAACGGATAACCGAGCAAGGTTGCTTGTTCCGAGAAGTCTAGGTGGCTAAATTCCGTGCCCGAGCCTTTCGCGGCTCTTTTCTGTCCCGCCATTGTCGTGTGCACCGTAGCCACATTGGCCACATTCAAACGGCGCAGTTGAAGGAGTAAATCGGGCATATGGGCTGTGTGAGAATGAATCAGGTCAATGTTTTCCCGCTTGAGTAGCCGAGGAACATGTCTGAAGCATGCGGTTTGAAAGGCTGCGTTGTAAACGAAAGTGTCCGCGGCTGATCCTAGGAAATGGATGTGAACATTATTGGGAAAGTAGTCTTCGAAGTTGTAATCTGAGGTGGCTGCGGATATGCTTCCTATCCGTGTTCTGTATGGGGTAACGACTTCCACTTCAACGGTGGTTGGGAGGTGCCGAATTAGCTCTACTATGTAGGTACCCACCCCGCCCCATATGGGAAGAAGCTCTGGTGCTAGCATGCAAATCTTCAAGGACGCTGCTCTCGAGTTTTCGTTTTAGTAGGCGGCACTCGGGATTAAATGCAATTCGCAGATGTTTCAATAGGATTAACGCGTCGCTTGACATTCAACCTCTTCTTGCAACATGAATTAACTGCCGAGTGTCGCACCTCTAGTGAACTTTACATTTTGAGGACTTGGTCCGGAGGCCAATAATGACTTGGCAGTGCGCTGAAAACGGTTAATCGGCGTTCTAAGTTGACAAGCCGCTTTGCGTCAGCTCTCTCTCAAGTTCATGAAGGTCCTTCAACGTGTTTAGGGTTCCCCAGAAGCCGCTGTGTCGGTAGGCCCCGAGCTTGCCCAAGCGCGCAAGTTTGGGGAATGTTTCGTCTTCAATATTGCCTCTCGCTGGCAGGTACTCCACTATTCCGTGATTGAAGGCGTAGATGCCGGTGCTGACCCATGATTCAAGGACTGCTTTTTCTTTGAACTCAACTATTTTGTAGTCGTTTATCTTAACGACACCGAATGGGCTCCTGAGGTTTGCTACTGCTATGGTGGCAAGGCTGCCGAGTCGAAGGTGGAAGTTCGCGAACCGCGAGATGTTGATGTCTGTTATTTCGTCACCGTTCATTGCAAGAAAAGTGTCATCCTGAACAAAACGTTCTATGGCAAGGCGAAAACCTTCCCCTGTGCCACCCTCAACTGTGTGTTCACTGAACTCTATTCTGGCGGGTAGGTTCAATCGGCTAACGTATTCCGTGACCACGTCTTTCTTGTAAGCAACTCCAACAACAATACGCGCTATCCTGTTGCCAACTAACCACTGCAGAATCCAATCCAGAATTGGTTTTCCCGCGACGGAGATCATTACTTTCGGTTTATCGGTTGTGAGGGGGCGTAAGCGAAGGCCCTCGCCGCCAGCCAGGATCACGGCGGTCTTGATGCTTGGCGGGTTAGTTTTTTCGCCAGGCTTCAATGGTTCTTACTAGCCCCTCTTGCAGGGTTAAGCTTGGTTTCCAACCGAGCTGGCCGCGAATCTTGGAGCTGTCCAACACGATGTATTCTGTGTCGAGGTCGCCCGGTCGTCTCGGGTATCCAGGCGGGTAACTGCCTTCAACGAATTTTCCCTTGTATCCTACTAAGTTGGCTATGTTCCTCGCCAATTCGAGGTTGGATATCGGGTTGCCGGGTGAAACGTTGAATGCGTTCCCAATCGCCACTTCATCCTTGACGGCCAAGAGAAAAGCGTTCACATGGTCGTCCACGAACATGTAGTCGCGGACGTGGTTTGGAGCGCCAATGTAGACCGGCTTCCCGTGAATCATCGCGCTAATCGCATATTCCGTGAAGAAGTTTGAGTCTCCAGTTCTACCATAAGTGTTGTTACTTCTGAATATGACGGCTTTGAGCCCGTACACGCGCATGGCCATCTGGATGTACGTGTCAGCAGCCGCTTTCGATACTCCGTAAGGTGACGATGGGTAGAAGCGGGCGCTTTCTTTTGTCGGTTCTTGTGGTTGCCATCCGTAAACCTCAGCCGAGCTAGCGGCAATCACCTTCGCATTCGGTGCTCGTTCTAGTACAGCGTGAACCAGATTGGTCGTTCCCAAGAAGTTCACGCGCATGTACGGTAAGGGATCGTCAAAGCTCAACCTCACCGGGGTAAGCGCGGCTAGGTGAACAACAATTTCAGGGGCGCAGGATTCTATTGCTGATTGAACGGAGTGGTAGTCAGCGATATCGCCTTCAATGAAACGAATGTTCTCAACAGCACTTCCAAGCGGGGTGAAATCCCGCCGTGTTGTATGCCTGACTAAGCAGTAGAGTGTGTGACCATCTTCGAGAAGCCTTGGCGCCAGTCTAGTACCGATAAACCCGGTGCATCCCGTTAGCAGCACATTTGCCAACGTCGGTCTCCAAGAAATCTATCTCTCGGCGTGATATAACCCTCTTCGAAAGGTAGCTTGATCCTCATTTTGCTCCCATTTCTGCCACTTAGCCTAAGTAACCTCAGCGTTTGGACTGCAGTTATGTCAGTATTCCTCCAGCTTGCTTCGCAACATGTTATTGTTCAGCCCTAGTAAGCATCCCTTCGACTAGTGCGGCGAGAGCCTTCACTTATGGACATATAAGGCGGTTAGTGGTTTGAAAACTCATGCTCGCTTTCTCTTAATGATCGGAATACAGTGAATGCTCTAATGCCTAACTTAATTCCACGTAGCACGGTCTCCACCAAGGTTTTCTCAGATGTCGAGACCTTGGTTAGTATCAAAGAGGTTTGGAACCGCATCGTCCGTGATTGCGGGCCAAATCCTTTCCTGCTCACTGAATTGCTTGTCCAGTTCATGAGATTGCGTGTGCGCGAAGGCTGGCATCCGTTATTGCTCGTGCTTTCCGTTGATAGAGTTCCGGTGGGGGTCGCGCCGCTAATGACGAGAAAGCGTTTTGGCATGCGAATCACAAGGTTTCTATTGGCCTCATACCTCTCGCCGGACTTCGCGCTTGAAGACCGGTATCGGGGACAATGCATTGAGCAAATAGTCCAATTCGTATTCCAGAAATTGCAGAGCGATCTGCTGGAGTTGACGCTACCGGCCGAGTCTCCTAACGGTGGGCTCCTCAAGGTGCAATGCGAGTCGAGAAATTTGCATTATGAGGTTCGGAAGAACGCCCGACTGGGACACAGACTTGTACCAATATACCCTAGTTGGGGCGCATTTCTCTCATCACAAAGACATGACTTCAGATCCGCGGGTGGCGAGCTCGTATACTTGAAGCACCAATCATCAGTAGACGTCAATCGAATGAAACGCAACCTTGACCGAGCCGGACGTTGGAGAATTCACTACGTCGATGACTTGGGCAAAGAGCCTGATGAGGTCCGGAGAATCCATGCTGTGGAGAAGCTAAGCTGGAAGGAGGAATGGCGGAGACAGAGAGGAGTAACGGATGAAGATCTGCACGCAATCATTGAGGGCTCAATTCACGCGAGCGCATCTGAACCCAGCTTCAAGTGCAGAGTCTGCTTCCTGGAACTCAACGGCCAGGCCATTGCGTACGCACTAATTATGGAATACGGGAAATTGGCTTACTCCGCGAAGACATCTTTCGCGGAAGAATATCGGAAATTGTCTCCGGGAGTCTTCATCGTCAACGAGTCAATACGTGCATTGTGCGATAACGGTCAGGTTAGAGAGATGGACTTCCTCACCGACTTACCCTTCCATAAGAGATGGCCTAGTACTATGGCTATGAGAGTTAGTGTGGTGGTATCGCGGTCACGCCTGTATAGCGTCTTCAGTCGAATGCTGCACGCAAGCGCCTACGCACACCGAGCCTTCCTTAACATATCGCGATGATACGTGGAGATATTGAAGAGCACGATGTTTCGGCTTGTGCTTCGGCATGGGAGTGGTATTCAACGATTAGAGTGAGAGAACTAGAAGACATTCGAGATGTCGAGGCTCTGCATGAATATTGGAATACCCTGCTGGCCTCGACGGATAACGCTGTATTCTCGACTTGGGAGTGGGCAACGTGTTGGTGGAAGCACTTTGGAGAGGGTAGACGGTTACGTGTCTTAGTTGCCGAGAATGGCGGTAGGGCGATAGCCATTGCACCCTTAATGCTCTCAAACTACAAGTATATGAGATTCGGTAAGCTGAGAAAGATAGAGTTTCTCGGAAGCCCACAATCTGACTACAACCACCTCATTCTAAGCGAAAATCAATCAGAGTGTACACGCCTCTTTGTGAAACACATCGAGGGTCTACATGATTGGGACCATCTCGAGCTGAGAGATGTTCTTGAGGACAGTACGTCGGCCAGGCTTTTGTGCGATTACTCAGTTACATCGCCTTGGAGGTTGGATAAGCGAGCGTTGCCTCCGGCTCCCTACATTATCCTGCCGCCTACTTTTGAGGGATTACTGAGTCGATTGAGATCCGGCATGCGTCGTCATATAGCTAGACTGGAGCGGAGGCTCAGAGAGCGGTATCAGATCGATTTGAAAACTTACAAAGACTTTAGCTCAGTCCAAGAAGCAATGGATGTGATGTTTGAACTACATCAAAAGAGGCGAAGAAGCATCAGCGACACACCGAGTGCCTTTGCGGCCCCTCGGACGCGGGAATTTCACAGTGAGCTAGCAGCAGTATTTGCTGCGAATGGATGGCTTAACCTCAACTTTCTAACAGCAGATGACGAGGCAATTGCAGCAACGTACTGCTTTGATTATCGCGGCAAAACCTATTTTTATCAGGGCGGGTTTGACCCACGTTTCAGTCGCTACGCAGTAGGCACTCTGCTTCATCTACGCAACATCGAAGGAAGTATCCGGCGTGGTCTCAGAGAGTACGATTTCTTGAGAGGCGCTGACGCATACAAGCTCAGTTGGCCAGTTCACGTCCGACGAAGTCTTGCAATTGGTTTTGCAAGACGGAAGCTTCTCGCCAAGGTCTTGTGGGTGTATTCAGAGAAGAGGAGACAGCTCGGACAGATTCTCCGCAGGGTGGATGAAACCTCACTGGAATATTCAGGATTACCCGAGACCTGAAGGTGAACGTCAACAGTTGTACGCCCCACGTCTATCGTTCGGTAAGGGCAGCTTGTCCGTCTGCGCCTAATGCTTTGCATATGCGCCTTAAGTGAGATAACCTCGGCCTCTAGGCAACCGATTTCCAAAATGGCATAAATAATGGTGCAACAACTCGTACGCGGTGGCCTATGCAGTCTGAGCCTTCTGCCTCTCCATTAGTTTCACTGTCAGACACAGGCCTGGTGATCGCGCTCGTTGTGGCGTTGGCCGTCATTACTATCTACGTACGGTCATTGATTTTCTTCAATACGCCGTCCGCTATCTTCGATGTCTCACATTTTGTGGTTGTGCTGGCTCTGTCGATTATCCTAGTCCGATCGAATTTGCGGTATGGCGCGCAAGTTTTTTTCGTCCTTTTGTCCATGCTAACCTTGATGATTATTGTTCCTCTGAGATTCCCGGAAGGCATTGTCACTAATGGTCCAGACATGATTTATGAGTTGCAGATAATGCGGAATATCGCGGCAACTGGAGCCATAACCTTCGATGCTCCAACAAGATATGCGCTAGGGTACGTTTTCTCTCCTACCCAGGAAACTCTGCTCGTAATGGTCAGCATGGTGCTGGGGGCCTCAATGGAAACGGTACTGAAGTATGCATCAGCTGTCTTTGGCGTACTGACGCTTGCATTCTTGTTTGGGTTCTACAGGGCTTATCTGCCGAAGAAAGAGGCCCTCCTAGCTGTATTCCTGGCTGGCAGCTGTTCCGTGTTTCTACAGGAGTCTACAATCCACCAAACACTCGCGCTTGTCTTCCTCTCCGTCGCGCTATACAGTTTGACGAAATCTGGCGCTACATGGAGGTTCCTGACCGTTCTTTCCGTCTTTGCAACGGTCACAACTCATGAGTTTACAGCAATTGTAAGCTCGGCCTTTTTCATATCAGCAGCTCTGAGCATAATTGTTCTGTCACGCTGGTTCGGATTCAAACGCGGACAGATTGAAGACAACATGCTCAAAATGCCAACTTTGATGGTGACGGCAACGTTGGCGTGGCTTGCGTTCGTTGCCCTACCCTACTTCGGGGTCACAATAGGCGTTGTCAGCTTTGTAATTGGGACACTGTTGACTGGGAGCACTCGCGCTGCTTTCCCGTTGACTCTGAGCAATGGCGTGCCTAACTCATGGCAGCGCGTTGTTGGAGATGCCGGTATAGTGTTATTTGCAACAACTTGCATGACAGGATTTATCCTAACTTTGGTGAAACGAGGGAACGTGCAGTATCGACAATTTCTTCCCTATGGCGGAAGCGCCGCGGTAATTTTCCTCATTGGCCTAATATCCTACATTAGGTTTCATCAAGCGACGGATCTGCTGTCGAGAGGATTCATCTATGTCTACTTTTTTGCAGCTCCACTAGCTCTTTATGCTATTCTAAGAATTTCATCGCCGCGAAAGGCCGTTCTTCGCCAAGTGGCATGCATATGTCTCATCTGCATCATCGTGGTCGCTGGCTTCTACTACCAATACCCACGATACACGATTGACAATTCGGCTCCAAAGGATATTGAAGACGTACGGTTTCCCCTCTTTCAGTGGCAAGGCGCAGGATATTTCATTTCGGGACACATGGGAGGCAGCTCTTTGTGGGGTGATAAGATCGCATTTGATTATGTTGGGGGTTACGGAGAAAGGAATGTCAATGTACTAGACCCTACCCTTAACCTTACTTTGACCGAATGGATGTCCACAACTCCTTCGAGCGGAGATATCGTAATCCTACGCCAAAGCATGGTTACCGACCCATACGCGAATTATCAAGTAAGCGCACAAGGCCTACACGAAATCCTGGTAACTCACAACATAATCTATTCTTCGGGCGAAGTCGTCATGGTTGAATCTTGATTGCGTCCTCCTAGCCCGGTAGAAAAGAAAAACGATTTCACTCGCCGATTCATTTTGTGGATCGGGGGAATCTGGTCCGTCAAGAATCCACTCCAGGTTATAGATATCGCCCGGCAGCTGCCACAGCTAGATTTCGTCGTAATAGGGCCTTCCAAAGAGAAGGCCTTGCTTGAGGAATTCATGAGGCGGAAGACGGCTAATGTTCGCTATCTAGGTGCTATCACTGGTGAGGCTAAGACAAGTCTCATACGGAACTGTTCCGCAGGCCTAAGCACATCGTTAAGAGAAACTTTCGGCTGGGTACCCTTCGAGTTTCTGAATGAAGGAAAATCAATAATCTGCCCGCCCCTAGACTCATTCAGGGAATTGTATGGGGTCCTTCCTGATTATGCTACAACAACCGCCGATTTTGTTCAACAGCTAAAGAGACTGCGGAAGAAGGGTTTTAGGGCCTCTGTTGACGCGAAAGCACTAAAGGAGTTAAGGAAAGAATATAGCCTGGCCAGGGCAGCTGACTCGATCATCCGGAAATTATCCTCGCGATCAATCACGATACTGGCCCGTGACACTGATCCGGTTTCGGATTATGTGGCAGGTTTTCTATTAGTGGACTGGCAATTGTGGAGGAATATCCATGATAGGGGCATTGGACTGCGCATCATTTCCAACGGGTCGAAATTTGCGATTCGTTTTGGGCTGACAAAACAAACAAGTGTGATTCCACATTTAGTATTGCTCCTAAAGGATAAAGCCGAAAAACTGGAAGGCGCAAGAAGAATGTCAACGATACTTAACAGGAAAAGCCTTCGGTTAATTATCTACGTGATTGAACCCGTTTCCTATGTCTACGCTCTGATAACGCAACGGGCGTTTTCAAAAATCATTCTCGCTGACGGCAACGCCCAAATCGCGGCTGCAATTTTGGCGAAAATGTTCTTCCGGACGAAAGTTGTATGCCTGCTCCACGACGACGCCTTCTACAGAGACTTCTGGGATGCAAATTGCCCCTTAGTTTGGAGAATATTCAGCGCAGCGCTCACTTGGTCGCTGATTCGTTATGCTGATAGGCTGATTGTTGTTTCGGAGACGCTGCGTCGTGAGATACTGCACTTCTACCCTCACCCTGAAAAGGTAAGCTTGTTATGGAGCTAGGGTGCGGAGAAGTGTTGGCGAGCGCTCAAATATGCAGAAGTTGCTGGGTTAATCAATAATGAGGAACACGCTTCTCGTTGCCTCAACCTATCTTCCGCCGATTTGTGGCGGAGCTGAATGGGTTGCGTGGGACATCGCCAAGAGACTGGCAGATCGCTTCGAGGTGCACATGCTAACAACCGACGAAGGCTCTGCAGAGATAAGAGCAATCGTTGAGGTGCACACTGTCCCACGTCACAAGTGGTTGCCCATCACCTATTCGAGCATTTATCGTGATAAAGTCAAGAAAATATTGAAGGATGTCTCAGCGGACATAATACATTGCCATATGGTCCTCCCATGGGGCTACGTCCTTAGAAATGCGCGAACGCCCAAGATAATCACTTGTCACGAGGCAAGAAAACCAAACCAGATTGACAGATACTTCATGAAGTCCGCGTTGCGGCACGCGGATGTTATCACGACACCGAGTAAATGGTCAAGCGAGTATATTCATAGTGATTATGGAAGACAAGCACTGACGATCCCAAATGGGGTCGAGACGGAAATCTTCAGACGGTTACTCGACATTGAAAGAAACGATAATGTTGTACTGTATGTTGGTAGATTCACAAGAAATAAGGGCGCATTGGATCTGGTAGAGGCTGCACGCGCACTGCCAGAGTATCAGTTTTGGTTCAGAGGAAGCGCGGAACCGGTGAATGTTGGAAGGCAGGGAGTTGAGATTCCCCATCTACCCAATATCAGGCTTATCGACTTCCTGCCCGATAGACATGCGCTCGCAGCTTTGTACAATCAAGCCACGATTTGCGCTTTCCCCTCACAATACGAAAACTTCCCTCTAGTCGGTTTGGAAGCGATGGCTTGTGGAAGGGCGGTTGTTGCCACAAAGGGCCCGAGAAACGGATTCTCAGATTACCTCGAAGACGGTCGCGAAGGCATTCTAGTGGCGCCTCATGACATCAAGGGCCTGGTGGATGCAATAAGATACCTAATGAAGAATAAGTCTGAGAGGGATGAGTTCGAGAAAAACGCGATTGAGAAAGCGGCCCAATATGATTGGAGAATCATCGCGGAGAGATACGCCAGTCTACTAGAACAGGTCATGCACCGGTAGATGTCCCTTGCTGTCTACTGACTCTGCGTTGGAAGTTGCGTCGCTGACCGCTTAGGTTATGCTTAAGCTCCGCACGGGAACGAATAAACCTCAAACGCCTTCCGTCCAGTAAACTCATCGCTCCAACAGAAGACACTGTGTGCACTCCGTGAGGATAGGGCTTTAGCGGTTCGATGCTTGATACTTCTTCTTCCTGGAATTCCGTAGTCGTGAGGTTCTTGATGCGATTGATGCGTATACTCATACCATAAGCTTGCGAGCAGTTTTGTGCAGGACGGTACAGGTTTCCTTCATGCATGAACGGAGTTCCCGCAGGCCGAGATGAGTGGGCGTTGACTTTGACAGGGTTGGCGCTGTGTGGTTGCCATGGTCCCGTCAAATGGTCCGCATGCCAAATGAACAATTTCTCCCAAGGCCCATCCTCTTGATTGGAGCAAGTGAGCCACCAGCGCCCATCAAATTCGAAGACAGACGAGTCTAGGCCTGGGAAATCTCGAATCAATGTCGCTATTTTTTGCCATTGGCGCGGAAAGTCTTGGGCTTTGTAGAGAGAAATCTCGCGGGCTTGAGCCGTTTCGGGGATGCAATACACTTCCCCACCGTATTCTAGAAGGTACGGGTAAGACATGTGCGTTGGAAGCTCTATAGCCACCTGGTTCGACCATGCAGTATGGTCTTCGTTCTCCTCATACACAACGATCCTCCCCTTGCTATGGGCATAATCGAATTCTTCACATAGCATAAACAAGCGGCCATCCCGGATTAAGCCGAATGGGTCAGCTAGATATTTCCCTGCGCGAGCCGGAGGAAGCCATGAGATCTCGGATTTGATATCGGGCGTGAGAAAATTGGCAATTGGCTGTCGGACTATTCCCACGTTCCACTCCTCGACTTTTAGCAGATTGTTGTAGATTCCTGAAACGGAGATGAACATGGGTGCCCCAACCGTCAGGTGGCAGTGGCGTTGAACCACAACTGCGTCCACACAGAGTAAGTCGATGTTGGTGTCGTCCAGGAGAAAGCTAGGTTACCCGCGGTCTGGTCATAGAACCAGAGTTCGAAGACGAAGCGGAAGTTTAAGCCTCCCGCCGCTTGGGCAAGGTTAGCTGTAATCATAGTTCCGTTTATGGAGAGGCTGCTAATCAGCACAACTCCGTTGACGCTGGTCGCTTCCACTATGGTCCAAGGAAAGGGTATCGTCCATGTTTCATTACTCGCCAGCACCCGTGCGAATTCGAAAATTTCCTGCACTGGGCTCGCTACGCCTGTTAGTTCGTTTGGGGACATTTCGGTTGAGTTGAGGAGTTTAACTCGTACAACCACGTACTCCAGGGCGGACATGTGATTGTACACTCCTAACGTCCAGTTGACCTGCTCGCCGGGTATCAGGTTTGGGTTGTTGCTCGGAAAGTAATTTTCCGTAAGCCGATTCGAGCCGAGTATCCACATGGAAAAGAACTGGTCCGTATAGGGAGGGGTTAACTCTACGTAGGCTAGTGCGGACACGGTCATCGTGACGATTACGAAGAACGCTATTAAGTATCTGAGATCCTTAGAACTAATCCTTAGCTTCATGGACAAGTATCCTCATCTCGAACAGTTTTTCCTTCTCGTACCATCTCCAAACCCGTAAACTTCCGTAGAAGCAAAGCGTCAACAGGCCTACAACGAAGGCCCCTGCTCCGAGGATTGTCTGCACTCTCAAGTTCGACCCCTGAACCGCCTGTTGTTGAGCAGCTGGAATCTGGTTTGACACTTGTTCAATTATGGAGCGGGCTTGAGCTTCAAGTGTCGAAGCATTGCTGGCGTTCCCTTGAGCGCGCTCATTCCGCGCAGTCTCAATGAGCGATAAGGCGGAGTTCAATCGCGAAACTATACCTGGAGCAGTTCCACCTGACCTGTAGACTGCAGCCAACTGATCGAACGCCCGGTAGGATAGGGTGGTTGCATCGGGTGTTTGGGTGTACGAAAGTGATGCGTTGGTCAGTATGAGAATTAGGGCAAGCATCATTAGGGGCATGCTCCTGCGTGCAAATTCACGTAGACGAATCAACGAGGTCACACGTACAGTAGGCAGATATCCAGCCTTCGGGGCAATTTATCAATTTCCCGACC
>Ga0187881_10003670_pt1 | contig 13089 bp, 6 predicted proteins | sample June2016WEW_19_1_2_FD_133017 | JGI IMG/M metagenome (GOLD analysis project Ga0187881, IMG submission 133017) | Peatland microbial communities from SPRUCE experiment site at the Marcell Experimental Forest, Minnesota, USA - June2016WEW_19_100 | ecosystem: Environmental > Terrestrial > Soil >...
ATGGTGGGAGGTTCAAAATGAAGTATCCAGCGTCCTTCCTTACCAGGATACATATGTACCCAACGTCTTTTTACCGAACCGTGAGCCGTATGTATTACTCGCCTTCGAAAATAACGGTTTATATAATCGTTCTTTCGGTGCACCGGTCTTCAACGTCAACGGTTCTTATAAATTCGGCGGTTATGTATCATCTACTGACTCGTTCACTATAACCGACCCCTGCAATTCGGGCGGCACTATTTATTACACTACCGATGGCAGCGACCCGCGATTGCCAGCCGGCGCTACTATTACTCCGTCGATTACGTTAATGGCTGAGGACGCAAATAAGAAAGTGCTCGTCCCCACAAGCAACATTGGATCAACCTGGCGACTACTCGGGGACACATATAACGATTCGAGCTGGACAAGCGGTCACGGAGGCGTCGGGTACGAATACAACACAGGTTATGAGCAATACATCGACATAAACGTCGGCTCTGCTATGTATAACATTAACGCCACCTGCTATATCCGTATCCCCTTCACCGTCAACATTAGCAATCTCACTTCTCTTACCCTGCGTATGATGTATGACGACGGATTTGTGGCTTATTTAAACGGCACACCTGTAGCCAGCAGAAATGCTCCTGCCTCGCCGACATGGAATTCAACTGCCACATCAAATCCACCCGATACGACAGGTTTCGAAAATATCGACATAACCGCATACATGAGCTATCTGAAGTCCGGCTCAAACTTCCTCGCTATCCAAGGCCTCAATACATCGACAACAAGTTCGGACTTCCTGATAGATGCGGAATTAGTTTGCACTGTTACTTCGACTGATGCCAATGTCTCGCCCACTGCAATTCAATATACCGGCGCTTTTACGCTTAACAAGAGTACCGACCTCAAATCAAGAATATATAATAGCAGCACAAAACAATGGAGTCCGCTAAACGAAGCCCCCTATGAAGTTGGCAATCTTCAAAATTCTCTGCGGATTACCGAGATGATGTATCATCCGCAGGATACCAACGACCCCAATGACCCGAACAAGGAATATATCGAATTGAAGAATATCGGCTCAGGAACAATCAATCTCAACTTAGTCAATTTTGACAAAGGAATACATTTCACATTCGGGCCAAACACGCTTTCCGCGAATCAATGCATCCTCGTCGTCAAAGACCAGAATGCCTTTGCGTCTAAATACGGAACAGGACGCTATATCGCAGGTCAATATACCGGCTCATTAAGCAACGGCGGCGAAAGATTACGCCTGCTTGACGCGGTCGGCGGGACAATTCTCGACTTCAACTATAACGACGGCTGGAGAAATATCACCGACGGCGACGGTTATTCGCTTACCATTATCAACCCATCTGATTCCGACCTCAACGACTGGGGTAAAAAAGACAGTTGGCGGGCAAGTGCATATATCAATGGCTCACCCGGCTGGGACGATTCAAACATCATCCCTAACCCCAACGCAATCGTCATCAATGAATTGTTGGCTCATTCTCACAATACCGCCTCTGACTGGATTGAGCTGAAAAATACCACCACAAGCGCAATCAACATCGGCGGCTGGTTTCTCAGCGACGACGACAGTAATCTGATGAAGTATCGCTTCGCATCGGGAACAACCATACCTGCAAACGGCTATCTGGTCGTTTATGAAAGCAACAACTTCGGCGCAACCAGCAGCGACCCCGGTCGGCTTATACCTTTCGCCCTTAGCGAAAACGGCGAATCCGCATGCCTGACCTCGGCGCTCGATGCCAATGGCAACTTCACCGGCTATCGCGAAAAAGAGGATTTCGGCGCCTCCGAGACAGATGTTTCTTTTGGCAGATACTACAAGGCCAGCACCAACAGCCACGACTTTGTTTCGATGAGCACAAACACCCCCGGCGCAGCAAATTCTTATCCAAAAGTCGGCCCGATTGTCTTCTCCGAGATTATGTATCACCCCGACTGGCCGGCGAGCGGCTCATATTCCAGCAGCGAATATGAATACATCGAGCTTCTAAACATATCATCATCGCCCGTAACGCTCTATGATTCAAATGTAGGCACCCCATGGAAATTCACCAACGGAATCGATTACACGTTCCCGGCCTCGCCAAACGCCGTCACCATCGCTGCCAGCTCCAAAATCTTAGTCGTCAGGAATGTCGCGGCCTTCGAGGCAAGGTATCCGTCCGTACCTGCCGGCATTATTTACGGGCCTTACAGCGGGAAGCTCGCCAACGACGGTGAAGCGATTGAATTGTCAAAGCCGGGCGACCTTAACGACCTGGGCTTGAGACAATATATTCGTGTTGAGAGGGTTAATTACAGCGACGGTTCACATCCAAACGGTGAACCGTGCAATGTTGACCTCTGGCCGACAGGAGCAGATGGTCTGGGCAAATCGTTGACGCGAACCAGCGCAACACAATACGGCAACGACCCGAACAACTGGACAGCCGCGACACCTACGCCTGGCTCATAAAGGCCAAAATCTTCTGAAACAGGCAAATCCCCGCGAGCAAAGCCGGTTATTGACTATTTAACGGCGACAGGGTATCTTCAACCATCTGTAAATACAGGTTTTGCAATATTCAACAGCTTTTAGGCGGATTTTCAATGCTCAAAAGAACAGTCAATTGCGGCCAGCTTCGTCTGGAGGATAAGGATAAAAGGGTCATTCTGGCCGGCTGGGTAAGGTCATCCCGCGACCACGGCGGACTTATATTCTTTGACTTGCGCGACAGGGAAGGCATCACGCAACTGGTCTTCAATCCCGAAAAGTTTCCCGATGCCCACAAACTCGCACAGACAGTGCGCAGCGAATGGGTTGTGGCAGTAGAAGGCATCGTAGAGCCAAGGGGCGAAGGATTAGAGAATCCTAAACTCGCCACCGGACAAATTGAAGTAGCGGTTGAGAAGCTCGAAATCCTCAATACCGCAAAGACGCCACCCTTTGAGATTGATACAGCCGAAAAGACAGGCGAAGAGGTCCGGCTGCAATATCGATATATCGACCTGCGCAGGCCGGCGATGCAGGAAAAGCTCAAGGTTCGTCATCGCGTTACAAAAATCGCACGCGATTATCTCGATTCGCTTGGTTTCTGGGAAATCGAGACGCCTATGCTTGGCAAAAGCACACCCGAAGGAGCACGCGACTTCCTCGTCCCCAGCCGATTAGTGCCGGGGACGTTTTACGCATTACCGCAGTCGCCTCAGTTATTCAAGCAGATACTTATGGTCAGCGGCACAGATAAGTATTTCCAGATTGTTCGCTGCTTCCGCGACGAGGACCCGCGAGCCGACAGACAGGCGGAATTCACCCAAATCGATGTGGAGATGAGTTTCGTCGAGGCAGATGACGTTATCAAAGTTCACGAAGTGCTGGTCGCCAAAATTTTCAACGAAGTGCTCGGCCTCAATATCAAGACGCCAATAAGGCGAATGACTTATAAAGAAGCGGTGGATGATTACGGCATCGACAGGCCCGACCTGCGCTTCGATATGAAGCTCAAAAATGTATCCGATATCGCAGGCAAAAGCACGTTCAAGGTCTTTACCTCGGCTATACAATCGGGCGGTATCGTCAAGGGGCTTTGCGCTCCCGACGGCGGCAACAAATACTCACGCAACGACATCGAAAAAACACTGACCGGTTTCGCAGCCGATTACGGAGCAAAAGGACTTGCCTGGTTCAAAGCCAAAAACGAGAACGGCAAAATGACCCTTGCCAGCAACCTGTCAAAATTCTTCAGTCCCAAGCAGCTCGAAGAAATGGCCAACCGCTTCGGTGCAAAGGACGGCGACCTGGTCCTGCTGGTGGCAGCCGACGAAAAAGGAGTAAATAAAGCCCTTGCGCCGCTTAGATGTAAAATCGCCAAGGAACTCAAACTCTACGACGAAGGCAAATTTGAATTCGTCTGGATTGTGGATTTCCCACTGTTTGAATGGAACGACCAGGAAAAACGTTACGACTCGATGCATCACCCGTTTACAGCGCCGATTCCGGCGGATATCCCGAAACTGGAAACCGACCCGGGGCATATCATCGCCCAGGCATACGACATCGTCGTCAACGGCTCGGAAATAGGCGGAGGCAGCGTCCGTATCCACAGGCCCGAAATGCAGGCGAAGGTATTCGACCTGCTGAACATTACAAGAGAACAGGCACAGTTACGATTCGGTTTCTTCCTGCGTGCGCTCGAGCACGGGGCGCCGCCCCACGGCGGAATCGCGCTGGGGCTGGACCGGATGATTATGCTGCTGACGGGCACCGACAATATCCGCGACGTCATCGCTTTCCCGAAGACGCAGCGGGGCCAGTGCCTGCTCACCGATGCACCGAGCGAGGTTGAGCAAAAACAGCTTGATGAGCTGAACCTGCGAACACAGAAACATTCGCACGAGCTTGCAGACAAGGCAGAAGAGCAGAAACCAAAGCATTCATAATAACGAGGCGGTAGTGTTTAATCGGCACAGTGAATGCAACGATATGCCAATGGTTGTGCCCCGCGGCTGGCTGGAAAGACAGTCATGGGCGTTCCAAGCCGGGCTGCTTATCGGCGTCACACATATGCTTTTTATGCTCATGAGCATCATCTATATTATTAATCATCACGAGGGGCAATGGCATTTGTTCTGGATTGTATGCGGCTACATCGATTACCCTGTGTCGCTGTTGCTGCCAAAGGTCATACTGCCCGCTTTCTCGCATTTTTTTGCACTCGGCGACCCGTATCTTGCCTCCGCCCACAGCTTGCAGCTTTTCTTAATCTTTTCGCTTTTCCATATACTTGTCGGTTCGGCATGGTATTTCGCCCTGCCCATTCTTGTTCACAAGGCCTCTAAAAAAATCACAGCCACAACGACAGGGGCTTTGGCTGCTGCAACAATGATGATTATTCCCATCCCATCACACTGGTTACAACTGCTGAGGTTCATCGGCGGTGATACCAAGCCAATTGCAATCGGATTAAACAGCGTTTTGCCGGCTGTGTGGATTATTTTATTTGTCTGGCTGTTTCTCACAAATGTCAAACGGAAGACGATGCTGTGGCTACTCTGCCTTGTGCCTCCGGTTTTTTACTACTTAATTCTGGATTTATATTATTATATGTTGCGGGCCAGCCGCTGACTTATCAAAATGAGTAAGCCATAACAGCCACAACTTTATGCTGAAAAGAATAGGTAAAATTTATCACAGGATTCTGGTTTTCCTGCACTTGTCGCCTTTGTCGCTGGCGGAAAAGTGCAGAATTGCCTTCGGCACGGCGGTGGTGCTGATACTGGCTTTGGCGCTGCTCATTCCTTACGGCTGGATGCGCCAGCTCACCCGGCAGAATCGGCTCGACGCCAGCAGGGCCTGGGCGGAAACGCTGGTTCGGAATCATTTCCAGACGCGTCCCCCGGCAGACACCAAACTGGCGATGCTGGATGACCGGGGCAACGTGCTGGACCCGAACAAAACCGACATTCGCTGGGTTCGTTTCAAAAAAGACGACAAAAAAATAGGAGGATTGACGGTCCAGCAGCGGCTTATGGTTGAGGACCTGCGCGACGACGAGGATTCCTCCGACCAGATACGCTTTGAGACCAGAAAAAACACTCTTTATTCCAGCTATGTGCGCGTCTTCAGGGCGACCGAGGGCTGCATAACCTGCCACAACCCACAGGGTTCGGCGGGGGCATTTAATCGCAACGAGGCGATAGGCGCAGTGATAGTCGAAAGGCCGGCTGCCGAAATACGCAGGGCAGTTCTCCTCAACCGCGTCTGGATTATCGTCGCCGGCCTAATCAGCGGCACGGGCGCAATCGTGGCATTTTACATCATAACGCAACGGGTAATTCTGAGTCCTATTCGCCAGTTGCGGGCGCTGGCCAATAACGTCGCAGAAGGCAACCTCGACATCAGAAGCTCGATAAATACCCGCGACGAATACGAGAAACTTGCTGAGGCATTCAATCACATGCTCGACGGTCTTCAGGCAGCCCAGGAAAAACTGCGCCAGGCAAACAGGCAGCTCGACGACAAAATCATCGAGCTTTCAGAACGCAACATCGAACTTTTCAAGGCAAACAAAATCAAGGGCGAATTCCTGGCGAATATCTCGCACGAGTTCAGAACCCCGCTTAATTCCATTATGGGGTTCGCCCAGGTGCTGCGCGACAAACCTGAGTTGCTCAAAGAAGACAAGGGAAAACGCTACGCCGAAAATATCATCGTCGGAGGTCAGCGGCTATTAAATATGATTAACGACCTGCTTTACCTGGCAAAAGCTGAGGCCAACAAGATTCAATTGCATATCGAGCAGATAAAAGTCGATGAAATATGCGACGCCGTTATGTCTTCGTTTTCTGAAATGACGCGAGAAAAGGACATCAAGGTTGAGCTTGAAGTGCAGCGGGACATACCAACCCTTGTAACCGACGCGGGGAAAATTCAGCAAATCCTCGAAAATTATATGAGCAACGCGGTAAAATTCACACCACCACAAGGCAAAATAACGCTAAGCGTCGTGATACTCGACGATAAAACAGTACGGTTTTCCGTAACCGATACCGGCTGCGGAATAGCCGAGGCCGACAAGGAAAAACTGTTTCAGAAATTCGGCCAGCTTGGCAATCCTCTTACGCGGGAATCGAGCGGCACAGGATTAGGACTTGCAATCAGCAAAGAGCTTGCTGATATGCTCGCCGGACAGGTCGGCTTCGAAAGCCAACTCGACAAAGGTTCGACCTTTTGGCTCGATATACCGCCATCCCTCATTAAAGACCGGCCACAGTCGTAACACACGCTACCACATAGAGTTACGTGTCGTAGATGGCTCCATTTCGGGAGTTTTTTCACATCGACCAACTAAACTTGTGGAAAATACCGCAGAAAATGTTAAAATGGGAAAGATTATTGGAAATTCACCCCTAATATTGGACGATTAACGTATTATTGAAGATGTTAGCGAAAAAATTTTCAATATTATATAAAACCGCGATAACACTCGGCTTGTTGATGGCGATGTGCCTGCTCAGTTCGTGCGCCGAGCCGGAGGCAACTGATAAGCAGGATTATATAGGACCATCCGATTCGCAACCAGCTATTCAGCCGCCTCTGGAAAATGAAAAAACGCAGGAACCCAATTCTTCGCAGATAGTGAAAATGGAGCCGACTGGACCTATCGATATAACGATAAATGATGCGGTCCTGATATCCCTGCAGAAAAACAAATCGCTGGCAGTTGAAAAACTAAGCCCACAGATAAAAAGAACCTTCGAGGAGCAGGCGTTATCAGTATTCGACCCGGATTTAAAAGGAACGGTGTCGCAAGGCCAAACGAGGTTAGAGTCGCCTCCGGCGCCCGGCTCGGGACCTGTTAAAGAAACCGAAAAGGCATTCGGCGCAGACGCTTCGCTAAGCGAGTTTTTGCCTACGGGCACAACATTATCGCTTGACGGCAGCACAAGCCGGCTCGATGATTCGTTTGCCGCCGACCCGTTCGTATCAACGCGGCTGGGTGGGAGCGTAACGCAATCGCTTTTGAGAGGTTTTGGTACCGCGGTAAATCTTGTCTCGGTAAACCAGGCCAGAATAGATACGAAGATATCGCAATATGAACTTCGCGGATTCGTTGAGTCGCTGGTGGCGCAGATTGAGGAAGCATACTGGAATTGTTCGCTGGCGGAAAAGAGCATAGAGATATACGAACAATCGTTGCAAGTGGCGGAAAAACAGCAACAGGAAACCGAGGAGCGAATTAATATAGGCTCGCTGGCACGGAGCGAGCTTGCCGCGGCCAAAGCGGAAACAGCGCTTAGGCAACAGGACCTCATCGTCGCGGAAAACACGCTTGCCCAGAGCCGGCTCAATCTTTTGCGGCTGCTGAACCCCAGCGGCAACGAAACCTGGGACAGAAAAATCATTCTCAAAAGCGAGCCGACGACGCCGGCAATCGAGCTTAGCCCCGTGGAGACATACGTCCTGCGCGGTCAGCAGATGAGGCCGGAGCTGAACCAGGCGCGACTCCAGCTCGACCGCGATGAGCTTGAAATTGTAAGGACTCGCAACGGCCTGCTGCCGCAGCTCGATTTTTTCATTACTCTCGGCAAGACGGGATACGCTGACTCATTCGACGATTCGGCCCGGAACATTTTTAAGAAAAATGATTACGACGCCACTGCCGGCATAATTTTCGAGTACCCACCGATGAACCGCTCGGCGCAGGCGAAAAACCAGCAGGCCATACTGTCGCGTCAACAGGCACAGGAGGCGCTCGGCAATCTCGAACAATTAGTCGAGGTTGATATAAGAGGCGCTTATTTGCAGATTACAAGCGTTCAGCAGCAGGTTGTCGCGGCAAAAGCGAGCAGAGAACTGTTAGAGGAAAAACTCAAGGTTGAAACGGGCAAATTTGAAGTCGGCAAATCAACGTCGATTCTTGTCGCGCAGGCACAAAGAGATTTTCTGCAGAGCCAGATAGCCGAGCTTACGGCCGCAATAAATTATCAGATAGCAATTGTTGAGCTTCATCGGCTTGAGGGGACACTCTTGATGCGAAGCGGGATTGCCAGTCCGGGCAGCGAACCGGTAAAAACATCGAAAATCACGTCGAGTTAATTTGGGTTGGTAAATTTTTATGAATAAGAACAACTGTAAAATAAAAATCTGGTCGGCAGCAGCGCTGGCGGTTGCAGTCCTGCTTACCGGCTGTTCGCGGAAAACGCCCCCCGTCTCGTCGGTCGTGCCGGTTTCGGTGGCTCAGGTAACACAACAAACCCTGCCTCTTGAGCTGAGCAGCTTCGGGACGGTCGAGGCGAATATGAGCGTTACGATAAAATCGCAGGTAGCTGGCATTCTTACAGCAGTCCATTTCAAAGAAGGCCAGGAGGTCAACAAAGGCGATTTGCTGGTTTCAATTGACTCGCGGTCTTTCGAGGCGGAGCTCAAAGCGGCACAGGGAACTCTTGAAAAAGACGAGGCGCAATTGAAGAACGCCGAAAAAGAGGCGTCCAGACAAACGGATTTACTGAAGAAGGGCTATGCGTCGCAGACCGATTATGACAACAGCGTAACGGCGGTGGATGTGCTTAAGGCCGCCGTGGCTTCCGATAAAGCGGCGGTGGAGGACGCGGCGATACAGGTTGATTATTGTTCAATCCACTCGCCCATCAACGGCGTCATCGGGGCGATTTCCATCGACCAGGGCAATTTGATTAAGGAAAAAGACATCCCTATCGCAAGCATCAACCAGATAAGCCCCATCAAGATAAGTTTCACACTGCCGCAGCAGTATCTGCCCCTGATACGCAAGTATATGGCCGGCAACACACTCGAGGTAATCGCGAAGATTCCCGGCGCAGAGGGGCAGGAACCGGTGCGGGCGTCTTTGCTTTTTATCGATAACTCGGTAGATACCGGCACGGGGACGATTCGGCTGTGGGGCATATCACAGAATGAAAAACGCGTACTATGGCCCGGGCTGTTTGTAAACGTTGTTCTTAAGCTTGCGCAGGAACCTAACGTCATAGTTGTGCCTTCGCAGGCGATTCAAAACGGCCAGCAGGGTCAGTTTGTTTACGTGGTGAAGGAGGACAACACTGCCGAAATCCGGCCTGTTACCGTGCAGCGTACGGCAAACAACAGCTCTGTTGTCGATGGAGTCGAGCCGGGCGAAACAGTGGTCACGGACGGGCAGCTCCGGCTTGTGGCTGGCACAAAAGTTCAAATAAAGGAAACAACAGGTAATAAAAACCAAGCGGATAAAAAATGAACTTTACAGCTCTGTTTATAAATCGCCCCGTAATGACAACCCTTGTGATGCTGGGGATATTAATCTTCGGCATCGCGGCTTTTTTGCATCTTCCCGTAAGCGATTTGCCAAACGTGGATTTCCCGACGATACAGGTTTCTGTCAACTTTCCGGGAGCAAGCCCGGAGACAATGGCCTCGTCGGTGGCGACGCCTCTTGAAAAACAATTCTCTACGATTGCCGGTATTGACCAGATGACATCAACGAGCGTGCTTGGAAACACACAAGTAACCATTCAGTTCAGTTTAAGCCGCAATATCGACGGGGCGGCGCAGGATGTCCAGGCGGCAATCACACAGGCACAAAAACAACTGCCTCAGAACCTGCCATACCCCCCTACCTATCAGAAGGTCAATCCGGCGGACCAGCCGATTCTGTACCTCGCTTTGACCGGGCCGACGATGCCTATGTACTCGCTGGATGAATATGGTGAGACCCTTATGGCACAGCGAATTTCGATGGTCAGCGGCGTGGCACAGGTGCTGGTATATGGAGCGCAAAAATACGCCGTCCGTATATGGCCCAGTCCGACGGAGCTGGCCAGCAGAGGTCTTGGTATCGACGAAGTTGCCAACGCCATCGCAAACGGCAACGTGGATCTGCCCACGGGGGTACTTTACGGGCCGGATAAAGCCGTAACGGTGGAGGCAAGCGGACAGTTATACAACGCAGCTGCATACAAACCGCTGATTGTAGCGTATCGCAATGGTTCGCCGGTCCGGCTCGGAGACCTCGGTAAGGTAGTGGACAGTGTCGAAAACAACAAGACCGCCGCATGGTACGTCACTTCAAACGGGGCGAGGCGAGGTATTATTCTGGCGATACTGAGACAGCCCGGAACAAATACGGTGGCGGTAACAGATGCGGTGAAGAACCTTTTGCCGAGCTTCCGGCAGCAGATGCCTGCGTCGGTTTCGCTGGACATTCTTTTTGACAGGTCGATGTTTATCAGAGAATCGGTCAAGGACGTCGAATTTACGCTTATTTTGACGCTGATACTGGTAGTTCTGGTAATATTCCTTTTCCTGCGGAATGTGTCGGCAACGGTAATACCAAGCTTGACGCTGCCGATGTCGATAGTCGCGACTTTTGCCATAATGTATCTTGGAGGATTCAGTTTAAACAACCTGTCGCTGATGGCGCTTACTTTGTCGGTCGGGTTTGTGGTCGATGACGCGATTGTTATGCTGGAAAACATATTCCGGCACATGGAAATGGGTAAAAGCGCAATCAAAGCGGCCGTGGACGGGGCGAAGGAAATTGCGTTTACGATTATAAGCATGACGCTGTCACTAAGCGCTGTCTTCATCCCGATTGTTTTCATGCCAGGCCTGATAGGACGGTTGTTCAGGGAATTTTCCGTAACAATCGGAGTAGCCGTACTGGCGTCCGGGTTTATCGCACTTAGTTTGACACCAATGTTATCGAGCAGATTTTTGAGAAAACCTGAAACTGTCAAGCACGGCCGGGCTTATGCGTTTACAGAAATATTATATAACAAAATGGTCGCGTTTTACGAACGAACCCTGAAATGGGTCCTTAGGCACAGACGCGGCACGATGGTTTTCTCGGCGATTATTCTGGCGGGGACATTTTATCTGTTCGTGGCAATCCCCAAAGGGTTTTTGCCCAGCGAGGACCGTGCACAGATATTCGGCTTTACAGAAGGAATAGAGGGAATATCGTTCGATTCAATGGTGGCTCATCAAAAGGTGGTGAACGATATCATGCAGAAAGAGCCGGAGATAGGTTCGTTTATGTCGAGCGTCGGCAGAGGCGGGGGCAATTTGGGAACAGTGTTTATCCGGCTCAAGCCGAAGTCCCAGCGCAAGCTCTCCGCTGACCAGCTAATCCTTAAATGGCGCGGCCTGTTGAACAACATACCGGGAATGAGAGTTTACCTGCAGAATCCGCCGTCTATCCAGCTGGGCGGAAGATTGTCGAAGAGCCAGTATCAATATACACTGCAAAGCTATAATCTGGACGAGCTATACAAATACGCCGGGATAATGGAGCAGAAGATAAGACAAATGCCCGGCTTACTTGACGTCACCAGCGACTTGCAGATAAAAAATCCGCAGGTTAATATTGATATAGACAGGGACAAGGCATCAAGTTTGGGCGTAACAGCCCAGCAAATAGAAGACGCCTTGTATTCCGCCTACGGCACACGCCAGATATCAACAATACTGACATCGACCAACGAGTACGAGGTCATACTTGAGCTTGAACCGAAATACCAGCTTGACCCCGCCTCGCTGGGTATGCTTTATATAAGGTCGAACAGCGGACAGCTCGTCCCGTTGAACGCCGTGGCCAACCTGACCAACGGCGTAGGGCCGTTGAGCGTAAATCACCAGGGACAATCACCCGCCGTAACAATCTCGTTCAATCTCCCGCCGAATTTTCCTCTTGGAAACGCGGTCGATGCGATAAACCGCCTGGCAAAAGATACCCTGCCTGATACAGTAACAGCAAGCTTCCAGGGGACGGCACAGGCGTTCGCGGCGTCGATGCGCGGCTTGGGGCTTCTGCTGACGCTTGCCATACTGGTGATTTATCTTGTCCTGGGGATTTTGTATGAGAGTTTCATTCACCCGCTTACGATATTGTCGGCTCTGCCGTTCGCCGGGTTCGGGGCGCTGATTACGCTGATTATTTTTGGCCAAGAGCTCTCGATATACGCGTTTGTAGGCATAATAATGCTCGTCGGACTTGTGAAAAAGAACGGTATAATGATGATAGATTTCGCCATCGAGGCGCAACATCACGGGAAAAGCCCCTATGATGCAATAGTCGAGGCAAGCATTATCCGTTTCAGGCCCATAATGATGACAACAATGGCGGCTCTTATGGCGGGCCTTCCCATCGCTATCGGGTTCGGCGCAGGCGCCGAATCGCGAAGGCCACTTGGTCTGGCCGTAGTCGGCGGGCTGTTGTTCTCGCAAAGTATTACGCTTTATGTCACGCCGGTATTTTATCTATATATGGAATCGCTGCAGAAAAAGACCAGCAAGTGGTTCAAGAAGGACGCCAATAACTCCAACAACAGTAACGCTCAACAATAAACCCTTTTGTGGAAAGCGGGCGCAGCACTTGCGCCCGCAAACAACAGGCGTCACTGAATTTTTAATTTAAAACCGCTGGTCGGCTGTTCCGGCCCGTTCACCACGAACGATGAGTCACGGAATTAACATCCGCCGTCTCGTTGAAGGTTCCGAAACTCACCCCAAAATTAGCGTCAGCAGGACCTGCGAAAACAGAACTCGCTTTGCTTACAGATACCGTGAAC
>Ga0187881_10003677_pt1 | contig 13069 bp, 8 predicted proteins | sample June2016WEW_19_1_2_FD_133017 | JGI IMG/M metagenome (GOLD analysis project Ga0187881, IMG submission 133017) | Peatland microbial communities from SPRUCE experiment site at the Marcell Experimental Forest, Minnesota, USA - June2016WEW_19_100 | ecosystem: Environmental > Terrestrial > Soil >...
AACTGAGTTGGCCGATAGGCGTCCCAAGATTCACCACGTTGAAGACGTTGCGTGCCCCCACGCTGAACGTCAGGCTGTAGCGAGTATTCGCCGACGACGACCCGAAAGGCCCGCCCGGGCCGCCCGGCCCGCCCCCGCCACCACTCAGCCCCCCTGGGCCAAGCCCGCCGCCCCCCGGCGGAGGTCCACCACGCCCTCCGCCCGGAGGAGGAGGTCCTTGCATAGCGCTTGCGGAGCTCGTGCTCTCCCTTTTTTTCCCGAAGGTGAAGGTCTTGCTCAGGCGCAGGTTCATTTCGAACTGGCCGGGACCCGTCCCGTAGTTGATGGGAATGATGGTCGCGCCCGTCGTCGGACTGGTATCGAGGGTGCCCCACTTCGTCACGACGATGTTCGCTCCCGTTGCACCGGCAGCAGCGAAGGCGGGGCGATCGTTGAAGATGGAATCGCCGTTCAGGTCTTGGCCGACGGTGATGTTGAACGGAGCCCCGGAACTCGTCATCATAAACGGGCTCAAGCGGAATCCCTTGGGCAGCGAAAAGGAACCCCCTAGGAACAGGCGATGCCGCACGTCGAATGCGGCGCGGCCGTAATCCAATGCGATGTCATAGGGGTCGGAAGGGAACGTGCCAACCCCCGCGGTGTTGCTATCGGCAAAGCTGAGGGAATAGAACCCGAAGAGGGAGAGTTTGGTGCCCTTGCGGAGACTGAAATTAGTAATGACCTGGTTTTGATTAAAGAGGCCGTCGGACTCGTACTGATAGATATTGCCGACGTCCCCGTAGGGCCGCACGCCAGCCGACGGCGTACAGGAGGAATCTCCGGGGGAGCAGGCACCGTAGGTGCCCGGAAGCGGCGCGTTGATGTTCCTCGTCATGAGCTGATGTACGCCATGCGAATTGAGATAGGTGACCGAGACCGTAGCGTTCTTGGAGAGTTGGCGCTCCACGCCCGCCGCGGATTGGATCGTGTAAGGGGCTCGCAAGTTCCGATCGATCTGGTAGGCGGTCTTCGCCGACTGATTAAATGCCATCTGCTGTAACACACTGAGAGACGGATTGATTGGAAAGAAGTCAGGGTTCGTGACGACATATTCCGTCTGGTTGACGTCGTTCAACCGCTCTGCTTGCAGCACCGGATTCACGTCGAACCGGTCGTAGAAAACACCAAAACCGGCGCGCAGCACGGTCTTGGTCCTGCCGCCATGTCCCAGCCCCCAAGCGAATCCCAGGCGGGGAGCAAAATCCGCGTGATCGTGAATGGAGTTTTGCGTCTCGTAGCGGAGTCCCAGGTTGAGCGACATATTGGGACGAAGGCGCCACTGATCCTCGGCGTACAGCCCCAAGTCTATCCAATTGACGCTGGCAGCGGGATTTCCAGCCGTGATGGTGAACTGGCTCGCGCCACTCACGTGGCAGTTGGTACCGCCTGCCGTCTGACAGGCCAGGAGCTGCACCTCCGCGGCTTGAAAGATGTCCAGTGAAGGAAAGGTGAAAGATCCGCTGAAATTCCCGCTGGAGCTGTCCCACACTCTCACCTCTCGCAACCTCCCGCCGAAGGTCAGATAGTGCTTCCCTAACGACATGGACGCAAGGTCATGCACTTCGTAGTGGTCCTGGTCGTCCAAAACTCTGCCTTGGGAATTACCCCCTCCTGTGAACGCCCCCAGAACCTGCAGAGTGGGGTCCGAGCTCACGGGAGTCTGGCTGTTACTCCGCTGCGCAAATTCCAGTCGCAAATCGTTGACGACCCGCGCGCTGAAAACTTGCGAGTCGCTGATTTGCAGAGTGTGCTCGGTTTGGTGGGTATCATAACCCTGCGAGGCCAGCGAGAACTGGCCGATTCCACTGTTCCGGGCCTTGTCCCGCCAGAACTGATAGCGGGCGGTCAGGGTGTTATTCGAGGATAACTGGTAGTCCATGCGAGAAGTAAGGTTCGTGTTCGTGCGGGGGCTGGGCACGGCCTGGCTGAACGCCGCCTGCTGAAGATCCGAATTGAGGACCAAGGCGCTGACAATCGAATTAGTTTCCATGTTCCGGCGCCCGCCATCAAAAAAGAAGGAGGCCTTGCGGCTGAGCGGCCCGCCGATGCTTCCGTCAAAGAGCTCGTGATGGTAGCTCGGCTCCTGGCTCACAAAGGGGTTTCGCGAGTTGAGCGCGGAGGAGTTGAAGATGCCGAATCCCTGCCCATGCCACTGGCCCTGACCCGGCCGGGTAAGAATCTCAATGCGCCCATATCCGAGCTTGTCGTACTGAGCCGAGAAGGGATTCTGGTTCACGCGAATCTCGCGGATGGCGGATTTCGGCGGAAGCTGACCGCCGGTAAACCCGTCAACGTAAATCTCGCCGCCGTTCGGCCCCGCCGCCGGACCTGCCAGGGCCTGGAGTTGGGACTGCAGATCGTCCGGATCATCCGACAGCGCCTCCAGGTCTTTTCACTTCAAAACGAGGGCGCTCGCGTTGTTCTCAGAACTGAGGCTAAGACGCGTGGTACTGTCCGCAACTGTGACTTGCTGCTTTTCCAGCGCTACGACGAGTTGCGCATCGACCACCTGAACCTGACCGGCCGCGACGATAACGTCCGGCCTCTCAAAATCCCCAAAGCCTTTCAATTGGATCCGGAGGCTGTAAGTCCCGGGAGCCAGCTTCTGGAAATCGTAGCGGCCCTCTTCGTCGGTCTGAGCCTGCTGCGCGGCGCCATTCGCATCGACCACCGTCACCGTGATTCCCGGGACAACCGCTCCCGACGGGTCGGTCACTTGACCTCGCACGCTTCCCGTACCCGACTGTCCAAAGCCCGACGTGTATCCCACTAATAGTGCGAATATCCCCAATATCGCAGTTCGAGAGTACTTGCGAAATTCAAACATTTTCAAGTCCTCCGGGTTGTTGAGAACCAGTTGCCTACATCTAGAGGCAGGCGATTTAACCTCCTCGCTCCATCCCGACCTCGGAACCGAGGTTTGCAGGCATTAGTTGCCAGACGGTGGCCCAACCGGGGGCGCAAACCCCGGCCCGGCGAGGAATGGAGTAATGCCCGGCAGGTTCCGAAGCTTTTTCCACTGTTCGCCGCTAAGAACACGGCGGATCGCGAGCAGCGTCCTTGCATTCGACTTTTCCAGGTTGGCTCGCGCCTGAGCGACTTTATCGATCTGGGCCATTACCTGGGATTCCTCCGCCTGATCTTCTTCAAGCAATGACGGGAGGATCGCTTCTTGTTTCTCTAAGGCAGCGTGCAGATCGATGGTTTGGATTTGGTGATCCTGGAAGATCTCCTCGATCTTCTGAACTTGGTCATCGCTGACCCCGGTGTTGTGCATCAGCTCTGAGTCTTTCCACCACTTCCTGGGGCCACGGAGACCCATGCTCGACGGGTCACCATCGGGTCGCGGAACCGCCCGAGCGGGCGGATGTCCAGCGGCTTCCTCGTTCGGAGCAGGGACCTCCTGGCCCATGGCCGGCCCGTAGCACATGAACGCAAGGCGGATGTGATCAGCCACCCTCCCCATCAGTAGGCGCGCCGGGCCGGTACTCTGCCCGCAGAAAAGGATTGCAAGCGCTAGACTGGCAATGGTTGTTTTCATTCTATTCATCTCCTTTGCTCTGAAACGCTCTCAGCTCGTTGAATGTCTTTCCCCGTTCGGATCTCATGGCGCTTCTCGGCGAATGAGACGAAGGGAGCCAGAGCTTTGAGTGTCTCGCGACAGTAGTCCCCTTGAACGGTGCGAGGCGAAGCCTTGGCCAAGTCTTCACTCGCGCTTCGAGACGGTTCGTAAAACCCCGTTCGAACTCTGGCTGTGACCCGCACGACTTCTGGCCGAGTGACCCAAATCCCACGCGACGACATACGCCGACGCCTCAGGGAGAGGCGCTCGCCAGCCACGGCCGGGAGTTCAGTGGGTGCGCCTGCTTTGCAGCTCGCAACTACATGCCTTCTCCCTTGATCGGTTTCCACCTGTCGGGACATCTCAATTCGCTCCGCGGCTCGCCAGTGTGCACCTTTCGTCGCGAATCCATTTCAACGCTGACCTGTAAAGGGCTTATGAGGCAGAGACGGGAGAATTGTTAAGCTTTGGTAAAAGTCCGCTGGGGGGAGCGCGTCCCGAGGTTAGAACACACAAAGGATTACCCGGCCCGTTCAGGTGACTAATCAGGAAGAACAGCAGCACTTCCTGCAACGTAAACGCATGGCCGCCACGGAGAGCCAATCCGCTTGCCGGTCTGAGGCGGGCCTGGTTAGAATTCAAGGCGCAGCGTGAAGCGAAATGTTCGCCCCTCGTTCAGGGTGTTGTTGATTTGTCCAAAGCTCGGGGAGCTCAACGACTTTGTAGGCGCGTCAAACTGGGGAATATTAAGGAGATTAGTGGACTCGGTGTGAAAGGTGATCCGCATCTCCCGGCGAATCGTCCAGGATTTCCACAGGGCTGCATTGAGGTTCGCGATAGGCCCCTTTCGGAAGGTGTTGTGGCCCAGCGTGCCGGCTATTTGCGTTGGCGCATTGATGAAGGCAAAGGCAGACCGGGCCAAAAGCTGCTGGGACGTGTCAGGGTCACCAATCGTCCGACCAAGGATGGACGGGTCTAAGGTATTCGGCCGATCGCCGCCCTCGCCGTCCACGTTTCCAAAGCCAGGCGCGTCAGAACCCGAATCGACCGTGAAGGGGGTACCCTGTTTGGCCAGCCACACAGTTGAAATGTTCCACGATCCCAAGACCCGTTGCTCCCAGCTCCGCCCAACGCTCAGGCGGGGCGTCTGGTAAGAACCCCGGAGCAGGAACGCGTGGCGCTGGTCGAAGTTGCTCAGCCCCTTAAGTTCGCCGTGCGAGTTGAATTCCGTCTGGGCAATGGCCACCCGCGCGTCTGTCCCCGAGGCGGTATTGGTATAGTCGCTGCCCAGGTCGATCGCCTTGCTGAATGTGTAGGAGGCATTGAGCGTCAGGCCCCGCCACTGAGGCAAGACGAATCCAACGCGGCCTGCATCGTAGTACGCTCTGGATGCGTTCTGAATCAGCAAATGTTCGAAAATAGTCTGGTCAGGGCGCCGCTCGCTGATGGTTGCGGTGGTCAGCGGGACGCCTTCGATCGGCTGTGCCCGGTTGAGGAACCAAGTCTGGATCAATTTGGGGGAGCGGCTGCCGACGTAACCCAGTTGCACCCTCCATCGCGAGACTGGCTCAGACTCCCAGCTAAAGTTGTACTGATGAGAGTATGGCGTCCGCAATCGCGGGGAAACCTCGATAAAGGTCATGCGCCCGTGGGGGTCCAAGTCTTCGAAACGAAGCCCGTGCAGGGGATCGGCGAGGTCGGGTGCGGGTATGTCGATCCTCAGGCTGTAGGGGGCAATCAAACGGTCTTGGCCGTAAGTAACGGGAAAGATCTGCCCATACTGCAAGCCATAGGCGCCCCGAAGGGTTCCCCACCGTGCCGGCAGCCGGTGTGCGAAACCGAAGCTGGGAGCCCAGTTATTCAAGTCTGAGCCGAACCGCAGGTCACTGCGACCGCTGACGTCAATCGGGCGAGTCACCGGTTGATAGCGAAGTCCCCAGTTCAAGGTAAGATTCGGCCTGACCTGCCACCGGTCGCCGACATAGAACTGCATGTCCCAGTTCCGGAAGGCGCGGTAGGTGGTGCCCAGCGCCTGGGTCAAGACACTGGGAGTTCCCATCCGCAAGTTGGTAATCGCGTCCCGTCCGAAGTCATCCGCGAACACAGGAATGCCGCGATATCCGTCGGTCTCTTGCCCCTTGTATTGGAGGCGGTTCAGCGCGAAGCCGGCGGTCACCAAATGGCCCCCCCGAGTACGTCTCACCCCGACCGCGTAGCGAAACCAGTTTTCGACGCGATCAATTGGGATATTGGGGCTTGGACCCAGGTCAGTGAGTGCGAAGCTCATTATTACGGGGCCGACAGCACCCTGCGCCGGCGCCACGAGTGCCCCGAGCCGATCAAAACCCAGCGACAAGTCCGCAACCGTCGCGGACGACCACACGCGGCTCCAGGTGATGCGCGCGCTGTGCGACCGGATGACGGTATCGGGATTCTGGCCGACCACGAACTGGAAGGCGTGAACACTCTGCAAGGTCAGGCCGTATCGCAGCGTCAGGCGATCGTGATCGCCGAAGCTCTGGTCGAGCTGACCGTTCGCCACATTGGTATCGATACGTTGAGGGGAATTCGTGTTTAACGCACGGGCAGATATATCGGTCCGGTTCGGGAGCTCCTCAGGATAAGCACGCAGGAATCGGTCGACAATGGCGCGGAGTTTTGGATCGTCGGTCAGGGGCGTTCTTTCCTCGGGTAAAGGGACCAGGACGTTGCCGTTAACGCTGCCGCGAATCTTGTCCTGCAAACCATCTAGCGACAGAAAGGCGCGTCTCCGCAGTGGCAGACCTAGGTTGACACCGTAGTTATTCTCGCGCGCTGGCTTGACGTCCCCGACTTGAAAGAAGGAGCGGGCGCTGAAGATGCTGTTCTGGTGTGTTTCGAAAACACCCCCGTGAATCGCGCTTCCGGCCCTCGCCTCGGCATGCGGCGGCGGCATCGCAGGGATTCCAAATTCGCTTCCGAAATATCCGCTATCCGCCCGAAACTCCTCGACGATCGTCGCCGTTGCCCCCAGCCGGATGTTCAAATCCTCGAGGGCATTGTTGTCAATCGGATTGAACTGGACGTTCTCGTTGCGGTGGCTTTCACCCTTTTCGGAGTCCGTTTGGCCGAGCAGGTTCAGGGAGGTGCGTTGTTGGATCGCCTGGCTGGCCGGAGGTTCGGTGGCCTTCTGACCCTTTTCACCCGCTGCAGGCTGATGAGTCTCGGCGGGGACGCGCTCTTGGGAAGAGGTGGTCGCAGTGCTCGGCGGTACACCCCGCGGTTCGGCCGCCGGCGAACTCTTTGCAACCCGAGTCCACATGGCCGGCAGCGAGCAGGCTACCGCCAAGCACGCACACAGCCTCGCCGCGCGACGGTCAGCATGGCATGCTAGGGCGTTAGGGTTCATTTCGGAAATGCTAACAGCAGGTGGCCTTCGCCGGATCTGCTGGCCACATTCTCGAGGCTCGTGAAACCACAGACTAGGTGGCTTTCGGCGTCCCCGTCCGCGTACTCGCAAAGGCTGTCAGCGGTCGATTCCGGGCGCGAACCCGGCCATGGGCAAAGCCAAACTGGTCGATAAGAATCTGCGTCGCGACGAGCGTGACTGGGAATCCATGAGGGCAACTCCTCTACGTCGGAACGATGTGCCCCAATCTATCATAGAACGCCAAGTCCCATGCGTCACAATGTGGACCTCCTTGCTCAGTTGCAGTGCGGTTTCGTTCTACTGGATTGCTCCCTCTGCTGCGACGCCCGTGCTCACTAGGGGCGCGGCGCTACGAATTTTTCGTCGCAGTCCATTTGAACACCGCCCAGTAGAGAGTGTGTGTGCCGGAAGGTGGAGAATTGTAAAGCTTTGGTAAAAGTTGGCCGAGGCGTGCACGGCGCGATGTTAGAATGCCCAGAGAATGACCGTGCCGGCTCGTTCGGAAAACGCCACGGACTCCCGGCTTCGGGTCCTGGTCGTGGATGATGACAAAAAGCTGTGTCGCCTGATCCATGACTACTTGGAGCCGCTGGGGTATGAGGTGACGGTAGCGCACACGGGGCCTGAGGGCCTTGAGGTGGCGCTTCAGGAGTCCTTTGCAGCGGTCATTCTCGATGTCATGCTGCCCGGCATGAACGGCTTTGATGTTTTGCGCGAACTGCGCGCCAAGTCTGCCGTGCCGGTGTTGATGCTGACCGGGCGTGGTGAGGAGCCGGATCGAATTGTGGGGCTGGAACTGGGCGCTGACGATTACCTGCCGAAGACGTTCTCGACCCGCGAATTGCTGGCGCGACTTCGCGCCGTGATCCGCCGCTCCACCCTCGCACGCGTTCAAGAGGTGGAGACGCGCGCCGCGCAAGTGGTTGTAGGTGACCTCCATCTGGACCCGGAGGCGCACGTGGCGGCACTGAGTGATCAGCCGTTGCCTTTGACCGCGGTGGAGTTTGATCTGCTGCTTGCACTGGCCAAAGCGGCAGGGCGAGTGAGAACGCGCGAACAACTGTTGAACGAAGTGGCGGACCGGAATTTCGATGCCTTCGACCGATCCATTGACGTTCACATCTCATCCCTGCGCCGAAAGCTCAGCGATGACCCCAAATCGCCTCGTTTTATCGTTACCGTTCGCAGCGCCGGCTACATGATGCGGAAGCCAGGATCAGAGGAATTTCCATGAAGACGCACGTATCGATTTCCGTCAAGATATTGTTGCTGGCATTCCTAAATGTCCTGCTGCTCGGGCTGGTCTTTGCCCTGTTCGTCCGCACTCAGTACCGGTTTGATCTCGGCTCGCTGCTGCTTTCTCCGGGGCGGGACCGCATTCTTGCCCTGTCGCGGCTGATTGCGCTTCAGTTACCGGACACGGATCGTGCCCAATGGGACCAGTTGCTCGCGCAATATACGTCGTCAACTCACGCCTCGGCTTGCCTTTTCACGAACCAGGGAATCCAACTCGCGGGGCCCCTGGTGAATTTACCCACAGCCGTGCTGGAAATGATTCGCCGCGACCAGGAGCCGCCGTTTGAAGCGCGCGACTCACACGCCGCGAGATCCGGCCAGCCGCAGCGCCTTTCTCCCCCACCCCCGCCACCCCCTCCTCTGTTCCTGATCCGGACCAGTGTGCCGACGCGCTATTGGGTGGGCGTTCGCGTTCCGATTCGCAACGAGTCCGCCGCGAGGCCTGGTCACGGCACGCTGGTGTGGATGTCCTCGTCCTTATGGACGAACCCGTTCTTCTTCGAATACAAGCCCTGGTTGGCCGTGGCCATTGCGGTGATTCTCGTCTCCGCCATCTGCTGGCTGCCCCTCACCCGAGGCTTGACGCACTCGATCTCTCAGCTCACCGCCGCCACCGGAGCGATCGCCGAGGGGCGACTCGAAACTCGGCTCTCGCTCCACCGCCGGGACGAACTCGGCCGGTTGAGTGAAGCGATCAACCGCATGGCGGAGCGTCTGTCCGGTTTCGTGCGCGGCCAACGGCGCTTCTTGAGTGACGTTGCCCACGAACTCTGCTCCCCCATCGCCCGCATTCAAGTCTCACTCGGGATCCTGGACCAGCATGCCGGGGACAATCAGAAGAAGTATGTCGAGGGTGTGCAGGAAGAAGTGGAACACATGTCAGGCCTCGTGAACGAGTTGCTGCTCTTCTCCCGCGCGCAGATCAACGCCGCAGCCACCCCGCTCATCCGGGTGAGACTCGCTGATACGGTACGGCGCGTCCTCGAGAGGGAAGCCTCTGATAAGACCTCTATCGAGACCCACCTTGAGGAGCGGACCGAAGTCATGGCCCACCCGGAATATCTCTTCCGTTCGCTGGCCAATGTTGTGCGCAATGCCGTTCGTTATGCGGGAGAGTACGGCCCCATTGCGATCTCCGCGCACGAAAAGGATGGCATGGTTTCCATCACCGTCGCCGACACCGGACCCGGCATCCCGGAGGCGGAACTTGAGGGAGTTTTCAAGCCCTTTTATCGCCCCGAGTTGGCCCGCCAGCGAGAGACGGGCGGCGTGGGTCTCGGCTTGGCCATTGTGAGAACCTGCATTGAAGCCTGCGGCGGCACGGTCCAATGCCGCAATCGCTCGCCTAAAGGATTGGAAGTCGAAATTCGCCTGCCCGCCGCGCAAGCTTGAGGCGCTCGCGCGTCAAGCGGGCTTCTTTCTGGTGGACCCTCGCTACTCGCCCCTGCCCGGCAGCCCTCGCTGCGCTGGCATCTTGGCAAGACCGGCAACCGGCCAATTCCCGCGCAAAGCGTCGAGACAACTTGCGCCGGCCAAGCGAATTCGCCGGGGGGAATTAACCTCCGTGCTATAATCTTGCTGCTTGAGGGTTGCGGCTCGCGTCAAGCAGCGAGCCGCGCGGGATTTTAAGACTCCGGGGGCAAGCTGGAGAAGAACTCATGCCGATCGATAATTACGAAAAAGTCTGGCACAACGGGAAATTCATTCCCTGGTCGGAGGCCACGATTCACGTGGCAGCGCACGTGATCCATTACGCCTCCAGCCTGTTCGAGGGCATTCGCTGCTACGCGACACCACACGGACCCGCCATCTTTCGCCTGAAGGAGCACACCGACCGCTTGGTCAACTCCGCCAAGATTTATCGCATGGAACTGCCCTACACACGCGAGCAACTGGCGCAGGCGATGATCGAGCTGGTGCGCGTCAATAACGTCCAGCACTGCTACCTTCGCCCCGTGGTGTTTCGCGGCGTGGGCGAGCTCGGCGTCAACCCCATGAAGAACCCCATCGAGATTTACCTGCTGGCGTGGGCTTGGGGCAAATACCTGGGTGACGAGGCGCTGCGCCAGGGCGTGGACGTGTGCGTTTCCTCCTGGCAGCGGATCGCGCCCAACACCCTGCCCGCCATGGCGAAGGCCGCGGCGAACTACATGAACGCCCAGCTCATCAAGATGGAAGCGCTCACCAACGGCTACACCGAGGGAATTTCACTCGACACCCACGGCCAGGTAAGTGAAGGCAGCGGTGAGAATATTTTCGTCATCCGCGAAGGCAAGATCTTCACGCCGCCGTTTTCGGCTTCCGTGCTGCCGGGGGTGACGCGCGACTCTGTCATCACGCTGGCGCTCGAGATGGGGTACGTGGTGAGCGAACAGAGCATTTCGCGCGAAATGCTGTACATCGCGGACGAGGTCTTCTTTACCGGGACGGCGGCGGAGATTACGCCCATCCGGTCCGTCGACCGCATCGTGGTCGGCAAGGGCCAGCCCGGCCCCGTCACGCGCGCCTTGCAGGAACGCTTCCTCTCGATTGTGCAAGGCCAGGCGGAGGACAAGTACGGCTGGCTGACCTTCTGCAACCTGCCGGTGGCGGCGAGCCGTTGAGGCACGCGGGGCTTGCGTGGATGCCGGCGGCCGTTCGTACGCAATCTAAGCCCCTCCGAGACGATTAGCGCGAAGACATGCGCTTGGCCCTTTGACACCTCCCATGGCGTGTGTTAACTTGAGCGCAAATCGGGGAAACGTCTCAGTGAGGTTTCCACATGAGTAATGGTGCCGATAATCTGAACATTGACACGCTGCTTCGGACCGCCTGCGAAAACAAAGCCTCCGACTTGCATTTGAAGGTTGGGAACTATCCCTACGTCCGGGTGGATGGCGAATTGCGCCCGCTGAACCAGTATTCGCGCATCTCGAGCGAGGACATGCTGAACATGGCGTTCAGCCTCATGACGAACCGGCAGAAGCAGAAGTTCAAGGAAAACACCGAACTCGACATGGCTTACGGCGTGGCGGGATTGGGACGCTTCCGCGTGAACGTCTTCCAGCAACGGGGCAACGTGGGCATGGTGCTGCGCGTCATCCCCACCAAGATCCGCACGTTCGAGGAACTCTACCTGCCGCGCGTGATGGACAAGGTCTGCGGGGAAGCGCGCGGCCTGGTGCTGGTGACCGGAACCACGGGAAGCGGCAAGTCCACGACCCTGGCCGCCATGGTGGACCGCATCAATTCCACCCGCACCGACCACATCGTTACCATCGAAGACCCCATCGAGTTTCTGCACCGCGACAAGAAGGGCTTTGTAAACCAGCGCGAGGTGGAAGTGGATACGCCGAGTTTCGCCATCGCCCTGCGCGCCGCCCTCCGCCAGGACCCCGACGTGATCCTGGTAGGCGAAATGCGCGACCTTGAAACCATCCAGACAGCGCTGATGGCCGCGGAAACCGGCCACCTGGTGTTCTCCACGTTGCACACCACGGACGCCACGGAAACCGTCCAACGTGTCATCGCAGTCTTCCCGCCGCCCGAGCAGAAGCAGATTCGCATGCAGATGGCGAGCACGCTGAAGGCGGTCATCTCGCAACGCCTGGTTCGGAAAGCGGACGGCATCGGACGCGTTCCGGCGGTGGAAGTGCTGGTGACCACCGAATACATTCGCGATTGCATCGTCAATCCCGACAAAACCCGGCTGATTCACGACGCCATTGCCGCCGGCGTCTCCCAGTACGCGATGCAGACCTTCGACCAGTCGCTCTACGACCTGTACTCCCAGGGGCTGATCACGCTGGAGGAAGCCCTGCTGAATTCCTCCAACCCCGACGAGTTCAAGCTGCGCATCGCCGGCATCCGCACCACGACCGACGCCGCCCGCGAGGAAATGGAGCGAGCCAGCCAGGTGGACCGGATTGCGAAAAGGTAAGCAGGTCCCCTCCGACCCCCTCACCGCGGCGCTGCGGATGCTGGCACGCCGCCCCTACTCCCTGGCCGAGCTGCGACGCGCCCTCGAAAAGAAATTCCCGGAAGCTGGGCCGGTGCGCGAGGCCATCACTCGCCTGCGCGAGCTCGGCTACCTCGATGACCGCAAATTCGCTGAGCAGTACGCTTATTCCCTCGCCCAAAACCGCGCCTTCGGACCGCATCGCGTCCGGCGCGAACTCAAGGCCAAGCTCGTCAACTACAAGTACATCGAGCCGGCGCTCGAACAGGCCTATCAGGAAACCCCGGCTCGCGAGTTACTGGAACAGGCACTCGCCAAAAAGCTCCGCACGCTTCGCCTACCCCTTACGCGCGCCCGGTTCCACTCGCTCTGCCGAAGTCTGTTGCGCCTGGGATTCAACGCGGATGATATTATAAGGACGGTACGCTCTCGAACTGAGTTGAAACCGGTGGCTGATGACATCGAACCATTAGATCTGGAAGCTTCGGGGGAGGAGCCTGATCCGGAGCGGTCCAAGAGCGTTTAACGCAGAGGACACTGGCAGAACGAAAAACACCGAGATCACAGCGCAGCCTCGGGGCCGCGACCCAAACGGCAATCTCCGTGTACCCCGTGCCTTTCAAGCATTAACACAGAGGACACGGAGCGTCTCAGTGATCTCTGTGTTTAGTCTTTTTCGCGCCCCAGAGGACACTGAGAAAATCTTCGCGTCACGCGACGAACTTGCAAGCTAGTGCTACGGAGGACACTTCGAGAACTAAAGACACAAGGACCACAGAGTGCAAAAAAGCCAGATCTCCCCGTCAGAGCGTCGAACCAAATGAAC
>Ga0187881_10003686_pt1 | contig 13038 bp, 11 predicted proteins | sample June2016WEW_19_1_2_FD_133017 | JGI IMG/M metagenome (GOLD analysis project Ga0187881, IMG submission 133017) | Peatland microbial communities from SPRUCE experiment site at the Marcell Experimental Forest, Minnesota, USA - June2016WEW_19_100 | ecosystem: Environmental > Terrestrial > Soil >...
ACGGGGCAGAGCACGGCTTGTGCATATGAGGTCGCTCGATACTTTTGGATATCTGTCGCTGCCGGAAAGAGCTAGTGCTATGAACCTGACCGACACACACGACTATCACTTAATCATCTTTATGTTATTGAAAACAATAGGTTAATTGACTGAGAATGGGACGTCGGGTCCACCAAATCCAAGACTTGGTAAGCGAAGCTACTTACACGTACTTATTCAACATACAAAGCATTAATATGTGCCCATAGCTCGTAAGCAGTCTTGATTACCTTGAAATCAAGACGCGCCGTTTCGAAAACTGTGGCGCTGGCGGTGTTTCTCATCGTCGGCCTAGCCATCGGATTCTCGGGAGGCTGGCTGCTCCAAGAGCAGACGATCATCAGCCTGACGAACGCCCGGAATAGCCTGGCGATATACGTCGAATCCTCTAACAAGGAGGTCATGATACAAGCTACGGCCAACCCTGCGGCTTTCGTCAACGCGACGATGCATGGCTTGAACTGGGAAGGCGGCAGCATAGCAGACCAGGCAGCATTCACGACTGTGGTGACTCCTACCGAGCTCTACAACGCGCTGGTGAGCTTGGGCGCCGTGCCGTCCAACAATGTCCTGCTTAGTTCGCCGGCGGGCACGCTGACGACCGGAACCCACATCACCATCTACGTGACTTGGACCGGAGCCCCCAAGAAGTACTTGCTCACGGACCTGTTCAACAACTACAATCTCACTTCCGGAGTTGGCACATTCGGGTTCGGCGGGAACCTAGCCACCAACACCGCGGTGGGGACGGGATGCATGGCCTGCTTCTTCTCCTGCGCGATAGGGATAGTCAGCAGCAACGTCAACGGTTGGGAATCGCCCTTGATGTGGACCCTGAACTCGAACCTCATACAACCAGGGCAAAACGTAACCTTCATCTATCAAATAGCATCCTAGGTTCCGTGAACTCGATTGGACGCGCTGATCGCGGGGCTCTCGGGGGGACTTTCTTTGGTCGTCCTCCCGAGTCTACTCCTTCTCATTCTTTTCAACGTCGCAGATGACCTAGGGAAGAAGAGGATCTTATCGAGGCTGCTCCTCTTCCCGGCCGGAGTCGTCTTCATCTTCGGAATCAGCATCGTGCTCATTCGCGCCTTTCCCACGGTCTTCCTCCTAGACGCCCACGAACTGGACATCATTTGGGGACTGCTCCTAGTCTGGCTGGGCTATGCCGTGGCCCGAAGGGAGGGTGCTTTCGTGATTCGCGCGGCGAGGGAGAACTTCCTGGCTTGGTGCTACGGAACATTCATGATGGGCATACTCTTCGGAGCACTCTGGATGAACTACCTTTCGACCAGAGACCTGGCCGTATTGCAGATTTACAGCAAGCTCTTCTCCGCTACGAGCTCCTCTCTCACCTACGAAGCCGTCGCCTATGCATTCGGACTTGGATTGACCGTCGCAGGGGCCGCCCTGTTGGCCTATCTCCTGGCGGTCCCAGTAGCAGGACTCCTGAGACGCCACAGAGTGCAGGTCAAGTGGGTCGTTGGCCCCGTCCTCGCCCTCATCGGGGCCTACTTTATATTCAATGATGTTTGGGCGCTCCTGAGGATGGCGGGCCTGGTGCTATAGAATGAATCCTAGCAAAGAGGAGGTCGTCAAAGAGTTCGAGAAGTGCACCGACTGTTTCGCTTGCCTCAGGCACTGCCCCTCCTACCAGGGGTTCGAGAAGGGGTTCCTCAAGGGGCTGTCGAAGTCCCTCAAGGAGGGCACGGTGGACGTGGACGATGCCATCGTGGCCTACAGGTGCACGTTCTGCGGCTTCTGTGAAACGCAGTGCCCCTACGACGTCAGCGTCAAGGACCTGATGTTGGCCGTGCGCGAATCTTACGTCGCCAGCGGCCAGGGGCCTCTGGCCGCACATACGCCGCTGTACGTGAACAGGAAAGTGAACTTCTTCAGCCTCCTCGACGGCTCGGCCCACAGGAAGATCGATTATCCCGAGCACGCCGACAGGGTCTTCTTCCCCGGGTGCTCCCTAAGGGGATACAGGCCTGAACTGATGGAGAAAGTGGGCCATCTGCTGGGAGACCCATATATCATGAAATACGAGTGCTGCGGGAAGCCCCTCAAGATAATCGGCGCGAGGAAGGAGTATGAAGAGCACCACAAATCCGTGGTTGAACTCCTTGAGAGGCTCCAGCCCAATGAGATCATTACTGCCTGCCCCAATTGCTATAACAACTTCAAGCCCGACATCGGATTTGCCAAAGTTACATTCGCGGCCGAGGCGCTCCTGGACACCTTGGCTCCTTCCAAACCTGGGGGCCGAACGGACCTGGGGACCGTGGCGATACATGACTCCTGCCCCTACAGGCAGAACCCTGAGCTCTTCGACGTCTCCAGGAAGTTCGTGGACACATTCTACGGGGGGAAGCGGGTCGAGATGAAGTACTCCCGGGACTCGCTCCTGTGCTGCGGAGCGGGAGGGGCGGTGAGCTATGCTAACGAGAGCTTGGCCAAGGAAGGAGCGAGGGTGAGAACGAGGGACGCTAAGGAGCATGGCGCGGACACCATCGTCACCTTCTGCAATTCGTGCGGCGTCCAGCTCGGCGCCGTCACCAAGGAATCAGGAGTCAGGGTCGTTCATGCCTTTGACCTTCTCGAGCAGGGGAGCTTGCCTGACTACGAATCCATCTATAGGCGTAGCAAGTCGCAGTTCAGCGGCCTCTGCCTTGTGGAGAACCTCGTGAGGTTGTCCGCTCAGGTTTGATTCAAACCCCCGCACTGGGGCCGTTCTTGCGAGGCAGGACCGAAACCAAGAGCGTCTGCCCCGTCTGCCTCCAGCCTGTATCGGCGACGCTGACCGAGGAGGGCGGCAGGATCTACATGGAGAAGACCTGCGAGAAACATGGGTCCTTCCGGGCTCTAGTCTGGAGCGACAGCGGGATGTATTTCTCCTACAAGGAGATGTTCGACATTAACCAAGCAGGAGAGATGAAGGATGCGTGCCCTTTCGAATGCGGCCTGTGCGAGTCGCATGAGCAGGGGACATGCGTGGCCATCGTCGAAGTTACGAACCGGTGCAACCTGAGATGTAAGGTGTGCTTCGCGGCATCGAATGAAGGAAGGAGGGAGGAGCCTTCACTGGAAGCCCTGGCAGAAGAGTTCAAGACCGTAGTCGACAACGGTGGCGCGACCCGCCCCGTCCAGCTGTCGGGAGGAGAGCCGACGACCCGAAGAGACCTCGCAGAGATCGTCAGCATGGGGAGAGAGATGGGCTTACGCCACATCGAAATCAATACGAATGGGGTGGCTCTTGGAAACAACCCGTTGGTGGCCGAAAGGCTGGCCGAGGCCGGAGTGAGTGCCATCTATCTGCAGTTCGATGGCCTCGATGACAGAGTGTACCGGAAGCTCAGAGGTATCGACCTCCTTGACGTCAAGATGAAAGCCCTCGAGAACTGCAGGAGGAGCCATCTGGCAGTCGTGCTAGTGCCAGCGGTTGTAAAGGGAGTTAACGATGGACAGCTTGGCGACCTCATAAGGCTCGCCGCGGCCAGAGAAGAGATCAAGGGAGTCAACTTCCAGCCAGCCACCTACCTTGGAAGGTTTCCCGACGACCTGAAGAACTCCGAGGACAGGACCACTATCCCCGACGTCGTCCGGGCCATCGAGGCCCAGACCGGGGGTGAAGTGGCGGCTAGGGACTTCTTCCCTATACCGTCGCTTCACCATTCCTGTTCAGCCGTGACCCTCGCCCTCGCAGGAGAGGAGGGGCTAATCCCCCTTTCAAGAATCGTGGACGCCGTTGATGTCGTGAACCGCCTCGAGAATCCGTGTTGCACGGTCACCAAGGCCATCCCCAAGCTCTGGGACGTTTCGAATGAAAGGGAGACGTTCGACAGGCTCAGGAGGTATCTTGCGGGTTTGGGCCTGGAAATCGAGGGAGCTGAGTCAAAGAAGATACTTTCCATCTCCATGATGGCCTTTCAAGACGGCTGGACGCTCGACGTCGAGAGGATGAGGAGGTGCCGCGTCCACATAATCAGGCCGGGGGGGCAGCTTGTGCCCTTCTGCGCGTATTACCTCGCAGATCGCGACGGCAGACGAATCTACTAAGGGGGCGGATGTTACCATGTCGTTTCCCGTCGAGCCTTCGGCTGCCATTGACAAAGCCACCGTAAAGGAAGGCTATGACACTCTGATGAGCCGAGTTTACGAGTTCATCACCTGCTGGTTTCTGGGGCCCTTGATTGCCAGGTCCCACACGACCCTGTTGAGGGCGCTGGGTGATTCGAAGCCCTCCAGGTTGCTCGACTTGGGTTGCGGCACCGGCACGCTTTTGCGCTTGGTCGGCGAAGGCCATCCGGACCTGATGGTTGGGCTGGATTTCTCCATTGAGATGCTCGAAAGGGCTAGTCGAAAGATCGAGCGGGCTGGCCAGAAGGAAGCGAGCGAATTCGTGTTGGGAGACGTGGAAGCGATGCCGTTCAGAGACTCAAGTTTTGGAGCCAGCACATGCACGGGGACCTTGAGGTTCCTCCCCAATCCGGCCCTAGCAATGCACGAGACCTTCCGCATCCTCAAAGAAGACGGCCACCTGGGAGTGAGGGAGATGGCTGGCGGCGACGAGCCCAGAAGGATTCGACACATCCCACTTCCTTTCAAGAGCAGCTTCGTCGTGTGGAGGCTGCTCCCCGACCGAACGTTGGAGTTGCTTCTCAGGGCAGCGGGTTTCGAAGGGGTGAGCTCCTTTCGAGGTGGGAGCGTCCCTCAGTTCGTCATTGCCATGGGGCCGCCGCTCAGGAAGTACGTATTTTTCTTCGGGACCAAGCCCGTGAGCCAACCGAGTGAGGAACCGATCACAGAGCCTTTGGCGATCTCGGATTGTGGACTTCAGGCGTAGGCTTGGACTTGCGAATGGGCGCGCTCGAAGTCGTGAGATGGAGACAGGACTCGAATCATTCAACTGAATCCTGGTGCGACCTTAGATTCAGCAACCGGGCGCATCGACTGCGGAGCCTCCGCAAGGTTTAGAGTGAAGCGATTGTGGCACCAATGGTGTGCTAATCGCGGTTCACGTGAGCACCAACGCAAGGGAAGCCAATGTAGTCAGAATAGGCGAAAACATCTTCGAAGTGAAAGTGGACGAAAGGGCTGTAGAGGGCCGGGCCAACAAGAGGCTTGTGGAGATTCTGGCCAAGCACTTCAAGGTCCCTAAGTCAAGAATCCGCCTTGTGAGTGGGGCGAGATCCAGAGACAAGGTTCTCGAAATTGTCATCTGATGGAGACCGTTAACTCGTCTGCACGGTCAAAGCACTTCTATGCGCAGTTCATCTGGGCGGTAACCACTTACAGCGTTGGCGACCGACGCCGACACGGTCACTGAACTCAAAAGTAGGAAAGGTGCGTCTTCGCGGCGGCTTCCGTTATCCTTCGGATCTCCGCCTGCGTGAGCCTCCAGCCTGTGGCCCCTGCGTTCTCCTCCGCCTGCCTGGGCTTCTTCGCTCCAGGAATGGCCACGACCCCACCTCTGCTCAGCAGCCAGTTCAAAGAGACCTGGGCCATGGTCTTGCCCCGCTTTGACGCCACCTCTCTCAACGCCTCCAAGAGGCCTTCCGCCTCCTTCAGGTTGCGAGAGTTGAAGAGCTTCCCATCCACCCTGACCGGGTCCTTCGGCACCTTCCCCGTCGAGTACTTCCCAGTGAGCACGCCTTTCGCCAGCGGGCTCCATGCTATGACCGAGATCCCCTCCTCCATGCAGTAGGGAAGGACTTCAGCCTCGACCTCCCTTTGCAGCAGGTTGTACCTCACTTGGTCGGAGACGATATCCAGGCCGTCCAAGAGCTCGCGAGCTTCCTTGAGGTCCCTGACCGCGAAGTTGCTCACCCCCACCGACCTTACCTTCCCGTCCCGGTGCAGCTTCTTCAATCCCTCCATCGTCTCCCGGAGGGGGACCTGCTCCCAGGGGTCCGTCCAGTGCATCTGATAGAGGTCGATTTCGCTGATGCCTAGCCTGGACAGGCTGGCATCGCAGGCCTTCAGGAGGTCGTCGTAGTGAAGATGCTCCCCGTGGAACTTCGTGGCGACGACGAAGTTGTTGCGCCCATACTCCTTCAACGCCCTCCCAACGACCTCTTCAGAATGGCCGCTGCCGTAGAGTTCGGCCGTATCGATGAGGTTGACCCCCAGCTCCGACGAGCGCCCTATGGCCTCGATGATGGAGGAATCGGTGAAGTCGTCCCCCCATTCCTTTCCGCCGGCCTGCCAAGCGCCGAACCCTATTACCGACACTTTCGGTCCCGTCCTCCCCAACCTGATGTATTTCACGTCGACCCGAAGTTTCCATGCCGCCCTCGTTCATATATATTGACTCTCGAAGTCGGCCGCGTGGGCTTGGACCCGCGAAATAGGCCCTGCTGAGTCTCGCGAGGAGGCGCTTGGGTCTCGCAGCGGTTCCGAACCCTTTTATCCGCGTCCTTCCCAAACGGAAACGATTCTCTTGGGCGAGGAGAGGAAGCTGGCGGCCATTGTCTTCACAGACATGGTGGGATACACGGGGCTCTCCCAGAGGGACGAGAGGCTTGCCCTCCAGCTCCTGGATAGACACAACGAACTCATGAGGCGTGTCCTCTCCCGCCACCGCGGGAGGGAGGTTAAGGCCATGGGCGACGCCTTCCTGCTGAAGTTCGGGAGCGCACTCGACGCGACGGAGTTCGCCGTGGACGCTCAGGACGAGCTGCGCAGGATGAACTCTTCGGAGCCCCCTGAGAGGAACATCTTAGTACGCATCGGGATCCATGTGGGCGACGTTGTAGAGCGTTCGGGGGACATCCTGGGAGACGCCGTGAACGTCGCCTCGCGGATCTACCCGCTTGCCGACCCGGGGGGGATTTGCCTCACCGAGGAGGTCTTCCTGCAGGTAAGGAACAAGCTCCCCTTCAAGTTCGAAGAGCTTCCCAAGCAGAGCCTCAGGCACGTGGAGTACCCGATGAAAGTGTACAGGGTGGTCTTCTCGTCTCAACAGGGAGGCGCCGGAGGAGCTTCTCCCAAGAACAGGCTCGCCGTCCTTCCGTTCACAAACATCAGTCCCGACCCCAGGGACGAGTACTTGGCGGATGGCATGACCGAAGAGATCATCACGGTCCTCTCTCAGGTCCAGGGCCTGAGAGTCATCGCCAGGGCCTCCGTAGACCGATACAGGGGAAGGGAGAAAAGCGTCTCCCAGATCGCCAAGGAGCTGGGCGTGGGCTCGGTCATGGAGGGGAGCGTCAGGAAGGCAGGGGACAAGGTCCGCGTGACGGTGCAGCTGGTGGACGCCGAGACCGAGGAGCACGTCTGGTCCGCGAGCTACGACCGGGAGCTCATCGACGTCTTCTCGATCCAGAGTGACATCGCGAAGATGGTCGCCGAGAACCTTAAGCTGAAGCTGCTCGACAAGGCGGAGGAGAGGATCGAGGGGCGGGCCCCTGAAGACGTCTCCGCCTATATGAAGTACCTCGAAGGGAGGACCCTGATGCAGAGCAGGACGAGGGAGGGCCTGAGGGGGTCCGAGCTGCTCTTCGAAGAGGCGCTCAGGCTGGACCCGGAATACGCGCTGGCCCACGCTGGGCTGGCCGACTGCGTCTACCTCCAGGGAGACTATCGCTACAGGCCCTTGCTCGACGCCATCGCGGTGGCCAGGCGGCACGCCTCGAAGGCTTTGGAGCTGAACCCGGACCTGGCGGAGGCCCACGCTTCGTTCGGTATTCTACTGATGCAGGACTATAGGTTCGCCGACTCCGAGAGGGAGTTCAGGACCGCCATCTCCCTGAACCCCAGCTACGCCACCGCCCACCAGTGGTATTCGTTATGCCTCGCTTCGCTGGGCAAGCTGCAGGAGTCGGTCGAAGAGGCCCTCCAGGCGGAGAGGCAGGACCCGCGCTCTCTCGTAGTGATCCTTAACGCGGCGGGCTTCCTGTTGGGCGTCGGCAGGCGTGACGAGGCGGAGGAGCACATCGCCAAGGCCATGGAGATAGACCCGAATAATCCGCTGGTTTGGGGGCACGAGGCATACCTCTCCGCCCTCAGAAAGGACTTCGACAAGGCGATAGAGTCGGAGAGGCAGGTGGTCGAGGCTCAGCCCGGGGACCCGGGCGTGAAGGCCAATCTGGCGTTCATCTATTCGCTGGCGGGACACGAAGCGGAGGCGCGTGCAATTCTTGAGGAGTTGAAGGCCCTCCCGGACGGCGCGTGGGAGAAGCCGGGCCTCCTTGCCTACGTCTACTACGGGCTGGGTGACCTCGATCAGGCGTTCGAGCAGGCTAGGTTGGCCGTCCACAACAAGAGCCTCAGCTTCAAGGGAATCAGGACGGACCCCAGTTTACAGAAGATGCTTGACGACCCCAGGTTTGGGGAGCTCCTCGCGGCGGCGGGCCTGCCCAGGTGACCCTGAGCTGGTGCCTCTCTAGGGGGCGACTAGACGAACATGAAAAGGGGGCCGGCGAAAGGCATCATCTGTGCCGGCAGCGCGGGAAGAGCACGAAGCGAGACGCTTCTGGATGAGCTCGCCTCCGTCGGAGGGAGTCGGCCTACGTTCGCCGGCCCTGCCAAACGCATATCTTCCTGAGCGTGGAAGGCCCGCCCGTTGGCCGCCGGGATGCCAGCCGAGGAGGTGGCTTCACGCCCAGCCCGCGGCTTCCTTTCGGGCATCCCCCAGCGGGTCCTCCTCCTCATCCTCGTGATGGCCGTCAACAACTTCGGCTTCAGTTACCTCTCCATAGTCCTGTCGGCCTACCTCCCCCAGCTGGGCGTCTCCCTCCTGACGGTCGGATTCATCCTCGGCGCCGAGGGCCTATCGATGGCGGTCCTGGCGATACCGCTGGGCATCCTCTCAGACCGGAGGGGGAGGAAGTGGATACTCATATTGGGCTCCATCGGGGCGGCGCCCGTCTTCTTCATGGTGGCCCTCACGCTCAACCCGTTCCTGCTCGTTCTTGCGGGGGTCATCGGCGGGTTCATGGAGGGGACCTACCTGTCGACCGTGAATGCGCTGATAGCCGACCAGACCACCGCGCAGAATCGGAACTCCGCCTTCGCCGCCTCCTTCGTAATAGCCGGTGGCGGTGCCAGCCTCGGGTCAGCCATACCATTCTTCATACCCTCCCTCGCGTCCGTGCTCTCATTGAGCGTGCGCTCGACCCACATCGGCTTCCTCCTGTTCTTCGGCGCCGTTTCGCTCGTCACCCCCCTTGCCCTCTTCCTGATCCTCCGTGACTACCACGAGACCTCGAAGCCCCTGGGGAGACTCTGGAAGGGGAAGAGCACGGCCAACCTCCTGAAGTTCTCCTCCATCAACAGCCTCATAGGCCTGGGGGCGGGCTTCATCATACCCCTGATCCCCACCTGGCTGCTGGTGAAGTTCTCCATCCCCGACACGTTCAGCGGCCCCATCCTCGCCTTCACATCCCTGACCATAGGCCTGGCGGCCGTCTTCAGCCCGAGGCTGGCGAGAGAAATCGGCATGGTGAACGCCATATCCCTGACGCAGGGCCTCTCCTTGGTCTTCATGGTCTCTGTCGCGTACGCCGGCAACCCGACCCTCGCCTGCTCCCTCTATATCGTGAGGGCCATACTCATGAACATGGCCTCGCCGCTTTCGGACTCCTTCCTCATGGGAATAGTCGCCCCTGAGGAGAGGGGCTTCGCCAGCTCCGTCAGCGCGGTCATCTACAGGCTGCCCAACAGCGTGACCACCATATTCGGCGCCGCCATCCTCAATTCAGGGAATTACGTCCTCCCCTTCCTTATCGCGGGAGGTTTCTACGCCGTCGCCATCCCTCTCTTCTACGCCGTGTTCAGGAGGACCACCCCCACCAGCTAGTCTCCGGGCGTAGGCTTGGACCTGCGAATGGGCCGGCTTTGCTCGTCCTTGTGTTATCGGAGACGATAGGTTAATTGAACGGGAGCAAGGCCGACCGGCCCTATAGCTGGCGTTCAGAAGCCGGTGATGCCCGAGACCCTGGCACTACGCCCGTCGGCAAGTCCACTGGCGGGAAGGCTTCACTTCAGCGTCTGGTCCAGCGGCACTGACCTGACCATCTCTCCCATCCCCACTAGGACCTCCTTGTCATCGGACTTGAGCACGAGGCCGTCCAGGAAGGTCGGCCAACCCACTGGGCTCCCGAAGAGATGGCTCGCGATAGCCATTATCTGAAGGTCGTGGGTCACGACCAGGGAGGTCTCTCCGGACGCGCAGACTCCAGGGTCGAAGAGATTCCCCAGGATCTCGGGTCCATATTTCTCGATTGGGACCATGGGGGTTTCGAGGCTCCCGCTCAGCCATCCCCTCACGGTCTCCTGCCAATTGTCCGAGAGTTGGGCGGCCTCATATCCGCGGCGGTCAGCGATTGGCGATTTCAATCGAAGGGTCCTTTGGTCGACCACCCTGCACCCTCCCCGTTTGGCACCCGTGGCGATCGCTCCTGCCGTATCGATGCAGCGCTGGAGACCCCAACCGTATACGCGAAGGTCAGCCGCTCTTAGCTCCTACGCAAGGGCCATCCCGAAGTCTTGGGCAGCTTCGACGCCCTGGCTGGTGATTCCGAGGCTATCCCAGCGGCTGATCGGCAAGTTGTCAAATGATGGCCTTTCAGAGTGCCTGATGACGATGAGCGTCTTGTCCCTTTCATCGAGATGCGCAACTAAGTCCAATACGTCATTGCCGTACAAGAGGCTCCTAGCCATGATTGAGGCATGCTGACGGGAGACTTACTGGCATTAAAAAATGTGCGGGTTAAGCTGGGCGAAGTCCATGGCCAGACACCGGATGTCGACAAGAGCGGGAATGAAAGAAGGAGAGTCAGGTCGGTTGACGAGAGTAACTGGTCCCTGCTGCAGGTCGGTGCGTGTGAATAGAAAGGCAATGTCGTCGTTGAGGCCTACTCCCTGAGCCTTCTCTCAACGAGCACCGCAAGGATGACCGCGGCGGCCAAGGGTATCCAGCCGGGCGAGAATTCCGAAGAAAGCGCTCAGAGGCGATCAGCCATCATTTCGCTGAGGCTCGCAAGGAACCGCTGAGAGCTCGACGCCCAGTCTACCCTTTCTCGCACGGTGGCGAGGGCGGTCTCCCCCATCCCGTTTCGCAGCCCTTCCGATTCCAGGAGCGTCTTGACCTTCCGGGACAGTTCCACAGAGCTCCCGACCGGGAAGAGGAAGCCGTCGACCCCCTCCTCGATCCACTCGAGGTTCCCAGGTATGGATGTTACCACGGGCACAGCTCCCAGCGCCATGGCTTCGAGCAGGCTGGAGGAGGTCCCGTCTGAACGGGACGTGGACACGTAGACGTCGGATGCCCCGACGTAATCGAGCAATTCACCCCTCGTCAGATGGCCCAGGAACATAGTCCTGCCGGCGACGGCCAGGGAGGATGCCCTGAACTTCATGGCACGGGTGAGCCTCCCCGCCCCGGCGATGAGGACGACGACGTCGGGGTGGCCGGATACGATGTCCGGTATGGCCTCGATCATGGTAAGCGGGTCGTGGACAGGGTCGTGGGCTCGGTCGAAGATGACCACCTCTCTGCCCTTGAGGCCCAGTTTCTCCTTGCAGGCCTCCTTGGCGGCCATGTGGCCCTTCACATACTCCAGATCGAATCGAGGAAAGGAGACCACCTTCCGAGCTTGAGCTCCCAATCCGACGACCGCCTTTAGCTCCGCCCGGCTGTCGACATAGATGCGGCTGGAGCCCTTGATGGCCTGAGAAGCCATCACCCTCAGCGGGGGATAGCTAGGATGGATCAGCACGTCCGAACCCCAGGTCACAAGACCGTACGGGCGGATGCCGGCGGCGTACGTGCAGACGCCGTACGTCGTGGCCCAGCAGGCCAAGGTCAGATCGGCGTCCAGAGGGACCGGAGGGAATTTCAGCCTGAAGGTCCGGAGGGGGGAGAGGAGCAGGGCTTTGACCATGTCATGGACAGGTAGCTCCAGCGGGGGGCCTCCCAAGAAGACCGTCCTCAGCCCCGTCTGGCGCGCTATAGAGGAGGCACCGCTCCTGCTGAAGGTGCCGAAGACGACGTCGAAATGGCCCTTTAGGAAGTTGAGGAAGAAGAGGTCATAGAGGCTCTTCCCATCGTGAAGGTACAGAAGTCTCCTTCGGGGCAAATGCTCAGCCTACATCCCCTGCTCCGTCCGTGGAGACATGAACTGCTGAAGGGTTTCCCTGGTCTCTATTTACCCCCGCATCTTTCGAACTGTTCTAGAAAAGCCGAACTCTACGATGAAGTCTTAAAGGCATGAGGAAGATTCAGCGCGGCTGCGCTTCCCGACAGGGACGTGTTTGAACAAATGATAACGACCCCGTCTTACCTGTTGCTGCCAGAAAGAAACCGGTGTCATCGGCCGCCCATGTTGGACGTAGGCTTGGACCTGCGAATGGGCTTGATTCAATATTTAGTTTGCTCAACCTGTAGGTCGGACAAACGGAGAAGGCCCTTTCGAGGGCAATCCTGCAAACCTATCGCCGCTGGAAAGGATTACGATATCCTCAAACTACTTGTCTTACTTGATCTCACTCCGGTCGGACATGGGTGAGGGAGCATGGCATCTCCAAGCACGGTCGAGCGAAGACCCCTTTAGGACGAACTCAAATCGTGGAACACATCCAAACTTCAGTAATGTATAAATCGGATATTATCCCGGCACAGATGGGTTCTAGAAGGTTCCTTTGAAAGCCAGTGAACCGTTCGTTGAAGCTTTTGTGAAAGGGTATACACACTTTGATGGCGAATCCTCCAAACACCTGGGTAACCCCCGGCTGCGTTTGCTCGCGCTCTCAGTGCTGGTTGTGGCTATCCTCTTGGCGAGCATGGCCACGATGGTCTACTCCTCATCAAACCCCGGCAGCCCAGTTCTGACGATATCGAACAGCATCGCCGAACCCTCCGCCGTCACCTTCGACAAGTCCGGCAACCTCTGGGTGGCCGACGCCCAGACTGGTGAGGTCTTCGAGTTCACTCCGCCTTACACCGGGGCCCCCGCTCTGACGATATCGAACAGCCTCGCTGAACCCTTCGAC
>Ga0187881_10003692_pt1 | contig 13030 bp, 11 predicted proteins | sample June2016WEW_19_1_2_FD_133017 | JGI IMG/M metagenome (GOLD analysis project Ga0187881, IMG submission 133017) | Peatland microbial communities from SPRUCE experiment site at the Marcell Experimental Forest, Minnesota, USA - June2016WEW_19_100 | ecosystem: Environmental > Terrestrial > Soil >...
CCACGCGCACCCCGCGGTGGCGGCCCATCACCGTCGGCCTGACCACCTTCATTTCGGATGCGGGGCCGGAGAACCAGCTCATCATGGCCGGGGCCGTCATCGCCACTCTGCCTGTCGTTCTTCTGTACTTCCTTGCGCAGAAGCAGTTCACCGAGGCCATCGCGAGAAGCGGGATCAAGGGGTGAGGAGAAAAGGAGCGAACATGAGAACGGTCATACTGGCTTTGATTGCGCTGTGCGCGCCCATGATGCTGCCGGCACAGGATGCTTCCCTTGCAAGCGTGGATCCCAGCGGCGCCAGCGTCACCTTCTGGTATCAGCATTCCGGAGACCGCGACAAAGCAATGCAGGCGATGCTGAATGAGTTCAACTCCAGCAACCCGTGGAAGATCGCGATCCGCGGGGAGTACGCGGGGCCCTACGATCAGATCTACAACAAGATGATCACTGCGATCGCCGCGGGGAAGCCGCCCGAGCTCGTTGTGGCCTACCAGAACCAGGCTGCCACGTACGCTGATGCGCTGGTGGACCTCAACCCGTACGTGCACGATCCGAAGTGGGGAATCGAGGGCGAGATCGGGGACTTCTTCAAGGGGTTCATCAACCAGGACGTCGCGGCCCAGCTGGGCGGAAAGAGGCTGGGGTTCCCGCCAAACCGTTCCATCGAGGTGCTGTACTACAACGAGGCGATGCTGAGAGCTGCGGGGATCAGCACCCCTCCCCGCAGCTGGGACGAGTTCGCCGCGGACTGCCGCCGGGTAACCGGCCGGACCGGCGACACCTACGGCTATGCGCTGGACAGCCTGGATGCATCGCATATCTTCTCCTTCGTGATATCCCGCGGAGGCAGCTTCACGACGCCCGACGGCAAAGGCTATGCCCTTGATTCCCCGCAGACGAGGGAGTCGATGCTCTTCATGCGAAGGCTGGTTGCGGGAGGCTGGGCGCGGAAAATCGCCAAGAAGTTCGATGACCAGAGCGAGTTCGGAAACGGGAAGAGCGCGTTCACGATGAGCTCCACCTCGGGCCTGACGTTCTACGATGCCGCAGTGAAGGCGGGGAAGAACGGCGTGTTCCCCTGGAGCATCGCCCCCGTCCCGCAGTCCGTCCCTTCCGGCGCGCCGGCCATCGACCTGTACGGGGCCAGCGTCAGCGTTCCAAAGTCGACGCCCCAGAAGCAGCTCGCCGCATGGCTTTTCATCAAGTGGTTCTCAGAGCCACGGCAGCAGGCGGCGTGGACACACGTCTCCCTCTATTTCCCCGTGCGCAAGGCCGTGGAGCCGCTGATCCGCGACATCTTTGCCTCGGACCCGAGATTCGCCACGGCGTGGGAGCTGCTCAAGAGCGCGGACCTCAGGTCCGAACCTTCCTTCGCCGGGTACGACCTCGTGCGGGATGCAATCAGCGCTGCGTACAACCGTGTCCTCGACGGCGCTGATGCGGATTCCACCCTCAGGGACCTGCAGGCCCAGGCGCAGAAGATACTGAGGGATTCCTCTCCCTAGGAGTTGTGGTCTCCAAGAGACAGGGCGATGGCACCTCTGACGCGGACAGACACGTCTGCCGGATATCGCGCTTCGCGCGATCCCCCCTAGGACTATTTCAGCGCAGCGGCCAGGGCCCTTTCGTAGGACGGCTCCTTTTCGATCTCGGGCACCTGCTCCGTGTAGAGAACCTTGTTGTGCTCATCCAGGACCACGACAGCCCGCGAGAGGAGGCCGGCCAGGGGACCGTCCACGATCTCCACTCCATAGGCGACGCCGAACTCCCGTCCTCTCATCTGTGACAGGGTCGCCATTGTGCGGATCCCGGCCGCCTCGCAGAAGCGCTTCTGTGCAAAGGGCAGATCGTTGCTGATGGTCAGAACTGCGACGTCTTTCAATTCCGCAGCTTCTGCATCGAATCTCCGCGCCGATGCGGCGCAGACGCCTGTGTCCAGGCTGGGCACGATGTTGAGGATCTTCCGCCTGGCTCCGAAGCTCGCCAGGCTCACATCGGTCAGGTCAATCCGCGTGAGCTTGAAATCAGGGGCCCGTGATCCGATTGCCGGCAGTCGTCCCCGCGTCTGTATCGTTTTCCCCTGGTGGGTGATCTCGGCCATGGAACTCTCCTTCCTCCAAAGGTACCGGCGCGCCTCCGGCAGGGTCAAGAAAAGCGCGGCGGTCACGGCGGTCATGGTCCGATTGACAATAAAAGCTTTTCCCACGTAGAATCTTGCGGTGTCTGGGGCCGCCGGCTAGGAGTGTCTCACGGGTCCGGGCGTAAGCCGGCGCGGGTCAAGGGGAGGGGAGCATGGAGAAAGTGCAGAAAAGAGAGGGGCTCGTCTGCATCTGCGCGGAATGCAAGAAGGTGATCAAGGTTGTCGGCGATGTTTCTCAGGAGGCGGCTCCCCTGGTGAGCCACGGAATCTGTCCCGAGTGCGCGGAGATCCTCTACGGGGACCTGTTCAGGGCGCACCGTCCCCCTGCTCTCTGAGGGCCGGTCACACCACCCCGCGCGGGAGCAGAAGGCTTGATGCGCGTGACGATCTCATAGTTGATCGTTTCCGCCCACTCTCCCATCGTCTCCGCGCTGATCTATTCGTCTCCCGATCTTCCCAGGAGGACCACCTCGTCTTCCAGGCGCGCGTCCGGAACGTCGGTGAGATCAATCATGCAGAGGGGTCCACACGGCAGCCACCCGGCTATTTCTTCCACGCATTTCAACTCGGCGGACTGCAGGAGGGTCGCCATCCGGGCCACCCCTGGCCATTCGCGTTCGACTTGATGACGGCGCATGCCGCGGTGCCTGTGGCGCTGCCTTTTCGCATCTCCCTCAGGTTGTGCTCGGGAGCTTTCCCGTCGATCTCCACCCAGACAAGGCTGCTCGTTGATCCTCCGTCCAGAGGGCACCGACCGCACGGCGCCGGGCGTCAGTTCTTGCTCTTGTCCACCAGGCGGTTCTTCGCGATCCACGGCATCATGGACCGCAGCTTTTCCCCCACCTGCTCCATCTGGTGCGACGCCCCTGCTTCGCGCATGGCCAGGAACTTCTTGCGTCCGCTCTTGTTCTCCGCCATCCACGCCTTGGCGAACTGGCCGCTCTGGATCTCGGCAAGCACTTTCTTCATTTCCTTCTTGGTCTGCTCGTTGATGATCCGGGGGCCAACCATGTAGTCTCCATACTCGGCCGTGTCGGAGACCGAGTAGCGCATCAGGGAAAGTCCGCCTTCGTAGATGAGGTCGACGATGAGCTTCATCTCGTGGATGCACTCGAAGTAGGCCATCTCGGGGGCGTAGCCGGCCTCCACGAGGGTCTCGAAGCCCGCCTGCATGAGGTGCGTCACGCCGCCGCACAGCACGTTCTGCTCCCCAAAGAGATCTGTCTCCGTTTCCTCCCGGAATGTGGTTTCGATGACGCCAGCCTTTGCCCCGCCGATGCACAGGGCGTACCCCAGAGCGGTCTCCTTTGCCTTGCCTGTGGCGTCCTGGGAAATGGCGATGAGGCATGGAACGCCGAACCCCAGCTCGAACTGACGCCGCACGGTGTGCCCAGGGCCTTTCGGGGCGATCATGGCCACGTCCACGCCGGCCGGCGGAACGATCTGGCCGAAATGGATGTTGAATCCGTGGGCGAAAAGGAGAGTCTTTCCCGGGGTCAGCCCCTGTTGAATATCGCTCTTGTACACATCGCCCTGGAGGTGGTCCGGGATGAGCATCATGATTACCTCAGCCCATTGGGCCGCCTTTGCCGTGTCCATCACCGTGAGCCCGGCTTCACTTGCCTTTTTCACGGAAGGGCTGCCGGGGCGCAAACCGACGGCGACCTCAACTCCGGAGTCCCGCAGGTTGTTCGAGTGGGCGAAACCCTGGCTGCCATACCCTATGACGGCCACCTTCTTGGAGCGTATCCATGCGGACTGGATGTCTTTCTCATAGTAAATGTTCATTTTTCGCCCTCCTCGCGTTTGCGAGCGATGGTACTTGTCTGAGCGAAAAAGTCAACAATAGATCGCCGCCTAGTTCTCCAGGATCGTGATCTCCACCCTGCGGTTCTTTCTGCGGCCCTCGTCGGTGGAATTGTCGCCAATGGGAACCCGGGCGCCCATGCCGCGGGCCGTTATCTGCTCCGCAGTTCGCGCGCCCAGGGAGAGAAGGTAGTTTGCGACAGCACGCGCGCGCTGGTCGGAGAGGTTCTGATAATCCTCCTCCGTGTAACCGGGCGCGCGCGCAGTGTGCCCTGTGACAGCGATGTCCCTGTCGGGGTACTTCTTCAGTATTTCGGCGATGCGTTGGATCTTGTCCTGCTCCGACGGGAGAAGCGAGTCAGAGTTGGGGGGAAAATTGATGTTTTCCAGAGTGATCGTCACTCCCTGGTCCGTCGGTTTGACCGTTACATCAGGGATTCCCTGTTTCTGGATCTCCTGCTGGATTTCCCCTGCCACCCGGCTGCGGTCCAGGGGCTGTGCCTCCACCAGCTCACCGTCGGCCTTTCCGGCATACTCCACCTCGTCTCCCGTGTTGAATGAGAAAACGAAGTCGAAGTCCTCCGTGTAGTACACTGGTCTTCGATTCGCCAGATCCCACCAGTAGCGCTGGTGGGAGTAGCCGGCAATCCTGACCGGGTACATCCCCGTTGTCCCCTGCGGCGGGACCACAGCATGAAAGATCTCGTAGCCGATCGTGATGACAGCGCAGGCAACGCCGTTGCGTGTCTCGTTGCCCGTGTACGCATAGTTCGCCGTGACAGGAAAGCTGAACGGCTGAGGGATCCCGAAGCTGTTGCGCAGGTCGTGCGTCTCGCTTCCCTGCGCTACCCATGACTGGCCCGGCTGCACGTCGCCTTCGGGAAACAGAGGAACGTCCCGGACCACAGGCATGAAATAGGAAGGGTCAATGGTATAAGCGCCTCGCCCGTCCCGCCAGAACTCCGAGGTATAGTCCTCGCTCCACTGATACGTGCGTTGGGAGCCGTACGCCCGTTCCGAGGTCTGGAACGTCACGACGTTGTAGCCCGCGTCACCCCGGGTGTCGGTCACTTCCACCGATATCTTGTTGAGGATATCCGCGTCGTGGGAAAAGCGTCCGTTGATCGTGACTCCCTCGTGGACGCGCGAAACGATGCGGTATTTCTCTCCCTTTGTGTACGCGAAACGGAACGCCTCGGCGCAAAGGACCCCTCCTGCCGCGACAAGGAGCAGGAGGCCGAGTGAGATCTTCTTCACCATGGATCACCTCTTCCGCGCAGTGCACCGGCTCCAACGCATCGTGCTTTTCCTTGACACCCCCCTCCCATTCCGCTATCTTGGGGAAAATATCGATGCATTCCGATGCCAATCAGTCACAAGCCGAAATCCTCCAAGTCCTGAAGAAGGCGGGGTTCCCTCCCCCCTCTGCAATTCTGGAAAAGCTGGCCCCCCTCATTCTCAAGGGCCGTGATGTCGTGGCGGAGCCGGCCCTGGGTCAGGACGCCCTGCCCGGCTTCATCCTCCCTCTTATTCTCGGCCTCCGTGGAGCAGGGCTTGCGCCTCATGCCCTCCTGCTCATGCCCAGTGCGCAGGAAGTGGGTAGGGTATCACAAGCGGTCAGCCGTTTCACGCGCGTCGTCAGGGACGCGCCGGCATTTGTGCCCCTGGGGGAGATTGAGGACGCCCGGCGGGAACAGAGGCGTCTGGAGAAGGGGGCAACCATCGTTGCGGGCACCACAGAGCGAGTGATAGATCACATCCGCCGCGGAAGCCTGGGCATCGGTGAGCTGGCAGCGGTGGTGGTCCAGGAGCCGGAGGGAGAAGCGCGCGCAGATTTCGTCAAGGACGTTCAATTCATCTTTGCCCGGCTCTCAGGAAGACACCAGACCGTTCTTTTCAGCGCGCTTCCTCCAGGACAGGAGAGCGAGCTCGCAGCTCTCCTCCACCATCCCGTCGTTGTGACCGCCGCCCCGTCAGCGGGTCCGGCCCCATCGCCGGAGAGGGAAGACCTCGTGTTCGAAGTCCCTGCGGGCGACAAGATCCAGGCGCTTGCCCGCGTCCTTCTGGGACGCAGGATACAATCCGCTCTCGTGCTGTGCTCCCCGCGGATGGACCCGCAGGGGATCGCCCGGGCCCTCAGACAGCGCATGCTGCAGGCGGTGGCGTGGCCTCCTGGCCCGGCGGCCGTGCAGGGCCAGCGGGGGAGAATGCCCCGAGCCGGCGGGGAGAGGGCGTCCGTTCTGGCTGCGCTCGCAGGCAGGAAGGCGGATGTCGTTGTGGGCTCGTCGCTGCCGGAGGGATTCGCGCCCTCTCACGTGGTGTATCTCGACGTTCCCGCCGGCGGGAGCAAATCCGTCCGGTGGACCTCCAAAGTCATCGCTCTTCTCAATCGCGGCCAGGAGAGGGAAATCTCACGGCTGCAGGAGGCGACTGGTGTGACGCTGAAAAAGCAGGATCTTCCGACCGACAACGAGGTCGTGACCGGTTCCATTGACCGCATTCTCCGAAGCCTGAAAGACGACAAAGAGAGGGTCGAGCTGGCGCGGTTGAGGTCCCTCATCCGCCGCCAGGTTCCGCTGCTGCAACGTCCGTTGTTCATGGCCTATCTGCTGAAATCATTTCTTCCCCCGGGATCGGCGGCCCTCGGGGTCCGGACCGCGCAGGACGCGGCTGGACGCGCATTCACAGGCGCCCGCGAGGCGCCGGGTCGGGAGGCCGCCCCTGCCCAGGGACGGTTGGCAGCGGCTTCGCGAAGGACCGCGGAGGGCGGCGCAGAGGCGGGAAGACCTGCACGGGGAAGGTTCGGCCGGAGCGTCGAGGTCCCGCGTCCCGCAGAATCAGCCCAGGAGTTCACCCAGCTCTTTGTCAGCATCGGAAGGAACAGGCGCGTCTATGCCCGCGAGCTTGCGGAATTGTTCACGGACAAGCTGCAGCTTGGCGCGCATGAGCTCGGCAGCGTGCGGGTGTTCGACAAGTATTCGTTCGTCGACATCAAGGCGGCGCGCGCGGATGAGGCCATCAGCCGCTTGTCCGGCAGCGAAGTGAAGGGCAGGACCATCACGGTCAACTACGCCAAGAAGAAGGAAGAGAAAGAGCAGCATTGATGCCGGCGGACCTTCTGGAGAGTCACGGCGCGGCAAGCGGCCTGCTCCCATTCCAGGTCCCTTTGACCGGAGCCATGGAGATCGAGATCGGCTGCGGCAATGGGCACTTCCTCTGCGAGTACGCAGCGGAGAAGCCGGGCGTTACTCTTGTCGGCATCGACATCAAGAAGAAGAGGTGCGCCAAGGCGCGTGAAAAGGCGGAACGCCGGCGATACCGCAATATCGTCATTGTCAACGCAAGCGCTCAGGAAGTGCTTCGAGACCTGCCCGACGCCTCTGTGGATGCATTCCACGTGTATTTCCCTGATCCCTGGCCGAAGAGCCGGCACCGGAAGAGAAGGTTCTTCACCATGGAAAACCTGCGCCGCATGCATCATCTGCTCAAGGAAGGGGGCAGGGTCCATTTCGGAACGGATTTTTTCGATTACTACATCCAGGCAAAAGTGCTGGTGGCGCTTCATCCCGGGTTCGCTATTGCGGAAGAATCAGCCCCAGCCGCCGTCCTCTCATCCCTGTACGGGCGGAAGTTCGCGGGGGCGAGCAAACGCATCCATATCTTCTCCGCGGTCAAAGAGGCCTCAGCGGATGAGCAACGACAGCAGGATGAACATGAGCGGGACGTTGATGGCGGCATTGAAAATGATGAACAGAGCTGAGACGATGGCATACGAGGATGCCATGCGGCCGCTCCTGGCGGAAATGAACTCCGGGTCTCCGTTCAGGAGCACGAGCTCAGCCATGGGATCTTCAGGCTTCGACAGCACAAATCTGTTGCCTTCGACACGATACCCGCCGAATGCAACGCATTCCGCGCCCGGGGCGCCGGACGGCCGGGGGTCTGAGCGTCGCTGAGGCAGGTCGACGTCGATGGTCCTGATGCCGGCCGGAAGAGCCACTGTCCGTCCGTCCGCAGTGAGCAGGCTGCCGCCCGTTGAGCCTTGGGCGGACTGCTCCGCGTTCGTTCCCCTGATCATGATGTACCCTTCCCGGTCGGGCAGCATCGTCGTCCGCCGTATGCCGTCTCCATCCGAGGCCGGAGGGAAATACCGCAGGGGCAGGCGGACGATGTCCCGCTGAACTCTCATGAGCCGCGCCCTTTTCCAGAATCGTCGGTAGGCGAAGTAGAGGGGAAACCCCGGGGGGAGAAACGGGGACACGGGGGCAAGACCTGCGGCAAGCGCCACAAGGGCCAGGATCCTCGACTCCGGGAGCGCCAGAAGCGAATAGGCGAGCAGGATGAGCGTGAGGGACCCGATGGCAACCGAGGGAAGGGTGAAGGGGTTCATGTACTCGTTCCGCTGCCGTCCTCCCCTGATGGCTGATTCGACGATGTTCTCTCGGGGACAGTCGTGAATGACGACGAGCAGCCGGGCCCGCCCATATCCCCGAAACACTCCACGGCCCTCCTCGGAAAAGAGCGCGCCTCCAACAAAGACAGGCGTGCCTTCCGGGAGGGAGAAGATCCTGCTCCACGGCATGCTGCGCAGCTCGGTGTCCTCCGCGGCGGACGCGCCGCTGCCTGTCTGACCGCCATCTTCCGGAATCAGGTAGACGTGGACGTTCATGAGGTCTGCCGCAACCGAGAACCGGCCGTTGGTGATCCAGATCCTGTGCTCTCCCTGGATGGCCTCGAGCGTGCCGAAGAAGCGGAACAGGCCGATGAAGGCGTTTCGCTCGCGGCCCACCGCGTGTGGCGTCGCGGTTGGATAACGCGACACCTCGCGGATAGTCTGGCGAAAGACCCTCCAGCGTCCGCGGACGCGAAACGCACCCACCCCGGGGAATGCGGCGTAAAAGAGCAAAGCGATGGCCAGGATGAGGACGAGATGCCACATCATATCGCGTATTGATAAAGCCCGGCGAATCCTTTAGGCTGGAGTATATCATGGTGGAAAGAGTTGTCGTAGGTCCGTGGAAGACAAATTGTTATATCTATTCCAGCACCAAGAAAGAATGCATCATCATCGATCCGGGAGGGGACGAGGAGGAGATTGCCTCCCGCGTTGACGTGTTGAACATGGTGCCTGTCGGCATTGCCCTCACGCATGGTCACGTGGACCACCTTGCGGCGCTGGGCAAGCTGCAGTCCAGCTACAACAACCGCGGGTACGCTCTCCCTATCGCCATCAGCTCGGCTGACCGCCGCTTCCTGGGGAGCGGCGCCCTGGAAACGCACAAGGAAAGCCTCAAGGTTCATGAGCTGGACGAGCAGGCCTTCTTCACGGGGGATACCCCTGAGCTGCCGAAGGCGGACGTGAAGCTCAAGGAGGGAGACCGCGTCTTCGACATGGACCTCGCGGTCATCGAGACCCCTGGCCACACACCGGGAAGCCTCTGTTTCTACAGCGAGAAAGAGGGAGTGCTTTTTTCCGGGGACACGCTGTTCTTCGACGGCGTGGGAAGGACCGATCTGCCGGGCGGCAGCGAGAGAAAGCTCAGGGAGAGCATTGAAAAAAAGATAGCCGTGCTTCCCCCTGAGACTCGAGTGTTTCCGGGACATGGTCCGTTCACGACGGTGGAGAGGGAGCGAAGAGGCAACCCGTTCTTCCGACAGCCGCCTCCGGAGCAAAAACCGCCTGAGCCCCAGAAGCGTCCGCGCCGGTCCGCCGGCAAGCCCCCGAAGAGGAGGGTGGTGGCCGGGAGAAAAGCTGCGCGGCCGGCCCGTCCGCCCGCTCACGGCCGCAACCGTGAAAAAGCCGCCCCACTGCGCAACGGAAAGCTCAAGGGCATTCGGCCAAAGGTGACCAAGGGCCGGGATCGTCCGGCTAAGTCCCGAAAGAAAGCGGCGGGACGAGCTAGAGTCACGCGAACGCTGAGATCAGCCCGGCAGAGGACTGCAAAGAAAAAGGGCCGCTAGGACCGCGCGAAAGCCGGTCGTTATCTGTTGCGTCGCTCTTCAGAGGATTTGCAGTCGATGCACAAGAGCGCGTACGGGATGGCCTCCAGCCTCTCCCGCGGGATTTTTTTCGAGCATCGTGCGCACAATCCGTACTTCTTGTTTTCTATCCTGGCCAGGGCGGATTCTATGAGCTGGAGACGACGCAGCTCCTGCGTACCCAGCGCCTCCAGAGTCTTGCGATCGATATCGTCTGCGGCGATGTCGGCAAGATCCTTCGGATCCATGTCTTCTATTATTGTACGGAAATCCTCACTCTCGGAAGCCAGGTTTTTCAGAATTTCCTTCTTCAGATCCAGGAGGGCCACTCTCATTTTTTTAAGGAAAGTTTCTTCCATGCGGTTGCCTTTAGGGAAAGGAATCTACATACAAACATCGCCAGTTGTCAACCCACGTCCAAAATCGCCTAAAACTCCAGAATTTCTCCCTAACCATTGACATCGGGTGCCATAGTATCTACACTGAATTTCAAAGGGGGGTTCTTTGCCGAAGGAAGAGGCTATTGAAGTCGACGGAAAAGTGAAAGAATCGCTTCCCAATACGATGTTCAGGGTGGAATTGGAAAACGGGCATCTCATCCTGGCCCATCTCTCGGGAAAGATGAGGAAACACTATATCCGCATTGTACCAGGAGACAGGGTGAAGGTCGCCCTTTCTCCCTATGATCTCACGAGGGGCAGAATCATTTTCAGAGAGAAGTAGCGCTGACTGGCTTGTCGCCTCCGACTACGACCTGTAATCTGCGTTTTCCCTGACATAATCGTAGGACAGATCAGACCCAAGCACTTCAGCAGAAACCGGGGACGCTCCCAGGACCAGCTCTATGTCCACCGTCCTGTCGTGCTGCGGCCAGGGAGGGCGCCTGGTGTCCAGGGCCCGCTCCTTCAGGTAAGCGCTGAGCTTTTCTTCCTTTCCTGCGTCGAGCTGGAAGCTGCCACGGGCAAAAATGTCCAGGCCTCCCATGCGGACCGTCACGCCGGCCGCATCGAACGGTCGGCCCGCGTTTCCCATGTAGTCGCCGACAGCGGAGACGATCCTTCCGACGTTCGGGTCATTTCCGAAGATCGCCGTCTTGACAAGAGGCGAGTTCACGATGGCGCGCGCCACTGATGCCGCCTGGCCCTCGGTCCCGGCTCCGGTCACCCGCACACGCATGACGTGCCCCACCCCTTCCGCGTTCCGCATGATGTCGAACGCAAGACCCGAAAGGACTTGAAGAAGCCCCTGCCGGAACTCTTCACGGCCGGCCGGGCCGCGTCGGCCTGAAGAGAGGAGGATGGCAGTGTCGCTGGTGCTTTGATCGCTGTCCACTGAGATGCGGTTCAACGACCTCTCCACGCACCATGCCAGGTCCTCACGCAGCGCTTCCCGCGGCATGGCGACGTCTGTCAGCACGAAGCAGAGCATGGTGGCCATGTTCGGCTCTATCATGCCGGCTCCTTTGGCCGTTGCCACAATGCTTCCTGCGCCCACTGAGGCTTGTCTGACCTTGGGAAAAGCATCCGTTGTCATGATTGCCCGCGCCACGGGAAGAAGGGAGGAGCGGTCAAGCGCCGCCACCAGCCGGGGAAGGGCTTCTTCCATATCCCGCAGCGGCAGCCCCCACCCGATGATCCCCGTGGAAGCGGCGAAGAAGCTTTCCTCAGGAGCGCCGAGAAGCCCGCCGAGAGCGGCCAGCAGAGTCCGCGCATCATCCTCTCCGCGCGGAGTGCCGACGTTGGAGATCTTGTTGTTGATGAGCACGCCTCGGATTGCGTCCTGCGTCAGCCTCCGGCGCCCGATGAGCACGGGGGCCCCTGGGAAGCCGTTCCTGGTGAACACCGCGGCAAAATCCGGGGAAGGCTCATCCAGGAGGATGAGGGCCAGGTTCATGGGGAGTGGCTTGGCAACGCTGCGTTCCCGGGGAAAAAACTCAAGCGACGTGGTGGCGCATCGAAATCCATCAGGCAGGGCCGACCGAGACGCGAGCTCTTTCAGGTAATCGGTTTCAGAGGAGAATGATTCCATCATCAACCGCCTGTGTGGAGCGTGATATGAAGGGGCAGGTGATCCGAGTAGCCTCTGGCTCCTTTCAGGTGCGTCCACTTGCGCGGGGTTCCGTCAGGACCCAGGAGGAACGGGAGACGCAGGACGCGGAAGCCGCCTTTCCTGTACTGGAGACCGCGGGAGTCGAGCAGCCCCGCGGAGATAAGGATGTGATCCATGGTCTCCCATTCTCCCTGGTAGAAATATGATCCCCGTTCCCCCCGGGGAAGCTCGAGCCAGGGCTCGTACAGGACGACCCGTCCCGATGAGTCGATGCCGGGGCCTGTCTTTCCATCCGCCAGGAAAATGCTGGAGGCCGAATAGGCGACGGGCGCCGTGTCCGAGGCTGGGATGAGTGCGGTCTGGTAGCTGGCTCCGACCCTGTCGAACTCGTCGCAGTTCTCGTTCATGTCCCCGGCAACAATAATGTGCGCTGCCGGGTCCCCGGCGGTTATCTCCCGGATCCTGCGGGCTACGATCCCCGCTGATTCCAGACGTGAGCGCTCGGTGGCCCGTGCTCCGCCGGCCTTCGACTTCCAATGGTCGTCGAACAGATGGAGAGTTCCGTCTTTCGTCTCGATCTCCGCTTCAATGACGTCACGGACCGGGTTTTTCCTCCACGCATGGACCGCGTTCGATCTCACGTGGGAAAGAGGAAGCCTGCTGGCAATGGCGACGTTGGCGGCAAGCTTCTTCTTGGGCACGATCACGTATGAATTGTATCCCAGCCCCGAAAGACCCGAGCTGAGAAGGACGTGAAGCGCGTTTTCGTTCTCCACCTCCTGCAGCAGGAGGACGTCCGGACCTCCCGGCACCGCCTTTCTCACCACCTCTGCGATTGTTTCCACCCGCATGTGGAAGAGATCCGTGTTCCATACGCCGCGGGCAGGATCGAACTCCGGGAACTCCGTGCCGTCGTGCACGTCGTCGAACAGGTTCTCCACGTTGTAGGTGAGGATGGTGAGGTCCCTGGCGCCAAGGGGCCACAGCTGCGAGAGGAGCAGGACGACTGCGAGGAAGAGACCTTTCACGCTGTTGCCCGTGCCACCAGCGCCGCCTC
>Ga0187881_10003701_pt1 | contig 12998 bp, 10 predicted proteins | sample June2016WEW_19_1_2_FD_133017 | JGI IMG/M metagenome (GOLD analysis project Ga0187881, IMG submission 133017) | Peatland microbial communities from SPRUCE experiment site at the Marcell Experimental Forest, Minnesota, USA - June2016WEW_19_100 | ecosystem: Environmental > Terrestrial > Soil >...
AGATACCGGCGCGCGTACGATGGAAAGCGGACAACTACAACAATCTCATGGAACAACCGACACTTTTCTATGCCGTGACATTGACGCTGGCCCTGCTTGGCGCGGGCGACGTTTTGAACACCAGCTTGGCTTGGCTGTATGTGGGATTGCGGGTTGCCCACAGCCTCGTTCATGCGCTCATCAACGTGGTCATGCTTCGCTTTGCCATTTTCATGGCCGCGTCGTTGGTGTTGTTGGCGATGACGCTGCGGGCGGCAATGATCGTCTACTAGAGGGCGTCCGTTCGACGACCGCAGCATTTGGCGGGTGTGACCACGATGCGCGAGAAATTGTAACCGGTTTAGCGTTCCGTTGCCGGTAGGGTCCGCTTTCTCGACATGAGGAGGTCCTGGCACCGAACGTATCGGTAGGGAACCATTCCACTAGCGGAGGTCGGCTGGATGATGCCTCCCGCTCGTGGGCGTGCGATTTATCCAGCGAGTCTGAAATAAAGGAGCGGTAGCTGCTCAGGGAGGCGCTCGATGCGGTCGAGCTGAATGACGTTAGCCCGTCCGAAGATGCGGGTCAGATAGGAGTCGCCGCCAGCATCGAGTCCGACGCAGAACAGGTCGATACCTTGGTGCCGCAGTGAAAGGACGGCACGTCGCGCATCTTCGACCAAATAGCGGCGGTCAGCAATGTCGACATCAGACGGCTCGCCGTCGCTGACCAGCAGGAGGAGCTTGCGGTAAGAATCGCGCGCAATAAGATCGCACCCGGCATGACGCAACGCTGCGCCCATGCGCGTCGAGAAACGCCCGGTGACGCCGGCAAGCCGGCGCTTCGCCACCGCGCCCCAATGCGCGTCGAAGTCCTTGAGTCGATAATAGTGTACGTCTTCGCGCGTGTCGGAACAAAAAGCATGGATGGCGAAAGGGTCCCCCATCCCGTCCATGGCATGGGCCAGCAGCGAGGTGGCGTCACGTTCGAGTTCCAGCACTGAACGGCCGGCCCCCTTGACGATGTCATTGGTCGATTGCGACGCATCGATGAGCACCAACACGGAAAGGTCGCGCCACCGCCGCTCGAGCCGGGCATAGACGTTCGGACTCGGCGTCAGCCCCGCGCGCAGGTCGATCGCCGCTGTGATCGTCGCTTCCAGATCGAGCCGGTCGCCCTCGCTCTGACGCCGCACCCGCAGCGGCCGGCTGACCTTCGCCGCCTGGACCAGCGCGGCGATGCGATAGGCGGTTTCCGGATAGCGGTCGAGAATACCGTCGATCTGCTCGGCGCGACCATCCGCGGGATTGTATTCCAGCACGGTCGTCCACTCGCCGCGATCGCGGCCGATCAGATAATCCCATTCGGGATAGCGCGCGACCGCGATGCCGATCTCGGCCGCCTGCGGTACCAGCTGGGCCAGATTCGCCGCCTCGCCGCCAGCTTCGGTCTGACGCTCGCGATCCGCTGGCGCGGATTCGGATTCCTCGAAGTGCGCGGACTCGTAGAGCGCTACGCCGGCTTCGGCCGCCCCCTCGGGAAACTCCCACAATCCCTGATTGTCGTCGCGATAGGCAGGCTCGACGACATACGTGCGGGGATTGAACTGCACCCGCATCTGTCCGAGATCGTTGCCGAGGAGGCTGCCGATGCTGCGGCTGATCGCCGGGTCAGCCCAGCGCGCAGGATCGGCAGAGAAAAGCTCGCGGCCCTTTTTTACCCAGCCGTGGGGATCGGCATAGTCCGGATCGAGCAGCGCGCGCGCGAGCCGCGCCATCAGCGCGGGCGCCGTCAGCGCGTTGCTGGGTTCGGCAGCATGGAACGGCAGCCAGAAACGGCGCAAGCCTGGAAGTTCGCACAGTGCAAGTTGCTCGACCCGAGCATCTTCGATCAATGAAACCAGCGCGATCTGCAGCGGCTTAAGACCACCCAAGGCGAACTTGGCGCCGGTGAACTGGAAATGAGCGAGAACATGAGCGAGCGTCGCGCGAAACAAATCCTTGCCAATCGGGCGGCTTACGCCGCGGAAGGATTGCGGCACGCGGATGACGCCATTGCCAAAGGTGGCGCGCCGCGGGGCGTCCAACCCGACCGGCGGCAGCGCCCGGATCGGCGGAGCCGTGCGCCACAGGGCGGCGACGAAAGCCTTCAGCTCGCGCTCGACGTCGGTGAAAGTAACGGTGTCGGCGCCCTGCTCTAACGCGCGCAAGGCGTGCGTATCCTGCAAAGCGAAAAATTTCAGTCGCCGCTCGGGATCACTTTCGGCGGCGCGTATCCCGCCCAGCGCCCAGGTCTCGAACGAGCGAAGATCGAGACTGTCGAGCACGCTCGCGGAACGCTCGAGCAGAAGACCGACGGATTCCGGGGCCGTTTCAGCGATCCGCCTGATAACGCGCAGCCATTCTGAAAAAGCCCGAGGAGTGACAAGACGGCGCGCCGCATGCGGGGCAGCGACGAAGAGGGCCAGTGTCGCGTTGTTCCCCGCAAGCGCGGAAAACTCCGGTGCCAGAGCCGCGAGCTCCATCACCGCTTCGGGACCGGCAGCGGCGCCGACGGATGGCGAATTCCGGATGAAGCCGATGGCCGCGTGGGCGCCGACGCGGTCTGCGACAACGCGGCAGGCCGCTACCCATTCGCCGAGCAGTGTGGGCGGCAGGCTTGCCCGCGCCTGGCGCCACACCAATTCGAGCGTGCCGGCGATCTCCGGCTGATCGGCGAGAGTCGCGATCAGAGATTGCTGCTGCTCGGAGAGGCTTCTGGCCATACAATATTAGGCCATACACTATTGGATAGTGGATTAGATAGAGGCAGTGATTGCCGCTGTCAGGGCGCCCCTGATATCGGCATCGTCGGTGATTGGCAACACTAGCGCGACCTGGCAGGCGGCCTCGATCGCGACGCCATGCGCGATCAGGCGCCCGGCCTGTATCAGCATCCGTGTTGAAGCACCCTCATCCAAGCCGTGGCCCTTGAGATTGCGCGAGCGCTGGCCAATCGCGACCAGTTTCTCCGCCACTGCACGTTCGATGCCCGCCTCGTGTGCGACGATCTCGGCCTCGATCGTTGCCGGCGGATAGCCAAAATCCATCGCGCCAAAGCGTTGCTTGGTCGATTCCTTGAGGTCCTTGAGCACGCTCTGGTAGCCGGGATTGTAGGATATCACGAGCTGAAAATCGGGATGGGCGCGCACCAGCTCGCCCCGCTTCTCGAGCGGGAGCATCCGGCGATCGTCGGTGAGCGGATGGATCACGACGGTCGTGTCCTGACGCGCCTCGACGATCTCGTCGAGATAACAGATCGCGCCGTGGCGAACCGCGATGGTGAGTGGGCCGTCATGCCAAACGGTTCCCTGCGCGTCGAGCAGATAGCGCCCGACCAGATCGGACGCCGTCATGTCCTCATGGCAGGCCACCGTCACTAAAGGCCGATCGAGAGTCCAAGCCATGAATTCAACGAACCGCGTCTTGCCGCAGCCGGTCGGACCCTTAAGCATGATCGGCATGCGCTCGGCGTATGCCGCCGTAAACAGGCGAATTTCATCGCCGATCGGGCGGTAATATGGCTCCTCGCCGATCCTGAAGTCGTCGAGCTCCATTCTGTTGCGAACCTATCCAGCGACGGGCGGGCGCCCTCTTCCCTGCAGAAAGAGGGCGCCGCTATTTCAGCGATGGGCCGCCGTCTTCTGGTTCGGAATGCCCTCGATCGGGCATTCGTCACTACCGACGGTCGTGCGCGTCAGGGCCTCCACCATGGTGCGTGTACTTTCGGGATCGGTGATCCACTTCTTGTAGAAGTCGTAAGGACAGATCGCCTCGCCGCGCACATCCTCACGCGAATTGATTTTGCCGGTGTATCCGCGATGCAGCAGCTTGAAGAGATGATTTTCCGACTGGAGATTGCGCCGCGCATCACGGATCAACGATTTTGAAAGCGCAGCGTATTGAATACCCATGTCCTCTTCGCCGCATTCGCCGAGCGTCCGGCCATCGAAGCCGATGATCGCGGAATGGCCGAAATACGAGTAGACGCCGTCAAAGCCCGCAGCGTTCGCCACCGCGACATAAACGTTGTTGGCCCAGGCCATGGCCTTCGCCATCAGCACTTGCTGGTCCTTGGCCGGATACATGTAGCCCTGGCAGCGCACGATGAGCTCGGCGCCTTTCATGGCGCAGTCGCGCCAAATCTCAGGATAATTGCCGTCGTCGCAAATGATGAGGCTGACCTTTAGACCTTTTGGCCCTTCAGAGACGTAGGTGCAATTGCCCGGATACCACCCCTCGATCGGCACCCACGGCATGATCTTGCGATACTTCTGAACGATCTCACCCTTGTCGTTCATCAGGATCAGGGTGTTGTACGGCGCCTTTTTCGGGTGATCCTCGTGACGTTCGCCGGTCAGCGAGAACACGCCCCAGACCTTCGCCTTGCGGCATGCGTCGGCGAAGATTTGGGTTTCCTCGCCGGGCACGCTGGCGGCGGTCTCATACATTTCCTTCTGGTCGTACATGATCCCGTGCGTGCTGTATTCCGGGAAGATCACCAGATCCATCCCGGGAAGCCCGGTTTTCATGCCGATCAGCATTTCGCCGATCTGACGCGCATTGGCCAACACCTCCGCCTTGGTATGGAAGCGTGGCATCTTGTAATTGACGACGGCAACGCCGACCGTGTCATTGCTGCTGCTGATGTCACCATGAAGCATGTCGATCTCCTGTCGTGGATTTTCGCCTACCGCGCCCTTACGGTGCGCTCAGTCGCGCGGCGTCGGCTTTCGCGCTTGCGCCGCTCGCCTGAGGCAGCCGCATCGCCGGCCGAAGCACAAAAAAACCGCTTCGCCCACGGCCGTGGTCGTAGCGGGGCGTCCTTGCCCAAGCAAATTTTATGCGGCTCCACTGCCGCGCCCCTGACGTTCAGGAGCTTGCAAAAAACTATCCGAGAATGTCATGCGAGTCAATGATCGCGGCCGCAACTACGCCGACGGAAACGCGCTGACTCATGGCTTGCCGACGCATGAAATGATATGCTTCTTCTTCGTCCAGATTTCGCTTTTCCATAAGAATGCTTTTGGCGCGCTCGACGCTGCGGAATGACCGCAGCGTCTCGTCGAGCTTATCGATCCTCGCTCGCAGCCGCTGTTCATAGAGGAACTGCGCCCGCGCGATGGCGAGGCTGGTCAGCACCGTCCCGGCGGTGAAGGGACGGTGGAGCACAGCGTGCGGCGCACAATCGCGCAGAAGCTTCAATTGCGGCATCTGCACGGCTTGCGTCACCACCACCAACGCCGCCAGCGGCTGCCCAGGAACCCAGGGCAGGCATTGCGGCAGCTCTGGGGCCAGCTCACAGAATATGACGTCGACCGCGTCCGGCAGGCGACGCGGCAGCGGCCACACTCGGCGTACGCTGCTGCGGGTGCGCAACAGCTCCCGCGCGAGCGTGTCCCCCTCGTCGTCGCGGGGAACTGCAACCACGATGTCCAGGGACGATGTTTCCGCCGCCGTACCGGGCGCTTCCCGCGCTGCCAGGGTGCCGGCTGATGGCCGATGGAGTGGCTCCTTCATGTCGGCAGCGCCAAGGCGCCGACGTCGCCGCGCCCAATCAGAAATGGGTCCGCCCAAACCGGCATCAACGATTGTTGCATGATTTCGAATTGACCGCGCCGGTCGACGCGCCCGACGCGGGACCACAAATTGGTATGGCTGGTGGCAGCGCTCACCGATATGCGACCCTGCGGCGCGTCGTAATCCGAGCCCAGCGCGCACTGCTTGATCAGATCGGTTTCCATCGAGTTCGCCTCTGCCAAGGCGTTCGCGAAAAGATGAACCTGAAAATAGGCCGCCTCCGCGCACATGTTGGTCGGCTCATCCTCGCCGTAACGTGCTTTGTAACACTTGACGAAATAATCGTTGCGCTCGCCGCTCACCGATTGGAAATACGTCGCCGCCGTGATGTGGCCCGCGGCAACGTCGAACCCCATGGCGCGCACTTCGGATTCCGTCGTGGTCAGGCTGGCGATCGGCGTCACGCGGGCATCGAGGCCTGCTTCGGCAAACGCCTGATAGAGATAAACCGTCGCGTCGCCTACGACGGTCGAAAAAATCACGTCAGCCCCGGAATTCTTGATCTGCCGCATCACCGGGCGGAAATCGTTCCGCTTGGAGCGCAGATCGAGATAGGTTTCGCCGGCAACGGTGCAGCCGCGGCTGCGCAACAGGTCGCGCATCACGCGGTTAGATTCGCGCGGATAAACATAGTCCGAGCCTACAAAGAAAAACCTTGTCCCATAGGTCTGGGCCAGGTAGGAACAAAGCGCGACGCTGTTCTGGTTGGGAGCCGCACCCGTGTAGATGACGTTCGACGAGAATTCGAAACCCTCATAGAGGGTCGGGTACCACAGCAGGCCGTTCAATCGCTCGACGACGGGAAGAACAGCTTTGCGGCTGCTCGACGTGTAGCAACCGAAAATCATCGTGATCCCGTCCTCGATCATCAGCCGCTTGGCGTACTGCGCGTAGGTTTGGGCGTCAGATTCGGGATCGTAAATCACCGGCACGAGTTCACGGCCGTTCACGCCGCCGGATTGGTTGATCTCGTCCATTGCGAGCAGTGTTGCTCGCAGCTGCGTCTCTTCGATGATGGCCATCACACCGGTTTGGGAGAACAACACCCCAACCCGCCACGACCCAGAACCAACTTGCCGGCACCGCGTCAAAGCCTCCTCCTTGATCGAGTAGGGCATCGCTGACGCATCGAGGGCGCTGTGCGGAACACTGTTGTTTTCCCGCGTGAACGAGTCAATGCCGTTCACGACATCACGGCGAGCGCCTCAACCGTACCCTCCGGCTATGCACGAATGATGCCAAGGGCGGAAAAGGCGGGTAAACAGTTCCGGGTGGGCCTTCAGGCCGATTTCATGTCCAAATCTTGCCCAGACTGCCAAGTATGGTTGCACGTTGCTGACCGTCTGGAGACTTTTTCAGCAACCGACAGTTGCGACCTTTGCGCCGGCTCATCCGGAAGCGGCGGCTTGGACTTCCCTTCTCGCTTACGCATTGCGAGCCCGCTGTCGCCTTCCCAACCGGCGTGTTGTTACCTCACACGGCCAGATGTTTGTGAACGACATCGGACGTGAGATCGCCGATGTTGCCACTTGCGACGATTCGCCCGGTGTCGAGGATTGTGAACTTCTGGGTGATCGCACGAACAAAATCCAGGTTTTGTTCGACCAGGAGAACGGCGCAATTGCGTTCCGATGGTATGCGCTTGATGATCGGCTCGATCTCTTCGACGACCGACGGCTGCAATCCTTCGGTCGGTTCGTCCATGAGAAGAAGCTTGGGCTCCTGAACCAACGCCCGCGCGATTGCGAGCTGCTGCTGCTGGCCGCCGGACAGCGTGCCGCCTTTTTGGTTGATCACGAGCTTTAAGGCCGGAAAGTAGTCGAAGATGAAACTTGGGACTTTGTTGCCTTTGCGACCCTTGCCGAGCAGCGCGACATAGATGTTTTCCGCGACTGTGATGTCCGGAATGATCTCCCGTCCCTGCGGCACATAGCTGACACCGAGCCAGGCGCGGCGGTGAGATTTGAGATGGGCGATCTCCGCGCCGTCGAGGAGGATCGATCCTTCGGCGGGCGGATTGACGCCCGTGATGCTGCGCAAAAGCGTGGTTTTGCCGGCTCCATTGCGCCCGAGAACAGCGCAAAGCTCGCGGTCGGCGATTTCGAGCGAAACGCGATGCAAGATGTGGCTCGTCCCGTAGAAGGTGTCGATGTCCCGAACTTGCAGCGTCACTGGAACTTGCCCTTTCCCAAATAAACGCGGCGAACGGTTTCGTTGTTCATCACTTCGCTGATGGGGCCCTCGGCCAGCAATTGCCCCTGATGCAGCACAGTGATGCGTTGCCCGACCTGACGAACAATGTGCATATCGTGCTCGACCAGCAGCACGGTGTGCGTCTTGGCGATCTTGCGGATCAGCTCCGTCGTCTTGTGCTTGCCCTCGTCGGTCATTCCGGTGGTCGGCTCATCCAGCAGCAGCAGCTTCGGGTTTGACGCGATCAGCATGCCGAGCTCAAGCCATTGCCGTTCGCCGTGGGACAAAGAATCCGCAGGGTCGCTCGCCTTGTCCGCCAGTTCGACGAATTCCAGGATTTCCCAGATCCGATCCCGCTCCTGGCCGCTCAGTTTCAGAAACAACGTGGAAAACACACGTCGTCGGCCTTGCAGCGAGACCATGACGTTGTCGAACACCGACAGGGTCTCGTACATGTTGGGGACTTGGAACTTGCGGCTGATCCCGGCCTGAAAGATGTCGTCAGGTGCCCAACCCGTGATGTCCCGGCCGGCGAAGTGAATCGAACCGGCAACCGGCCGGAACTGGCCGGTGATCATACAGATGAGCGTCGTCTTGCCGGCGCCGTTGGGACCGAGCAGCACGCGCAGCTCGTTCTGCTCGATGCTAAAATCCAGGTTGTTGAGGATCGTGAAGCCCGACACTCGCGTCGTGAGGCCTTTGATTTCCAGGAGGCTCGCCATCCGTCGTTTTTCCTATGTCCCCGCGTGGCCTCGATTTCAACGTACAGCTTCGTCGGTCTCCGGCGCGCCGGCGGGGCGCCAATCGAGCTGCCGGTCGTGCGCCTTCCGGTCCGACTCTTCCATCACCTGGTGCAGAGTCCCTTTCTTCTTTCGTGCGCGTATCCAGTTGGCGATCGAGCCGACGATTCCATCGCGAAGCACAAGCACGACGAAGATGAAAAGACCGCCGACGATGATTTGCCACCATTGGGCGAGCGCGCCGCTCAAAAAGAACTCGGCTCCTTTCACGAGAAAGGCGCCGATGAACGGCCCGATGATGGTGCCGCGGCCTCCGACTGCCGTCCAGATCACCCCTTCGATCGAGAACACAGGTCCGGCGTCTAGAAATGATACGATCCCAACCCAGGCCGCGTATAGCGCACCCGCGGCGGCGGCCATGAAGGCGGAAACGCAGAACACGAAGATGCGATAATTGGCAACGTTATAGCCCATGAATTCCGCGCGCACGTCATTGTCGCGGATCGACTTGAGCACGGTGCCGACACGCGAGTGGGTCAGTGCGCGGGCAATGATGAAGAACACCACGACGACCGCGAGGATGAACCAGAGAAACGCCGGAGTGGCATAGTTCGAATAGTCGGTGATGCCGTTGAAGCCGCCGGTGTAAGCCTGATATTCGATTATGAAATCCTGGAGGATCAACGACTCGGCGAGCGTGATCACCGCACAATAGACGCCGTAAATGTGGCGCTTGAACGTGATGACGCCAAACAAAAAGGCCAGCAGCGTGGGAAGCAACAGCGCACAGATGACAGCAATCGGCGTGCTAATCAGCGGCGTCATGAACCGGGGGAGCTCGGTCAGGCCATTCCATTCCATGAAGTCGGGGAACTTGCCGCCATACCGCGTCGGGTGAGTGAGCGCGTAATTGATCTTGAGTGACAGCGCGACGAAGTAGGCGCCGATGCCGAAATAGACCGCTTGGCCGAGACTGAGAATACCCGTGAAACCCCAGATCAGGTCGATGCTGAGCGCGAAGATCGCGAAGCAGAGGAACTTGCCCAGCAAGGACAGAACGTACGCATTCGACGCGTAATAAGGAAAAGTGCCGATCAGAATGACGACCGCAGCACCGCCGATCAGCGCCCAGATCGGCATAAAAGGCGGCGGCTGATAGCGGCGACGCCTCCTTCGCCTGGCCTCACTGACCGCCTGGGAATCCCGCGCCTTGTCGTCTCTAACAGCAGGTTCTGCCATATCCGCGTCTGCCCGTCAGTGTCGCTCGTAGTAGCCGAAAATGCCCCTAGGCACGACGCGGATGATGATGACGATAAACACGAACACGAGCAGTCTTCCGATCACGTTGTTGAAGATGAACGACAGGATGGTCTCTGACTCGCCGATCAAGGCGCCGCCAGTGAGGACGCCCCACAAACTGCCGACGCCGCCAAGCACGAGAACCATGAAGGAATCCACTGCGTACGGAAAGCCCATTGTCGTCGAGACGGATTTGATCGGCGCCAGCACTGCCCCCGCAATACCTGCAAGACCCGAGCCAAAAGCGAAAATCGTCATATCGATCCTGGCGGTGTCGATACCGAGGCAGCCCGAGATCGCTCGGTTGCGGCGGACGGCCCGGACCTTGAGGCCGAGATCGGTCTTGAAGATCACGTAGTAGACAAGAAACAACAGCAAGATCGCTATGACGATCAGGAAAAGCCGGTAATACGGGAACGGCAGCCGGCCGATGACCCGGAACCCGCCTTCGAAGATCTTCGGTGCACCGACGTAGTAAAGTTCCGGACCGAAGATCAATTTGATGAAGGTCTGGAGCAAAATGCCAACGCCCCAGGTCGCGAGCAATGTTTCCAATGGTCGATCATAGATCCATTGGATGATTCCACGCTCTATTATCAGCCCGAGGAGCCCGACGACAATGAAGGCGATCGGTATGGCGATGAAGGTATTGCCGCCGAGCTTGCCGACCACCGCAGCCGTATAGGCGCCGACCATGATCATCTCGCCGTGGGCCATGTTGATGACCCCGGCGACGCCAAAGATTATCGCTAGACCGAGAGATGCGATCACCAGGATCGCGACCACGCTGAAGCCGCTGAGAAACTGGGTAATGATCGACTGAAGCATCCGCGCCTACCCGAAGGGCTCACCTCTTTGCTCGTCATCCTCGCGCTTGCGGAGGCGCCGATGGCGCCTCCGCAAAAGTTCTATGCTGCGTAGTTACAAGTCAATCGTCCCCGACCGGTTCTTCTCCGCGCTCCACGGTTTCTTGACGCGATCAAGCACGCGCTTGTCGGTGAAGTCGCAGGTCTTGTTCGGGTAGAGGTAGGGGACCCACGGCTGCGGACGGATCCAGTCTTCCGATTTCCACACCACGTCGAACTGGCCCTGCTCGTTGGCCTTGCCGATGCGGGCCCACAGCCAAGTGTGGTGGTTCTTCTCGTCGATCTTGACCTTGCCTTGTGGCGCCTGGAACTCCTGCCCTGGCAAACCCTCGAAGATCAGAGCATCCGCGTCCGTCGATTTAACCTTCGCGATCGCCTGGGCGAGGAAATAGGTCTGGAAGTAGGCGGCTTCCATCACGGCATTGGTCACCGCGTCCTTGCCGTACTTCGCCTTGTAGCGCTCGACGAACGACTTGTTCTGCGGCGTGTCGACGCTCTGGAAGTAGTTGAATGAGGTGTAATGACCGATCGCGTTCTCGGCACCCATCGCCGCGATTTCCTGCTCGGTGGTGATCGGCGTGCAGATCGGGATATCCTTAGCAGTGATGCCGAATTCCCTGAATTGCTTGTAGAAGGCCACAATCTGATCGCCGACCAAATCTGAGAAGACGATATCGGCGCCGCTCGAGGCGATCTTGTTGATGTTGGTCGAGAACTCCGTCGAACCGAGGGGAGAATACTCTTCGGCTACGGTGGTACCGCCGTGTTTCTGCAGCAGCGCCTTGACCTCGCGGTTGGTCTCCTTGGGATAGATGTAATTGGCGCCGATGAGATAGAATTTCTTGCGACCGAGGGTGTTGATGATCCACGGCACGAAGTCGTCGAGCTGCTGGTTCGGAACGGCGCCGGTATAGAAGCAGTTCTTGCTGCATTCCTGCGCTTCGTAGAGCGTCGGATAGAGCAGAACGCCATTGTTTTCCTCGAAAACCGGCAACACCGATTGACGGCTCGCCGAAGTGTAGCAGCCTAGGACCGCGACAACTTTGTCCTCAAGCAACAGCTTCTTCGCCTTCTCGGCGAAGACCTGCACCATCGATTGCGGGTCTTCGACAACCGGTTGGAGTTTCTTGCCGAGCACGCCGACCTTGGCATTGATCTCTTCGATCGCCAACAGCTCCGCGTTGTGCAGCGATGACTCGATGATGGCGATGGTGCCACTGAGCGAGTGCAGAATGCCGACTTTGATCGTGTCGCTTTCCGCTGCTTTGGCGATATTCCGCACGAAGTGATACGGCGCGACGCCGCTTGCCAGAATGCCGGCGAGACCGCCACCAGTACTCTTCAAGATTCTCCTGCGGGTGATGCTCATGACTTTCCCTCCTGTTGGCCAAACCAAAAACGCAAACGCCCCACCCCTCTCCTGCAGGAGATGACGGCAGGGCGTCCATGCCCGAAAATGAGCGGCACCGCTGCCGCTGAAACTGTGGACGGAAGTCTGCGCCTCAATCGAGCCCGGCGCCGCGTAGGCCCCATCCGCTAAAAGCAAGCATATGCCAAATCCTGCGAGTTGCGCAATATGGCACCTCGTTTCGACCGGACAGGCAAGTTCGACGCCGAGATAGCGGCAGTGTCGCCCCAACTGCGAGGGCCGATCCTAGCGACCGACGTTCTGTATGGCTTCCCATTTTTGGAATGCTGTTTCGACTGCCAGAAAATACCCAGCATCGCTGTAGTCCGGGTGCTTCTTGACAGCGGCGCGAGCCCTTGCGAGCCGCCCACGGCGTGCCGGTCCAACGGTTCTCCGCGAGAACTTCCTCAGCGCAGCCGTGAACTCACTATGAAGCGCCGAAATGTCGTGGCCGCTACTCATGTGATCTACCACCGACTTGAATATATCCGCGAGTTCGCCAGCCGCTATAATGGAAGCGGCCTGGGTCGGAGCCAGGGATCGAAGGGGGATGGTTCGGCCAAGGCCGCCTGTCTGGCGAATACCACTAGGCCGGACAGCCGATAAACGCCTTAACCGATAAAATGGTCCTGCGGTTCTTTGTCGTTTGGCCAATACCGGAAAAGCTCGCCTGAGGGTGGCAAACTCGCAGCTGACGGCGGGCGCGATCCCGCAACCGTCTTAGCTTGTCACCTTGCCGGCCCCGTCTGCTTTGAGACTACTTCGGACCTGGAGTGACACTGACGCTGAAGGCCATCGGCCGCGAATGACCCTGGCTGTGTGAAAACGGACTGCTTCATGTGATTCTGGCAGCATTGATTCTGACGCTGCTGCGGGGGATCGGATGAAGCGCTTC
>Ga0187881_10003703_pt1 | contig 12989 bp, 7 predicted proteins | sample June2016WEW_19_1_2_FD_133017 | JGI IMG/M metagenome (GOLD analysis project Ga0187881, IMG submission 133017) | Peatland microbial communities from SPRUCE experiment site at the Marcell Experimental Forest, Minnesota, USA - June2016WEW_19_100 | ecosystem: Environmental > Terrestrial > Soil >...
CGCCCCGGTAGCGGCGGGTTGATGCGCGCGACGGTAGTGAGTCCGCTGCTCAATGGTTTGGCCCTGGCTCCGGCGAGCCGTGCGCATTGCTCAGGTGCATGCGATGAAGCAGAGAGTGGGGTCCGCTATAAAAGAACTCCAGCGCGACATTCCCGCCCGCATAAGCCAGTAGGCTGTAGTTACCCGTCCGGAACGCGTCCTTGGCGCCGTAGCGGTTCGGGTACCAACCATAGATGGCGGTCATCGAACCCGCATAGGGCCCGACAAGCGCGGGGAATGAAAAGACTCGATGGCCGTCGTCGCCGCGGCGTGCCGTCAATGTCGAAATCACGGCGTGACTCAACCGCGGGAACAGGCCTCTGCACTCACACCGGTAATACATTGCATCTTGCTTGAAGGCTTCTGACAGCGCATAGCGCGTCGTGGTGCCCACCGCCGCGATTCCGTAGTCGGACCCGAATCGCTTGGCGTAACCCTCAGCTCCTTGATTCCACTCCGGCGGAGTATTATTCGCCTGATTAATGCCCGCGCCGAACGCGGCGCCGGCAATAGGGTACGGGCCATACGCGTCGAAAAGGTAATTGTAGATCTTGATTCTCTGCGTCGGACGCACATATGTCAGGTCTCGTTGTACTGGGGCCGTGCTTGCTTGAGTGCCGGAGGAGTCTGCCGAATCCAGCAGTGATTGCGATCTTGCCGTCACGGGTAGACTTGCCGCGAAAGCAGCAATCGAAAACAGGAGCATCGCCCGGCGGATCTTTGTGTTGAAAGATTCTTTGATGGATCGGCTCCCCGATCTGCTCGCCAAATTACCGTGGCAGACGTGCAAGGACCTGGAATTCCGGCTCCATATGGATGGCGTCAAGCTCTCTCCTTCGTTCGGTATCGGCTCTCCCAGACACATTCCTCGCTGTCAAAGAAATATGCCGGCTCTTAGCTATACATTTAGAGATTCTGTCAGAAGCGCGATCTCCAGGGATGGTCAAATCTGCACAGAAGCGCATTTCTTCTTCTCGTGGATCAACCGCGCCTCAAGTCGATAAGTATTTGTATTCGTTCAGCTAGAGCATTTTCACCGATAGTGTAAGGTCGCTCCGTGCCCCATCCTTGCGCCTTTTTCCTGGCGCAAGGGTGGGAAAGCATGAAACTCACCCTACAGGAACAGTGAAAATGCTATAAATTGTCCAAACCATGCGTAAAAATGGGCGGTGTAAGTGCAAGATCGATCTCAAACGATGAACAATGGATCGGTGAAGACCCTCCCGGTCACAACTCGGCGGGCAAGCGCGGCCGCATTTGCTGAGCCGCGCCTTCCTCGGAACGCTACTATTGCTGAATCGTGGTCTCCGCCTTCGTAGGCTTCTCGGTCACCTGTGCGGGCGTAGGCAACTGCGACCGGTCCCAGCCCCCGCCCAGCGCCTCGATCAGTTGAACCGACGCTGTCATCTCCTCCACTTGCAGGATCGCCAGAATCTGCTGGTTTGACAGCAATGTGGTTTGCGCGGTGACCACATCGATATAGGGATCGATGCCCGTGTCGTAGCGAGCCTGTTCGAGCCTCAGAAACGTCCGGGAGGAGTCCACGGCTTCCTGTTGACGCAGGATCTGCTGCGACAAAATGCGAACCGCCGCCAGCGAGTCTTCCACCTGCTGGAACGCAGTAAGCACGGATTGGCGATAGGCGGCAAGGTCTGCATTGTAAGTAGCTATGTATTGATTTACAGTCGCCCGGCGCAGGCCTCCATCGTAAACAATTTCTGAAACCGATGGGCCCACAGACCAGAAGCGGCTGGACGCGTCCAGCAGGTTCTTGATAGCCGAACTCTCCACGCCGCCGTTCCCGGAGAGCGTCAGGACAGGATAATAGGCTGCATAAGCAACCCTGATCTGCGCATTCGCAGCAGCCATGTTCCGCTCCGCCGCGGCAACGTCCGGCCGACGTTCCAGCAGTTGCGACGGCAAGCCGATGGGAATCGGCGGAGGCGCGATGGTCTTCGCTTCCACCGGAATGGAAAACGTCGAGGCCTGCTTGCCAACCAGCACGGCGATCGCATGTTCATACTGCGCCCGCGCAATTCCCAGGTTGATCGCCGCCGATTGCGCGCTCGCCAGGGTGGTCTGCGCTTCAACCAGGGAAATCTGGTCGTCCACTCCGGTGTCATAGCGAGCCCGCTCCGACTGAACCGCCTTCTTGTCGGCTTCCACCGTTTCATTGAGCAGCTTTTGCAGCGCATCCTGGCCGCGAACCTCAAAAAAGTATTCGGCCAGGCTGGCCTGTTCCGTCAGCCTTTCATTCTCCAGATCGGCCGCTGACAATTGCGCGTTATATTGGCTGGCGTATACCGTGTTACGCACCTTCCCCCATAGATCGGGTTCCCACGAAACCTCGGCCGGCAGAGAAAACAACTGCGTCTGCTGACCGCCTGTCGAGCCTGTACCCGTCGTAGGCCCAACATTGGATGAAGTTTGAGACCGTGTGTAAGCGCCACCTGCGCTCACCGTGGGAAAATACTGCGCCCGTGCCTCCCGCACCAGAGCGCGCGCCTCCATAAAGTTCTCAAAAGCCTGTCGGATATTCTGGTTGTCGATATTGAGTTGATCTTCGAGCGCATTCAACTCCGGCTCATTGTAGATTTCCCACCACTTCCCGCGCAGAGCCGCGTCCTGGGGCTGCGCGATGGTCCATCCATCGGTCTCCTTGAACTCGGTGGGTGACTCTTTGAAGACCGGCGGCGCCGTCGCCGTTGGTGGATGATATTTCGGTCCTACGTTGCATCCAGCCAGCATGGCACAAAGCACACCGGCATAAAGTGCGCGCAAAGTTGCGGACGGTTGCCGGAATTGCATCATCGAATTCTTCATAACCAATACTCCATATTCACCTTTGCTAGGATGCCTCCGCGGTTCCATGCTGGAGGGTCGCCGAATGTTTGCCGCGGAACCACAGGCGCGCCCAATCAAAGAGTATATAAACAACGGGCGTGGTGTAGAGAGTCAGCATCTGGCTCACGATCAGTCCGCCGACGATCGTAATCCCCAGTGGGCGCCTGAGTTCCGACCCTGTGCCGGTGCCGAAAGCCAGCGGCAGAGCGCCAAACAGGGCGGCCATCGTCGTCATCAGAATAGGCCGGAAGCGCAGTTGGCAAGCTTCAAAGATGGCTTCGGTAGTGGTCTTGCCGTGCTCGCGCTCCGCCACCAGGGCAAAGTCGATCATCATGATCGCGTTCTTCTTCACAATGCCGATCAGCAGAATGATGCCGATGATCGAGATCACGCTGAGGTCTATCTTGAACAGCATCAGCGCCAGCATGGCTCCCACGCTGGCCGAAGGCAAGGTGGAAATGATGGTGAGAGGATGCACCAGGCTCTCATAGAGTATGCCCAGAACGATGTAGACCGCGAGTAAAGCCGTGCCGATGAGAAGAGGCTCGCTGGCCAGCGATGTTTGATAGGCCGCCGCCGTTCCGGCAAAGGAGCCGCGCACAGTCTGCGGCATATTCATCTGCTGCTGCATCTGGCTCACCTCGCGTGTAGCGTCGCTCAACGACACTCCAGGGGCAAGATTGAACGAAACCGTGACGGACGGAAACGTACTGGTGTGATTGACGGTCAGTGGCGTGGTGGTTGCCCGGGCCGTGCTGACCGTGGAGAGCGGAATGATGCCGCTGCCCGTGGTATTGAGGTAGATATTCTTCAACCCCTCGGGGCTCTGCCAGTAGGGCGGCGCTACCTCCATCACCACGTAATACTGGTTCAACTGCGTATAGATGATGGACACTTGCGACTGTCCGAAGGCGCTGTAAAGAGAGCTGTCCAAAGACTGCGGCGTTATGCCGAGCCGCGCTGCGGTGGGCCGGTCATAGCTGAGCAGCTCCTGCAGGCCGCTGTTCTGCGCATCCGTAATCACATCCTGAAATCCGGGCAGCTTCTGCATCCCGGCCAGCAGTTGCGGGCCCCACTGCGCCAGGTCCTGCACGTTGTCCGACTGGATGGTGTATTGGTAGAGCGCGGCGCTCTGCCTTCCACCGATGCGCAGGTCCTGCGCCGCCTGCAGAACTGCTCTGGCAACCGGAAGACTGTTGAGCTTGGGCCGCAGGCGATTGATAATCTCCGGCGCTCCGATCTTGCGCTCATTGAGCGGTTTCAACGCGATATTGATGCTGCCGCCGTTCGTCGAGCCGCCGCCGCCGGTGTACGCAATCACGTTCTCCACGGCCGGATCGGCCTTGATCACATTCTCCAGTTGCAGAACCGAGTTGTTCATCACCGCAAACGATGCGTCCTGCGGCCCCTGCACGCTGCCTGAAAGGACTCCCGTATCCTGCTGCGGAAAGAAACCCTTGGGGATGATGTAAATGAGCAAGAAGTTCAGCGCAATGGTGAGCAGCAGGAGAGCGAAAATCGGCCAGGGGTGTTTCAGCACCCATCGGAGAGAGCGGGTATACGTGGAGAGCATCCACGCAAATCCCCGCTCGGTTACCCGGTATGCGCGGCCATGTTTGATCTTCGACTCATCCTTCAGCAGATAGGCGCACATCATGGGCGTGGTCGTCAGGGAGATGAGCATCGAGACCACAATCGCCGTCGCCAGCGTGATGGCAAATTCGCGAAACAGCCGGCCCACGATCCCGGCCATGAAAAGAATCGGAATGAAGACCGCAATCAGCGACATGCTGATCGACAGGATGGTAAATCCTATCTCGCTGGAACCCTGAAACGCGGCCTTCATGGGATCCATGCCTGCTTCACGAAGCCGGGAGATGTTCTCCATCACCACAATGGCGTCGTCCACCACGAACCCCGTCGCGATCGTCAATGCCATCAGCGAGAGATTATCGATGCTGAAGCCGAACAGGTACATCACCGCGAAGGTGCCGATCAGCGATGCGGGTACGGCGACGGTGGGAATCAGCGTGGCTCGCCAGTTGCGCAGAAAGACGAATACCACAAGAATGACCAGGATGACGGAGAGAATCAGCGTGCGCTCCACGTCGTTGACCGAGGCGCGGATGGTGGTGGTGCGGTCCAGAACGACGGTGGTCTTGATGCCTTGCGGGATCGACGCTTCAATCGCCGGCAACTCCGCCCGGATTCGATCCACGGTTTCGATGATGTTGGCGCCCGGCTGGCGGAAGATGGTAATGGGGATCGAGGACACGCCATTCAGGTAACCCGCCGCGCGAATGTTCTGCGCGGCGTTGGAAACGTCGGCTACGTCGGAGAGCCTGACAGCGGCTCCATGTTTGTAACCCACAATCAACGGCTTGTATTGGTCTGCGAGGGAGATCTGGTCGTTGACGACGATATCCGCGGTCGTAATCCCATCGGTGAGCTGGCCGGCCGGCTCGTGGGCATTCTGCAGGCTCAGCGCCGACTGAACGTTTTGCAGTGTAAGCCCGTAGCTGTTGAGCAGGGTCGGATTCGCTTCCACGCGCACCGAAGGGCCGGCGCCTCCGCCCACCGAAACCTGGCCGACGCCCTGGATCTGCGACAGCTTCTGCGCCATGACCGTCGACGCCTCGTCATACAGCGTCGGCCTTGCGTACTTGTCCGACGTAAGCCCCAGAATGATAATCGGCGAGTCCGCTGGATTCACCTTGCGATACGTCGGGTTGGCGGGCAGGTTTGCCGGCAGGTAGGTGCGCGAGGCATTGATCGCCGCCTCCACGTCGCGCGCTGCGCCGTCGATGTCCCGGCTCAAATCGAATTGCAGCGTAATCGATGTGCTGCCCAGCGAACTCGATGAAGTCATCTCCGTCACGCCGGCGATGTGGCTGAACTGGCGCTCCAGCGGAGTTGCAATCGAGGACGCAGTGATCTCAGGACTTCCGCCGGGCAAGCCTGCCGAAACCGAAATGGTCGGAAAATCCACCTGCGGCAAGGGAGAAACAGGCAGTACCTGAAAGGCGATCGCCCCCACCAGCGTCACGCCCGCCGTCAGCAGCGTCGTCGCTACCGGCCGCCGGATGAAGGGTGCGGAGATATTCATGCGCCCTCCGCCGCTTGCGGCTCGTTGCCGCCTTCCATTGTCTTCGGTGAACGGCTGAAGCGTTGGCCGATGCGATCGAAGAAGATGTAGATCACTGGCGTGGTGTAGAGCGTCAGCACCTGGCTAAGCAGCAATCCGCCCACCATGGCAATGCCTAACGGCCGCCGCAGCTCCGATCCCATCCCCTGGCCCACCGCCAGCGGAATGCCCGCCAGCAGCGCCGCCATCGTCGTCATCATGATGGGGCGAAATCGCAGCAGGCACGCGTCGTAAATCGCGTCCCGGGAATTCTTCCCGTGTTCTCGTTCGCCCTCCAGGGCAAAGTCCACCATCATGATTCCGTTTTTCTTCACAATACCGATCAGCAGAATAATGCCGATGATGGCCACCACGCTCAGGTCCTGCTTGAAAAGCATCAGGGCCAGCAAGGCGCCCACGCCGGCGGAAGGCAGCGTGGAAAGAATCGTGATGGGATGAATGAAACTCTCGTAAAGAACTCCGAGCACGATGTAAACCGCGGCCAGCGCGGCCAGAATCAGCAGCCCTTCATTGGCCAGCGAGCCTTGAAAAGAGGCCGCAGTGCCCTGAAAACCGTACTGAACGCTGGCCGGCATGTTCAGGTTCTTCTGCACCTTCTCGATGGCCGTGATTGCGCCTCCCAGCGCGGCGTTGGGAGCCAGATTGAACGACACTGTCACGGCCGGGAACTGCCCCTGGTGATTGATCGAGAGCGGCTCGACCGATTTCTCAAGATGAGTGAACGCGCTCAACGGCACTGAGTTGGCGGGCGCAGAACTAGTGGCCGCATTTGAACTCCCGTTCCCGCCCACGCCGGAAGTGATGGCATTCGTGTGCGCGCTGAGCACTGCCGAGGACGGAGTGTATGCCACCGTGGTCGTGGTCGCATTCGAACCCGCCGATGAAGACCCCGAGGACGCATAGGTCGAGGAGGCGCCTGGCCCCGAGGCCCCTGACGATGTATTGGTCTGGATATACAGATCCTGCAGCTTGCCCGGGTTTTGCTGAAACTTCGGATCGGTCTCCAGAATCACGTGATACTGGTTCAACTGCGTGTACATGGTGCTGATCTCGCGCTGCCCATAGGCGTCGTACAGCGTACTGTCCACCGTCGACGGCGCAATGCCCAGCCGCGACGCGGTAACCCGATCGATCACCAGCGATACCGCCAGCCCCCCGGTTTGCTGGTCGGTCGCCACATCCGCAAGTTGAGGCAGTTGCTTCATCTTGTCCACCAGCCGCCCCGTCCACAAGTTCAACTCGTTCGCATTGGGGTCCTCCAGCGTGTACTGGTACTGCGTGCGGCTCACCCGGTCGTCCACCGTGATGTTCTGCACCGGATTCATGTAGAGCTCGATGCCGTCTACCTGCTTCAGGCTATTCTGCAGCCTGCGAATCACGTCCGATGCGCCCAGGTCGCGCTTGTTCAGCGGCTTCAGATTGATTTGCATCCGTCCGCTGTTCAGCGTCGTGTTGGTCCCGTCCGCGCCGATAAACGATGACAAACTCTCCACCGCCGGATCCTGGAGGATGACGGCTGCCAGTTCCTGCTGCTTCTGCTCCATGGCCGCAAACGAAATCGTCTCCGGCGCCTGCGAGATGCCCTGGATCACGCCCGTATCCTGCGTGGGGAAAAACCCTTTGGGGATGATGATGTAGAGCACGACAGTAAGAATCAGTGTGGCTACGGCCACCAGCAGCGTAATGGTCTGGTACCCGAGGACAAACTTGAGCGTGCGCCCGTAAAACGCGATCATGCTCTCGAACGCCCGCTCCGAGGCTCTGAAGATCCTGCCCTGTTGTTCTTTTGCGGGCCTGTGGCGCAGAATCCGCGAGCACATCATGGGGGTCAGCGTCAGCGACACAACGGCTGACAAAATGATGGTCACGGCCAGGGTTACCGCGAACTCGCGGAACAGCCGCCCCACCACGTCGCCCATGAAGAACAGCGGAATGAGCACCGCGATCAGCGATACGGTCAGAGAAATAATCGTGAAGCCGATCTGTTCCGCGCCCTTGAAGGCCGCCTCCATGGGCGGATCTCCGGCCTCGATATAGCGGCTGATGTTTTCGATCATCACAATCGCGTCATCCACCACAAAGCCCGTGGAGATGGTCAGCGCCATCAGAGAAAGATTGTCCAGGCTGTAGCCCAGCGCATACATCGCGCCAAACGTGCCCACCAATGAAAGCGGCACGGCAACGCTGGGAATGATGGTGGCGTACACGTTGCGCAAAAACAGAAAGATGACCATCACCACCAGGAAGACGGTCAGCATCAACTCAAACTCCACGTCGGCCACCGAGGCGTTGATGGAGGTGGTGAGATCGGTAAGCGGCGTCACCTGAATCGATGCCGGAAGGTTCACTTCAAGCTGGGGCAAAATCGCCTTGATGGCCTTCACCACGCTGATGGTATTGGCCCCCGGCTGCCTTTGAATGTTGACGATCACCGCCGGCGTCTCGTTCATCCACGCCGCCTGCTTGTTGTTCTCGATCCCGTCCACCACCTGCGCAACATCTTTCAGCATGATGGGCGAGCCATTGCGATAGGCAACCACAATCTTTCGATAGTCGTCGCTGGTCGCCAACTGATCGTTGGCGTTGATCTGGTAATCCTGATGAGGCCCGTCGAAGTTGCCCTTGGCGGTGTTCACGCTGGTCTGCGTGAGCGCCGTGCGCAGATCTTCCAGGTTCAGTCCGTAAGACGACAGCGCCGTCGGGTTAGCCTGGATGCGCACCGCCGGCTTCTGACCGCCGCTGATGCTCACCAGGCCCACCCCGCTCAACTGCGAGAGCTTGGGCGCCAGCCGCGTATCCACCATATCCTCAACCTGCGAAAGCGGCATCGAGCTGGATGTGACGGCCAGCGTCAGCACGGGTGCATCCGCCGGATTGGTCTTGCTGTAAACCGGCGGCGAGGGAAGATTCGACGGCAATAAGCTCTGCGCGGCGTTGATCGCCGACTGAACCTCCTCTTCGGCGATATCGATGTTCAGGCTGAGGACGAATTGCAGCACAATCACAGACGAGCCGCCGGAACTGGTCGACGTCATCTGGCTAAGTCCCTGCAATTGCCCGAACTGGCGCTCCAACGGCGCGGTCACCGTGGTGGCCATCACGTCCGGGCTGGCGCCGGGATAGAAGGTCAGTACCTGGATGGTGGGGTAGTCCACCTGCGGCAAGGCAGAGACCGGCAACTGGGTATACGCAACGATACCCACCAGCATGATTGCGGCCATCAGCAGCGACGTAGCAACGGGACGCTGGATGAATGGCCCGGATGGATTCACGGAGTGTTCCCTGCCGGAGCATTCGTCGCCGGAGCCTGTTTCGCCACCACCACCCTGCTCCCGTTCTGCAGCTTTTCAAAGCTGCTGGTGGCCACAACCTCGCCGGGATTGATTCCCTCCACCGCGGTCATTCCGCCGTCCGCAACCCCCGTCGTCACATTGCGTACGCTCGCTGTGCCGTTCGCAATCACATACAGAAAGGCCACCGCCCCATTGTGTTGAATTGCTGCGGTGGGAACCAGCGTGACGCCGTTGAGCGTATTCACCAGCAACCGTGTGTTCACAAACTGGTTGGGGAAAAGAACTCCGTTCTTGTTATCGAACTGGGCGCGCAGCTTCACCGTTCCCGTCGTGGTATCGATCTGGTTGTCGATGGTCATCAACTTGCCCGCGGCTATCTGCTTGGTCTGGGCGCGATCCCACGCCTCCACAGGCAGCGTATGCGCCTGCCGCAGCCGCGCCTGCACCTGGCCCAGGCTGTCTTCCGCCATGGTGAAAATCACGGTAATGGGCTGCACCTGCGTTATTACCACCAGCACGGTTGTGCCGCCTGCCTGCACCACGTTGCCGGGATCCACCAGGCGAAGACCTACCCGTCCGGAGATCGGCGCGGTAATGTGGCAGTAGCTAAGCTCCACCTGGTTGTAATTCACGGTGCCTTGATCGTTCTTCACCGTGCCCTGGTCCTGCAACACGATCTTCTCCTGGTCGTCCAGCAGTTGCTTGTTGATCCCGTTGCGCGCCCACGCCGTGCGATAGCGCTCCAGGTCCATCTCGGCCTGCGCCAGAAGATTGGTGTCCCGCTCCAGCGCGCCTTCGGCCTGCAGCAGTTGCGCCTGGTAGGAGCGCGGATCGATGTCGATCAGCGCAGCCCCTTTCTGAACGTATTGACCCTCGTTGTAATGCACCGCGGTCAGCACTCCGCTGGCCAGCGCGGTAATGGAGGCGGTGTAGACCGGAGTCACCGTGCCGATGGCATCCAGGTAGATGCCGATACTGCCCTTCGTGGCAGTGGCCACCGTGGCAGTAACAGACGGCTTCACCGCGGCCAGCGCGAGCTTCGCAGCCGCTGCCTTGGCGTTGTTCTCATGGATCTCCACGATGACGATCACGGCCACCAGAAGCAGAAGAAGCAGGCTTGTCCAAAGAACCCAGCGCTTGCGATACCAGGGGCGCGGCGTAGATAACTGGCGATCGGCGCCAATGTGTTGTGCATCTGATCTGTCATCAATCTCAGACATGTAACACTCCGCGCCCGGTCTCTTTCGGGGAAATTCCCCTGCAGAACTCTCCAATCCGGCGCAATTATACGGTCCGTTTTGCTCTACCGAAAAGAGTCTACCAGAAGCCCGGTACCCCTCGCTCCCTAAGATGACGGACCGCCGCGGCAGGTCCCCGTTCCTCTTTCGAAAGATGAGCAATACGAGACAGACACAAGCTTTGGCGCAAGCGATAATGGACAGAGCTTAAGCGCAGATGCGCTCAAGCGCGGGGAAGTCAGCCCATCGTGAGCCTGCTCCCCGGAAAGCATTTAGGGACTGCGTTGACGGAGCCAGGTTGCCAGGATTGCTTCCGTCCTCTTCGCCCAATGCGCCGCTATCCACGGTACACATCCACAAGGTTTGCTTTCCGGGCAAGAGCCGTCCACGCCGGACTAACCGCCAGCAAAGAGGAAATATGTCAATAAGCAAAATGAAGCGCACAGCGTTTGACCCCGCCGCCTTTCTTTCCAGTGCCGGCCTGGGCCGGAGAATCGTTGAATTGCAGCCCAAAGAAACCTTTTTCGCCCAGGGAGATCCGGCAGACTCCCTCTTTTATCTTCAAACCGGCCGCGCCCGGCTCACCGTCGTCTCGCAGTTCGGCAAAGAGGCCACCATCACGCTCCTTGCCGCCGGCGACTTCGTTGGAGAAGAATCCCTCGCCACGGTTGCCGGGCTGCGTCTGGCAACGGCTACCGCCGAGAACACTTGCATCGCGCTCAAGATCGGGAAGGACGAGATGATCCGCGTCATGCACGAGCAGCATGCCCTCTCCGACATGTTCCTGTGCTTTCTGCTGGCCCGCAGCATGCGCACCCAGGCCGATCTTGTCGACCAGCTCTTCAACTCCAGCGAAAAACGCCTGGCGCGCATTCTTCTGTTGATGGCTGAATTTGGCAAGCCCGGCGCCCCAAATACCTTCATTCCTCCCATCACCCAGGAAACCCTGGCGGATATGATCGGCACTACCCGCTCCCGCGTCAGCTTCTTCATGAACCGCTTCCGCAAGCTCGGATTCATCAGCTACAACGGCCGCATCCAGGTCCACAAGTCGCTGCTCAATGTAATCCTGCTCGATCAATTGCCGGAACACAACTCCGAACAACCGTCTATGGCCGCCGACTAGTAAGCTGATTCGGGGTTCCGTCCGATTCGCCGGCCATCCTTATTGACCGGCACAAAATCATGAAACCACCTAAAAGCCGTCATCCTGAGCGGAGATCGACGCGGCGACCGGAACCAGAACCCCCAGCGACAGGTTTTCGTCGCTGGGGTGGGGAGTCGAAGGACCCGCGTCTAGATTTGTCGTCCTGAGCGCAGCGGAGTCGAAAGACCCGCATTTCACTGCAGGATCACGCAGTTCCAGCCGTTCCAGCCTCCCAACCGCCGACCCTCCTGGTTCTCCCGCATACCTCCCTCTGCAACCATATCCTCGCCAGTCGCATCCATTCATTTGGCCCCGCGCTACGGGAGGACTATACTCATCTCCCGTACACTGCCTGGCGTACCAACCCTTGAGTACGCCATTTTTTCGGCAAGGAGCAAGACCCATGGCTGCGACCATACCCATCCAGGAATCTGATCTGGAGTTCGACCACGGCAGCTTCGATTCAGCCGCCTTTACCGCACAGGCACTTTCGAGCTGGCAGGCGCTGGCCGCCGTCATGGACCACACCCTGCTCAAACCCGATGCCACCATCGACCAGATTGAAAACCTCTGCGGCGAGGCCATCCGCTACCGTTTTGCCTGTGCCATGGTCAACCCGGTCTGGGTCTCCACAGCGGTCGGCGTGCTCTCCGGCACAGGCATTCCCGTGGGCGTGGTCATCGGCTTTCCCCTCGGCGCCTCGCTGGTCTCCACGCTGCGCCAGGAGGCATCCGCCCTCATCCGTCTGGGCGCGCGCGAGCTGGACATGGTTATCCCCATCGGCCAGCTCAAGAGCGGCAACCACCATGCCGTCCACCACGCCATCCACGCCGTCGCCACTGTCGCCCATCATCAGGGCGCCCTGCTCAAGGTCATTCTTGAAACCGCCCTGCTCACCCTCGAAGAAAAACTCCGCGCCGCCGAGATCGCCATCCAGGCCGGCGCCGACTTCCTCAAGACCTCCACGGGGTTTTCCTTGAGCGGCGCCACCCCCGCCGACGTTGCCCTGCTCCGTGGCGTAGCCGGCGCCCGTTCCGGCATCAAGGCCGCCGGCGGCATCCGCACCCTGGCCGACGTCCGCGCCCTCCTCGACGCCGGAGCCAACCGCATCGGCGCCTCCGCCTCGGTCGCCATCGTCCGCGAACTCGGAGCGGAGTAAGAACAGGGATCAGGGTTCAGGAGTCAGGGATCAGGGTTCAGGGGTCAGGGAAAAACAGCCCGTATCCCCACGAAATCCGCTAACCTGCTAACTTGCTAACCCCGCGAAGCGGTGCTAACTTGCC
>Ga0187881_10003708_pt1 | contig 12982 bp, 12 predicted proteins | sample June2016WEW_19_1_2_FD_133017 | JGI IMG/M metagenome (GOLD analysis project Ga0187881, IMG submission 133017) | Peatland microbial communities from SPRUCE experiment site at the Marcell Experimental Forest, Minnesota, USA - June2016WEW_19_100 | ecosystem: Environmental > Terrestrial > Soil >...
ACAATCTGGCCTGATTATAAAAGATCCGCCCGAAGTGCTCCTTGTCGGGAAAAGTGCCGGTATGCAACGGAAGGAAAATGCCGCCGGAGTCCACGAGATAGATGCACGGGAGCCGGTTTTCGAGCGCAACCTCCTGGGCGCGCACATGCTTTTTGATGGTTTCGGGGAAATAAGTCCCGCCTTTGACGGTGGCATCGTTGGCCACCACCAGAATCTCTTTGCCGTGCACGACTCCTACTCCGGTGATGATCCCGGCGCCGGGGGCCCCGTTGTCATACATTCCGGAGGCGGCGAGCGGGCTGAATTCCAGGAAGGGAGTGTTGCGGTCAAAGAGCAAATCCAGGCGCTCGCGCGCGGGCAACTTGCCCCGGGCCCTGTGTTTTTCATGGGCTGCGGGAGGCCCTCCTTTTCTGGCTTCCGCAAGGCGGCGCTTGAGATCTTCCACTTGTGCACGGAGAGCTGCCGAATTGTCCTGAAATTCCCTGGACTGCGAATTGATCTTGGATTCAATACGAAACATAAGAACGCCCGGGCCTCGTTAATCCAGACGATGATTGTGTTCAGGGGAGCGAAGATGACGCCACGCCCGCCATGCTGACTCTCAAATGCAAAATCCAAGAGCAAGAGGCTGTCGAGGGCCCGAGGCAGCCGGTGCATCCGCACGCAAGAGCTAAGCAGGCACGCACTTGTGCCCGTAAAGGAGGAGTCCTGCGTCGCCCTCTTTTTGAATTCTGCGAAACTCCAGGCGCACACGCTGACCGATCGCCAGGCTGTCAAAGTCGACGTCCACGATCTGGGAGGTGATCCGCACGCCGCCATCCAGCTCCACGATGCCTACCGCAAAAGGGGTCTGATCCGCGAACTGGGAGGTGGGGACACGAATGACGGTGTAGGTCAAGATCTTGCCCTGGTCGCTGAGCTTCACGGTTTCAAACTGGCGCGCGCCGCACTGGGCGCAGACGAGCCGTGGCGGAAAGTAAACCGCGTTGCAGGATTTGCATTTCCCCGCCTCCATACGATAGCGCTGCGGGATCTCTCGCCAGTATCTTGCCGGATTCGCCATGATTTGTCAGCCTCCTCAATCCGAGTTTCCGTGTGCCGCAGAGCGATTGCTACACAGCCTCGAAAATGTGCACGACGCTGCTGCCGCCGGTGCCACCCATGTTCTGCGTTAAGCCGACTCTTGCTCCCTTTACCTGGCGGGGCCCCGCCTCGCCGCGCAGCTGCAACGCGATCTCCACGATCTGGCCTACACCGGTGGCGCCGACCGGATGGCCCTTCGCCTTGAGCCCGCCGCTGGTGTTGACCGGGATCTTGCCGCCAAGCGCTGTCATGCCGCTTTCCGCAGCCTGTCCTCCCTTGCCCCTTTCCACCAGCGCCAGAGCCTCCAGTACCATGATCTCCGCGATGGTGAAGCAGTCGTGGAGTTCGGCGACGTGCAGATCGTGGGGTCCCTTGCCGGCCATCTTGTACGCGCCGGCCGCGGCCTTCGCAGTAGATTCGAGCCAGGTCAGGTCCTTGCGGGAATGCAATGCGATCGTGTCTGAAGCCTGGGCTGAAGCCAGCACTTTGACCACGGGCTTTTTGGAGATCTTGCGCGCCATGTCCAGAGGGCAGAGAATTGCCGCCGCGGCTCCATCGGTGATGGGCGAACAATCGAGAAGGCGCAGGGGATCGGCTACAAGCACGGAACCGAGCACGTCACTGAGCGTGACCTCGAAGGAGAATTGAGCCACGGGATTCATGGCGCCATGTTTGTGGTTCTTTACCGCCACGCGGGCGAGCTGCTCCCGCGTAGTGCCGAACTGGTGCATGTGAGCGCGGGCCATCAGAGCATACAGACCTGGAAACGTGATTCCCTGATATCCCTCGTATTCCATGTCCGCGGCAGAGGCCAGCGCATGCGTCGCTTCATCGCCGCTTACGTCAGTCATTTTCTCGACGCCCCCGACGAGCACCAGATCGCTCACTCCCGCGGCCACTTCGATGAACCCCTGGCGAAAAGCGACGCCCCCTGAGGCGCAAGCGGATTCCACGCGCGTCACCGGGATGGATTTCACCCCGAGGTAATCCGCCATCAGGCTTCCCAGATGTTCCTGCGAAGCGAACATGCCTCCGGTCATGCAACCCACGTACATCGAATCGATGTGATCCACCGCCGCATCGTCGAATGCGTTCAGGGCGGCTTCGACAAAAATGTCCCGCAAGGACATTTCCCAAAGCTCACCCCATTTCTTGTTCAAGCCAACGCCCAGAACAGCTACGTCTCTCATCACCCGTCTCCTCACTCCGCCTTCAAAATCTTGCCGCGATATTTGGCGTAGGTCCCATAATCCAGGTAGACCTTGTTCTTGTCGAGCATATCGCGGGTCTTTGCGGCCTTGTCCTGTACGTCTCGAATGCGGCCCGTGACGGTGTAGATGAATGCGTCGCTGCCGGCGCCCGAGCCGTAGGAAACCATCAGGATTCGGTTGCCTGGCCGCGCGACGTCGAGGATTGCCGTGAGGCCGATGGGCGAAGCCCCGGAATAAGTATTTCCTAGCCGCGGCACAAGATTTCCGGTTTCGGTCTGTTCCTTCGTGAATCCCAGCTCACGGCCCGCCCTCATCGGGAATTTGCCGTTGGGCTGATGGAAGACGACGTAGTCAAAATCCCTCGGCTTCGTCTTTGTCTTAGCCATGATGCCGCGCGCGGCTCCGAGGACATGCTTGAAGTATGCCGGCTCGCCCGTGAAACGGCCGCCGTGCCTCGGATAATGCTGATACTCTCGGCGCCAGAAATCCGGCGTGTCTGTCATGAACGCGTAGGTTTCGTCCACGGTCGCGATCACGTCGTCGCGGCCAAAGAGGAACGCCGCGGCGCCGGCGGCCGTGGAGTACTCAAGGGCATCGCCGGGAGCTCCTTGCGAAGTGTCCGCTCCGACCGCCAGACCGTACTTGATGCGTCCAGACTCGACCTGACACAGGCAGACGAACATCGCCTCGGTCCCGGCTTTGCAGGCAAACTCGAAACTCGCGGAATGCACCTCCGGAGTAGCGCCAATGGCCTCAGCCAGAATCGTTCCCGATGGCTTCACGGCATAGGGATGCGATTCCGAACCGACGTAGACCGCTCCGATCTCTCGTGGATCGATGCCGGCACGAGCTATGGCCTTCCTGGCTGCCTCCACCGACATGGTGATCGTGTCCTGATCCGGACTTGGAACGGATTTTTCCTCCAAGCCGAGACCACGCTTGTAGCTGGGCGCATCCGCACCCCAGATCTTGGAGATCTCCTCGACCTTGATGCGGTTGCGTGGGATGTAAGCCCCGTAGCCGATGATGCCGGCCATTGATTATCCTCCTATGTCGCGCTGTCGACAGATTGAACTGACAGTAACCCACTCCTTGGACCAGATTATAAGCATGTTTGCTTCGAGCATGCCACCGTCATTTTGGGTCTTTGCCGTGCCTCAGCCAGTATCGCAGGGAGGTCGAACCGGAAATGCTGACGGCCTTTAGACCGCGAGATAGCGCTGCCACACAAAAAACCCGATCCCGATCGCGGCCACGATCTGGACCTCCTGCCCGTTGCACGGAGACCCAGCAATGCTGTGCATGCAGAACGTCACAAGTAATGCAGCAGGCGAAATGTCATTTCGGGCGTGCAACCTGTTTTGGGGATGGCTTGGCACAATGGTCTTTGAGGCCCAAAGGGCCGGTAGTGCATAGGCCCGGCCGTAAGGCCGGGATGTGGGTAGAGATAGAGAAATGAGCGCCGAAGGCGCGGCACTCTTGAGATTTCAAGTGCCGCACCTTCGGCGCTCCATCTCCCGGCAACTCCCTATCCCGGCCTTACGGCCGGCCCTATTGATTGCCGGCCCTTCGGGCCTGAATGACAACAAAACCACACTGGCGGGCACCAAGAAGCGCTTCCCGGTTCTCATATATGCCTCACGAAATTCAGATAACATGAGACGGCCCAGCATGCAGCAGAATTCCTGTCGTTCTGTATAAATATCAAAAAGTAAAGATGTGACCCCTGGTCTTTGTCTATAATCTGATTCAATGATTCGAAATGGGTGGAAGCGATTGATCTTGGATGCGGGCGGATTCGTCGGGGAAGGCAACTGCCCGATCCCCGCGTACTCCGAGTACATGCCGGCGCCTCAGATAGGACTAAGCCTATACTCCCGCTGCGGCACCAGCTTTTTCGCCGAGGACGATCCCTGGGGCTGGCCGGTTTCTGAGTACGAAGAAGCCTTCCAGCTTGCGCCTGGGCTGCAATCGATTGCGAACCAAATCATGATCGCGCTGGTGCGCCTTGCTCGGGGAGAGCCGGCTCACGGCATTGCGCGCGCCAACCTGATTGACAATCCCTATTGGCCCGGGGAATTGGCGGATCGAGCGGGTAGGCTCGGACACGAGCGTTTTGTGGTTTTTCTGCCGCTGGCGCTGTCCCGCACGCAAGACGACAAAGGGCGCGTGCGCTGGACCCTTTTCGGCGGCAGCGAGCAGGGGCCATCCCGAGCATTCTGGAAAGGGTTTTATGCACAGCCCGGGGAGGAACTTCCCGCGGAGAAAGCGCAGGTTTTTTTTCGCGGGCTTATGACCGACGTTTATGGGGTGCCGGCCGCAAGTGACGCCGATCTTTATCGGGCCGGATTTCGCATTCATCCCGGAGACGATGCTGCCGCGGATGCAAGAGAATGCTCGGCCGCGCTCCCGAAATGGGCGGCGTCCTATCTTTGGACTGCCGGACAATCGCTTGCGGGGGTGAAGTATCTACTGACCTTTACGCCCTTTTCAGAGCTGCCGGAAGCAGTGCGGCGCGCCTATCTGGGCGGCGACCTTCACCTGCTGCCGTTTCCCGGCAGCATGCTGTTCTGGGGCACGCCGGCTTATCGCCGCCTCCAGGAGGAGCTTCCACTCGCTCAGCAGATTCCATTGCTTCATGGCGTGGCGAGGCATGAGGGGCCGCACGGACTGCGCGTTTCGCAGTCGGGCTGGCTCCACGAGCCCGGCCCCGGAAAACAGGAATGGTCCGGTTTGCACGGACCGTTGCGCAACACGTTCATCCGCACTCACCGCTGGGCCCACGTACATCGTCATGAGGATGAGATCGCCATTCTGGCGCGCGAGGACAAACTGGTCCACGTGTTGTTCAGCGCGCGGCCCGACGACGTCGAACTGTATGGCAAGCCGATGGCCCGCAACGTCCAAATCTGGACTCATGATTCTCAGCTTCTCCTGGACGGGCCCCGCGCATCCGCGGAAGAAATTCGGCGGGCGATTCTAGCCATTGGCGCGGGCGGCACGTTCGGTTACAGATTTCAGTATCCGGCCATGCGTGTCGGCTTGCATGAAGTTTACTGGCATCGGCCGCTCGCCGCGTACTTGGAGCGGCATGAAGACACCCCCGCGCTGCTCAAAAATGCGCCCACGGGTTATCTGACGGCCTATCCAGTGGCCGACATCGACATCGGCCGGCCGATCGAACTCTGGCCCCGTCTTCTCAATCGCGAAGAACACATGGCGGCAATCCGGCAATTCGACCGCCCGGAGGACGAGCATCCCCACAAAACCGCCCTGAACGTTCGCAAGATACTCGACGTAGCGGCAGCGTCCGGATTGAAGCCTGTGCCGCGCAGCTTTGCGCGCCGGCTGCTGAGCGTGGGGCCGCGCGAATCGCTCGAGGATTGGCTCGAGTCTCTGCCTGCCCGCGCGAACGATCCGGAGAAAGCCCGCGCGCTGGCCGGCGGCTTGCTCGAGCTGCTCGACACCGTGGGAGAACCCTCGTACGCGAATGCCCGCAAAGCGGCCTTGGAGCCGCTCACATTCTCCTTCACTGCGAACAGAACATTTGAGACCCGATACTGGAACACGATCCGCGGACTGGCGGCGGGCGAATTTATCAACAAGTGCAACGCGGATTGCATACGCGACCAGGTCACTCGCGATCGGCTTCGCCATCATCACCGGGATCTTGAAGCGCTCGGGGATTTTCTTCTTGCCTACTACGCGAAGGTCGCGGCCGACTGCGGTCTCGGCGGCAAAGCTCTGGTAGGAGAGTTGCCGTTCCGGTGGGGTACAGACTTCGATTTCGACTGGTGGGGCGGGTGGCTCGAAAATCAGCAGGGCCGCACGCACGAACGCAACCTGCTGTTCGGCATTCCAGGCCGCGATCGCAGCCGGGCCGTGATCATGGCGGACCATTACGACACGGCATACATGGAAGACGTGTACTACGCCGCGCGCGGCGGTTCGGGCGCCCGGATCGCGGCGGCGGGTGCTGACGACAACCACTCGGCAACCGCGGCTCTTATGCTGGCGGCGGACGTGTTATGCCGGTTGAGCCGCGAAGGCAAGCTTGGTTGCGACGTCTGGCTGGTCCACCTGACTGGAGAGGAGTTCCCCTCCGATTGCATGGGCGCGCGCCACCTGTGTAGCCGGCTTGTTGAGGGGACGCTCCAACTTCATCGCAACGGAGGACGGGTGGATGGTCTCTCTCAGGTGCGCGTGCGGGGCGTTTACGTTCTCGACATGGTGGCGCACAACAACGATCATGCGCGCGACATCTTCCAGATTGCGCCCGGCGTCGGCCCCGAATCTCTAAGACTGGCCTATGAGGCTCACCTTGCGAACGAAACGTGGAATCGGCTCACTCATGTCTGGAACCGGCGCGTCTCGAGACGCGGCCGGGGCCGAGGCCGACGCAGCGTAAATGGCCGCACGATACCCGCGATTGCGGCGCATCCGGCGCTGAACGGCGAAGTTCGGCTCCACTATGATCCGCGGAGCACGCTTTATAACACGGACGGCCAGATTTTTTCGGACGCGGGCATCCCGACCGTGCTCTTCATGGAAAATTACGACATCAACCGCACCGGCTACCATGACACGCACGACACGATGGCGAACATCGACCTGGACTATGGATCCGCGCTTGCCGCGATAGCCATAGAATCCGTGGCCCGCGCCGCCCGCAGCGCTCCAGAGCGCGGCTGATCAAGAAGGTGTACAAATCGGAGGCGAAACCTCCACTGCCTGGTTCGGCAAACAAGCAAGAGAAAACCGGGGAGATATCACAAAATCTGCACCTTGCCCCACTTGCGGATTCGTTCATCGGCGGTCATCAGCGGAAGCCCGTGAATACGAGCTGTGGCTACGATGATCTGATCTGCTGGATCGTTGTGAAAATCAGGGCCGAGGCGAACGCTTTCCGCCGCGATTCGGGAGGTCAAGGGCAGCACTTCGATAAGAGGGTGCCCCTCGATCTCCTCAAGCCAGACATCCGCTGGTTCGGCGGTTTTGATCCGGCCGCGCGCGGCCAACATCGCGATCTCCCAGAGGGTGATGGCGCTTATGGCGACCGGCTTCTGCCTGCTCTCCAGGTCCCGCAACCGTCGGACCCGGCTTCGTCCCAGCCGGCCCGAATCCAGCTGCCACCAGATGAGAATATGCGTGTCAAGCAGAATTTCGGACATTTAACGGCTGCTTTCCCAATCCCGGCTGGTGTCGAAGTGAACGATATCGCCTTTGATTTGGACTCGCCCTTTCCAACTGCCCCGCAGAGAGCGTTTCGGGGAGGACACGGGCACCACCTTGGCGACCGGGCGCCCTCGTTTGGTGATAACCAGGATGTCGCCCGCTTCATCCACTTGGTCGAGGAGGCGGAGGCATTTTGCCTTGAATTCACTGGCCGCAAGAATAGTCTGTTTCATACGGCTATTATAATGTGACCAGATTGACCAGTCAAGTAGTCATATACTGGCATCCAATGGGGAGAATGCTCCTGGCCACGGCTTGCTGGTTGCCCATTCGCCGAGGATTCGGTGTGCTTTGTGCCGCGGCTGGTGATATTCTGCTTGCATTCGAGAGAGCAAACGGCGGAGCGCCGGCGGATCCTGCGATATCAAAAATATCGCGCAACTCACCGGCGGGATCGCGGAATAGGTGTGTAGATTCATCGTGCGCAGCATCGCAAACCCCCTGGTTATCATCCCTACGTACAACGAGCGCGACAATCTCAGCCAACTAATACCGGAGATCATGGACACAAACCGCAGTCTTCACATTCTCGTGGTGGATGACGGCAGTCCCGATAACACGGGCCGGGCGGTCCTGGACTTGAAAGAGAATAGCTATGGGCCTCGGCTGGACCTGAAGGCCCGTCCAGGAAAACTGGGCCTCGGAAGCGCCTATGTCCAGGGGTTTAAGTGGGGCTTGGCGGGCGGATACGATTTTTTCATCCAAATGGACGCGGATTGGAGCCACCAGCCCAAGTACCTGAAGACGATGCTTAGTCTGGCGGACGACGCCGATTTTGTCGTCGGTTCGCGCTACGTGCCTCATGGAGGCACCCCCAACTGGGGGACGGGAAGACGTTTGTTGTCGAAGTTCGGGAACGTCTACGCGCGATTCTTGCTCGGCGCGGATCTGGCCGATCTTACGGGCGGATTCAACGGCTGGTCAGGCGACGTCCTTAAGGGAATAAATCTGGATGCCATTCGCAGCGATGGGTACAGCTTTCAGATCGAATTGAAGTATCGAGCCCATCAGCTTGGCTTCCGGCACGTAGAATTCCCGATTCTTTTCGAAGAGCGTCGAGCCGGAAAGAGCAAGATGTCGGCGGCAATTGCACTGGAAGCGTGTTGGCGTGTGTGGGAACTTCGATGGAAAAAAACGCCGCAAGCCCGACGGCCGGCGACTTACTGAGATCTGCAGCTCAGCGATTCCGAATCAACACGCGATCCAATACCGCCAGTATCCGCGTGCCCCCCGGCTTCAGGCCGGCCATCTGGTCCGCGGGCACCAGGGCGAACACCCTGTTATTGCTTTTCCAGAGATTTTCAAATTCCTGATTGGTAAGAACGATCCTCGGAGCATCTTGAAACTTCATTCCCTGGATGAGGGCATACGCAACGCCATTGGCAACCTCTAAGCGCAAGGGCTCATAAAAATTGAGCGAGTTTGCCGATTCGTAGTCGCCGACTACAACCAGATGGTCTGTCGGCTGCGCCTCGTGGGAGACGGCGAGCGCGAATTTCTTGGAGGAGATCAGATCCTCGCAAATCACAAGACTCCAGTGAGTCATGGCGCAGACGACCATCATGGCCGCCGCCAGGCTTGCGATCGCGAGGAGGCGCGCGTGCTTGCGCTCGAAGGCCGCCGCGCTAAGAAAGCCGGCGGCGAGCGCGACGATGGTTATCGCGGCGGGTTTACAGAGATCGCGCATGATTGCGACCGGCATATCAGCCAGGATGCTGTAATCGGTCTGGGAGACGAAACCCGCGCGGGTGGATGCAGGATTTTCAAACCCGCGTCCGGCGGTGAGAAACCAGATTCCCGCCCCGATCCCGGCTGCCAGAATCAATGCGCCGAATACAGCAAGTCCTCGGAACGCCCACTTAACAGATCTGCTTTCACCCATCCGGCTTAGAGCAATCCCAACCAGGAGCGACAAGGCCGGGAGCGCAGGGAATACGTAATGTTCCAGCCTGCCCGTTATGGAGAAGAAACCCAGGATGACGAATGCCCAGACGAGAGCCAGCCTTGCGAGCGCGCGCTGGTTTGCGTCCGCCGGTTTTCGGGCCGCCGCAAATGCCGCGGGAAGAAACGCGGTCCACGGGAAGAACCAAACAGGGATCAACGCCCAGAACGCGGGTAGTGACACGGACCACAGCACGGGCGGATCATGCTTGCCAACGAAACGCAGGAATTGTTCATTAACGAAGAAAACCCAGAGAAAGCCCGGATTTCGAATGGCGGCGAACACATGCCAGGGCACTGCCAGAACGAGAAATAATAAAAAGCCTGGCGCCATGTGCAAATCGCGCCAACACGGCCGCTCGCGCGCAATCAGAAAAAAGATCGCGATGATGCCGACGGGAAAGGCAAGCCCGACCAGGCTCTTGGTCAGAACAGCTCCGGCTAGTGCGGCGTAAAAGAGGAGAGCATGGCGCAATGAGTGACGCGAATCCAGGTACCAATTGAGAAACGCATACATTGCGAGGGTGACGAAAAGCACCAGCCAGATGTCGTGGAGCGCCTCGCGCGTAAAGAGGTAGGTTCCCGCTGAACAGGCGATGCACAGCCCGGCGGCATTGGCAGCGCCCGCCCCGGCGGCACGCAGAGTCATCAGGGTGACCAGCCAGACAAGCGCAATCACGGCTAAAGCGGTCGGCAGACGCAGCGCAAACTCGTTGACGCCGAAGACCCGCATACTGGCCGCCGTTACCCAATACATGAGTGGCGGCTTTTCCAGAAACCGGACTCCATTCGCGTACGGTGTCACCCAATCGCCGCGCACGATCATCTGCTGCGCCACCTGCGAGTAGTATCCTTCGTCGTAATCGATCACCGCGCGGCTCATCGTCGAAGGAAGATAGATTGCCGCCGCCACGATCAACGGAAGCAGCATTGCCAGTCGAGTCGATCTGATGTCCGACAAAGCCTGCATCACGCGATGGATCTCCCGGGATCGTCAAGCCGTGGCTTTAGGCGCCGACCCGATGAATGGTTGCCATTGCCCGGATTGGTTCCTTGATGCGTCCTGCCCTGCGACAACACGCGTGTATATCTATCTTGAGGAAGCCGCAAGAGCAAGCCAATTCCGGCTGACAGGCCCTTAATGGTTGAACCCCGCCATGTCCCTTGGGTATAGTCAACCATGATACCGGGTAGCATGAGATCGACAGGGCACATGCCATGAACGTAGTAGAGGCTGCCAGCTTTGCATATGCAAGCCTTCTCGCGAATAAGCTGCGGGCAGGTCTTACCATGCTTGGCATGACCATTGGGACCGCATCTATCATTCTGGTCGTTACCATCGCGCTGACCTCTCGGGAATACGTGCTGCAACAGATTGAGGGTGTGGGATCCAACCTGATCTATCTCTATTACGAAGCGGGATCGACGGTCTCAGGGACCCAGACGCGCTCGGACGATCTGACGCTCGCGGATCTTCACGCGGTCCAGGAGTTGCCCGGCGTCGCCAATGCCACCGGCATTGTTGTCAATCATGATCGGCTGTTCCTGCGCGGACAGGAGAGGGAAATCACCGTCATCGGCACCACGCCGGACTATGTCAGAGTGAGGAATCTGCGCATCCTCTCGGGCAGGTTTTTCGACGCTTCCGACGAACGGTCGTTCAACAAGGTTTGCCTGCTGACTGAGGACCTCGCGCGGCGGCTTTTCGGCACCCTGGATGTTCGCGGCAGAAGCATCAAACTTTTCCAGGTCAAGTTCGAAACCATCGGCGTATTTCGCGAGGGAGTCGAGACCTTCGGCACCTCGGAGGTTTCCACCTATTCGGCCCTCATCCCGATCACCATCATGCAGCAGTTCGTCAGCAGCGACAAGCTGGACGAGATTTACGCATCGGCATTGCACAACCAGATCGTGCCGATCGTGACGCAACGAATCGAGCACCTGCTAGGGGTGCGGCACCGCGCAGGAACATCTTACCGTGTGGAAAATCTGACCGAGATTCTGCATGCGGCCGGCCGCATCGCGACCGCCATCACCATCGTGCTCTTTTTGATCGGCACCATCTCACTCGTGATCAGCGGCATCGGCATCATGAACATCATGCTGGTGTCGGTCACGGAACGGACGCGTGAGATAGGCATCCGGATGGCGATCGGCGCGCGCCGCAGCGAGATTCTCTTCCAATTCCTGACGGAAGCCGTCTTTATGGCCAGTGTGGGAGGCGGCCTGGGAATCGCGCTGGGCGTTTGCGGGCCGTTGGTCGCCAATTGGCTCGCCGGCCTCGTAATTCCCATTTCCTGGGTCTCGATCCTGCTGGCATTTCTGATGTCTTTCACTGTCGGCATTATTTCCGGGCTCGTTCCGGCCAATCGCGCGGCAAAACTGGATCCATCGGAGGCGCTGCGCTATGAATAGGCGCGCCCAGCCCCGGCCCGCCGGCATCATGCGAGGATCATTCTTAGGAGTTTTTCCGGAACGATGGTATTCATTTCAGGACAGCCGCTCATGCTCGGGGTGCATCCAAGCGCATGAAAACGACGGCTTACAACCACCGATCTTCGCGTGAGGCTCGTGATCGCGATCATGGTTGGTAGTTTACGGACACTAAGAGCCGATCACGACCACGACGTTTGTGGAAGCGGCTAGTTTCGGAACAGGGAAGGCAATGTACAATCCAAGGAGGTTCCTATGCCTAAAAAGGCTACGAAGGCAGATGCCGAGCTCATTCTCAAACTCTATGACTTGCGCCGGGAGGCCGAATTGCGCAAGGCTCGCAACTGGTGGTTTGCGGAATTCTGGCCCGAGAGGGCCGAAGACTTCATGAAGGTGGCAATGGCGCTCGGCACGCAACAGAACAACTGGCTGCGCCAGGTCGGCGGGTACTGGGAAATGGCGGCGGCTTTGGTGGTGCACGGCACGCTGAACGAAGAACTGTTCCTGGAGCTGTCGTTCAGCGGCGAGATGTTCATGGCCTTTGCCAAAATCCATCCTTTCTTGAAGGAACTGCGCGAGAGCATGCAGAATCCGCATTTCTTCGGCAACGTCGAGAAGGTGATCACAAGGTCGAGGGCGGGCCGCGAAAAACTCAAGTTTTTCGAGGAGAGAATGGCAGCGCGGCGCAAAATGATGAAGGAAGCCGCGGCGAAGGCGAAATAGTATCCGGTGCAAGGCCTACTTCGCAAGTTCTGCAAGCGCGGTGTGCCGGAGAGCCCCGCGTCCCAGCTGAATCCAGCCGGGATTAGTGGTATTGTGTGTGTTGTGACAAGTTGAAGTGTGCGACTCACTTGACTGGAGGAGATGCCATGAACCGTTTCGGAATCACGCTCATTTGCGTTGCTATCGCCGCCATGATTATCGGCGCAGCGTCCCTTCCCGCCCAACAAACCCGCGTCAGCCCGCACGAGACCATCAGCGCGGTCATTGACGGCAACCGGGTTACGATCGTCTATGGGCGTCCTTTCACCAAAGATCCCAAGAGTGACAGCATGCGAAAAATCTGGGGGACCCTTGTG
>Ga0187881_10003709_pt1 | contig 12982 bp, 12 predicted proteins | sample June2016WEW_19_1_2_FD_133017 | JGI IMG/M metagenome (GOLD analysis project Ga0187881, IMG submission 133017) | Peatland microbial communities from SPRUCE experiment site at the Marcell Experimental Forest, Minnesota, USA - June2016WEW_19_100 | ecosystem: Environmental > Terrestrial > Soil >...
ACCAACGACATAGAGGCCTCGTTGTTAGATTCAGTGAGCAGCCGCACGTTATGGTGCCCCAATTCGCCCAAGAGCTCCAGCGCCTTCCGGGTCATGGCGCGCCCTGCGCCTAGGCGGCGGTGGCTGGGGCGCACCCGCAGGCCCTCCAGCCACGCCGCTCCATGGTCCATCAGGCGCGCATGGATGATGCCCACCGGCTTCCCTTGGGTCTCGGCCACAAGGAGGAGGGAGTCCGGCGCCTTTAACCAGATGTCAAAGACTTCGTCTATGTAGTCTCCCCAGTCGAAAGTGTCTATGCAGAACGAGAGGACTTCTTCCCGGTCCTCCGGCCGGGCCTTGCGCACTATGGTTCCTTCCAATCGCTGGCCGATCACTTTCGCTGAATCGATGTATAAGCCTATCGAAGCCGGCCCTAGGATACCTCGGCCTGGCAATCTTCGCAGTATCCGTATACCATGAACTGCTGTCCCACTATATGGAATCCATACTTGGCAGCCTTCCCCTTGGCGACCCCCACAACGACGTCGTCGGCCACGTCGAGCACCTTGCTGCAGTTCAGGCAGATCAGGTTGATGTGCTCGGAGGCGTTGGCGTCGTAGCGGACCACCTCTCTAGTGCTGACGGCCTGCAGCACGCCGGCGCGGACCAAGGTATCGAGGGTTGAGTATACTGTGGCCAGGCTGATTGTGGGATAGTCCGGTCTGATCTTATGATAGACCTCCTCCGCCGTCGGATGGGTGTCGATGTCGAGGACACACTTCGCTATGGCCATCCGCTGAGGAGTCAGCCTGAGGCCGAGCTTCCTGAGCCGAGCGTAGGCCTTGTCCACCCTTCCTTCAGGCATCTCCATGGCACGAACGCCTTCAGCAGGCCCAAGCTACATATAATACTTCCCGCGAATTCTCATGTAATACTCATTATAATCTAGGAACGCACGTTCAGGATTTTGAAGGGGCGGGGAGGGGACTATCCTGAGCGGTAGAATTGTTCCCCCTCCGTTCTTTCCAACGCCCAAGCCCGCGCATCTTGCGGAGGCCCTCAAGATCCGTAGCCAACGGACGAATGGGCTGTGGCCGCCTCGGCGGCTCCGCCACATCTTTTTAAACGGAGAAGCTGGAGGAATGCAAGATGCAGTCCTTCAGGGCCAGGCACAGGTTCGCCCATCTGTCCGACGTCCACGTTGGAGCGTGGCGCGAGGCCAGGCTCGCCGGGCTCAGCATGAAGGCATTCGAATGGATGTTGGATCGGTGCATAGAGGAGGGGGTCGACTTTATCGTGATCTCGGGAGACCTCTTCGACAGCAACGTCCCCGACCTCCAGGCCGCAAGGGAGGCGGCGGAGGCCATGAGGAAGGTGAAGGACCTAGGCGTGAGGATCTATGTCACCTACGGCTCTCATGACTACAGCGTCAGCGCCACCTCGATCATCGATGTCCTGGACGGCGCAGGCCTCTTCACCAAGGTCGTGCGGTTGAAGCCCTCCTCGGAGGGAGACACGGTCAAGCTGGATTTCGTCGTAGACGGCCCCACCGGCGCCAAGCTCGCCGGGCTCTACGGACGCAAGAACGGTTTGGAGTCCGAGTACTACGCCATGCTGGACCGCTCCTCCCTCGAGCGAGAGAAGGGCTTCAAGGTCTTCGTCTTCCACAGCGCCATCGATGAGCTCAGGCCCCCCGGCTACGCTTACGGCCAGAGCATTCCCCTTTCCCTGTTCCCGAAAGGTTTCGACTACTATGCAGGCGGCCACGTCCATTCGACCATCCTGAAGGAGGTGGAGGGCTACGGCTTCATCGCCTTTCCTGGCCCCTTGTTCGGCCACGGCTTTAGCGACCTGGAGGAGATCGCCCGAGGCACCAGGAGGGGCTTCTTCTTGGTGGACTTCGCGGAGCGGGTGGAGAAGGTGTCGTTCGTCGAGGTCCCGCTCCCCAAGGTGGTCTATACAAGCGTCGACGCCGACGGCAGGACGCCTTCGCAGGTGACCGAGAGCCTGGAGAGGCTCGCGGGGGAGCTCGAATCTCGAGACGCGATCGTACTAGTGAAGGTGAGCGGGAGGCTCTCCTCCGGGCGAACGTCGGAGGTCCCCTTCGACCGCATCAGGAAGCGGCTCGAAGACGGCGGGGCGATCATGGTCAGGGTCAACCGGGCGTCTCTCACCAGCGCCGAGCGGTCATCGGCGAGGCTCAGCGGGAAGACGAAGGAGGAGATCGAGGAGGGGACGCTGAGGGGGGCGCTCTCCTCCTATTCAGTGGACCCTGCCGTCGAAGCGGGCCTGAGGGAACAGATCGCAGGGCAGCTCGCTGCCGAGGGCGGCCTTCGCACAGCGAGGAAGTTGCTGACCTCCCTTGAGCAAGAGGCCCGAGAGAACGAAAGGAAGGAGGAGTTCCGGACCCGGATGATCAAGGAGGCGAAGGAGGTCCTGGGGATGGAGGGGGCCTGATTGCTGCTCACCGGGATCTCCCTGAGGAACATACGCAGCTATGGGAATGAGGAGACCTCCATCGACCTTCGTCCCGGCCTGACCCTCTTCGAAGGGGACATCGGCAGCGGGAAGTCCACCATCCTCGCCGCGGTTGAGTTCGGGCTCTTCGGCCTAGGCGACTTTGAGGCCAAGCACCTCCTGAGGCACGGCGCCAAGAAGGGCAGTGTGAAGGTCGCCTTCGAGGCAGGGGGCCGCCATTACGCGGTGAGCAGGACCCTGGCGAAGTCGGGGAGGGGCATACAGCAGGAGGACTGCCGGCTCGAGGGCGACGGAGTCGTCACCTCGTACTCCCCGTCCGAGCTCAAGCCCAGGATGCTGGAAATATTGGGGTTCAACGAGAAGCCCGACACCAAGTCCACCTCCCGCATCTTCAGGTACGCCATCTACACGCCGCAGGAGTCGATGAAGGAAGTGCTCTCCATGGGCGATGCCCAGCGCCTCGACACCCTGAGAAGGGCGTTCGGAATCGAGCTCTACAGCTGGGTCGTGGCAAACGCTGAAGACGCGGTCATACGCGAGTGGCTGAACAGGCGCCTGGACGTGCTGGAGGGGGAAGTGGCCGACCTCCCCAAGAAGAAGGCGGAGCTGGGAGCGCTAGGAGGGGCCCTCGTCGACCTCCATGGTAGCGTGGAGAAGCTGACGAAGGAGGAGGCCGAAGCCTCGTCACTTTACAGTCGCGTCCAGGAGCAGATCAGGGAGCTAGAGCCCAGGAAGCTCGCCGTCGCTGTACTCAGGCGCGAGATCCCTGCCATCGAATTGGACCTTAAGGAGTCCCGGCAACGCGCTGCCCGGATCGCTGAAGACCAAAGGGCGACGGAGGCGGAGCTCACAGAGGCCTCCGAGGCTAGAGACGCCCTAGAGGCGCTGCGACCCAACTACGACGAATACGCCGCCAAGAAGGCCAGGCTGCTGGAGCTTGAATCCTCCAGCGAAGAGTATTCGGAGCTGACGGGCGCGGCTAGGGATGCCAAGGGGCGCATCGAGGTCGAGAGGAGGGTTCTAGAGAAGGAGGCAGCCGACCTCGAAGGCGATGTTAAGAGGGTCAAGGATGTCTCGGAGCGCATAGAGACCGCCGAGGTGCACCTGAAGGCCCTCTTGGGGAGGAGGGATGAAATGGCGGAGGAGGTCACGGCCCTCGAGAAGGAGGAGGCCGAGCTCAAGGAGTCTGAGAAGGAGATGACCCGCCTGGAGGCCGAAAGGGCGACCGGAGAACGAGAGCTCAGTAAGGTGGGAGAAGAATGGACCAAGATGCGGGACATTGGGGCGGGTGGCCCGTGCCCCCTGTGCAGGCAGACGCTAACGCCAGAGCACTACAGGGACGTGCTCGAAGAATACTCTTTGAGGCTGAAGTCGCTGGAAGAGGCTCAGGAGGGGATCGCCAGAAGGATGGAGATGGCGGCCTCGGCCGTGGACAACGGGAAGAAGTGCCACGAGTCTCTTCTATCACTGAGGTCAGAAGCCCGCGAGCTGGAGGGGAGGATTGGGAGGGCGGAGAACAAGCTTGAAGAGCTCAAAGAGGAGCGCGCGAAACTTGAGGGTGCTGCCGCAGAGCTTACGGCCAAGAGGGAGCTCCTCGCCAAAGAGGCGTATGCTGCAGTGGAGAGGGAAGCGCTGAAAAGGGCCGAGGCCCACCTGGCGACGCTCCATCCCCTGATGGAGGAGCTCGACGAATACAAGAAGAGGATCGCCGAGCTAGAGGACAAGCGCGTCGCCGCCGAGTTCATCCGACTGAGACTGGTCGCGACAAAGAGGGTGGTGCTAGAAGGCCGGCTGGCCAGGTTCCGGGAGGACGAAGGGGAGGCCCTGAAACATATCGCCGACAAAGAAAGGGACTTGAAGGAGAAGTCGGCCCAGCTGAGCGTCGAGGAGCCCTTCCTCGCCAAGCTCGAGGAAGCGGAGGCCTCCCGCAAGTCTGCCGAATCCCAGCTCGCCGACGTGAGGGAGGAGCTCGCCGGGACGCGCTCCAAGCTGGAGGAAGTCAGGGGGAGGGCCCGGAGCCTGGAGGAGGAGGTGGGTGGAATGGAGACGAAGAGGGCCGAGATGGTGAGGCTAGAGCAGACCAAGAGATGGCTCAAGGAGCTCTTCATACCCTGCGTGTCGGCCATCGAGAGGGAGGTGCTGGCCTCCATAAACGAGCAGTTCGACGAGCACTTCCAGCAGTGGTTTTCGACCCTCATGGAGGGAGGAGACATCTCAGTGAGGATTGACGAGTCCTTCTCCCCCGTGGTCGAACAAGATGGCTACGAAATCGACGTGGGGTCCTTGAGCGGCGGCGAGAGGACGTCGCTGGCCCTCGCGTACCGCCTGGCCCTAAACACCATGGTGAAGCAGCAGAGCTCCTCGAAGAGTGGGCTGCTGATCCTCGACGAGCCCACCGACGGATTCAGCTCCGGCCAGCTCCTCAAGCTGAGGGACGTGCTTCAGGAGACCGGCTGCGAGCAGATCATAATGGTGTCACATGAGAAGGAGCTGGAGAGTTTCGTGGATAACATATACCAGGTATCCAGGCTCGGCGGCGAGTCGGCGGTCACCAAGATTTCGAGGTAGATAGAGCTAAATGCTGGGACCGGACGACCTCCGGCGTTACATCCGGGAGAGGGAGATCGAGGCCGAGCTCCTCCCCGTGGCGGAGGGTCACACCTCGGGGAAGGCGGCCGACTCCCTGGACATCCGGCTCGAGGAGGTGGCCAAGACCATCGTCTTCGTGGACGAGGACGGGGGCCCCGTGCTAGCTATCGTCAGAGGAGCGGTGAGGGTCAGGCAGAACGAGTTCTCGAGGAAGGTGGGGGCCACCAAGCTAAGGTTGGCGACCCACGACGAAGTCCTCAAGTTCACCGGTTTCCCCGCCGGAGGGGTGAGCCCCATCGCCAACCTGTGTCGCGACAGGGTCTATATGGACAGGCGGCTCCTCGACATGGAGCACGTGTATGCAGGTGGCGGGTCCGAGGCCTTCATCCTCAAGATCAAGCCTGCCGACATGCTCAGAGAGTCAGGTGCCCAGCTCATAGAGATCCCCGCACAGCCCATCCCGAGCCAGTAAGTCATCCGACCCGGGACGACCGTCGGAGGACCTACCTCCGCAGTATCTTATCCTGTGCCGCTATGAGGGGAGGGATCACCAAGGAAACGGCGCAGCATAGGAGGTAGGGAGTCGCCAAGCTGACGGAGGAGATGTAGCCTCCAATGATGGGCCCGACCACGACGCCTACGCCGTAGAAGGCCTCTAGGGCGCCGACAGCTGCCCCCAGGCGCTCCTGCTTCGTACTGTTGGACACGACGACCAAGGTCACGGGGTAGAACACGCCGAACCCGTAGCCTGATACGAGAAGCAGGGCCGCCATGACCGGAAGGGAGGTCGATTGGAGCACCCCCACGAGCGCGCAGCCGGCGAACATGAAGGCGACGGAGAGGTAGAGCGCGGCCCTCGGAAGCGCCCGGTTGAGCCTGTTGACGCTGACGAATGCGACGATCCTGGCCAGGCCGAAGAGCGAAAAGAGGAGGCCGATGGTAGTCTTGTCGTAGGCGAAAGCCCCAAGGTACCCTGGGAATAGGGAGACGATGATGCCGAAGATGATGCCATAGGCCAGCACCGCCACATAGGCCGGTGCTAAGGCCCTGCTGGGGAGCATGGGACTCGTCTTGGCCGGCATCGCCTTCGGCCGGTAGGACTTGCCGAGCGTCAGAAGTGTGAAGGCGATGGTGAAGAGCAGCACGGCGGACGAAATCATGAAAAGCGACAAGTACCCTCCCCATGCCACGAGCGGGCCGCCTATCCCCGGGCCGATCAGGAAGCCCAGGGCCCAGGAGACGCTGTACCACCCCATGGCGGCGACCCGCCGGTCGCTCTCAACGGACTCGGCCACCATGGCTTCGGTGATGGGCCACAGGAGGGAGTATCCGACGCTGGCCAGGAGTTGGGTGACGATGACGTATGGAACGGTCTTCGCCGCCACCAATAACGCCGTCGAGGCCAGGTTAACGAAGATGCCGAAGATGTAGAGCTGGCGCCGAATCCCCCTGTCGGAGAGGTATCCGAGGAAGAAGGGGAGGAAGGCGTAGAGCGCCGACTTCGCCGAGCCCACGAGGCCGACATCGAACATGGAGCCTCCGATGGACTGGACGTACGTGGGGATGAAATACGCTGTGAGGCCCAGGCCTAGGGAGGAAAAGAACACGGAAGCGTCCAAGAAGAATAGCCCGTTCCTGTTTCTAGACACCCCAGCATCTTCGCTCGTGTGCGAAAGATACCGCCCAGGAGGATATTAAATGCTACAATCCCATGGCGCGGCGGATGACGGAGTGGCGCTCGTGCTTTCCCCACGACTTGAAGCGCTCCTCCTCCCAGATGTTCCCGCGTTCGTTGTAGCCCCTGGTCTCCCAGTATCCATCCACGTATTCGGCGAGGGCTTCGATCTCCGTGAGCCACTTCGCCGACTTCCACAGGTATATGTGCGGCATAAAGGGCCGCGCGGGGAAGCCCATCTCTAGGCTGATGGGTTGGCCATTCAGCATAATGGCCACGATGGCGTCCTCGACCATCCCGTCTTCGAGGGGGATGGGGGTGCCGTAGCCGTCCAGGGACCTAAACATGATGAAATGAGCCTCAGGCTTCATGCCGGCCTCCTTCAGGAGGGCTGGTAGGGAGGGCCCCCGCCAGACGGTGTCGGCTACCGACCACCCAGTGACGCAGTGGGAGGGCTTCGCCACCGTCACCTGCGGGCGAGCCTTGAGCTGGTCGTAAGTGAGCTCCAGGGGACGCTCGACGAGGCCTTTAACCCTTAGCCTGTACGAAGAGATGTCCACTTCCGGCACGCCCAAAGCCCCGTAGAAGATGAACTGCTTGATGTACTTCTGGTTGGGGGGCGTCGAGGAGGAAGCCTCCGCGGGCTTTGACATTAGGCGCGGGAAAGGACTCCATCAATATAACGGTATGGCGATTTCACGGCGGCCGGGACGAAGGCAACAACGGACGAGGCGACGTCCTGGGGGCCTCTTCATGACCACCAAAGAATTAAGTAGTACACGGGGAGACAACTACTCATCTGAGCGAGGGCGCCCAGTTGTCCAACACGTCGCCAATGCCGAGCAAGAGACATGTAGAATGGCTGGAGTTCGGGAGGCTGTGCGAGAGTCTGGCCGGCTCGATCACGGGCAGCGGGAAGAAGGTGGACCTCGTGGTCGGCATCGCCCGAGGAGGCATCCCGCCTGCCATGGTGGTGGCCGACAGGCTCCGCGTTCCGATCGACTTCATCAACGTGAAGTCATACACGGGGGTCCAGCAGCGCGGGAGGGTGAAGATAATCTCGACCCTGTTCGAGGACGCCAGTATGAAGGACGTCCTGGTGGTGGACGACCTTGTGGACCAGGGGGAGACGATGGGCACCATCCTGGCCTTCTTGGAGAAGTACCACCCCAGCAAGGTGATGACGGCGACCCTCTTCATCAAGCCCTGGAGCAACTTCCGTCCTGACTTCTTCGTGGACATCACGGACAAGTGGGTCGTATTCCCCTGGGAGCACGGGGAGTTCGGCTGACGACAGAGTAGCGCATGTTGACCTTTTGATGCAGCACTTTGGTGCGACGAGTTGTTAAATGATAAAAGGGGGTTCTCTAAACCAGCCGCTGTGGGCGGTCGGAGCAGATTAAGATGACTGAAGACCAAGACGAATCGACGTTTGCGATGGATGTCAGGACCGATATGCATCGCTACCGGGATGCGCTGGTCGGCATCCTGCGCGACGTTTACATGGCCAGGCCCGAGATGGCCCCTAGGGTCCATACCCTCATCTACAGGTGCGACGGCGTGATAGCGCTAACTAACAAGCTGGAATCGAACACCATCGCCTTAGGCGAAGCGAAGGAGCTCATAGGGAAGAAGGTCAGCGAGCTCATGCAGCTTACGGAGGAGTTCCTCGAGGACCTTTCGGAGTCGATGGAGGACGGCAACAGGCGGGAGCCCTACTTCGAAGGGGCCGCCTCCTAGTCGGTTCAGAAGACGTTTTTCACGAAGTTCAGCCAGCCGTCCAGGGATTCCACGCTAACGTCGTTCGCCTCGTCATCCTCGATCACGGTCAACCTGACTATCTCCACGGAGGATCCCTTCTTCTCACCTAGGACGCGAATGTAGGTCGAGGAGCCCAACTTCCCCCTCGCTGCGCCGGAGGCCGGAGAGAAGGTGATGACTATCTCCCTGTCGTCCTCTTTGACTGAGTATTCGTTCTTGTTTCCGTCTAAGAACTTCCTGAGGACGGCGTAGTCGATGGAACAGGTGCTCATGTGGCTACATATCAGAGGTAGGGGTGCATAACCTCTTCGGCCTCTTTGGGGGTGAGCCCCCTGACCTCGTACGACGGCCACTTCCCGCCGTTGACCTCCGCCATCATCTCCTGGAAGGTGGCCTTCTCCTCCGTCCTGTAGACTATGCCGATGGGTATCCCCGTTTCGTCGTTAATGGCTTTCAAGGCTTCGACCTCGCTGTCGGGCTGGTATCCCCTGTCCTCCAGCCTGTACACCCGTTTCCTCACTTCGTCGAATATGTTGTGCCAGGTAACGCAGGGGCTGATGGTATCCACCAGCGCGAAGCCTCTGTGGCCTATGGCCTCCTGGAAGAGTCGCGACAGGTGCTTAGGGTCCCCGCTGAACCCTCTGGCTACGAAGGTCGCCCCAGCACCCAGGAGGGTGGGCAGCGGCCTCAGGGGGTAGATTATGCTGCCGTCGGGCGTGGTCTTGGTCTTCTGGCCGAGTTTCGAAGTGGGCGAGAGCTGGCCCGTCGTGAGGCCATATATCTCGTTGTTCATGACGATGAGCTTGATGTCGTCGTTGCGCCTCGCGGCGTGGACCACATGGTTGAAGCCGATGCCGTATTCATCACCGTCGCCAGCCGTGGCGACGACCGTGAGCTTGGGGTTGGCGTCCTTGATGCCGATGGCTACGGGGACAGGCCTGCCATGGAGCCCATGGAAGCCGTAGGTCCTGATGTAGCCGGGGAGGTTGGAAGAGCAGCCTATGCCCGACACGATCACGACGTTGTGGGGGTCCAGCTTCAGCGTGGTCAGGGCGTCCTTGAGCGCGGCCAGGACGCCGAAGTCGCCGCACCCGGGGCACCAGTCGGCCTTGACGTCGCTTTCGAAGGCCTTGGGGTTAAACAAGGCCCTGCACCTCCTTTGAAATCGCCTGGTGGACCGCGCCCACCACCTCCGCGGGGTATATGGGCTCGCCGTTGTACTTCAGGAAGCGACGCTCAATATCTACGCCAGTCTCCCTCCTCAGAAGGCCAGCGAACTGGGCCGTATAGTTGGCCTCGATGTCCAGTAGGGCGTCGGCGGACTTCAACACCTTTGCGACTTCGGCAACGTTAAGCGGATAGAGCTGGCTGAATTCGAGGGAATTCACCAGGAGCCCCTCTCCCCAGAGGCGAGTGAGCGCCTCCCTCACTGGGTTGGCAGTGCTCCCCCAGCTGACGATGGTCAGGTCCGCATGGTCGGGGCCGAAGAGCTCTGGGAGGAGCATCTCTCTCGCCATCTGCTCCATCTTCTTCATCCTCTTCTCATGCATCCTCTCTCTCAACTTTACCGCGTCCTCCAGCCCGGATAGCATGTCGCTCAAGTCATGGCCGAACTCGTCATGCTCGTCGGTCTTGGTGACGAACATCATGCCGGGCGTGCCCGGGAAGGCCCGAGGTGAAACGTTGTCGGCGGTGAGTGCGAACCTCTTGAACCAAGTGCCGTTGGTGAGGGCCGGGTCCGGTGTCTTGAGCACCTTGCCCCTGTCGATGGGCAGGCTGAAGTCCAGGGGGTCGATGGACTGGTACCCACCGTCGCCGATGGCGAAGTCCAGCAGTATCAGAGCCGGGACCTGGAAGCGGTCGGCGACGTTGAACGCTATCCCTGCCGTGTAGAAGGCCTCCTGCGGCGTCCTGGGCGAATAGATGACCCTGGGGAAGTCGTCATGCGATATGCCGAGCATCATGTTGAGATCCCCCTGGGCGGTCTTCGTCGGCAGCCCCGTGCTGGGGCCCGCCCTCATGACGTCCACCACGACCAGAGGGGTCTCGGTCATGGCAGCCTCGCCTATGGCCTCCTGCATAAGAGAGAAGCCGCCGCCGCTGGTGGCACACATGGCCCTGGCGCCGGCGTACGAAGCTCCTATGGTCGAGTTCACGACGGAGATCTCGTCTTCGCCCAGGAAGACCGTTATGCCCAGCTTCTTGGCGTTGGCGGCCATCCAGTGTACGATCGAGCTAGCGGGGGACATGGGATAGGCTGCGTAGAACCTGCAGCCTGCGGCAGCAGCCCCCAGGGCGACAGTGAAATCGGCGTGCATGAAGGGCCTACGAGTCGCATAGTCGTATTGGAGCTTCTTGACGATGCCGTACTTCGTGGCCGTGAGGTCGAACCCTTCCTTGGCCGCGAAGACATTGCTTTCGGCTACTTCTGGGTTCTTCTTTCCGAACTGGTCGCCGATCGCCTCGGCTAGGACTCTGAAGTCCAACCCCGTGGCCGCGGCCAAGGCCCCCGTGGCGACCGTGTTCCGCATGATGGGCCTCTTGTCGTACTTTAGGGCGATCTCGCTCAGTGGGACCTCCAGAGGCGTGACGTAGGAGGGGAGGTCGTGGGCCTTGACAGTGCGCGGGTCAAATATGACCGCGCCACCGGTCCTGAGCTGCTTATAGTGCTCGTCGTAGCAGAGCTGGGTGAGCGGTATGAGGAAGTCGTCGCCGAACCCCAGAGAGGACACCCGCCAGGTAGCAGCGTGTATGTGGAACCAGACCAGACCGCCCCTGATAACCGACTGGTTGCCGTTGTATGTTGAGATGTAGAGGCCGCTCCTGGACAGAACCCTCGCAATCATTTCGCCGCCGCTCTGAACACCGTCTCCTGCGGCGGCGCCCAGCCTGATGGTCAGGTCGGGCTGTTCTTTCAACTTCTCAGTCACTCCCAAGCACCGACTTATCTCACAATATTATATCCTTTCTCCTATAACGGGTGAATTTCGACGACAAAGGATAAAGAACCGGATGCGGCCGGTCCTCTTAGAGTTTGCCGATGAGAGCGAAGTACTTCACCCCTGAGGAGGTGGACGGGATCCTCCCTGAAGTCGAAAAGAGGCTGAGGGTGGTGACCATCGCCAACGAGGCCGTCGTCCGCCTAACGGAGGACCTCGAGCGCTCTCTCGCTGACGACTCCAACCTGCTTGAGTTCCTAGAGGCCAAGAAAAGGCTAAACAAAGCCCTCAGCGACATGCATAGGTCCGTCGAGAATCTGGAGGAACTGGGGTGCGCCCTGAAGGATCTGGCACACGGTTTAGTTGACTTCCCTGCTAAGCGTTTCGGCGAGGAGGTGTGGCTCTGCTGGCGAGTGGGCGAGACCAAGGTCTCCTACTGGCACGGAAGGAGAGAGGGTTTTGACGTGCGGAAGCCTTTGGAGACCGACCTGGCGGGTCTGGCCTGACCCGGCAAGGCTAAAGAGGGGGCTCTCTCCTCAATGACCTCTATGACCTGGGCTACATCTTGCATTGACTGTGGCCGCGCCACGAAGGACCCCTTGTCTTGGCGGTGTGAGTGCAGAGGGCCGTTGGAGACCAAGGTTAGAGTGGATTATGGCTCGCCTACCCGGAGCGGAAGCACGTTCGGAAGATTTTCGTCGCAGTATCCCTACCTTGACGCCGCCGACTTGGTGAGCCTTGGCGAATCCGAGACTCCGCTGGTAAAGGGAGACGACGCGTCCTACAAGCTCGAATACCTCCTCCCGACGGGCTCCTTCAAGGACCGCGGGTCCTGCGCGCTCTTGTCGGGAATCAGGCAGGAGCTACTCAGGAGGCACGTTGGCCTCGTCAAGGAGGACTCCTCCGGCAACGCAGGGGCCAGCATCGCCGCCTACAGCGCCAGGGCCGGCATCAAGTGCGAAGTGTACGTCCCTGCGGCCGTGTCGGGCCCCAAGGCACTGCAGATCCAGATGTATGGCGCCAGTATGGTGAGGGTACAGGGGTCGAGGGGTTATGTAACCAAGGCCGCCCAGGCCGAGAAAGGGGGAAGCGTCTACGTAGGACACATCTGGCATCCTTTCTTTAGGGACGGGATGAGGACGCTGGCATATGAGCTCTTCGAGCAGAGCGGGAGACGCCTCCCTGAGTCGGTCTTCCTCCCCGTGTCTGCGGGAACCCTCTTGCTGGGTTTCTTGGAGGGCGTGCAACATCTGAGGTCCTCCGGAGCCGTGCGCGAGCTTCCGCACGTCGTAGCCTGCCAGTCGCTGTCCGTCTCTCCTCTCTATTCCAAGATGACTGGGAGGTCTTACAGCCCACCATCTGCCACTAAGACGATAGCTGACGCGCTGGTATCGATCTCGCCTCCACTGCTGAATCACATGGTGTCCAGGCTGAAGGAGGCTGGTGGCGACGCGGAGGCCGCCACCGAAGCGGAGATACTGAAGGCCTGGAAGGAGCTGGCGAAGAAGGGATTCTATGTGGAGCCTTCGTCGGCGGTGGCCTATGCCTGCTTGAAGAAGAG
>Ga0187881_10003720_pt1 | contig 12959 bp, 10 predicted proteins | sample June2016WEW_19_1_2_FD_133017 | JGI IMG/M metagenome (GOLD analysis project Ga0187881, IMG submission 133017) | Peatland microbial communities from SPRUCE experiment site at the Marcell Experimental Forest, Minnesota, USA - June2016WEW_19_100 | ecosystem: Environmental > Terrestrial > Soil >...
AGTATCCAGAAGCAGAAGAGTAACCTGAATAACCACTATAACCTGATGTAGAACTGTATCCAGAATATCCAGAAGCACTGCTGTAACCACTATAACCAGAAGTTCCTGCTCCTGTTGCACCAGAGTATCCAGAATAACCCGATTTTCCAGAGTAACCAGAATATCCAGATATTCCAGTAGAACCAGTTACTCCTGAATAACCAGAGTAACCAGAAGTTCCGTTAGTTCCTGAATATCCAGAAGTTCCTGCTCCTGTTGCACCAGAGTAACCCGAATATCCTGATATTCCACCAACAATAATTGTATTGCTTTGTGGAGTAGAAACTATATTTGCTCCAGATTCTCCAACCAAAGATTTGAAATTACATTTTTTTAAATCCCATAATGTATACATGAAGTTGTCATATTCTTGTGTATCTTCTAGAAAACGACATCTAAAATAAAACGTTCCTGTCCATGTAATAACTGCTTCAGATGCAGGAGCTACAGCAAATGTTATAATTCCGTTAGTATCTAATCCACCAGTATATGCTGCTGTAGGAATTCCATTTACATAAACATACTGAATAACATTAGGAGCTATTACACTTTCTACAAATTGATTATCTATTGATCTAAGTAATTGAAATATTGTAGTATTTCCATCACCAATACCAATCTGTTGGTTAACTACACTATTATCATAAGGATCATTATAAAGAAAAGAATCAAAACTTCCTTGACGAGCATTGAAGAACCCTTGAATATTCTGAAGTTCTAAATAATCAGAAGTATCTCTTAAAATATCATAAGAAATTTCAAAATTCCATATAGGATTAGCATACCATGCTGCTCTAGATTCTGTACCATTAACCGACTTTTGTACAGTAGTAGACCATTCGGGTGTCTTTTTTGAATCAAAAGTACGACCAGGAAGCGATGGAAAAATTGCATTACTCATATATTATTCCTTTACATCGAAAAATTACGACCTAAACTCTTTATAGCTTTTTTGTTTCCAGAAAGATATCTAGAAAATGATTTACTATCGATAGCATGAACCGAGACATTAGTAGAAGTATTTCCACCTCCAGAACCACCTTTACCTGTCATATTACGAATACTGTTAGCTAAAGGAGCAGGAAGAATCATCTCTTGTGCATGTGTTTGTACAACGGGATTGACACCAGCAGGAATATCATAACCACCAGCAGCAGAAGCTTGAGACATTGCTGTTTGTCCAAACCCTTCCATAGCTCCAAATGCAGTAGCAGCTAAAACTGGACCTACATATGGAATAGAAGCAACAGAAGAAGCGGCTTCAATAGCTGCTAATGCAGTCCATGCTTCTATTGAAGATGATGCGGATTCATTATCGGTTTCTGCAATAATTCCGGCTGTTGTTTCGTTTCCTGTAGTAATAAAAAGATTACAAATAGTATTCCACAACATTTTAAGATTTGCTGTTGTAATCCATTCCTCTAACATCTTTTTGCATATAAAATCGATAAAATAACTTAACAAACCATTCCACATATTTTTAAGAGACTGTGTAAATGTTTGTTCTTTTTTCAACATAGATGTAATACTAGATGATAACTCTTGCGACATCTTATCCTGAAGGTCTTTCCATATTTTGTTCTCTTGTTCTGCCATTTTTTTATCATCAGCAAGTTCAAGAAGAGTATTTTGTTTTTTATTTTTCAGCCGATCAGCTAAAGCTTTATCATATTCACGTGTACCTTTGGTTGTTTGTGCTAATAAATCATCATAATATTTGGTGTCACTAGCGATCATCTGATTATCCAAAGCAATATCTGCTTTCAACATTTGAGAATCAGTCATACTACCATTAGTTACAAGAATAGCATTTTTTGCTCTAGCTATTTCTATATCTAAATCAGCACTTTCTTTTGCAAGATGATTCGCATCGTCAGCACTTCTCTTTGTTTCTACTGCTGTTTCTTCATCTGACTTTTTAACTGCATCTTCATATTTTTGTTGTAAACTCATTAAAGAATTAACTTCTTCTATTTTCAACTTTACTTTCATGGCAGAAGTTACTTTATCAAATCCTGCTGTGTCTAAAGATTTTGCTCTCTCTTCTGCTCTCTCTTTGTTTAAAGCTTCTAATTTAGCAGTATGTTCTCTTTTTATAATATCCTGTTCATTGGCTAAATCTTCAGCACTAAATTTTTGGGTTTCTTTGATATGTTCTTCAACATCTTTTAACTCTTGTTTTAAACCATCTTCTTTTATTTTTTCAAGTTCTTTAACAAGAGCTTCAGCATTCTTTATTTCTTCGTTTTGTTGTTTATTATCTGGTTTGTCTTTTTTATTATGTTTTTTTGGAGGAGTAACAAAAGTGTCTTTACCTTTATCATCTTCAGCTTTTTTGTTTGCTTCTTCTACAGATTTGATCCACTCCATCTTCTTTTTATAATAATCTTCAGCAGCAGCTTTACGTTTGTTATATGAATTTAAACTTTCACCGTTAACCATTACAATTTTGTTAAGAGCAGCTTCTTTCTCTATCTCTATAGCATTCATTCTATCAGAATGATCTTTTGGATTCCATTTACCAATTCCAGCAAGTTTTCCTAAATCTACTGCTATGTCTGCTATACCACTACAAACTTTTTCACAACCTTCTATAAAACTAGTCAACCAACCAAGAATTTTACTTAAAGCTGGCATGAATATCTCTCCAATATCACGACAGAAACCTGACCACGCAGCATGTAAATCAGCAGAAGTTGCTGTATATGCTTTAGCAGCTTTTATATCATCTTTACCCATTACTATACCAAGGTCTTTAGCTTTCTTAGCAAGTTCATCAAATCCTTCTGATCCTTGATTTAATAATGGTATAAGTTCTAATCCTGCTTTACCAAACAATTCTTGAGCAATTCTTGCTTTTTCTAATCCGTCTTTATGGTTTTTGAAAGAATCAGCAACTTTTCTGACAATCCATTCCATATCTTCACTATGTTTAGCTACTTCTACCTGTGAAATTCCCATTTCATCGAAAGTTCCTGCTACTTTATCAGAACCTTGTACAAGTTCAGCTATCTCTCTTGATAATTTTTTAGTAGCTTTTTCAAAAGCATCAGCATTCAACCCACATTCTTGAGCACCCAAAGACCAAGCTTGAAGACTGTCAGTACTTACTCCTGTAATCTGTGAAGTCTTTTCAAGTTCATGACCATACTCAGCAGTTTTACTTACTACTTCGGTTATAGCAGCAACCAAAGCACCACATGCAGCAATAATTCCACCTATAGCAACTCCTACACTACCAAGTCCTTCTAGTAAAGAAGATACATTGAAGTTTTTAAGACCATCTAAACTTTTTCCTAATCCTTCTACAGAACTTTTTTGACTGCTTATTTCTGATGTAATACTGCCTGTCATATTTTTCATAGTAGAAGAAACATTAGTGAACATAGTATCAAAAGAACTTTTCCAAGTATCTAACATACTAGTTATAGTAGTATTAGCTTGATCTACTCCAGGCTGAACCTCAGTCTGATCAACTGCTACTTTGACATTTACGGTATCGTCTGCTGCCATTTGTTATTCCTTTTTCTCTATTACGATTCCTTGACCTTGATTTTGTGACATAAACATTCCAACAAAATCTTGTAATGTTCCTGCTTTTTCTGTTGGTGTTGATTTTGATTTGAGTGTTGGAGGTTGATAACCAGTGATACTAGAATATATTCTTTGTGTTGTGATAGCAACTGGTGGATATGTCTGCCAAAATTTACTTAAAACTTCATATTGAGGTAAAGTAAGATCATCAACATCTTTCCATCTCCAACCAGTTGCGGTAATTACATATGCATATAGAGAATCCCAATCATAATCTGCTAGACTTATTCCTGATTCTCCATCATCGCTTTTTTTTTATTCAATCCAGTTTGATTTAGTACTGCTGAAAAAATATCTGTTATATTACTAAGATCGATATTATCATAAAGATAATCATCTGTTAAAAGAGTTTCGTCTGGATAATTTCGTCTTATTGCTTTCAAAATTACTATCATCATTTGATCCATTTTATCAGCAAACGAAGTCTCTGGATCATCTATTGCCATAATATTTACTGTGCATTCTTTGATCGATCTAATATTAAGTGGTGGAATGATAAGAGTATTTCCTCTTAAAGTGATTTCTACTCCTGCTGCTAATTCTTGTGCCATGATTAGTTCTCCTTATAGATGTAGTTCATACATCTATTTATACTTTGGATTTTTTGATGCTAAATAAAGAAAGAAAGTTATTGACATATGATTTGAAATATGATATGGTTGTTTTACGATGGGAAGAAAAGGAGAAACGATATGAGTTTAAGCAATAAACGTAATGCTATGGATGGAATAGCAGAATAAAAAAAAAGCCTAACTATATAAAGGAGAGTAAATATAGTTAGGCTTTTTCATCTCCAGGTTTACCCGAAGAAACTATTAAATAGCAGTTGTAGAGATAGTAAATACCTGACCACTACCATTTGCCATAACACTAAAATCTAATTCTGGTACTGTAAAATCACCCTGTTTTCCAGGCAGATTCAATTTTGAACTTGTGCATTGAGGAAAAGTCACCGTGGTTTGATTTCCATTATATTGTGTGTTGAATACTATAGAAAACATAGGAGTAACACCAATAAGCGGATTGTTTCCTGTAATAATAGCACCAACAGATGATGTATATACATAGTTCAGTGCAACAGCATTTCCAGCAGAAACATCAGCAGAACAGAACGAATAAACACCAGCAGCTACAGAATATGTTCCTGAAATTGTCGGTGATCCACTAACAAGAGTTAGTGCAATACCAGCAAGTGGACCGTTACTAAAAATTACACCTAAATCAGTAGTCCATGTGGTGTGGTTTGTAGCATTTACATTAGCACTAATAGCTTGAATTTCATTAACCGCAGTATTATTCACTAATGTAGTGGATTGGGTCTGATTGAAAAATAAATCATTGTAAACAGAAGCATTTACTTGAACAAATTTTGCTTTACCTGTCACTTTTGCTGTAGCTCTAGCAATAGCTATTGGAAACTGATTTGATCCGTAAAGTTCCTTTTCTGTATATGCAAAATCTATAGAACAATCTTGCAATTCACCGAAGCGTCTTGGAGTTGAATTTGCATTAAGATTTGTTCCGTATAATGCACCTGGACCGAATATATACTGTTGATTTTGAGACATAATTATTCCTCCTCTGATTTTTCGTCAGATTTTATTTTGATATTTTCTATAATAGATTCTGTTTCTTCTATTGCATTAATTTTTTCAATCAACAACGCTTTAGAAGGTTGAATAATAGACCACGCTTCAGAAGATAAACTTTTGTTATAGAAACTTTCTAAAAACCATATCTCTATAATATCTATAATTTCTTGTTTTGACATATTTACCTCTATCTCTATTTATACTTTGTTTAAAATGAATGCAAAAATTTTCTATATTGCTTGTATTATCACAGGAACTACTGCTACAACTTGTTTAGCCAGCACACCTTCTGCTATCATTATTTTACCTTCAACCCAAATTCTCTGAACACTTGGAATATTAAAAGTTTGAACTTGCTCTCCCGGCGGAGCTTCAAATATTCCACACACCAAATCTAACAATGGATTTAAAATTTTCGATGGATAATGGCCTGGAGTGGGATCGGCATTGTAACAGTATATAAACAGTTCCAAATTCAGAGTGTAAACTGGAGGCCGAGAACGTTCTTGTTTAATACTTTCTCCAGCCTGTAACTGGAAAAGAGCAGGCTGGAGCGCAGCATCAACTTTATCAAAAGCTTGTAACTTACGATCAACAGTTACAAACTGGCTATTAGTCTGTAACGCTTGCAATTGTTCAAAAACACCATTGTAAATTTCTTCTCTACTAATCATTTTTCAAGCCTTTATCTAAACAAAATTGTAAATCGTTTATAATTTCGTCATGTAAATCTTTCAATGATGATCTTAAAAAACTTCTTTCTGGTAATGCTGGATGATGTATCACTTTAGCGAATATCTCTTGACCACCCATCATAAAAACCAAATCTTGTGCATTCGCAGGATAGATGTCATAAGCTCCCAAACCACCATACTCCTGAACTTTAGCATATACCAAATCAGAACCGACACTTCCTTCGATTCCAGTTCCTGTTTTCTCTACTGTGTATTTTATAGAATCTTTAAGTTCACCAGTAATACTCTTCAATACTTGACCACTAAGTTTCTCTTCTCTGATATATGATACCATCTTTTTACAAATCGAATCAAGTTCAGCAAATAGCAAATCACTAGCTCTCTGTGGTAGATTTCTTAAATTTTGTGATACTCTTTCCTGTCCTTCGATAGTTGCAGTGATCATGCTATATGCCTTTATATATAAAGTCCAGCCACAGGTCAAATATGGAGCTTCTATACTATTTATTAGATTCCGACCGGAATGATCTTACGATATTGTGCTAATACATTCTTCATTTCATCATTGATGTCTTTAAGATCGTATACAATATTCTGACCTTCTAAAATCGAACTTCTTAATCCTATACGTTTTCGTTCTTCATATTTTTTACCAACCAATTCTATAGTGATCTGTTCAACTTCAAAAGGAATTGGATCATAACCAGCTTCATATACTAATTTTACATTTTGACGACCTTTACAAAAAGTATAACCGTTTAAATATATAGCTTTATCAGAAAAACTAAAGCCTATAGGAATGGGTCCGTTTACTACCCATGCCGCTTGTTCAGGAATTGATTGATTACCAATCATAACAGATGTTACGGATATAATAGGAGCATCAGCAACCATCATAGCATCAGTATTTCTTCCATTTCTAACTTCAGTATAAGAATTTACAGCAAAAGTACGACTTAAAGCAGACTGAATAAAAGCACTAGCAGCAGTTACCATTCTAGTCAACAATACATCATCGGCAAAGGGAGGTTGACCAGCAATTGGTGTTGGTAATCCTAGCCATTGTTTCACCGAAGTTAAAGTTGTTAAATCAAGTGCATTTGCCATAGTCATCCTTTGTTATAAAAAAAAGGAGTAAGAGTTTTAACTCCTACTCCTTTGGTTGTTATTATTTTGTTATTATTTCTTAATCATGACCAGAAGTAATATTAGTGATAACAGCAAACGCTTGTGGGAAATAGTTTTTCAGTACACCATCGAAGTAAACACCAAAGTCTTCCGAACGGTGAACTCTCATCCATTGAATAGCTCTATAATCGTAACGAAGGTGCTTCATCACTATAGTTCCGATAGCATTATTAGGATAAGGAACACTATCAGTCCAGAACAACAGAGTACCAGGAGCCATGTTTGGATGGATAGTAACCTTAACAGATTTTCCACCAATAGGATTCAAGATACTTGTAACGGCAGTTCCAGAAGAAAGAGCAGGATTAACAGAATTACCAGCTTCAAAGTTATAACGAATCAACGGTGCTCCACCATTCTTAATAACAATTTGTGTAATATCCATATATTGCTGTGCATTTACATAAACTTCATCAGGACACAAACGGTATTCGTTCCACATATTTGTAAATACAGTATTAAACTGTGTGATTCCACCAGCACCATCAGATGTTAACTGTTCACCAGCAGCAGCAACATAATTAGCAGAACCAGAACCAGATTTAAGAACCTGAGTAAGAATACCGTCATATACTAATGCGTTAGCAGAATAATCAGTAGCAGCAAGAGTAGAAAGAAGTTGATTGGCTGTATTAGCAGGGAAAGTAGCAGTACCAAGAGTTACATTGGCAGTAGTCGAAACACCTGTCAAATAAAGAGCAGCAGTTGAACTAGAAGTACCCATATACCAGGCATATCCCATAGCTCCAGCAATCGGAGTAATAGAAGCATTAATTACATTTTTATTACTTCCTGTAGAACCAACAGTACATATTGACGAAATAGCAGAAGGTCTACCTACACCAGCACCATAAGTAGTAGTTGTACCGTCAGCATTTATACGAGCAACTTGCTGTACAAGAGCAGCAGGAGAAGCAAAATTCAAAGTATGTCCTGTGATACCATTGTTCCATCCAGCAATTTGCTGATAACCAGCAAGATTCAGAGGAACAACAGCTACATAGTAAGAAGCACTATCAGCAATAGTTCCACCAGAAGCTGCTGTGGTACATGTAGGAGCATTAGCAGGTTGACCAAGACCATAAGTAGACATACCACCAAGGTCAAGGAATTCTTCCTGAATCATGATTGCTTGAAGCAACATAAACTGACAGTCAGCAAGAACATCTTCATATTTACGAGAAGCATATTGGGCTTTATCAGTTATATAATCTTCCAGACCCAATTCAGCGAATCCAGCATCATAACGATTTGTAGCAAAAGAGTTGATTCCACCTCTCAAACGTTCCTCAACACCAATACCGATATTAGTGATATTGATACCAGAAACAACGTTCCAGTTTGATTGAATACCAAAACCACCAGTTACTCTAGTGATTCTGTTACGAAGAGGAGTAAGGACAGGATATATTTTCTTTGAAGGAGCTTCAAGGTCATATCCGATAAGTCCAGAAGTTGCAGTAGCAGGTTGAGTAAATGCTCTGTTTACGTCATCTACTTCCAAAGGATTAGCAACTGCTGCTCTGAACAGTTCCTGTGTTTCTTTGTTAAGTTCGTCTATTTTAATCATATTTTCCTCCAAATGATAGGATCATTATCCTTTATTATCTATTACTATTTATACTTGTTAAAAATTACCTTTAAAATTTTCTATTTGTTTGTGGTCCTTGGTTGCGTCTAGCCTCTTTGATCAGCAATAAAGCTTGTGTTTGAGCATTAGAATTTTTGAAGTAATCGGTATCTTCAAGTCTCTTTACATCAACCTTATCCTCAACTACAATTTCACCGTCTTTTGTGATTACTCTTGTTACAACATCAGAAACAGAAGGTGCAGCAGGAATTGCTTCTAATACTTTTATTTTTTCGTTGAGAGTTTTAAGTTCAACAGCAACACGTTTAACCAACGAATCAATAGTAGTAATTTCTTCTGTTTCAAAAAGAGTTTTAGCTACTCTTGTAATATCAGCAGTAGCTGAATTTGTAACATCATCGGTTTCTTTGTTAGAAGGATCCCCGTTATCTTGTGGTGATTTTCCGTCTACCATGTCACATTTGTTACATTTACAAACAGCACCAAGTTCTACTGATGCATCATGAATACTTTGTGAATGAGTTTTGTTTTCAGCAGAAATAGCAGCACCAACACGTTCAACATCTATATCCGTATCAGCCTTTTCTACTGTATTGTCTTCCTGGATTTCAGATGCAATGAAATCTTTGATAGCTTGCATAGCAAGTTCTAATGCTTCAATCTGTTTTCCATCTTCGGAATCTTCAGGGTCAGTTTCGCCTTCTTCTCTACTAAGAAGTCCCTTGATCTGCTGAAGAGCATAGATAGCATTCATACAATCATCAATTTCATCAGAAACATAAGAAGTACACCAAGGATCACATGTACAACGTTCTACATCAACACCATCAGCTTTCTTTACATCAGCAGAAGGTGGACCTTCTTTATCAATCTTAGATTTCCAGGCCGATACAATCTTTGCTTTGATAGCAGCAACATCTTCAGAAGAATATTTACCAGCATTCTTAGGCATATTGATATATGACCAAGCTGCTCTGATGTGTTTCTCTGAATCAATCGGATACTTTTTATTCTTAGCATCAGCAAATTTTACAGAACCATATTTCTTTGCACCTTCTTTTGGATTAACATCAGGTCTAGGTGCTACTTCTTCCTGTCTTACAACATCTTCTATCTTAACTTCTTCTACTTTAATTTCTTTTTTCATATCATTAGACTCCTTAGAATCGATTCTGTATACTAACGGGCATCCTTTGTGAGAAGGACTATCAACAAGACTAAATTCTGTAATAGATGCAAGATGTAGAATATCTCCGTCTTGCCATTCAGATGGTTTACATTTTCCTATATTTCTACCATTACGTTCAGTATATGCTTGTTTAGCTCCAACACTAAGTCCTCGATATACTTCTTCTTTTACCTTATTCCAGGCATCATCATCTACAATTTTTGCAGTTATCTTGATTCCTTTTCCATCAGCAACATAATCGATGGTTTTACCAACAGCAACATCGGTTTGATGCATAGCTCTTATGGCAGGATATTTATCATAATCTGCCATACACTTAACAGCATCATCATGATCTATGGTTGTTCCGTATGAATCTTTGGTATCAGAACGTAAACCATAACCTTCGACAATATGTTTATCCTTGTCAATTCTGGTTATATCAAGAAAAATTTCAATGTTGTCATTATCAATCATATGATTACTCCATATTACTATTTATATTCAAAAAATTTTGATGGTTATAATTTAGTCAGAAAGACTCTGAATTGATATCAATCGTTTACCAATACGTTCACTTCCTTGAGTTCCAATAACTGTATATACAAGAACTACATCCTGATCAACAATATTCTGAATAGTAATCGAAGCTGTCGCAACTGTACCATCGTATTCTGTAGAGTTAATCACAATAACACTAGTAATTCCTGGAACAGTAACCGAAGCAATGGTTTCTCCTACTATCAATCTAGGAGCAAAATCCAAACCTAAATTGATTATAGTTTCTCCTGCTTTTACTATGAATGGTTTCATATATACCTCTTCTCTATTTATACTCTAAATTTTTATAATACGTTTTTCTTTTGGACAAGTCCATAAACGTTCTTCATTATTCATCAGTAATACTCGTTCTTCTTGAGGACAAACAAAAACATTTCCTGGTCTTGTAGGAACGAACATTGATCCTGATCCAACTCCATACGCTATTCCTGATAATGATTTATGTATAATAGTTTTTAATTCTCCACTACCAACACCATAAACAATTCCTGAAAGATGAATATTAGCATCAACTAAAGTAACACTTCCTGTTGCTATTGCTGTTCCTTGTGATGTTGCCTTTAAAGGAATTGTAGCATTTGCTGCACCTGATACTATGCCCTGACCATAAACAATCGATTGTAGAGGAATTATAGCGTTTGTATTACCAGTTACTGAAGCAACACCATCTGCTTCTCCAGATATAAATTGTGTAGTATTCAGAGCAAAAGTAGAACTACCAATACCATTTGCTGTTCCAGACATAAACACCTGAGTATTCATATCACCAATTACGGTTGCTTTACCATATGCTGTAGCATTAGAACCAGTTCCAACTTCTCCAGACATACTTGCAATTCCATATACAGTTGTTAATAATGGAATTATGTTATTCATATCTCCAGAAACTACTGATGTACCCTGGACATTTCCTAATATTTGATATTGTGGAGTTCCTGTTAATGAAGCAATACCATCAGATTCTCCAGACATAAACTTTGTTGTATAAGCAACTGCTGTTGCTGCTGCTACTCCATATGCAGTTGCAGACATCGGTACAGTTTGATTCATATTACCAGAAACTGTTGCTGTTCCTTGAACTGTACCAACACAATAATTAGCAATAGCAATATTCAATGCTGCAACTGCTGATCCAACTCCTTGAACTATTCCTGTTAAATTATTTTCTTGCGTAGCATTACCAGAAACACTCGCTACAGCATTTACTATAGAAACTAATGGTATGATAGCATTCTCTGTTCCAGAAACCGTTGCAACACCATTTACGGTTGTTGTAAGAGGTATATATGTATTCAATGCACCAGAAACAGACGCAAAACCAAAAACTTCACCAGTACAATATTCAACTTCAGAATTTGTAAGAAAATCAGTAAAATTTGCTACCCCATTTACTGTTGCTGTTAATGGTACAGTTTGATTCATATCACCCGAAACGGACGCAATACCATTCACAATAGCTGCAATAGGTGTTGTACTAGAAACGGTTCCATCAGCCAAAGAAGAAGTATTACCCCCATAACATACTGAATTCAATGGGACATATTGTGTTAAAATTGTATCAGACACACTAGTTATCCCATAAGAAACAGAATTCAATGGGATTGTAACATTAAAACCATCAGAATCAGAAACGGTTGCTGTTCCGTATGCTGTTGCTGCCATTCCACGTAATGTACCAAAACCATTATTTACCATCGTTCCAGTACTAGATATTGTTCCTGATAATGCTATAGATTGATTCAATGTATATGTATTTGTATTAAGACTTACTGCTGATGCTGCCCAATAATCTGGTGCTGCTGTCCATGTAGGATTACTCGATCCTGATGATGTCATAAGTTTATAACACATATTAAAACCAGGATTCCAACCTGTATAATCAGAAAATATAGATGAATATCCTGATGGTAAAGTCATACTAGTATCATTAAAATTGATAGCTAAACCAACCATTATATTGTTAATAGAAGCCGTTAAAGATGAAGAATTTGGATTGGTTGAATATCCATTCTTCTTAGCAGAATAATTTAAAGGAGTTTTTGTATTACAACCCAAAAATTCTGCTACTCCTATAGTAATATCAAGAGCATTAGAGTTTGTGTATGTTATAGTATAACTTCCATTTGATGTTACTGTGGTGTATAATAAAGTTGAACTAATGTTTTCAGTATTATTAGTAGATTCTGTACCTAAAATACCAAAAATTCCAACATTTGTAGAAGAACTAAACATAGAAGTTGCAAGATTTGGAGTTGAACTATCTTCTTCAGCAACACCTATAATTACTAAATTACCAGCAATTCCTCCTGTAATTGTAACAGAACATGTATTAGCTTCTGCAACAGAACCTTTTGTAGTTCTTAATGTTATATTTGGAGTACCAACTGTAGCAGTTCCTTGAGCAGTTCCAACTAATGCGTTACTTTGTGTAAATCCATTATCAACACCCAAACCAACACCAAAAGCAGTTCCTGCTAATAAAGCAGTTGATATTATATCTCCAGTAACAGTAGCAGTTCCTTGAACATTAG
>Ga0187881_10003745_pt1 | contig 12899 bp, 19 predicted proteins | sample June2016WEW_19_1_2_FD_133017 | JGI IMG/M metagenome (GOLD analysis project Ga0187881, IMG submission 133017) | Peatland microbial communities from SPRUCE experiment site at the Marcell Experimental Forest, Minnesota, USA - June2016WEW_19_100 | ecosystem: Environmental > Terrestrial > Soil >...
AGTCTGCCATCTAAGCCCGTATTGGGGTCTAAACAGGTGGGGGGGCACGTTTCTGCCTCTAAATTAGTGATGCGTTCCATTCCTGCCTGCTTGATTATTAGAGTAGACATGTAGAACAGTATCACAAACGTAATACGTTAAAGCCCATAACTTCCCTCATTAGTCAAAAGAACACTAACCGCCCGTCCTTTCTCCTGTATTGTTACAATTTCTGTATTGTTAGCTGTTTTATCCTCTATATGGGCTTGATTCAGTTGTTGGACGTGAATTCAGGGTTATCTAGCTGTGCGCCTCTTCAATTGGGCTTTGAAAGGTGCAATCTCCCTAGGATGTGCCCTGATAGCTGAGATAAGCTTGATTCGTGCCCAGATTAGTGATGATGACAGATGAAAGGCGGTTTCCGCCTCATATCGGACTTCTTTCGCAGAATGCGGCACGGCACACGCGCCATTTTGCTTTTGCGCCCCAAATCTTCGAGTTAAGTAATTGCTTAACTGTGAGACTGTGCACGGTCTCCATATGTGCACGTTTAACGGTCTCTAGGTCTCACGGTTTACGGTCTCACGGTCTCACGTTGAAAAATGCACGTTTCACGGTCTCACAGTCTCTTAAAATAATTGTCTAAGTTTACACGTCAGAAAACCCTGATTTGGGCTTCGTTTCGCAAGGCATCCTCTAGGATTGAGTGAAATGACAAAAGCAGGCTGAAACGGGCTTATCTGGGTTCCATGGTTCACGGTCTCCATGCATGGAGTTAACTATAGGGTTAAAAATGACAGAAAAAGACCCGATTTGAATATCGGGCTTGATTCAGGCTTCCTTTGAACCTAGCGACTCAAAAATGCCGCAAATAGCTGGGTCAGGACGATTTTGACGCTTAATTTAGTATTCGTCCAATTTCCCAAGCTATTATAGATAAGGAAGGCTGTATCTAGGTCTATTTTCCCTTCCGCCTTCGTATAGATGTCCGAATCCCTTTTAGGGTTCAGAATTTGGGCGTTTCCGAATCCTCGACCTTTAGCTTTGCCCTTTTCAATATCCTTCCACGATTTGAAGGTCTCTAGCAGTCTTATCTGTTTTTCTAGGCTTAAATCGCACAATCGGGTCGGATTTGGTTCTAAATCGTCAATCAGGCTTAATTCTTGGCAAATTTCTAATAGGTTATGTTCCATGGTTTTTCAAATCTCCTTATTTTGAGTCGCTTTTGGCAATTGCTCGATAGGATAGAATCGTCTTGTCGTTTGGCACGTTTCGCAATGGGCAAATCTCCAAGTCTGGCTTGTTTTCTTGTTCTTTCGGAATTCTGGGCTAGATTTGGGCAGTTTTGGAACCATCATGGAACCATGGCAAACTCCACAAAAGCCTAAAAATAGCTTTGTTGGCGATTTAGCCAATGTATAATGCTCTATTCGGTATTTCTGGCTATATTCTTGTTCCAAATCCATTTTCCATCACTCCTTAAAGACCTTTTCACGAATACGAACTAAATCCGAAAGAAAAACGGAAATTAAGCTTCTTTTGAAGCCAATATGCCTATCGAAGTCCATTAATTGCTTCTCTGGCGTTCTAGTGTCTTTTTTCTCAACGAATTTTATTTCCAAGCTTCTCACGTCCTTATTTTACCGTTTAAGGGTTTCTAAAAAGCCCTTTATGGAATCAAGCTTCACGGAATTGCTCTTTTCGGAATTAATGCCTTTTCGTGGCTTGATTTGATATTTCTTCGGTTTTTCTAGGTCAAATTTTCCCATATATCTCAATCCTCTTCAATTTGCGCTTATTTTCCCAAAAAAAGGGAGATTTTAGACGAATTTGAGATTTCCGTCAATTCCGTATGCCTGAGACTTCTGATGGGTCACAATTTTGATTCTTTTGTTGAAAGCTTCGATTTTCTCTTCGAACGAGCGGGAATCGCCATAGATTAGCCATCTTTTCACGAAATCTTCACAAACTATGCCGTTATCGCTCCAAAAGCCCGTTTCTGTGCCTGTTTCCGTCAATCCGCCGAATTCTGTGACCAATTCGTATTTTATGGCGTGAAGTGCCCATATATCCCGTTTTAAGGCTTGTTGCTCTTCGTAATCCAGCAATGCAAGCTTTTCCTCAGTCAATTCGGTCAATACGACAAAAATTTCGGCTCTCGTGGCAATCTACTCCTGAATCCACCTTAATTTGAAGTATTGACCACGATTTCCGAACCGAATGACCGAAGCGACATATCTTAGGTTCCTTATCTCATGGCAGGTCGGACAATTGGCTCTTTTGTATTTTGTGGCTTTCTTTGAGTCTATAATGGTCTTCTTGTCGCAAATTGGGCATTGCACGGCAAACGGCTTGAGAATCTCTTTCCTTTTCGTCTTCTGTTCATGGAAATCTTCCGCATTCACCGAAGCGGTCACGGTTTGGGTTTCTTTTACTGAATTGTTCATCAAATCACTCTCCATTTTTGTTTTCGTTTACTATTCCAAGCTTATTCTGAAAAAGAAGCTTGGGAAGAATTCGTTTCCAATCGAATGACAGAATTTTGCCACATTTCGAGCAATACGTTTCGGAAATAGCTAAGTTTTCAGATACGGGCGCATATTCGGTTTTTAATAGCTTTTCGTGCCCGCATTCTACCAATTCAGCATTAAGAAAGGCTAAATCGGCTTGCTTTCCGAATTTGAGGCAAGATTCGTCAAGCTTCTCCAAAAAATCCCTTTTTGAGAGGTTATCTTGGAGAGCAGTCCAATTTTGGGCTGGAATTTCAGAATTCGTCATTTTTTGCTTCCCTCTCTTCAATTGCGTTCAATTTCTTGGCACAAATGCCTTTGAGGTTCTTAATTTGCCGTAATTCTTGAGCACGGCTCAAATCACGGTCTATTTCTTCTTCTGTTCGATTTTCAGACATATTTTTTCCTTCTGATTGATTTTTGCGCTCCTTTCCGACTAATCGGCTGAATATCGGTTTAAAACCCGATGGAATGCCTGAAACAGCGTTAATTTGCTGTTTAGGACATCTTTATAGTAGATTTGGAAGTTATCGAAGCAATAATCGCATATATCCCAGAATCCGTCAAGCTTTGCCCGCCTTTCTGTCAATCCGTTGATTTTTGCGTTTATTTCGTGAATCCGCTCGTGGAATAAGGTGTAAATCTTATAATAGAGCGGTTTCTGGTAGTTAACCAGAATTAAGCCAAGTTTTGGGTTCGTAACGCCAAATAGGTCGTTTAAAGCGATTTTTCCGTTATCTAGGTTAAAGGCTTCGAAGTATTGCATTTTAAACGGTCTAATCTTCATTATTAGACCGTGCACGGTCTCACGTTTACGGTTTACGGTCTCCATATGTTCAAATCTCCAAATTTTCGAATATACTTCTTTTAGCCTTCAAAAATAGGCTTATTTCGGGAGTAATGGCTAAATCAGTCTTATTGACTGAAATAATGTTCAATTCGTCCTTCTTTTCTTGATAAAACGTTACTACGTCCTTAACTACGATTTTAAACGTTTTACCATTTAGAAGAAACGATATTTCGAAATTTGCCATTTTTCCACGTCCTAATTTATCCTCACTAATAGGTTTTAAAATCTCACGGTCTCACGGTCTCTTAATGCATGGAGATTTTACCATATGGAGAAAAATTCCAAAAAATCGCTAAGTTTTCCGAAAACCATGGTCTTTTTACCATGGATTTTTCGAAGTCTAATTGTTCTTCAGGTCTACAGATTCACGTATAGACTTAATGTGTAGCATGGAGAAAAACCCAAAAGCAAGCTGATTTGAGGTGTTCGAGCGTATATTGGCATTTTTTCATGGTCTACACATCCAAAGCGGCTCAATTCGGGGTCCGATTGCTCGTTTTTCCATTCGAAGTCCTTCTTTATATAGGTTCATTCTCCATGCGGATTTTTCCAATATACACATGAGAAAATTCCTCGATTTGGGCTTCTTTTAGCTAGATAAGGCAAATCGCACGTATCTTTATCTGAAAGAAAACCCAGATTGGGCTTCTTTCGTCCAGAGAAGCCTGTAGATTGCCTGCCTAGCTGAATCCGCCTCAATTCGTAAAATCGGTTTATCGGTCTCACAGAAGAGACCATATTAAGATTTTTGCGTTTCGAGTCCTCAAATCGGGCTGGGATTGCCGAATAGAGCCTGAATTGAAGTCCTTTGGCTGAAATTAAAGAAGAATCATGTCAAACTACAGAAGATATAAACCTTATGGTCAAGTCATTTTTTTCGAAGTAAAGCTGGGAGTAAACGGAGCACGATTTGAGGGTCTTTTCCGCTTCTGAGGCAAATTTGAGTTATTCTTTCAATTTCCCACTCAGTTAATGTCACAAATTTCAAACTATGAAGAAATCTATGGCATTTTAGGCAAATAGGCACGAAATCGCCAGCGTTTTCCAAATAGTAATAGATTCTCAGTCTATAAGAGTTTTGATTGTGATTTTTGCCATGAATTTCGTGAAACGCCACGTTCTGAGTCGTTCCGCAGATTTGGCATGTATTCCCTATCAGGATTACGGCAAACGACCTTAAAACTCTCTCGTTTTGCCTAGAGCCGCCATTTAATAGCTTCTCAGCTTTAATCCAGCCTAGAATATCTTCCTTTGAAATTTGGGTTTCCATGCATTTTAAGTGACCTTCGAAGTATATAAACCTTGCGGTTCGAAGATTTGATGGAAAAAGACCATGGTTCGAAGTGCGGGAACTGCATTTTCTATCTACACTTCAGGCTGGTTTTATACTCACAGTTTAATTTCTCTTAAAGTGTATTTGTGTTGAGCAGGCTTATATATTCATGGTTTTTTAACGGTCTCACGGTCTCACGTTCGAACGTTTCACAGTCTCACGGTTTACGATTTGAGACCGTGCACGGTTTACGGTCTCACAGTCTCTTAAGGTCTCACAGTCTCACGGTTTACGGTCTCTTAAAAAAATAGCTAAGTTTACACACAAGCCTGAAAGCCTCAAATTAGACTGCTCTAGTCAAATCCGCCTCGGCACGGGCTTGAATCGCCAATCGGGGCACGATTCGGGGTTTTTCCAGCCTTTTCTTTTTTTTATTTCTCGTTTGCCTGAGTATTATAAGCCAACATGCTATTAATAAACCTTCCGATTTTACTGTTGAACTGTTCTACAGGTCGAGCAATCCGCCTCAATTTGGGCTTTGTTTCGGGAATCCAGCCTTGCCCTAGCCCAGATTTGAAAAAGAGTCTGAAATCTTAGAGAAAATACAGATACGTGAATAAGGCTAAACCCTTATAAGGTCTCACGTTACTTAATAGCACAGTCTCAAAAAGAGACCGTGCACAAAAAGAGACCGTGAAACGTGCACGTTAAACAAAAAGAGACCGTGAAACGTGCACGTTAAACAAAAAGAGACCGTGAAACGTGAGTTTATGCACGTTTCAAAATTACGGTAAAAAGTAGACCGTAATAGGTCACAAATCCAGAATAAAGCTTTAATTAGGCTTGCCTAGGAAAAAGAAGCCTAAATCTAGCTGGAAATTCTGGGTTAAACTAATAGGAGAATCCAAAATTTTGCCCTGCATACGGGCATTTTTCCAGACCCAGACTTTGGAATTATTTTCCGTCAATTTTTGGGCAGGATTTCGGGAAAGAATCCCGAAGTTTGTCCGTGCTTCAATTCCGACTTTATTCCAGACTTTTCTGGAAGATTTTTCCATGAATGTCGAGGAAAAGCTGGCAGAAATTTGCCCGTTCTTTCTAGCCGACCAAGAATAATGCCCCGTTTTTCGAATGCCCCTTTTATTTTGAAGGGTGGGGTTCAAAGGCTGGGCGTGAAACCGTCCATGAAAACTTAAGCAATTGCTTAAACCTGTGCCCGTGCCCAGAGAGACCCAGACCCGTGAAAACTTAGACAAAAATTTGTTTGAAGAAGAGAGGTTAGGAAGGGAAGGAGAGTTTAAAACCCTTCCTGATTGAAACCCTATTAAGGTGAAAAACCTATATAAGCTTTGTGCCTTATCTCCATGGCTGTTTTTCCATGGTCAAGATAAGACAAACGGCTCGATTTCGGGTCGCTTTCCGTCAAAGAATTCGATTTCACGCTGATGTCTTAATTCGGCGTTACATTTATCAATCTGGTCGTAATCTATGCCATTTTTGTGACACTCATCATGTTTGAAGCATTCTGAGCAGAGGTCGTTATAATCTAGGTCTTCCTCTTCGTCCTGTGCCTGTTTCTTCATTGAATTCCAGCCTGTTTCTTCAAAGCGTCAATTTTTGCCCTCAGTTCCGTGTTACTAGCACAAGAATCGCAATGTTTCAGCAATTCGTTGCAGATTTGAGCGTCACAGAACAAAGGGGTCGTTTTCTGAACCCGATTCTTCAAATAAGCCTCAAGCTTGGAGCAGTTAGCGCAATTGGGATAATTGCATGGCTCTTTTGAGATTCCACGGGCAATGCATGACGCTGTGCGATTATCTTCGTTCATAAGCCTCACAATTTTTCCTGCAATTATTTGCCTCTTTTGGCACGGGGTCATCCTCTTGTTTTCGATATATCCAGCAGTTATTGAAATATTTACAGTCTTTTTTATCTTCGTTCATGAAACCACGAACTTAGCAGGGTCTTCGTGCGCTATGATGAATTTGTTCATATATTCCGAAATTTGGGCAAAAGTCCAATCGTTCGGAATTTGGCTTATCGGTCTAGAGTAATCGCCAAAATTCAAGCCGTAAACCTGTTTTTGACTTGAATAATGACCGTGAAGGGCAAACCAGCTTTCGTTTGCGACTCTTATACCACAACCAGCGTCTTTTGTTCCTTCATGGGCAAAGACGATAACAAACCCAAAATTTCCAGAGCCGTCTTTATGTTTGTTATGGTAACTCATAACACATCTAGAAGCCTTAACTTCGTCTTCTGTGCGCTCTATGTGAATAATATGGTGATTTAAAGCCTCAAAATAGAAATCTGGCATTATTTCGACCCCCGTGCGTCCAATTGGGCTTTTAACGCCTTTAATTTCATGAAGAGCCTGCAATCACGGCAGAAACCGTTAGGGAAGATTAAAGTCTTCTCACCGCAAGCCAAGCACCTTTGAAAATGCATCGTTTCGAATTCGGTCATGTTTTTAACCCTCTATAGCTGATAAGACGTAGAATTCGCCGTCTTTCCCGTAACCCTTATCAATATTGTCTAGGTCTAGGCTCGTCTTTTTGTCTCCAATTTCTTCAAAAATCCATGCGTGAAGGAATTCATGCGTTAAGTTTTCACATGTCGGTTTCGTGTCGTTCGTGAGTCGTTCGTTTACCGTGTCATGTGAGCCTCTATAAAGGTCTTCATAATTCGGGGTCAAAATTTTGCCCGTGGAATATTGAAAACCGAAATGAGTTAAGGGAATCGGGGCAATTTCAATTTCTAGGTCTTTCATTCTTTCACGTTCTTGGAACATATGAAGGGCAGACCCAGATATAAGCGTTATGCCTTAGTTCCATAGCTGAATTCAGTTAAGCAATTACTTAAATAAATCGCCATTTTTACCGTGCGCCATGCCGTTATGGTAGACCCGTGGTGAGGTTAACGGGTCACGTAATAAGGCTGAAAAATAGTTCTTTCTGTCTTTCGTCCATTTTAATGAATTCATGAATGAGTCTGTGATGTTCCACATCGAACGCAATAAGCCAAAGCGTCTATTTTCTTCTTTATTTTGGTTGTTTTTGACTCTCCAAGTAAATGTCTAGTCATTTCTGGGTCTCCAAGTAAATGTCTAAGAAACGCTCAGGTAAATTGGCAATATCATCAATTATTGTCCTATTGGCTTTAATTTTCTGTGCAAACGTCTTAATGTTAGCCTCACAGCTATCGAAGCCAATAAAGCACAATTCGATTCCGCTCTTCGCATATTGCTCTATTACCTTTTCCGACTCTTCTTGGTCGCACAAACTGAAATCTGAGGCTATTACGAGCACCTTTCGGCGTTCCTCATGAATATTGTTGAACATTTTGAGAAAGGAGACCAGCAAATCGTGTAAACGGGTTCCGCAGGCTGAAACGTTGACGTTTGCGATTCTAGCCCGTGTATTTTGGAATTCTTCAAAAAAGGACTTGATTCTCTGGCAGTTTTCACCAAACGCCCCAATTGCAAACCCATAATCCTCAACGAAGTTACCAAAAACCTCTGTTAGAATAGTGGTGATTTTTAAAGCGGTCTCTTTGTCAACCGACCCAGAATAATCAATTATCATGCCTAGGGCAATCTTCTGTTTTTCGAACCGAACTACCTGTTTGACGTAGATATTTTGCACGTTTCGGTGAAGAGAGTTAACGTAAGCCCGTGCAACGATATTGGACATGATTCTGCCCTGTTTCTGGTAAATCTCCTGTGAAAACTGAGGCTTCAGAATTCGCTTAAGTTTACTGAGCAACCTGTCAATTTCGGGCTTAACTGAGGCTACGATTTGCTCATACTCCGCAATATCTGGCTCTGGTGGCGGAATCTCCAAGCCTGTGCCCTGTCCTGCCCCTTCACCCTTCTTTAAGTCTTCTTCTAGCTTTTTCTCTGCATCCTCTTCCTCTTTCACGATTTGGGCAAGAGCCTGCTTCAGACTGTCCGAAAGGTCTCCTTTTATCAGCTTTCCAGCGTAACCAGACCCTAAAACGTAACGAACCATCAATTGACCAGCGTTAGCGTCTTCTTTTATGTGTTTCGCTATTAGGTCGTAAATAGCCACGTATGTATTGAAAACGTCTATTCGAAGAGACTTATATCGAACGTCTTCAATCAATTGGACGGCTTCTAGAACGTCTTTCTGCTCATCGGCGTCTAATTTTGCCAGAATCGGGTCTGTGTCCACGTTATAGAGTGCTTTGTCGGCAATAGCCCCAAGAATCAGCCCTGCTTTCGTTATCTTCGGGTCTTTCAGTTCTTTTCCCAAATTGTTCTCAATTTGGTCTTTAAATATCAATTCCTTCAGTTCTTGGCGTTTTCCAACATCGAACCGATAACGGTCTTTATTGAAAATATTGACCCGTTTATCTTCGACTGTGTTAACTATTAGACTGAAAAGTTCTGGAAAACTTCGCTTATGAAGCTTCAATCGTTGAATGTGCCTTTCTACGTAAGGCAATAAGGGAACCGTCTTCGTCCTGTGCCCTGCTTCGTGAGCGCAGGAAGAATCTAGAAGCTTTCGACAAATCCGTTCGTTATTCTTGACGTAATCGGGATAAGCGTTCGTTGTGAGCACGATTAAGTTTTCCTTATGGTCAAAAGAGCACGTTTCTGCTTTTGCGTCATATTTTAGGTGAATTCCCGTGTCTTTCGTTAAGTAGACTGCCAAATTTCTAAGTTCCTCTAGTTCTTGGGAAAAATTCGCCTTTTGCCGTGCTTCGCTCTTGTTCATTCTTTCACGTTCTAACCTATTAGACTATTCCCAGCTTAATAAGGGTTTCTGGTTCCTTCCATGGCTGTTTTAAAGAGTTACTTAACTGAAGACTAGGCTAAAAAACGCCTAAGTTTTCAGTCTCCTTAAGAGGCTTTGTTTAGCTTATCCTCTTCTTCCATGCCCCATTTTGTCTTCTTGTTTAGACAAACCAAAAGATTTATAAGCAAGAAGAGTTCTATATAAAGGTTGTGGTCTTCATGGGAAAAGGTCATTCTAGCCCCGAATATTTGAAAGCATGGAAAGAAAAGAATCGGGGTCATGTTCGGGATTATGAGAGGAATTACAGGCAGAATAGTGAAGCTTTCAAGAAATACAACCGAGAACGTGCCCGAAAATACTATTTAACCCATAAACAGAAATGGGAGAAGGATAGGCTTGAATGTCTGTCTCTTCTGGGCAATCGGTGTAAACTTTGCGGTTTTTCAGATAAAAGAGCCTTACAGATTGACCACGTTAACGGGAAAGGAAGAGAAGAACGAAGAAAGCAAAAGGCTGAATATTACCGCTTTATTCTAGCGCAACTCAAAGCAGGCTCTAAAGACTATCAATGCCTCTGTGCTAACTGCAATTGGATAAAGAGGATTGAAAAGAGGGAGAATTAACTAACTAGCCTTATTCTCCTTATCCTCTTGCTCTTGCTTGAGAATCATGGCTTCACACTGTTGGGTCTTATCGTCTAGGATGGCAATCGTGTCTTTAACCTCACCCTGAGCGTCTTTCTTCTTTAGCGACTCAACGTGAGCCTGTAGTATCTCAATCGCCTTTTTGCATCGCCAGAGAGTCGAACGGGGCATTCTTTGTTCCTCTAGACCCTTATCGCAGTATTGTATGTGGTCTGTGGCGAATTGGAGCAGGAATTGAACCTTTTGGTCTTCGTAGCTTTCGAAACATGTCTCATTAGTATAAATCTGCATGATTCGAATTCGTTTGTCCACGTTATCAAAGCCTTTTGCCCGCATTTCGTCTTTTATGCCCTCTAGAGCCGTCTTTGCGTTTTCTAAGTTCTCTGAGGATATTAGCCATGACGATTCTAGGTGTTTTGTTGCCTTAATTTGGAAATTAAGGGCAAAGAGCATCTTATTTCGGATTTTAACCGCTTCTTTGTTCCGTTTCTTGATGTCTTCCTTTTCTTGCTCCGTGGCGTTCGTTCCGACTGTGATGGGGCTGTTTAAGTCGTATTCGATGACGAATAAGGCTTCTCCGTGCAAACCCATGGCTTTTAAGGCTTCAGCGTCTAATATCAGTTCATTGCTTTGTGTTTCACTCATTGTTTATGCACCCCCGTTTAACGCTCCTTTGAGCGTTTTAAAGTCAATCTTGCCTGCTTCTTCGTAGAATCGGGCAAATTGCGTCCATTCTTCCTCTGGATACAAGCTTTTGGCTATTTCTACGATTTCGTCCTCTGCCGTGTGGTCTTTCCAGAGTTTAGCGTAGTTTATGAGGTTTCCCGTGGTTATCGGCGTTCGTAGCTTGCCTTTTCGGTAATAGTCTCTTGTTTTCCGTGCGATTTCGACCCACTTAGCAGAAAACTCGTAGTTTCCGCAAACAGCCTTAATAAGCTGTCTTTCTTCTAGTTCTCCGAGATAATCAACGATTATCCCTTCAAACCGCCTCATTGTGGCTATATTCTGAATGCAAGTTCCAGAATAGCCCGATTTCTCTGTTGGATTGAAAGCAATGATTAGCCAATGATTCGGGGTTCTTTGCAGGCTTCTTCCGAGTTCTGGAACCCAAACTGAGCCTCTAAAGTCAGAAAGCTGATTAAACAGGCTCACAACACCGTTTGCGCCAAAATTGAACTCGTCCACGAACAAAATGCCCCCTTCTGGGTCTTCTAGCCATTGCGTGACGATTCCCTTTCTTGTTTCGGTGTTTCCTTCCTTCAACGTGTCGCAAGCTAACAAATCCCAGCGTGAAATGTCAATCGTTAAGCTTGTCTCATAAAGGTGTTTTCCCGTGATTTCTGCCAGCTTATAGGTTAAGAACGTCTTCCCTGTGCCTGTTTCTCCAACAAGCCTCAAATTGCCGACATTCTTCAAAATTGCTTGGGCACGTTTGATATATCCGTGCTCATCCACAAAATTGATTGTGCCCTTTGGGATGAGTTTTCCACCGTTCTCAGTCAATTTTATTTCACTCATTTCAATCCCTTATTGATTAAGTAACTTCTTAAATCGCCTTAATAAACCTTTCCCCTTCCGTCCATAGCTGTTTAAGCAATGCCTTAACCCATGGAGACCTGAAAACTTAGTCAAAAATTCGCACGGGTCTAGGTTTCGGAAAAATCGCTAAGTTTTCACGAACGCCCGAACCCAGCCCGATGCGCTCCTTTCACTCCTAGGAACCGCCGAAGCGACCTGTTTTGCCAAATCAGCCGATTTCGGACCCCGATTGGAATCGAGGGCATTATACAAGTCTGTATTATACCGAACTGTATAATTATGGTCGTTCGTTGAAAGAACGCTTTCGTTTGGGCTTCTTTTCCTGCATGGAAACGATGGTTCTTGATGGTCGTTCCTAGACGATTAGACCATTACGAAAGATTTCTTTTGAGCGTCCTGCCCTGAGCGTGTCGTTCGGGGCATTACGACCTGAAAGCAGTCTGGATTTGAGGAACAGGGCAAGATTTGGGGTTTTGGTTTGACCGTCATTTAGTTAAGTAACTCATTAAATAAATCGCCCTTTTTGCCATGCTTTCCCATCGCTTCGTCAAAAGAGGCTCAGAAATTAAGCAATTCGTTAAACGCAACCCTTATTAAGCCCGAACGATATTACATCCCTGTGTCAAAAATGCAAGAGACCAAAACACCCTTAAGACGTTGCCCCAATTGCGGTTCTTCTCGCTTTATCAGCAATCCTTCTTAATGCAACTTCGATTATGCATTGCGTATATGTGCATTGGTTTCCGTGTTGTTCCCTGTGGAAAACACACTTCACTCTGCATATGTCTTTGATTAGAGGACAATAGCCAATCGTGAAGTCATAACCAGCTTTCTTCTCAGGCATACTAAACACTCTCGATTGTCTCTTCTCTGATTTGAGGTTTCTTCCGAGTCAGAAATGCTCTGAATTTCTCTCTAGCTGTGTAGAATGTTACGAGTGCCCAATAGCTAGTCGTAACCATCGCAATGCCTAGGCTAATCCAATTGCCTATAGCAACGTAATATATGTCAAACGTTGTCATTCCCCCGAACGTGAGCAAAGAACCGAATATATCGTAACCTTTGAGGATATTTCTGTTCTTGAGAACAGCATTGATAAGAAGCAAAGTTCCCAATAGCATTATGACGTTTCCTACATCGAGCAAATTATTGAGAAAGGGGTCTATCATTTCACTTGCACCAGCAATGTCCTGTCGTTCCAGAATGCTTCAACGGGAAGCATCCACGGTTTATATGGTATTTCGGATTCCATGTCAATTCATCTGAGAGTATAGTAAGTATCTCCGTCCTATATAAACGTTCGCTTTAAGCAACTGCTTAACTGAGGATGAAGCCTTTCTGGTC
>Ga0187881_10003749_pt1 | contig 12887 bp, 14 predicted proteins | sample June2016WEW_19_1_2_FD_133017 | JGI IMG/M metagenome (GOLD analysis project Ga0187881, IMG submission 133017) | Peatland microbial communities from SPRUCE experiment site at the Marcell Experimental Forest, Minnesota, USA - June2016WEW_19_100 | ecosystem: Environmental > Terrestrial > Soil >...
GGCGTCGCGGATGTCCTGCCGTACATCGGCGCCTTTCTCGGAATAGGACCGATGGTCATTGCGGCACTGGCGCGTGGCCCGGTCGTCGCGGCCGTGGTCCTGGTGATCATGCTTGCGTACGAGGAGTTCGAGAGCCGCGTGCTCGTTCCCCGCATTTATGGACGGGCGCTGCGCCTTCCATCGTCCGTCGTGCTCTTCGCGCTCCTTGCGGGCGGGATTCTGATGGGGATCCTCGGCGCGCTGCTCGCACTCCCTGTCGCAGCGACGATCATGATGCTTATCGAGGAGCTTCGCGTCGAGCTTCCGGGTCAGCAGGAGCAGGTCGCAGATGTGGAACAGCGCGTCGGGGACGAACGCGCGGAGGAAGAGTACGAGCGCCGGACAGAGGGCGTGCCCGCGGAGCAGGCCGCCGCGATCGCCGTCGAGATCTCGAACGATCGGCGGAAGGAGGAGAGCTGTCCACCCGAGGCTGCGGACGTGTCAGACTCGATTGGCTAGCAGGCTACGGTCCTGGATTGCCCTCCGGTCCGCCTGAACTCGTGGCGCGAACGTCGAGAGATGGATTTGGCCCACTTGAGTTCAAGCTACTTCGTCAGGAACGACTGGATGCCTTCGTAAACCTCGTTCGCCGAGGCCGCCACCTGGTCAATCACCTCGTTGAACCGCTGCAAGTCCAGGACTCTTACGCTGGAATCGCAGCGCACGGAGATGTCCCCGTCGCTGTCCAACGCTACCTTGACGTAGTCGAGCCCACTGTTGAATTTCAGCAGCGCGCGTATCAACTCCGGGGTCAACGTGAAGAAGGATAGGAAGGATTGGCTGCCGTTGTGCAGTTGTCCCTTCGGTAAGCCCCCTCCCTGCGGGCGGAGATAGTGGATGTCCTAAAGCACTTGAAGCCTGTGAAGAAATGAGGGCAAGCCCGCGATAAGCGAGAACGCGAACGGCAGAAGCCTAGAGCGCACGGCGGCGGTTCCGAAGAAATGAGGGCCTGATGATTCAGATCCAAGTCGGTCGAAGGTTGAACCTCACCGGGCTTCCGGCGGACCTCGAGCGGCAGTTCATCCGGGAGAACAGTTTCACGAATCCGAAGCGTGAGACCCTCGAGCGCCTCGGGAAGTGGACCGGGAACGAGCCGCAAACGATTGACCTATGGACCCGCGAGGATGGCCGTCTGATTCTCCCGCGCGGGTACTTACCGACCGCCATTCACGCTTTGAAGCAGGCAACGCTTCCCTATGTCGTGCGGGATTGCACTGTTTGCCCGCCATTGCGCGAACAAATCAAAGCGAGGGGAAGTCTCTACCCATATCAAGAACGTGCCCTGGCGAACCTTCTGCGCTGGCCCACAGGCGTATTGGAAGCGCCCACGGGAAGCGGGAAGACGATCATCATGCTCGCAGCAATCGCACGGCTCGAGACGCCGGCGCTCATCATTGTTCACACGACAGAGCTTTTCGATCAGACCTGTGACCGCGTGCGATCCTGGCTTGGAGTTGAGCCGGGCGCGATTGCCGGAAGCAAAGCGATCTTGCGGCCGGTGACAGTTGGCATGATTCAGACGCTCAGCCGACGAGACCTCCAGGCGCAAGGCATTGCCGATTACTTCGGCGCGGTCCTGGTCGATGAAGCGCACCATTCACCCGCGATGACGTGGGCCGAAATCCTCGAGCAGATGCCCGCGAAGTACAAGTATGGTTTCACCGCGACGGCATGGCGCAAGGATGGACTTCAGTTCCTCATATGGCGTCTGATCGGCGGCAAGTCCGCGAAGATCATCCGTGGCGAAGTGGAGGAAGCCGGGAAAATCGTCTGGCCCGACGTTGAGACCGTCGAAACGGATTACTTCTATCCGCTGGAGGATGCCAGCGAATGGGGGTCGATGATTTCGGATCTGGTGACGAACTGCGAACGAAACCACCTCATCACGCGGGAAGTCCGATCGAGGCTGAAGGGATCGCGGGCGCTGATTCTCACCGACCGCATCGAGCACACCAAGATCCTGGCCGGCGAACTGCGAGACCTCAAGCCTGTTCTGCTCATCGGAGAAATGAAAAAGTCCCAGAGAGAGAAGGCCATGACCCGCGTCCGCAATGGTACCAGACTCACGATTGCCACGATTCACTTGCTCGGGGAAGGCGTCGATGTGCCCGGCTGGGATCTGCTCTTCCTGGTTTCGCCGATTGCCGGCGGTCCGAGAACTCTGCAGGCTGTCGGGCGTGTCGCGCGGCCAGCTCCGGGGAAGGACCGCGCAACCGTTGTTGATTTCGTGGATTCGCGGATTCGGATGCTCACGAACGCTGCGAGAAGCCGGCAGAGGCTTTATGGAGGCGCGGCATGAGCGAAACGCTTCAGTCTTTGATAGACAAGCTGGAAAGAGCGAGGTTCACCGGGGAGCTGGCCGTCCGATTCTATCAAGGCGAGCCAAAGGATGCGCGGCTGACTCACTGCCTGGCAACGGCTGAATTCGCGCAACCGCTGCCCATAGTCGAACCCGAGAACGCTTCTGTGCCGACGTGCCAGAGGGTAGGCTGCAAGCACAGTGCTTGTGCGGCGAAATCGGCGGAAATCAAGGCGTATCCCTGAGAGGGCGGAGGTGAATTAGATATCTACCAGTATCAACGGATGATTACTTTCATCATCCCAACTAAGAATTAGTTTGCTGACAGGTTCCGATTTGAACTTCTCGTTGCCGAAATCTTCGAAAGTAGCCCAAAACTGATTTACGCGTCGAAGGATGGTTTGATGAGCACCCCACCAGCGAGGATGGCGCAACTTGTATACGCCAGCAAGATTCAAGTCATCTGGCTGGTGTGTATCTCCCTTGACCGTAACTTCCTTGTCGATCCATTTCGCCAGTTCTCTCACCTTGCTAAGTCGAGACTCTATGAGGAGTTGAAAAACCTCATCACTTGCCTTTATGGTCTCAGAGCCGCGCCTGACCCAAGCTTGGCCACCGAAATGAGGAGTGTCGCCGCTATACTCGATTTCGACGCGGACGCAATGGTGCCCGGATTTCTCGTACACCAAGCTTTTCCAGATGATTGGAGGATAAATCTTCTCGGCTTCTTCTCGCACTCTTTTTTGGACATGATCAGGGTTTGTGACTCCTTGAACGGTTCCATCGCCCTTTTCACCGATGAGGATAAGTGCTGTGTGGCTTGGTCGCACGGAGTTGGCAAAAGCGACAAGTGTCTTCAGCAAATCCTTTAGATCGGATTCAACCTTGCGCTCAAGCAAGCTATCTTCCCAAGGGGATTCCATCGTGGCATTCTCCCTGATTCATAAAGCCGGGGTTACACGGAATTATTTCCTAGATCCTATCGCGCACACATTTTCGATGCAAGGACTTGTCGTCCTCAGATCAGGGCAGGCCCGCGAGCGTTCTAGCCCGCCCTGAGGCTCAAGGGAGCCGGGAAAGGGGCCACCACCGGTACAGGGGCTCATGCTGATCGTTCACCCTGGGGCTTCTCGGAGCAGAGTTTCGAGGCCCGATGCCTTCGGATTCTTGAATGGGCACGGCGGGAGATCCGGGACAGTGAACGAGTCATGGAGGGGCGAATATCGCCAGCAAGAAGCGTGCAACGCTTCTAATGGAGGTTTTGGGTGTATGATCAGAGACACAGCCAAGTGCGAAAACTGCGGGAAGACTTTCGAGATGAAGCGCCGGCGGCATCGGTTCTGCAAGGCGGCTTGCAGGTACGAGCATTGGAGTCGGACTCACCCGCGCCTGGAGACCGGCAAACCCTTCCGGCTCGAAGTGGCCGAGGATGGCCGGCTCATGATCGTTCAGAACGATCCGACACAAGGTCATGAAGAGGAGCAGATTCGCGGCTTGAGTGGTCACGCCATGCGCAGCCATTCGTGTTAAGATCGCATAAATCGACTGGATCTGTCGGCGTGCGTGTCTGAAAAAGGGGCATTGCAGACACGGAAAAACTCACAACGGACTCAACGCTGGAAGGTAAAACGCGCCGACCTGGAAACATTGATTCAGAGGCTCTAAAGGATGGCGTATGGGAGATGAAGAAACGAAGCCAAAGACCGTTTCGGTACAGGATGCTATCCGCTTGAAACACGGGATAAACAAGTCAATTATCTACGGTGGAATGAACGCCCAGGAGTATCACAAGTTCTGCAAAATGACGGTGGAGGACTGGACGCGCGTAAGAAAGCAATATGACGCATGGATTCGCAGCACACGTGTGGTGAGTCCTATTTGGTTTTGGATCTGGCTGGCGGCGGGTGTGGCGGCTACTTATTTCTTCCAGCGGTGGCTCAAATTAATAGGCACCGTAATACTGGTCTTGACATTTTACCAGGTCGTCAGGCGTGGAGACCACAGGGAAGGTTACATGGACGGGTACGAAGCCGGTCGACAAGAAGGAATAGATAAAGCGCTTGGGATCACTGATGAGAACGCGAAGGACGCGGCAGATCGCCGTGTCGAGATGGAGGTAGACGAGAGGACAATCTCTGCGTTCGACAAAAAGAGCACGGGAGAAGAGGCAAAGAATTAAAACAGGACCTTTGCGGCCGAGTGGAACATGTTGGCGACTTGAATATGTGGCGAGTATTCTCAACACGGCATAAAGGCGGCATCGCAGACATGGAAAGAAGGAGGCACAACCCATGAAAAAGGCACTCGTAATTATCACGGTGGCTTTCCTGTTCTGTTCAACCCTGATAGCTCAGGGTGACAATGAATCATCGCGCAAATCCTTGAAAGGTCTGACCGGGGTTTGGGTGGAAGTTACACCTTTAGATCCCGATGTAGAAAGGGGGGGACTGTCAAAGGATCAAATACAGACGGATGTGGGATTGCGTTTGAGGATGGCCGGACTCAAAGTGTTAACGCGGGAACAGATGTTGGTGACGCCCGGAATGCCTTCGTTAGAGGTGGAGTTGGGCACATTCAAGGGAAATCAATCCCCCATCCAGGAAATCTATTCCTATTCTCTCAATGTCAGCCTAGATCAGATCGTAAATCTGACCAGAGATCCACAGGTTTCCGTTGACGCCAGCACTTGGTGGACCGCAAAGGTGGGGTTGTGGGGGCGGCCAAACTAAACGAGCTTAGGAATGCCGTCAATGACCACGTGGACAAGTTCATCAACGCCTGGCTGTCGGTGAATCCGAAGTGAAGGGGGGCAGGGATATGAAACAGTGGAAAGGGATTGCGTTGCTCCTCTCCGTAGTGATCGTGGGCGTTGGGTGTTTCTTTGCCTACCGCTTAATCGCTTTGCATCGAGACCGCAGTGAAACCCTATTGTGGATGGATCAAACCTACAATCCACATGAAGGTGGTGACAATTCGGGGCTGGGTCATGGATGGGAAACCCACTACCTGCAAAAAGGCAGCCTGGATGAGGAGGTCACTGAGAAATTCAATATGACATTCACCTACGATGGCGACTGCAAAATGGTCATTCGCGACGAAACCATGCCCGTGGGTGTTTATAATGAAACACCTAGAATCACGACCTACACAGTTAACCTGTGCGACATAGATCCTGATTCAATCAAGGTGAAAACCTTCGACTCTCACAAGGACGTGTTCAATTGCTCTGATCCTAAGGATGTAGAATTGTTTAACCTCAACTGCGACAGTGCAACAATTAAATTTCTGACTCGAAACGGCGCTGCCGCTATCAACGAGGAGTTTGTTGAAACCTTCACGAAACTCACGGGAAAAGACCACGAATATAGGAACATTTCCAAGACCAACATGTGCTGGCTGTCAGTCGATGATGTTTCCTATGCGCAGAGACTGGCGAAAGCACTGAAACACGCCGTTGAAGTGTGCGGAGGGAAGCCTTCAAAATTCTAGGCAACGAGGCCGGAGATCAGTGCAGACGGCTTTATCGATTCTCCAACGGTTAAATCGACGAAGGAACCATGGGACGCCATGAGGCGGCGGCTGGCAATAAAAAATAGGGCTTGACACTGATAATTATATGATTATATCATTGCACGGTGAAAAAACTTCAGATGAACATTCCGGACGACCTCCACACACGATTAAAAATCGCCTGCACCTTGGACGGCACGGACATGACCTCAGCGGTGCTCAAGATGGTGGTGGAGTACGTCGAGAGAATCGAAAAGCGAAAGCTGATTGTGTTTTCGAAGAAAAAATAACCCACATGGAGCGGGCCTGCCAGCTGCGCGAACAGCCGACAAGCCCTAACCCTGCATTCCTGATTGAAGGAAGGCGTGGCTGTGACCGATAGAAAGCCCCCGGCTGGACAGGCCGCAGAAAGCGAGACGCGAAAACGGCCTTGGAAGCTTCCTTGGTGGTGGAATTTGATCCTTGCCCTGATGTTAGCTGTAGGTGTTGTACTCATTTGGAAGAATTGGCAGGTCCCGCAGTATCTGCAGCGACTCTCGTCGAGAGTACAGGGAGACTCATGGTGGAGACTATTCGGCATCTGGCTTGTATCTGCCCCAATCACACACTGGATCATATCCAGGCTCCTTCGCTGGATGAGTAAACTATTTGTTCTCGAGGACCAAGATAACGAGGAGCAGGATGCCGTTGCTAATTTATGGTCCCCTGCACTTCTTGGGATCTCGGAGACTATCATGTACCCACTCGCCATTCTGAAAGGAAAACCCGAATTTATCGGTCTTTAAGGATAGGAAGGATTGGCTGCCGTTGTGCAGTTGTCCCTCCGGTAAGCCCCCTCCCTGCGGCTGCTGATAAAAAGTAATATGTTGACTTCGATGTTTGCGCATCGATTGCAGCTGGATTTTACACCTGAACCATCTCGATAAATGTGGATTTTTGTCGCACCTGGCCCTCACTGCAAATCCGATACCTGCGATTCACCCATTCACCGTGACTGTCCCGCACGAGAGCAGCCTCTCTCCCGGTGCCGCAAATGCAAACAAGAAAGGGAAATGCCGGCCCCGGAACTACTCGTAGTCTGATTTGATGAAAAGAGTTTTTTCGATCGACGTTTTGGAAGGCAGAACGTGGCCACCCACTTTTTGCCTCGCATCTTTTGTGGGTGTCCACATTTTTCTTGGTAAAGCGGCCGACACCCAGGTCCCCCGGAAAGGGGGACTTCGGCATGCCTTCGGAAAGAAACACACCGCAACCTCGCGTTGTGAGCAGTATCGAACATACCATTGAGCAATATTGCACAGACACCCTTTTTGCAGTGCCTTTATAATGAGCAATTGTGGGCCGGGGCCGCATCGCAGCACTCCGCACAATGCGGATCGCTGGCGACGGTCGGCGTCGTCGGGGAGTCCGTTCCAGCCGGGATTCAGCAGAAAGGCAAATCACAGGAGGATGTCCAGGGCAGCTGCAAAAGTCGAGGAAATCAGCGCCACTTCCACTGGGAGCTTTGAGGATGCCATCGAGCAGGGTCTGGCCCGGGCGATCAAGAGGCTGCGCAATGTTCGCAGCGCGTGGGTGAAGGAACAGCAGGTGCGCCTCGATGGCAAGAAGATTGTCGAGTATCAGGTGAACCTGGCCATCACCTTTGTGCTGGATGACTAGTGCGGCTGCATGGGAAGTGCGACTCTGGGTTCCTGGTTGCTCGCCTTGTGCGGCGTACTGTCGTGTAGGCCTCCGCCGCAATCCACCTCCCGGAAGCGGTCCGAGAGTTTTTGGATTGCCTCGGCCCGCAGTCAAGGGAGTCGCCGATTGCGGCGACGCTCCCCCACAGCAGTCGCTGTTCAGGTACCGGAATTTACCGGGTCAGCCTTCTTGCAGCAGAACCGGCTTCGTGGGCTGGCGGCCCCTGGCGAGCGTTGTGCCGGGTTCTCGTTTGTGGTTACTGGCGTGCGGTATTCCCTCTGGGCTGGCGCTCCGGCATGGGCTTGGGCCGAGTCGAAGAGTTCAGGACCCTCCCACGACGTGAACGCCCCAACGGTCTCTAACATGGCTTCATTCTGGAACCGACCGCTCTTCCACAGGCGCCCCGAGAGGGGTCCCGCGACAAGCGCGGCTGATTTGCGCAGTGCTTCAGTACCGGTGGAGATCAGCGCATCACACCGTTACCTCCCAAGCTCCAATAACTGGGCGATGGTCATGCTGTTTGGTACGATCGCGGCGCTCTACTTGGCCCGCGAAATTATGATCCCCCTGGCATTTGCTCTCATTCTGACGTTCGTTTTGACCCCTGTGGTCGCGCTCCTGCAAAGATCGCGCATCGGCCGCGTACCGTCCGTGGCTGTGACTGTCCTGGTAACGATGGCGGTGGCCGGCTGCGTTGGCTGGATCATCGCAATACAGCTCGTTGACGTCGCCGAGAAGCTTCCCACGTACCGCCAGAACATTCACGCCAAGATGGAAGCGCTTCGCATTCCCACGAAGGGACCGTTAGGCCTTGCGGTCAACAGCTTGAAGGAAATCGCGAGCGAACTTTCCAGCCCGGCGGCGCCCTCTCCGGAGCCGGGTCCCGCGGTGCAGAATCGGAAGCAACGCACTGCGCCGAGTACTCCCGCGCCTCCCCTGCCCGTACAGATCGTGCAACAGCCGGCAAATGGATTGGACTACCTTCGTGATCTGGTCCAGCCCGTTCTTCGGCCTCTCGCACTGATAGGCCTTGTCCTCATCTTCACGGTCTTCATGCTGATCAAGAGATTCGACTTGAGACATCGTCTTCTCCGGCTGGTTGGACTCGGTCAGATCAACATCATGACGCAAGCGCTCGACGACGCGGCGCAACGTGTCAGCCGGTACCTGTTGATGCAGCTCCTGGTCAATGCCGGCTTTGGAACTCTGTTCGGATTCGGTCTGTACTGCATTGGCGTGCCGAATCCCGCGCTATGGGGAGTCGTCGCCGGCCTCCTGCGCATCGTGCCGTATGTCGGCACGGCGATTGCGGCCGCGCTGCCGATCGCACTCTCGTTGGCAGCTTTTGACAGCTGGCTGCCGCCGCTGCTGGTGTTCCTGCTGTTTGCCGGCCTCGAACTGATCATTGCCAACTTCGTCGAGCCGTGGCTTTATGGGGCGAACACGGGAATCTCTTCGTTGGCGCTGCTGGTGGCGGCTGTCTTTTGGACTGTTCTGTGGGGACCCGCCGGTCTCATCCTGTCTACGCCTCTCACGGTTTGCGTCGTTGTGCTGGGCCGCTACGTTCCTCAACTCTCTTTTCTTCATGTCCTGCTGGGTGATGAAGCAGTTCTGGGGGCGGACGCTCAGATCTACCAGCGCTTACTGGCGATGGACCAACCGGAGGCGCACGCTATTGTGGACCGGTTCTTGAAAGATAAACCCCTGATGGAGTTATACGATTCGGTGCTCATACCCGCTTTGAGCCTGGCCGAGCAGGATCGCCACAAAGGGGCGATTGACACAACCAGGGAGGAGTTTCTCTTTCTCAGCCTCAACGAAATGATTACCGAGCTTTCGGAGTACCAACTGGCGCACGATTCATCCCAAGCCGAGGATGCCGCGGCGGAATCAGGCCCGGCGGATCGTCTCAGCGCCAGGATACTCTGCCTCCCCGCAAATGATCGGGCCGATGAGGTCACCGCTGCTATGCTGGCGCAGCTCCTGGAGCAGGCAGGCCATGCGGCTCTGTCTCTTCCGATCGCCCACGCCTCCCCCGCGGAGTTGCTGGCGTTGATTGAGAAAAGACAAGACGACGTCATCTGCATCTCCGCACTGCCGCCTTATGCCTTTCCACCCGCGCGCACGATGTGCAAACTGATTCGGGAACGCTTTCCCAAACTCAAGCTTGTAGTCGGAGTCTGGGGGTTCAGTGGCGATACGGAGAAGGCCAAGACGCGTTTCGAACGAACCCAACCAGATCGATTGCTCACGAGCCTGGCGCAGGCTGTCGAGCAGATTCAGGAGCTGATCCGGCCCAAGGCGTTATGACCCGGCACATCTCTCCGATCCCCAGTTATGCGCCTTTACAGCTACATGATGAGCAGTTCGACCGACGGCAAAGGGCTTTTCGTAATTGTTTAACCTCAGTGCTGCAAACGTCCGGGGGCCATGCCGGGCAGTTTAAAAAAGCTCACCTCCAGGGCTCCAAGGGCTCAAAGAATCTCAAAAGGGCTATCTTATCCGCAAACCGGCTTCGAGATTCTTCGAGCTCTTTGAGTCTTGGAGGTAAATTCGCCCGTATCTCCTACCACCGCCTAAACAGTTACGGCTTTTCTTCATGGCTCGTTTTCGGAACCTCCAGCCGTGTTCCCGGCGTGATGATGACTTCACCGGTCGACCTCAGGCAGATCTCGTACACCCTGTCGGGCTCCAGACGCATGTAGGGCGCATCGCCGTGGATAGCCCGCACGCCGCGCTCTTTCGCCATTTCTTCGTTGTTGGCAAGTTCCCAGAAGCGTTTCCAGAGATCCTTCTCGAAGCTGCTGGGAGCTTGCCGCTCGGCGTAGACCTCGGGGGCCTGGCCCTCAATGTCGATCACGAATCCATCTTCGGCCCGCATGGTGCTGGAGAATATGCGCCGGAACAGCATGAGCGCCCGGCCCTTGAAGGGGTCGTCCTGTTCGATGAAGTGGTCTTCGAACTTGATCACCAGCGTGTCAAAATAGACTTCCTGCCCCGGTAAAGTCAAATCTCGGAAGGCGGTGATCGGCTTGCCGGAATCATCAATCTCAGTGAACCGGATGGTGGTTTGTAAGTTTCCCCGCGGGTCCTTCGCCTGCCACAGAACCTCGATACGGGCCCGGCGGTCAATATGCTTCAAGATCTTCAGGAAGGCCTCTAGGCGCTGCTTCTCTTGCTCGAGCTTGATGATGGTCCCTTTCTGCTCACGGATTTGGTCCTGCAGTGCCTGCCGCGGCCTCACGACCAGTTCGAACGCCAGATAGACGCTGGCGGCGCCGACAGCAACCAACACCACGAGCCAGACAAACAACCGAATGGGGAAACGACGACCGTTGCTCATAGGACCCTCGACTTTAACCGGAACGTCCGTTATCAGTTCCTGGCTGCGAGTGAGTATAGACAAGCCAGCGGAGCGGACCGCTCCTCGGCGACGTCGTCTCCCGACGACTGTAGAAGGCCAAGGCCGAGACCAGACCTCGATCGCCCTGAGCCCGCAGATCGGCCATTCCGTGCTCGCTTGCAGCACCCGTCACCATAATAGACTCTGCCGGGAATGATAGTAATTCGCTTTTTCCAGGTAGGGGGAGGATAGCAGCACTTGGGGTGGAAATCACCCGGAATTATTGTCGGCTACAACCACGGCCTTTGGCCGTGCGACCCTGACCCCGAGGGTTGCTCCGAATCGCCCCGCTGTGCGGGGCAAGCCAAAGCCACGCCCTTCGAGGCGTGGTCGATTACTCCACCGGGCAGGAAAGCGGGACACATACAATGAGAGATTACTCTGACGCATCGGGTGCTAGTCTCAGATTGAAAAGTCGGCCTCTGATTTTTGCTTTAAACCCCTCTAAGAGGCATCTGACCTGCGGTTCTGCAAGCGCTGTCAAGCAGTTGCCGCCGAGTCTGGGGTCACCCATTAAGAGGCTTTGTCAACAAAAAACACTTCTCCCCCTGTTAAGAGAGGCATTTTTTTCAAAGCCACCCGGCTCTCAGGGGAACAGTCGAAAGCGTTTCGCGGCCGCTTCCTTCCGGATGGCTCCTGCTTCCTCCCCAGGAAATAGGACATTGCATTATGATTTGCTCCAAAGCCGATTACAATGGAGCGAAATCCGTCGACCTGTTGCCTCAACAAGTTTGCCTTCCGCGCGCCCGTTATCTCTATTGGTTATGCTATATCCCTTCAGAGGATACGCATCAGTCACCCATGTGGATTAAGGCTCTGGAGGGCGGCTAATTCCTCCGGCCCTTGGCTCAACCTCAGCCCCAGAAAATCTTCGGTACCAGACCGTGTCCAACTGAAACTACGTTCAGATCTTTGGTTCCCTGCCGGTATGGCAGGCCAACCCCATGGTGGCTCACGGCCTGGGCGCATCCGTCAAACGCGAGCGGCTCCAGGTTTTTGTTGTGGATGGGGCAGCTGCCAATCAGGCCTGGTGGTTATAGGCCAACCCCAATTCTGGTTCACTGCCCCAGCCATCCTTAATGACCAAAGCACCTCTCGACTTCAAAGGGTGCCTGGTCACGCAGCACGTAAAAGCAGGCCCGCGCCAGCTTGTGCGCCACCGCTTTACGAGCCACCACGACTTTGCTTCGCGCTATCTTGCGCTGATAAAACCTCCGTATGATGGGGTCAAAACGAATCGCAAAATTGGCTGCCTCGATAAATGCCCAACTCAAATAGCGGTTTCCATTCTTGGTGTTGCCGCTGCCTTTCTTCTTCCCGTTGCTCAGCCGGAGACTGTCCACACAACGGCAATAGGAAGAAAAGTCCCCGACTGTCGGGAAGCGGCTCATCTCGCCGGCCTCCAGCATGATCGTCATCGAAAGAATTTCTCCAATGCCGCTGACGGTTTTCAATAGCTGATAGGGTTCCGATAATTTGATCTGCTGTTTGACCCGCTTCTCGATCAGCTTGATCTGCGCGTCCAGGGCCTCGATGATGCGCAACGTGCTGGTGACCGCCAGCGCCAGATTCTCGTCCCCATACGATTGTTCGACCTCCGCCACTGTCAGTTCCTTGACCTGGTCGCCCTTCAGCCGCACTCCCCAGTTGCGGCTGGTTAGGTTCTCAATACTGATGATGTTGCGGGTGCGCTGCTCCACCAGGCGCCCCCGCTTGCGCAGCAGATCCCGCACGGCCCGCTGTTGAACGGGATAAATGTGTCCTTCCTTCAACAGCCCTAATCGCAGCAGATCCGCCAGCCACCATGCGTCGCTGTCGTCATCGGTGTGCTTGAGTCCGCTGTATTGCTGGCTGGACGTGGTGTTCGCCAGATGCACCCGGTATCCTGCTTCCTGCAATCCATCCACCAGCCAGTACCAGTTGTACGTGGATTCCACTACGATCCCCTTCAGTTCA